>Ga0184615_10000668_pt1 | contig 18509 bp, 7 predicted proteins | sample PLM4_65_coex_FD_133134 | JGI IMG/M metagenome (GOLD analysis project Ga0184615, IMG submission 133134) | Groundwater sediment microbial communities from an aquifer in East River, Colorado, USA - PLM4_65_coex | ecosystem: Environmental > Terrestrial > Soil > Riparian zone | place: USA: East... | reverse complement strand
CAAGTTATTTAAGTCGAACGTGGTGAACTATTTGAACGATCTGGACGCGGGGCGCATTTTCCCGCGATCTTAACGCAGGAAGGGGGGTGATCACGACATGCGAATCACATCACAGCACGACCTCTCTCCATCGGGGAGAGAGGCACAACCAAGAAAGGCAGAGCACATGCACAAACACAGCAGATCTACGGTGCTGGGTTTGGCGGTCCTCGGGCTCGTATTGATTGCGGCGCCCGCGGTCTACGCCAATTCCTTCACCGTCAATACTTCCGAGCAGGAATACGCTGACGGAACCAAGTTGTTCATCCCAGCCTTCGTCACGTCCAACGACCCGAACGGGGTGTTGGGCGCGAACTCGGGTTCCGGGATTTACGTCCCGTACATCGGCACGATCACGCCGTGTACGTCGATTGGGAACGGAGTCGGAAATTGCGAAGCGTGGGGATCGGCGTCGGTGAAGGCATGGGCGAACGGGGTGTACTACGATCCCCGGTTCGGCACGCCGTTCATCCCGCCTTCCGGCGACCATCACCGGACCGGGTATCGGCTCCTCATGCAGCCGTCGTTCTCGGGCGGTATGTGGATGAGCGGGTTTGCGTCGTTGGCGCAGATTTTCCCGTTCTTCCCCGAAGTGGGGACGATGGGCGCCGGCGGCGACGTTGGCGCCGCGTTGGCCAACCAGTCCATGGAAGCCGGTTTGACGGGCATCCTGGCCTTCCTCGACGGCCACGGCGAACCCCTCACCACCGGGAAATTCCCCCGGTACTGGCCGCACGAGCGGCAGGCCTGGGTGGACACCCTGATGGTGAAGTACACCGCCGGCGGCGCGCTCGCGGGCGATGGGTTGGAGTTCACGCAGAGCCTCCGGTCTTCGGTCGGATTTTCGCGCCAGGCGAACACGCCGGGCAACACGCTTCGGTGGCGTGCCATGAGCAACCTGGACGGTCACTTCTCGGCGCAGGGGGGCAACTCCGACGGCTGCGACGCTGATGGAACGGGCCCGCTGCCTGGTGCGTGGTGCGAGTTCTATACCACTGTCGACGCAACGACCGGCAACGTTGCGCTGTACGTCGTCAAGAGTGCAGACGGGAATACCGAAACCGCGGACTCGGGGGCAGTGGAAATCACCCAGTCCACCCGCACCGACACGCTGAGTTCCGGCACGTTCAACGGCGGGATCGGGAAGGTTCTCACCACCAAGACGCTGAACAATCTGGAGAAGCTCCCGACACTCATCGACGATCGACTCGCCCAGGTCGACAATGACCTGGACGGTTTGGGCGTGACCAATGAGTCGTTTGGGGCTAACGGAGGCCTTGGTCCAGCTGTTGGTGCTGAACCCGGCCAGGTGCTCTTGAGCCAATTCCAGGTGGTTAGCGGTCCCAACGTCCACTCGGAAGAAGGCGCCGATCCGTACTCGTGGGTGATTTGCGGAGTCCGCGGGATGGAATACGGCGAGGACGACTGCGTGGGCGACAGCAATGCCGGGAAGGGCGCAATCGACGCGGCCGGTCACGTCTTCGCGATCGTGTACGTGCCGAACAACACCACCGAGCTGGGCGAAGGCGTGCTCACCCGGTTCGGCCGCGATATCAACCCGCGGCGCGTGGGCAACACGTTGTACCCGTCCGGGGCTACCGATAGCTTGAGCCCGGATTCCGAGCAAGACGTCAACGCGTTCGTGGAGTGCACGACCGGTACCCCGACCTCGCCTTGGTCGGCCAGCGACTGCGAGTCGGATCCCGGTGGTGACTTGATGTTCGGCACCGCCGATGACGGGACGATCTACTACAAGGAGGCGATCGAGAACGGCCTCCGCGGGTGGATTCGGGAGACCAACGGCCACGCCTTCGGCTTCTTGGGGGCGGATTTCGACTCGACCGACAACAAGGATCCGAACTTCGGGTTGACCCAGCTCATGGAGCAGAACATCGAAGGCTTCCTGATGTCCTGCTTGGGGTGCAACCCGCACTCGTTGCCGTCGAACATCGAAGAAGTTACGTATCAGTTCGACTGGCCCGGGAACTTCAACATCAACAACTTCCCGCACGCGCCGGACGGCAGGACCACCATCACCATCCTCACGCCGTAAGGCGGTTCCACGAGGCGCACCACGGGAGAAGCCCAGCAATGGGCTTCTCCTTTTTTTTGTGCTGGAGCCTGTTCAGGAATGGCCATCTCGGGAAGCAGCATTCGTCCGTCACGCTAGAGCGACGTGGTCAGTCGGCCTTGCGTGCTCACGTACGATACAGTACGCTCTGGCGCGCAAGGCCTTCTTCCGCCTTGCATCTGACCATTCCTGAACAGGCTCCAATACCACTATACTCGAATACATTCCGGCGAGCGGTTTCGCGGTCCAAAGCCCTTGGTTTGTTGAGGGAATGAAGGGGTTCGGCCGCGGGTCAACGACAGGGGGATTGCGATGGCGATCCGAGGGGTGAGGCGGCCCGCACGGGGATGAGCACCAGACGATGAGCGGATCGCTGGCCGGCGTGGCGGGTCTCCTGTTGATCGTGGTGACGATGACGAATCCGGCCCGAGGGTGGGCGCAAACCGGCGCGGCGCCCGATCCATACCGTGAGGGGATCACCCTGCTCCAGCAGGGGCGCATCCCCGAAGCCGTGGAGCGGCTGCGCCGCGCCGCCGAAGAGCGGCCGGACGCGCCCGCCGTGTGGGTGCTGCTGGGCCAGGCCTACGAGGCCGCGCGGCGCGTCCCGGACGCGATCGACGCGTACCGCCGGGCGGCGGCGCTGGCGCCCGAGTCCGACGAGTCGCGGCTCGCGGCTCGTCGCCTCGATCAGCTCGGCCGGGACGCGGCTACCTACGAGGCCGCGCAGCGGCACTTCCAGGCGGCGGTCCGGACGTTCGGCGAGCGGGATATGACCGCCGCCGAAGCCTCTCTCCGCCGCGTGCTCGATCTCCTCCCCAGGCACCTGCCGAGCCTCCAGCTCCTGGGCGTCCTGCTGGAGGCCGGGGGCCGGTCGGCGGACGCCCAGGCGGCGTGGGAGGCGGCGGTGGCGATCGACCCCGCCTTCTACCCCGCTCAGGCCAACCTGGGCCGGCTTTACGAACGGGCCGGCGACGTCGAGAAGGCGGTGACCGCCTACGCGGCGGCGGTCACCGCCGGCGGGTCGTCGCCGGACGTGGCGTTCGCGGCGCGGCGGCTATCCCAACTGGGCTCGAGCCCCGCGCAGGCCGCCGAGATCCGCGACCGGTTGCGCGGCGCGAATGACGCGCTGCGGCAGGGGCGCGCCCCGGACGCGCGGCGGCTGTTCGAGCAGGTGCTCGTGGCGCTGCCCACGCACGCGGCCGCGAGCTTCGGCGTCGCCCTGCTGGCGGCCAAGCGGGGCGACACCGCGACCGCGACCGCGGCGTTGAAGCGCGGCCTGGAGGGCGACCCCGATTTCTACCCCGCCCTGTTCCTGCTCGCCGAGATCGAGGCCGGCCGCGGCCAATTTCAAGAGGCTATCGACCACTTCACGCGGGTGACGGAGTTGGCCGGCCCGATCCTGCAGGGCATCGAGGCCCGGCGCCGGCTGCCTTCCCTCGAACGGGCCCTCACCGAACGCAAGTTCCTGGAGGTCGGGCTGCTGGCGGAAGCCAGAAAATCGTTCAACGCGGGCATCGAGGCCTTCCAACTCCGCGACTATGAGTCGGCCTTCGCGTCGTTCGGGAAGGCCATGGTGCTGGACGAGCAGAACCCGTACTACGCCTTCAACCGGGGTCTGGCGGCCTACAACATCGGCAACAGCCTCATCGCCGCGAAGTCCTTTCAGCGCGCGGCGGACTTGCTCCCGACCTATAGCCTGGCGCATTTCTGGCTGGCGTTGCTGTTTCAGACCAGCGCCCAGCAGGCGCGGGACGAGGGCAACTTTCCCGAGGCGCAGGCCGAATACCGCGCGGCGGCGGGAAAATTTCAGAGCGCCATCGAGCACGGGCAGCAGGACTGGTTCCTGGACGAAGCGCGGACGCGCCTGGACGATTGCCTGGATTTTCTGGGCCGGTTTCAGGAGGAGGCGGGTCACCTCGCGATCGGCGGCACCCTGGTCGTGCAGAGGAGGCTGGACGAGGCGGCGGCCGAATTCGGCCGCGCCGCCGGGCGCTTTCCCTGGGACTTCCAACCCCTGCTCAACATCGGCGCGATCCACGTCGACCGCGGGGCGTACGACCTGGCGAAGGCGGCGCTGGATCGCGCCATCGAGATCAGTCCCCGGTCCCCCAAGATCTATATCGAACTGGGATTCTTGTACGAGCGGCAGGAGCGCCGAGAGGACGCCATCGCGGCGTATCGGAAGGCGGCGGAACTGGGGCCCGACGCGCCGCAACCCCGCATTGCCCTGGGCACCCTTCTGCAGCAGGCCGACGATCACCCGGGCGCGATCGCGGAGTTCGAAAGGGCGCTGGAGCTCCTGGGGGGGACGTCGACGCCGCTGGTGCACTTCCGCCTCGCCTTTTCGTACAACCTGAACGGCCAGCTCTCGCGCGCGTTGACGCAGTACCGCAGAGCGTTCGAGCTGTTGGCCCATCGCACCGAAAAGGAGGCGGTCAATCTGCGCAACACGGTCTCGGAGCGCATCTCGACGCTGGAACGCTCGCTCCGGCCCTATACGCTCACCTTTCATGCGACGCCTTGGAGTTTCGACTCGAACGTCAACGCGAGTCGGACCGATCCCCTGAGCGAGGTGTCCACCGGATTCGGTGGCGGGATCAGTTACCGTTTGGTGGATACGTCGACCCTGCACCTGCGGGGAGGACTCGATCACAACGAGAATGTCTATCTCCTCCGAAGCCAGGTGATGAACACGTCCACGACGCTGAGCCTCTCGACCGGCTATCAGCTCCATCCCCTGGTGGATCTGAGCGCGGCGTACAGCTGGACGTACGGCCACGGCAGTAGCGGTCCCCAGTCCATCGGGCAATCGATGAACGGGTCAGTCACCAAGCGCGGGCAATTGCCGTCGGGGATATCCGTCGGCTTGGGGTACGGGACGTCGGAGGGGCTGGGCGGCAGTACCCTTCACAGTTCCAACCTGGGGTACAGCTTGTCGCTCAACCAGTCGCTCGCGGCACAAGGGACCGTGTCCGTGAACTATGGGATGTCGCAGAGCGACTCCAATCGAGCGGACCAAGCCACCCAGTCCAAGAGCATCGGCCTCTCGTATTCCCGGACGCTCTGGAAGGTCCTGAGCGCGTCGTGGTCGTATCGCGTCGGCTTCACGGATTACGTGAACCCGTTTACGGTGGCCGACGTCAAGGGGGGGCGGCGGGTGGAGAGCCTCGTGTTTCGAAATGGAGAATCAAAAAGCTACGGGATGGGTCTGAGCTACGTGTTCCGGGGCGATCTGACGGTGTCGCTGGGGTTCAATGTGATCCGGAACGAGTCCAACGTCACGATCGATCGTCCGGAAGATCTCACGGAGCTCCTGACGAACCAGGTCCAGGCCAGCGGCTCGTACCGCAAGCACACCCTGTCGTTCTCGGTGAGCAAGACGTTTTGATGCGCAGATGTTCACGATGGTGACCCTCCTCCGATGGTTCGCCGTCGTCGGGGTCGCGACGATGGTGTCGAGCGCCGTGGCGGCGTGGGCCGACGAGGGGATGGAGACCGAGAACCGGGGAATCCGGGAGCGGATCGCGGCCAACCTGTCGATCAACGGGTACCTCCGCAACGAGACGGCCTTCCGGCTGAACCGCCCCGCGGCGCTCGTGAAGGTGATGAACATCGTCAACCTGGAACCGCGCTACACGTTCGGGCCGCTCGCCCAGCTCAACGCCCGTCTGAGGGGTTTTTACGACGCCGCCTACGACCTGGTGGACGTCGACACGCTGAGCCCCCGCAAGGGGCCGGAGTCGGTGCTCGCCGGATCGTTAACGCCGGAAGAGGTGGCGGCCACCCGGGTCGAGAACATCCGCAACGTCGAAATCCGCAGGGAGGGAATCGAGCTTCGCGAGTTCTATCTCGACCTGCACTTTAAGCTCCTGGACGTTCGCGCCGGCCGCCAGATCGTCCGATGGGGGGTGGTCGAGGGGGCGCGGGTCACCGATGAGATCAACCCGCTCGATTTTCAGGAATTTATCCTCCGGGAGGTCAACGATCGTTACATTCCGCTCTGGATGGTCAAAAATGACCTGTATGTCGGCGACACCACGCTCGAAGTCCTCTGGATCCCCGATCTGCGGACCCACGAACCGGCCGCCCGGGAGAGCGAATGGGAGCAATTTCGCTTTCTTCCCGGGATGATCCGCCCCTCGAAGACGGTCAGGAACAGTGAATGGGCGGTCAAGGTGTCCAGACTGATCGGGGGGTGGGACCTGTCGGGGAGCTATTTCTCGACCTGGGACGATTTTCCCGTTGCGTTTCGGGTGCTGGAGGGAGCCGGGCAGTTCGGCGTGTCCCCCGCGCTCGCGTTTACGCCTCGGGTCGGTCGGCTGGGAATCTGGGGGGGCACCCTCGCGAAAAGCCTGGGGCGGGTGATCGTGAACGCCGAGGCCGCGTGGGTCCAGGACAAATTCTTCGGCACCAGGCTTGGCACGGTCGGGACCCAGCCCCAATTCGGCGAGGTCACGAAGGACTACTACAAATACGCCGTGGGCGTGGATTTCTCGCTGTTCGCGACCGACCTGTCGTTTCAGGTGCTCCAGCACCGCATCGCGGGATGGGAGCCGAACATGATCGCGGATGAGATCGATACCGTGTACGGATTCTTCGGCCGCAAGGAGCTCCTGCACAACCGGATGACGGCGCAAGCCCTCGTGCTGTTTTTCGTCAACGACGACGAGTGGTTGATCCGGCCCCGCGTGGAGTACGCCGTGTCGGAGCGGGTGAAGCTGAGCGCGGGATCCGACGTGCTCCTGGGCCGCATTTCGGACGCGAAATCCGGCGAGGAGCCGACGCCCGGCCAATTTCACTTCGTCGGTTTTTTCACGAACCATAGCCGTGTGTATACGGAGTTGCAATACAGCTTCTAGGAGCCTATCCATGAGGGGCCATCTCGGGAAGCAGCATTCGTCCGTCACGCTAGAGCGGCGTTGTCAGTCGGTTTTGCGTGCTCACGTACGAACCAGTACGCTCCGCGCGCAAGGCCTCCTTCCGCCTTGCATCTGGCCCCTCCTGAATAGGCTCCAACACCACCATGCTCGGACACACTCCTAGAATGGGACGGACATCCGCGAGAGAGCATCACGTCGTGACGGGATGGCGGATCGCCGGTCGGTCGGTCGGCCGAGCCGCGGCGGTTATCGCGCTCGCGCTGGCGGCCGGGTGCGGGACCGAGGATTTCCCCGGCTCTCCCCAGCTTGCGGGCGCGCGCGATGTGCCGTACGTCACGACCTACAATTTCGGGTTTCCCGTCCGGTTCGACCGCATCACGGGCGACAACGGGAACCTCCTCATCATCTCGGGCGGAGACCTGCTGAACCTGATTTCGGCCGCCAACATCACCCAGGTCGTGGGCAACGGAGTCGTGAGCGGGACGGTACGCGATACGGCTGGGACCACCGTTGCGGACGTGGTGTTGGCGGCGACCGACGCCGACGGCAACAAGATCGGCGACTTTTTCTACAACGGCCTGGGGGGCACCCCGGACTTCGTGCAGACTCGTGGGACGGTCCCCACCGGGGGATTCACGATCTTCAACGCCAAGCCGGGAGAGGTCTTTCTGAAGACCGTGTCCGGCGGAAGGGGGGGCACACGACTGGTGGCGTTTCCGGACCAGGTCTCGCTCGGTTTGGTGACCATCCGCCCGGCCGTGGCGCCGGTCGTGGGGGTGACCGGCGAGATCAGCGACGCCCTTGGGCGTCCCATCCTCGCGGGGAACATCACCATCGAGATCATGGGGCAGAAGCTCAGCCAGGCGGGTAATTGCACCGACGAGACTCCCAGCCAAGACGCCGTCGAGGCCGCGCGGTTTCGCACATTGACCGCGTTTCGATTCTGCGTGGCGTCCGAGGGCGACTACTCCGCCAGGTTATCCGGGGACCCGGACCTGTTCGTCCCCACGTATCATCCCCTGCAGACGGATCGAGCCCTGCTGGTCACGCAGCAGGCGACCGACGTCACCGCGTTCTTTTCGATCCAGACGCGCCGGGAACTCGACCTTGCGACGGAGCGGGGTGGGGTGCCGTGGCGTGAAGAGACCACGGGGATCATCGCGGGCCAGATCACGGCTGGAAACGGGGCGCCGCAGAGCAAGGCCATGATCCGCGTGACGAATGCCGCCGGAGAGGAGATTGCCCTGCCGAACGTGGCCAGTCCCGGGAAGGGAACGATCTGGTATCTGGATTCGAACGGGGTGCCGATTGAAGGCGCGAACGTCACCGGCCAGTCGGGCTACTTTCTGATCATCAATCTTCCGGTCCTGGACAACGGCGCCGGAACCGCGTATCTGTCGGTGACCGCCGAGCAGGCGACCACCGGGAAACCCGAACGGTACGTCGGAACCTTGAGTCTGCCCGTGATCGCCGGCAGCGTGGTCTATCAACCCATCGAGCTCGCGCTGGTTCCCCCCGTGGTGTCGGCGGACGACACCTCTGATCGGTATTTCACGGGGCCGCTCTCGGGGCGGGTGATGACCGAGGACGGACTCTATCCCGTAGCGGGGGCTCGCATCATCCCCCTGGGCGTGCCGCTGGTCGATACTCCCCAGCAGATCCCCCAGGTATTCGGCGCCGACGGCAACGGCGATTACGCCATTCCCCCCAACCAGGATCCGCGAGCCAAGGCGCCCTTGCTGGCGGGCAGCCGGTACGTGCTCAAGGTGGAGGGCCCGCCGGGGGATACGTCCTCTGTGCCGACCTATCAGTTGGCGACCGCGGGCACGACCGTGGCGGATGCGAGCCGGCAGGTGCAACCCGCGGTGCGGAATCTCACGGTGGTGTCGGAGGTGGCAATCAACGGCGCGGCGGCCGGGGTTGGCGTGACCCGGGACCGGACGCTCGGCATCCTGTACGGGACGGTGCTCGACCGGACAACGGGGCGGCCCGCCGACGGCATCTCGCTGCGGATCCAGCCCCTCCACGGCGGACCCGAGATCCCCGTGTTTTATTACGACTTCACGGGCGCGACGCGTTCGCGCGAGGCGTTGACGGTGACGACGAACGACGGCCGCGTGGTGGCGTTCAACGTGCCTCCCGGTCGGGTGTCCATCGACGTGGTGTCGCCGGACGACACGGGCAACGTGCTGGTCGACGCGTTCGCGGGCGGCGTGACTGTTCTGCGCATGGCGGTCAACAATGCCCCGCCCGAAGTGGTGGACGTGAGCGGTCGGGTCACCGATCTTCACGGGGCCGGGGTGGGAGGGGTGACATTCTCGGTCGTGGGCGGCGATCCGCTGCCGCGCAAGACGCGGTGTCCCGACGGCCTGACCGAACGCGAAGGGCTCTGCTACGCCGACCCGAGGCAACGGGTCAACGGCGTGGAAAAGGTTCCGATTCCATGTAGGGACGCGTATCCCGCCTATCTTTCCTACAAATCGCACTCGGCGGAGCGGGACGGCTATTGTGCGGCGGTCGGAGCGTCGGACGCGACCGGGGGGTTCTCTCTCGCACTCGGCAGCTACGCCGACCAGGTGATCAAATCGAGCGGCCCGGGTTTGATCGATACGTATACGTTCGGGGTGACCATCGGCCAACAGCCGCTGACGGGCGTTCCCGCGGTGGCGATCAAGCGCGATGAGATTGACCGCCTGGCTGCCGCCGCCGGCCTGCCGCGCGAGGCCGGCAGCGGCCTCATCTGGGGCCAAACCACCACCGCGAGCCTGGGGACGGTCGACGAACAAGGCCAGCTTCAATCCCTGGATTGTGGCGGGTGGACGTCACAGCCGCCAGACACCGCGGCGGGCTGTTCGGGGCTCGGCGTGCCGGGGGCGCTCGCGACGGGGTCATTCAACGCCGATCGCCTTCGCGACCTGGCGGTCATCGACGCAACGTCGGCGAACCCAGCCGTCACGATCTGGTTGAACAAGGGCGACGAATCGTTCGTCCGGTCGCAGCGGATCGAGTCGACGGGCGCCAACGGTCCGTGCGCGGTCGGCGAGATCGGCTGTGGGGTGGAGAACGATCCCGTGGCCCTGTTGGTCCTCGATGTGGATGCCGACGGTCTCTCGGACCTCGTCGTGCTCAACGCCGGATCGCGGTCCATCTCGATTCTTAAAGGCCGCGGCCGCGGCAAGTTCGCGTTCGGGGGGACGCTCACGGTCAGTCCGGATGGCTCGCTCCCGAGCGCGATGGCCACGGCCGATTTCAATCGCGACCGAATCGCGGATTTGTTGATCACCGACCGGCCGACCGGGCGCATCACCTTGTTGTTGGGCACCGGCTCGGGATTCCGGTCGTTCTATCCGCCGCTGTCCGAGGACCGGGTTGGCGACGAACCGCGGGCGGTGGCGTCGGGGCAACTGGACTTTGATGGGATCCCGGATCTGGTATTCGCGACCCGGGATGGGATTGTGGTGATGCAGGGGATCGGGGTGACGAATGACCTCACCCACTATCCCTTGCCGGTCGGGACGGCGGCCGATCTCGGCGCCGTTGCCATCGGAGACTTAAATCAGGATGGGTTCAACGACATCGTGGTGGCGGATCGCGCTCCCGGCACTCCGCGCGTCTGGGTCTTCCTGAACGGCTTCGTCGGGTTGCAGACACCGACCTCGATTCCAGCGGGCGCCCTTCCCAGCGCGCTCGCGCTGATCGACGTGGACGGCGATCGCCTGCTCGATCTCATCGTGATCAATCAGGGCGACGGGACGGTCCTCTATCGCCCCGGATTGGGAGACGGGGATTTCGGCGAACCGCAGGTGTTTTCCATCGGGGGACGTCCCGGCGCGCTGGTGGTCGATGATGTGACCGGCGATGGGTTGGTCGACGCGGTGCTTTCCGACCCGGGGAGCAACCGGGTCCTGATCCTCCCGCGTTCCACGCGCCCGGCGGCGGGCATTGCGGTGGCTGCCGTTCGGGAAGACGGGGGCCAGGTGGGGACGGTGGTGTACCTGGCCAACTCGCCCGGCGGGTTTGTGCCGGCGGTGGGCGCGTCCTCGACGGGCCCGTCCGGCCGGTTCATGATTCTCAACGTGCCCCCCGGGCCGGTCTGGCTGCAACTGCTCAGCGGAGGGACCGGGAGCCGGTTTCTTCAGGCGTACCCCGACGGAGCGACGAACACGACGTTCCAGATCATCGTCGGGCCGACCAAGACTGTGCCGATCGACGGGGTGACGGTCGATGCGGTGCTGCGGCCGGTCGGCGAGGTGCAGATCCATTTTCTCGGGACCGAGCAGCGGACGGCGTCGAACCCCGTCACGTTCGACGATGGCGGCAATCCCTCCGGGGGCGCCAATTACCGCACATCGGTCGACGCCAACAGCGACTACGTCATCAAGCTGACCAAGTAACAATGCCGATGCGCCATCCTGCGACGGTGGTCCTCGGGCTGGCGTTGGTCGTCGCGGTCGCGTACGGCGGCGCGGTGCGGGACGGCTTTCTGTATGACGACTTTCAACTGATCGTCGACAACCCCGCCGTGCAACGCCACGACTGGGGGATGATCTGGACGTCGGCCGCGGCGGAGAGCGCCGACGCGTCGGGGCGCAATCGCCCGGTCACGCTTTCCACCTACGCCATCGACCGTCTGGTGAGCGGGGGGCGGGCCGCGGTGTACCACGCAACCCAGGTGGCCTGGCACGGTCTCGTCGTGATCCTCGTGTATCTGGTCGGTCGCGCCCTGTGGCGCCGCCCGGCCCCCGCGATCGCGGCGGCGCTGCTGGTCGCGCTCCACCCGGTCCAGACCGAGGCGGTGCATTACCTCAGCGCCCGCGCGTCGATCCTGTCGACGCTGGGGATGCTCGTTGCGTTGTGGGCGTACCTCGCCGCGCGGGAGGGCATGGGCCATGGACGGCGCGCCTGGTTCGGTCTCAGCCTGGCGGCGTTCGCGGCGGCGTGCCTGAGCAAGGAGAGCGCGATCATCCTGGTCGTCTGGCTGGCGGCGTACGAGGCGATGGTGGTTCGCACAGTGGCGCGGGATATGATCGTCCGTCTCGCGCCGTACGCGGCCGTGGCCGTCGCCGCAGCGGTGTGGCAGCATCTGGCCGCGCCCGGTGTGTGGGGTTACGGCGCAAGCGTGTCGCGGGTGACCGGCGTGGCGACCGGCGCGGTCGTCCTCGCGCGCCACGTCGCGGCGTGGGTTGTTCCGATCGGGATCGAGCCGGTGTCGCCGCAGCCGTGGACGGCGTGGACCGGCCCCGCCGTTCTGCCGGCCGCGGGGTGGTTTGTCGGCGCGGCGGCGTGCCTGGTCTGGTGGTGGAGACGCGCGCCGCTCGCTGCGTGGGGCGGCGTCTGCGGATTGGCCGCGTTGCTTCCGGTGACGGTGCTCCCGTTCATGACCAACGTGGCGCTCTTTCAGCCCCACCGGGGGTATCCCGCGTCGGCGGGGTTCGCGCTGGCGACCGTCGAGCTGGCGCGTATGCTCTCCGCGTGGGGGCTCCCTCGTCTGAATCCCGGCACGGTCGCTCGGATTCCCGCCGCTGGTCTCATGGCGGGTGTGGTCCTTCTCGTGGGGGCGATCGGGTTCGACGCCCGTCAGGGCCTGGCCTGGCGGGACGAGGTGCGGTTCTGGTTCGAGGCGGCGGCGCGCCATCCCCACGAGGCGGCCTACGCCCACAGCCTGGGCGCGGCCCGCCTGCGGGCGAACGACGCGCCGGGGGCGATCGAGGCGTTCTCGACCGCGCTGGGATTGGATCCGACGCTTCCGCGCGCCCAGTACAACCTGGGACTCGCGTACACGACGATGGGGCGCCTCGACGAGGCCCGCGACGCGTACGAACGTGCGATTGAGCGCGATCCGTCGGACGTCAAGGCCCTGGCGAACCTCGGGTTGCTGTACGAACGACGCGGTGATCCGGAGCGGGCGCGACAGGCCTATCAAGCCGCCGTGCGAGTGGCCCCGGGCCTGGACTGGGTCCGGGAGCGCGTCGAGCGGCTTGGAGGAGGACGGTGATCACGGGGCGCGTGCTCGCCCGACTCGGGATCGTGGGATCGTTGGCGGCGGTCGTGCTCGCGGCGCATGTCGGCGCGCTCAACGGCGGATTTCACTATGATGACCAGCCGACGATTGTGGGGAATCCCGCGATTCGGTCGTGGCAGCCGCTGTTCTATTGGACGTCGCCGTTCGCCGTGAGCGGCGAGGTCGGCACGGAGGGTTATCGGCCGCTGACGGTGGCCACGTTCGCGGCCAATTACGCGCTGGGACGGCTCGATCCATTCGGCTATTTGGTGGTGAACCTCGTGTTGCACATCGCGGTGTCTTGGATGGTGTATGGTGTTGGTCGTCGTCTTCTGGGCGACTGGCGATGGGCCCTGGTCGCCGCCGTGGTGTTTGCCCTGCATCCGGTCAACGCCGAGGCGGTCAACTACATCGTGGCCCGGTCCTCGCTGCTGGCCGCGCTCGGAGCGCTCGCGGCGTTCTGGGCGTTTCTTCGCTGGCGGGACGGCGGGGGCTGGGCGTGGCCGGTGCTGGGCGCGGCGGTGTTCGCGGCGGCGCTGTTCAGTAAGGAATCGGCCGTCGCGCTGATCATCCCGCTGTGGGCGTACCATTGGGTGGGGGAGCCTCCTGCGGAGTCGGGCGACGGCCGACGGTCTCGGTTCTCTTCGCTGGTCTCGTCGGTCGTCCCGACGCTGCCGTGGAGCGCCGTCCTCGCGGTCTACCTCGCGGGGTGGTGGACGCTGGTGGCCGCCGTCGGGCGCGACATCTCCGTCGCCGTCGCGGCGTACCCCGCCTGGAGCGTGGCCGAACTCGTCTGGCGGTCGCTTGGGCTCTGGGTCTGGCCGTGGCCGCTCGGGCTGGAGCACTCACTGACGTTTGCGAGCCGCTTCGATCCTTGGTTGGCGGCAGGATTGGTCACGGCCGGTCTCGGCGGGGTGGTGGCGGGAACGGTCCTGTGGCGGCGGGCGCGGCTCGCGGCGTGGAGCCTGATCTGGGTGTTCGCCGGTTTCGCGCCGCTGTTGCCGTTGCCGTGGCTGACGACCAAGGGGCTCTTCCAGGAAAATCGGCTGGCGTTTTCGGCGGTCGGTCTGGCGTGGCTGACCGCGATGGCGGCGAGGGCCATCGTTGTCCGGCTGTGTGTGGGAGGGGGGCGTGCCCGGTTCGCCCGAGGGGCGGCCGCGGCGATCGGGGTGTTGGTGGCGGTGGGAGCCGTCGGGATGGATCGGGCGCGCTCGGCCGTCTGGAACGACGATCGGAGGCTCTGGCAAGAGGCCGTCACCCGCTACCCCGACAATCGCGGTGCGCATCTCAACCTGGGCGTGGCCCACATGAATCGAACGCAGTTCGATCTCGCGGAGGACGAATTCCGTCGGGCGTTGGCGGTGTCCCCCGGGTATCCGAGAGCCTATTACGCCCTCGGTCAGTTGGCGCTCCGTCGCGAGCGGTACGATGAGGCGCGACAGTGGTTGCTTCAGACCATCGCCGTGGTTCCCGATTACCCGAACACTCATTACGTGTTGGGCGAAGTGGAACGGAAGCAGGGACGGCTGGAGGAGGCGGAGGCCGCGTTTCGGCGAGCCGTCGAGCTCAATCCCCGGGATGCGAAGGCCCACGAACGGCTCGGCCTGCTGGCGCACCAGGCCGGAAACGACGCGGCGGCGGAGACGTCGTATCGTGCCGCCCTGCAGCACAATCCGGACAGCGCCATCGCCAGGAACAACCTGGGGACGATCTATCTCAAGAGGCGGGATTGGCCTCGAGCGCTGGAGCAGTTCACCCTCGCGGCTCGCCGCGATCCTACGGACGTCGATGTCGCGCTCAATCGGATGATAGCGCTCGACGCGCTGGGCAGGAAGGAGGACGCGCGCGCCGCGGCGGAAGCGCTCCTGCGGACTCTGCCGGCCGATGCGCGATTCGACGCGTACCGCCGGGCGGCGGAGACGATCGTGGGAAGGGGGCGGTCGTGAGACACCAGCCGCAACTCGGCTGGGCGACCCAGACTCCTGCGATGTCTTGCGCGATGAGGTCATCACGCAGCGGCGAGTCGACGCGGCTGGCGTTGCTCAGCCTCGTGTGACCGAGAGGATGAGAGGGCGGTCCATGAATCTGGCGGTCAAGACCAAACTGGTCTGGGTTGTGGTGGTCGGTCTGTTGCCTTTAATCTTTATGCTGTATGGCAAAGGGTTGCATGGGACGTTCCAGTACGACGATCGATCGGTCATCGTCGAGAATCCCGCACTCCGAACCTGGAACGTCGATGTCGCGACACTACGATCATGGTGGGGAGGTGACGCGACCACGATCGGGAAGGGCCATTACCGACCGGTCACGTTGACGACGTACGCGATGAATTATCGGTACGGAGGGCTCGACCCATTTGGCTACCATGTGGTCAATATCGTGGTGCACTGGGCCGTCGCCGCCGTCCTGGTCGTGATGGTGTGGACGTTGCTCCGAATGCCGGTGCCGGCTCTCTTGGCTGGGGTGGTCTTTTCCGTCACGCCGTATAACAGCGAGGCTGTGAGCTACATCGCGGCGCGCTCGTCTCTTCTGGCTTCTTTTTTCTATGTCTTGAGCATCGTGGGTTTCATCTGGTTTCGGGATCTGCAGCGATCAAAACGGTTATGGGAATCGGTTGGGTGCGCGGGGCTGACGATCATGGCACTGATCCTTGGTCTTGTAAGCAAGGAAATCGTGATCACTGCGCCCGTGCTCTGGCTCTGCTATGACCTTGGGTGGTCTCGAGATCGGCCGCTGAGGGCGGTCATATCTCCGTACCTCTGGGGATTGGGGTGTCTTGTGGTGTACATCGGTTGGACCGGCAACGATGCACCGATGTGGGCCGCCATCCATGGTGACGGGGTTCGTGACTTCTGGTCCAATCTCTGGACGCAGATCGGTTTGCTGAATCGATATCTGGCGTTGTTCGTCTGGCCGTATGGGTTCAACGTCTATCACGAGGTCACCGTGTTGGTTTCTCCCTGGTCCGGGGCGGTGCTGATGGGGGCGTTGGTCGGCGGAGGGTTGATGGGGACCGGGTTTGTGTGGCTGGTTGGAAGCGATCTTGAGAAACGGACTGCGGGTTTTATGGTCATTTGGTTTCTTGTGACGTTGAGTCCGACGATGCTGTACCCTCTGAATGCCCAGTTTCAGGAACACCGAGGGTATCTGCCAGGAATAGGGCTCTCAGCGGGCGCTGCGATATGGGCGTGGCGAGGGCTGAGGACGGTGGGGACGACGACGGCCCGGCGAGCCGTGGCATGGTTGGGGTTCGTGCTCGTCCTCGGTTTCTTGGGCATGGTGACCAGTACGCGCGCGATGGTGTGGAGCGACCCGGTCGCACTCTGGAGCGCGGCAGTAGCGACGGCTCCCAACAGCCTCATCCCTCGACTCAATTTGGGTGGGGCGTTCCTTCATCGGGACCAGCTCGATCTTGCCGAGCGCGAATTCTCTCGTGTGCTCGACATCAGCCCTGATCATCCTCGTGCCTATTTTAATCTCGGACTCGTGGCGCTTCGTCGTGGACGGTACGATGATGCGGACGTGCTCCTCAGAAAATCGATTTCGCTCGATCCCCAGTATTCAAAGGCCTATCAAGCGTTAGGCCAAGCGGCATTTCAGCGGGGATCTCCAGCGACGGCGGTCTGGGCATTCCAACAGGTGGTCACTCTCAATCCACACGATGCCAAGGCGTATGCCCAACTGGGGTTCCTTGCTCACCAGGCCGGCCGCGATGCCGAAGCGGAAGCCTGGTATCGCCGAGCGCTCCAATACGATCCCGGTAACGTTGAAGCCTTAAATAATGTGGGTGTCCTGTATATGAAACAGGAAGAATGGGCCAAGGCCCTCGATCAGTTTAGCGCGGCTCTCGCGCGTGCCCCGGATTACGTGGAAGCCGCGTACAACCGCGCCACGGCGCTCGACGCACTCGGTCGAGCCCCCGAAGCTCGATTGGTTTTGAGAAGTCTGTTGCCCCGGCTGCATGCCGATCAACGGTTTGATCAATACCGGCGGGCTGCGCAGGCCTTTCTTGACGGGGGAGAAACGGGCGGAAGCCCCGCGACGCTCGAACGGAAGGCGCTGACGGATGAGTGAACGGTGGACCATGAGGATGCTCGCGGCGGCGTTTGTCCTCTCCGGGGCAGCGGGCCTGATGTATCAGGTGGTGTGGAGCCGGCTGCTCGTGCTCGTCTTCGGCTCCACCACGCTCGCGGTGAGCACCGTGCTCAGCGTGTTCATGGGAGGGCTGGCGCTCGGCGCGTGGCTCGCCGGGCGGTGGATCGATCGCCGCCCGCGCCCGCTGATGATTTACGCCGCGCTGGAACTCGGCGTCGGTCTGTACGCGCTGTTCGTGCCGTGGGGGTTGGATCGGGTCCTGCCGGTGTATCAGGCGGTCTGGAACGGGTCGTCGTCCGTGGGGCTGCTGCTCGCGGTCCGTGTTGCCCTCATTGCGGCGATCCTGATCATTCCCACGACGCTGATGGGCGCGACGCTGCCGGTGATCAGCCGTGCGGTGACGTCCGGCGCGGTGGAGATTGCTGGGCGCGTGGGGCGTTTCTACGCGCTGAACACCGCGGGCGCGGTTGCCGGGGCGTGGTTGACGGGGTTCGTCCTGCTCCCGACGTTCGGCGTGACGCCGACGATCCGCATAGCCGTCGCGTGCAATCTGGCGGCGGCCGCGGCGGCGTGGCTGCTGGGCCGCCGGTGGGCGGTCGCGTCAACGGCCGAGCCGTCGCCGGTCCGTGCGGTTCGGACCGAAGAGCGCGCGAACGAAGCGCGGCCTCGGAGGGTCCGGGCGTTGGTCTTCTTGACGCTCGCGCTTTCCGGAGCGGCCGCCCTGATCGACGAGGTCGCGTGGGCGCGCGCCCTAGGGTTGATTCTTGGGTCCTCGGTGTACGCGTTCACGGCGATGCTCGCGACGTTCCTGATCGGGCTCGCCGGCGGGGCGGTCCTTGGCGTGCGGGTCGCGCGCCGGGTGGCTCCGCGCCTCGCGCTCCTGGGCGCGGTGCAGATCGGTGTCGCGATCGCCGGCCTCGTCACGGTCATCTGTCTGTCCCATCTGCCCATGGCCCTGGTGCGGGGCGCCGATGCGCTCGGCGCGCTCGGTGCGCGGGCGATCCCCCTCCTTCAGTTCGGGCTGTCCTTTCTCGTCATGTGTCTGCCGACGGTCGGATTCGGCCTGGTGTTCCCCCTCGCCCTGCACGTGGTGATGCGCGAGTCTGGTCACCCACACCGTGACCATTCGGACGACGTCGGGGCGACGGTGGGGCGGATCTACGCGGTCAACACGGTCGGCGCCATCGTGGGCGCCGGTCTGGCCGGCTTCGTGCTCATCCCCGTGATCGGCGTGCAGGGCAGTCTCCTGTTGGCGATCGGCGTCAGCCTCGCGCTCGGAGTGGGGTTGGTCTGGGCCGACCCGTCGGTGTCGCGGCGCCTGGCGGCGAGGCTCGCCCTGGGCCTCGCCCTCGCAGGGAGCGTTGCCGTCACGATGATTCCGAGCTGGAGCGCGACCCTGATGTCGTCGGGGATGTACTGGAAT
>Ga0184615_10000666_pt1 | contig 18575 bp, 18 predicted proteins | sample PLM4_65_coex_FD_133134 | JGI IMG/M metagenome (GOLD analysis project Ga0184615, IMG submission 133134) | Groundwater sediment microbial communities from an aquifer in East River, Colorado, USA - PLM4_65_coex | ecosystem: Environmental > Terrestrial > Soil > Riparian zone | place: USA: East... | reverse complement strand
GTCGCGCCGCCGAACTGCGGATCGGAATCCGCACTCCTGGTCACCCTGAGTCCAGGTGGGTACACGATGATCGTCAGAGGCGCCGGAGGGGGCACCGGGCTGGGATTGGTCGAAATCTTTGAGGTCACCACTCCATAAGAAAGAAGACCTAGGTTGGGTTGTATGAGCGGAGCCGATTTCCCCTGGGTTGTTAGGGGAACCGGCTCCGCTGGTATTGGCAGGAGTGCCGCCCAGTCGCGGGTCTTTCTCGGCCCCGGAGACCGGATTGCCGATGGGTCGTGGTTTCCGAGGAAGGATTATTCTCATGTCGGTTACTCGGAGGTGGGTCGTTAGGATTAAGATCACGTTTGCTTTTATCGGTGTGGCGTCCATTCTCGTCGCCTTCCCGATTCCGGTCTCCTCCGTCATGATGGACCCGAACGCGCGCATGGGGCCTCCGGCTGCGGCGGACCACGCTCCCGGCGAAGTGCTGGTCAAGTTCAAAAGGGGCACACGCGCGTCGGAAAGGCAACAGACCCACGCCGTAGAAGACGTGGATGTCCTCTCCGAGATTCGCGAGATCGGGGTGGAGAGGGTCAGAACGAGGCGGGGGGAGTCCACCGAGGCGCTCCTGCAACGGTACAGGCAGAATCCCCTCGTCGAGTACGCCGAGCCCAACATCATCTACCACGCCCGGATCGTTCCCAACGATCCTCGATTCTCCGACCTCTGGGGGCTGCACAACACCGGCCAGTCGGGCGGGACGGTCGACGCGGATATCGATGCGCCCGAGGCGTGGGACGGCCAGATCGGGAGCCCCGGTATCGTGGTGGCCGACATCGACAGCGGCATGGATTTGAACCATCCCGACCTTGCGGCCAACCTCTGGATCAACCCGGGCGAGATCGCCGGCAACGGCATCGACGATGACGGCAACGGCTACGTGGACGACTATCGGGGGTGGGACTTTGCCAACAATGACAATAATCCTTCCGATGACGGCGGCCATGGCACCCACACCGCCGGGACGATCGCAGCGGTCGGAAACAATGGGGTCGGCGTCACGGGCGTGGCCTGGCAGGCCAAGATCATGCCGCTCAAGTTTCTGAATGCCAGTGGAAACGGGTTCACCAGTGACGCGGTCGACGCGGTCCTGTATGCGGCGAATATGGGCGTCAAAATTACCAATGCCAGTTGGGGCTGCAATGGCGCCTCGTGTTACTCGCAGGCCCTTGAAGACGCGATCGCATACGCCAATGCCGCGGGGATGCTCTTCGTCGTCGCGGCGGGAAACGACGGCACCAATAACGATGTCACGCCGGACCACCCGTGCGTGTCCACGCAGCCGAACGTCATCTGCGTGGCCGCGACCACTCGGAACGATCAGCGCGCGAGCTTTTCCAACTACGGAGCCGCCACGGTTGACCTCGGCGCTCCCGGAGCCACGATCCTCTCCACCGTCCCCAATGGATCGTGCACGTTCTGCGACCCCTCGCGATATCTGTTCGCCAGCGGCACGTCGATGGCCGCGCCGCAGGTGTCCGGGGCGGCGGCCCTCATCCTGTCGCAATTCCCGTTATTCACGGTCGTGCAGTTGAAGGACACCATCCTCGGCGCGGTCGATCCTATTCCCGCCTTGGCGGGGATCACCGCGACGGGTGGCCGCTTGAACGTCCAGCGCGCATTGTTGTCCAATTTCACGGTGACCGCCGCGCCCGCCAGTCAAACCGTCAACGCGGGCGGTTCAACCAGCTATACCATCTCAGTCAACTCGATCGGGACGTTCACCGGATCCGTCACGCTGACGTTCAGCGCCTCGAACGCGAGCCTGGCGGGTAGCTTTAGCCCGGGGACGGTGATGGTCCCGGCGGGCGGGACCGCGACGTCGACGCTGTCGGTCTCCACCCAAACCGGGATGACCGCCGGAAGTTATCCGGTCACGATCCGTGGCGCCGCGTCGAGCGAAACACATTCGACGACGGTCGCGGTGGAGATTGCGCCGCCGGATCTGGTCGTGACCGCGGTGAACTCGCTGTCGTCAACCGTGGCGCCCGGCGATCCGTTGAATATTTCGAACACGGCTCAGAATCAAGGCGGCTCGAACGCCGGGGCTTTCGCGATCGCGTTCCACTTGTCGGTGGATGCGCTCTACGGCGGGACGGATGACGTGGCGTTGGCCCCGACTCGCTCGGTGAGCTCGTTGGCCATGGGGGCGAGCAGCGGCGCCACGAACATGGTCACGGTGCCGTCCTCGACGCCGGTTGGAAACTACTACGTCTGCGCCATGGCGGACAGTGGGGCGGCGATCGCGGAAGGGACGGCGGAAGGCAACAACACATTGTGCAGCGCGTCGACGATCTCCGTCGCCGCATCGGCAGCGACGTCAGGCAAGTTGGTCAATATTTCCACTCGCGCCCGCGTGCAGACGGGCGACAACGTCATGATCGGCGGGTTCTGGATCACGGGCACCGTTCCGAAGACCGTGTTGATTCGGGCGCGCGGCGGGTCCTTGGGTGGCGCGCCGTTTGTGAACAACCCCAGCACGGTGTTGGCTAACCCTACGATGCAACTCTACGCCGGCACGACCGTGATCGCGCAGAACAACGACTGGCAGAGCACGGATCCGCTGTGTCTCAGTCCGGCCAGCGCGTGCGGCGGCGTCACCCAGATCACGGCCACGGGCTTGGACCCGTGCCAACCGAACCCCGGCCAGACCGTCGCCCCGCCGGGGTGTGCTCAGGAGTCGGCCATCTTGGTGACCGTGGCCCCTGGGGGCTACACCGCGATTGTCAGCGGGGTGGGGGGAACCTCGGGGATGGGGCTGGTCGAGGTCTTCGAAGTCGATACCAGTGCCGCAACCTTGGTCAATATCTCCACGCGGGCGCGCGTGCAGACCGGGGACAATGTCATGATCGGGGGTTTTTGGATCGTGGGGACGACCCCGAAGAACGTGTTGATCCGCGCGCGCGGTGGCTCGTTGGGCGGCGCGCCGTTTGTGAACAACCCCAGCACAGTGCTAGCCAATCCCACGATGCAACTCTATTCCGGCACGACCGTCATCGCGCAGAACAACGACTGGCAAACCACGGATCCCCTCTGTCTCAGTCCGGCCACGGCGTGCGGCGGCGAACCGGAGATCACGGCCACGGGATTGGACCCGTGCCAGCCGAACCCCAGCCAAACTGTGGCGCCACCCGGCTGTAGTCAGGAGTCAGCCATTCTGGTGACCTTGGCCCCGGGCGGGTACACCGCGATTGTCAGCGGCGTGGGCGGGACCAGCGGCATGGGGCTGGTGGAAGTGTTTGAAGTGCCGTAGGGATTGGTTTAAGATGGAGCCATAGATCGTTCTTGTCGGGTTTTGGGTGGGCAGGTGATCGCAATCTGGATCCATCGATGAATCTGCTTCCGAATGTTCCGCTCGTTGAGTCGCCGTTTTTCGACGAGATCTTCACGTCTGATCGGTTCGATTCATACACCATCGAGGTCGCCCACGCGCTGAATCGAGACGGCTTTGCCGTCATCGACTTTCCGGATAACATCGACGAACTTGCCGAGCGCATCAAGACCGCTCTGCATCCCGTGTTCGACTGGGAGGCGTACCACCGGGGCAAGGAGGATGGGCTGCGCGTCCAAGACGCGTGGAAAACGAATGCGGACGTCAAGCGGATCGCGACAAACGAACGACTGCTCAACCTCCTCTCGTCGCTGTATGGACGGAAGGCGATCCCGTTCCAAACGTTAAACTTCCCGGTGGGCACGCAGCAGGCCTTTCACACCGACTGCATGCACTTCAGCTCGAGGCCGGAACGCTTCATGTGCGGCGTGTGGGTGGCGTTGGAAGACGTGGATGCGTCCAACGGGCCGCTCGAATATTATCCGGGGTCGCATCGTTTACCCATTTACACCAACGAGCACATCGGCCGAAATCCGCCACCTGGGAACCCCCATGGAAACTACGCACACTACGTAAAGTTGTGGCCGGAGTTGGTGCGTGTTCACGGCCTCAAGCGAGAAGAATTCCATCCCCGCAAGGGACAAGCCCTGATCTGGTCAGCCAACCTGTTTCACGGCGGCGCCAGGCAACTCGACAAGAGCCGGACGCGATGGAGTCAGGTGACGCATTATTACTTTGAGAACTGCGCGTACTACACGCCGTTGACGGAATCGCCGTTGAAGGATCGGGCGCTCCGGAGTATTGTGAACATTGAAACCGGTTTGCCGGTCAACAACATCGTGAACGGCGAAGTGATCGAGCAGGTACTACCGGTGAAGAAGGCGCAGTCACTTTGGGGAACGCTCAAGAAATGGCGGCTGTGAGGACCCTCGTTTCATGGATCCGGCGCCGTTTAGAACGGGGGGGCAGCGCGAGAGGGTCTCTTTTCATGAGCGGAATAGTCGGCCGTCTTAGACTGTTCACACTCTGAACAACCTAAGGGCGCTGATTAAGTAGCGACCCAATTTTTTTCTGTGCTGCGTTCAGGAAATGAACGGTGTTGAGTTCCGTGCGGATGAAGAAAGACAATAGCGTCCATCTATTCCAGATCCTCGACGAGGTCTCGAAGAACGGGGACGTCACGCAGCGCAGTCTGAGCCGAAGCCTCGGCGTCGCCTTGGGGCTCACCAACCTGTATGTGAGGCGGTTGGTCAAGCAGGGGTGGATCAAGATTGTGAATCTCAAGGCGAACCGGTTGCGGTACGAATTGACGCCCAGCGGAGTGGCGCAGAAGACAACGATGGCGCTGCAATACGTGCAGGACTCGTATGTGTTCTACCGTGAGGCGAGAAAGAGCCTGACCAAGACGTTCGACGGGATGAAGGCGGCCGGCGCGAGGTCGGTGGTGCTCTATGGCACAGGGGATCTCGCGGAAATCGCGTTACTCTCCCTGCAAGAGGCGCAACTGGACGTGGCGGGGGTCGTCAGTCTCCACCACGTGGGACAGAGCCTGTGTGGGCGGCCGGTGCGTTCACCGGAATCGCTTGCTTCGATGATGTACGACCGCGTCGTGGTCGTCGACCGGGATCGCGATCAGGCAACGAAAGTGCTCGGAGCTGCCGGCGTAGACAGGACAACGGTTAAGTGGGTCGGCGTATGACGGTACCGTATCCGTTTCGGTTGTTGGCCTCATTGACTCGCCTCGTTGAACAGAACGCTTACATGATTCGCGCCATGGTCATCCGTGACATGCGGGCGCGGTACATGGGTTCGTTTCTGGGGTTCTTCTGGTCGGTCATTCACCCGCTGACGCAACTGGTTCTCTATTATTTTGTGTTTGCGGTCGTGATGAAAATGCGGTTGGGGCCGGAGTACGGGGAGACCAACTATGCCTTCTGGCTGATGACCGGCCTACTGCCGTGGATGTTGTTTGCCGAGGCCGTGACGCGGTCGCCGAACGCGGTCATCGAGCAATCCAACCTTGTGAAGAAGATGCCGTTCCCGTCCGAGATTTTCCCAATCGTCAACCTAACGGCTGCCATCGTGAATCATCTGATTGGGCTGACTCTTCTGATCGGGTTTCTCGCGCTATTTGGAGAAGGTGTGTCGTTCAACATCCTGTGGGTTCTCCCGTATCTGGCCGTGACGACGCTGTTTATTCTGGGCGTCACGTGGTTGCTCTCCGCGGTGAATGTGTTTCTCCGAGACATCGGCCAGATCATCAGCGTGGTCGTGAATATCTGGTTCTTCTTGACGCCGATCATTTACCCGCCGACCTTGGTTCCGGACAGTGTGAAGGGAATTCTTCGCTTAAATCCGATGCTCCATGTTGTCGACGGTTATCGGATGGCGATCCTCGGAAAAGCCGATGTTGATATTGGAGGGCTGGCATACGTATTGGTGGCGGGGCTTGTGGCGTTTGCCTTGGGCGGTATGACGTTTAAGAAACTCAAGCCTGCATTTGCTGACGTGCTATGACGGCAATCGAAGTCACGAATCTCAGCAAGGTCTATCGACTCTACAACTCACCGAAAGATCGTCTGCGTGAGTTGGTCAGTTTGAGTCGGAAGATGTACCACCACGATTTCTTCGCGTTGAAAGATGTGTCCTTTCAGATCGCAAAAGGGCAGACCGTCGGGATCATTGGTCAGAACGGGAGCGGAAAAAGTACACTGCTTAAGATCATCAGTGGGGTCACTCGCCCCACGAACGGAATGCTCGCTGTGAGCGGCCGGGTCTCATCCCTCCTTGAGCTTGGCGCTGGATTCAGCCCCGAGTTCACAGGGCGGGACAACGTGTATATGAACGGCGCCCTCATGGGGCTGAGTCGGGCAGAGATGGATCGGCGGTTCCCGGAGATCGAGGAGTTTGCGGACATCGGTGAGTTCATTGATCAGTCGGTGAAGTCGTATTCCAGTGGGATGTACATCCGGCTGGCGTTCGCCGCGGCCGTCCACGTTGACCCCGACATTCTCATCATCGACGAAACACTGGCGGTCGGAGATTTCGGATTTCAGCATAAGTGCATGTTCCGGCTATCGGAGTTCAAGAAGAACGGGAAAACGATCCTTTTTGTGAGTCATGATCTGGCAGCCGTGAAGGCACTTTGCGATGACACGATTTATCTGAAACACGGATCGATCGAGGCCAAGGGAAGGGCTGGCGCTGTGGTCGACCAGTATGTGGCCGAGATGTCCAAGACATCAACCAATCAAGCACGCGGCCTCGCTCTTGAGGGGAGGGACGAGTTGTCAAACGTGGACGGCTTGACGACGTTTGACCGGGCGGCGGTCGAGAGCTTTGGAAGAAAACGGTTCGCGGCCCGATTCGGATCTGGGGGGGTGAAGGTCAAGTTCGTCGACCTGCGGGAGGACTCGGGGAAGTCGATATCGACCCTTGAGTTCGGCCAGTACATGGAACTGTCAATCTTAGTTGAGGCTACGACCGCGTGTCCAAGACTTACGGTGGCGTTCTACATCAAAGATCGCGCCAGGCTTGAGGTGATCGGGACCAATAGTGATTACGAGCAGCGGCCTGTGGTGGACGTGAAGGCCGGAGAGATGTTGGTCTATCGGTATCGGTTTCAGGCGCTCGTCAAACAGGGGGGCTACACCGTGACCGTTATTTTGGCGGCCGGGCCCGACGTCCAAGACTATTACGATTGGGTTGAGGATGCGCTGTCGTTTGAGGTGGTCTGTCCCGCGCAGAAGCGCTATGCGTTGTACTCTCCTCCGGTCCAACTGACGATTGTGCGTTCCGGGGATCGTGTGGTGGAGGCCTAATGTCGATTCAGTCACGAGACGATCTGGAGAAATGGTATGACGCGCCTGACCCTTGGGGCTACGAGCAGAGTACGGACGATTTAAATCGACGAGCGATGTTGTTGGCCGTTCTGCCTGAAAAACAGTACTCGCGGGTGCTTGATATCGGCTGCGGAGACGGATTTGTAACGCACCGGCTTCCGGGCGAGTCGATCATTGGGGTTGATCTTTCTGAGAAAGCCCTGGATTTCGCTCGGCGGAGGCAGACGCCTCACGTTGATTACCGCGCTCTCTCGATCTTCGATCTTCCTCACGCGAACGTTGGGAAATTTGATCTCGTCGTGATAACCGGCGTGCTGTACCCGCAACACATTGGTGAGGGCCAGCTCTTGGTCTATACGATCATCGATGAGTTGCTCGAGCCAGGGGGTCACCTCGTCTGTGCGCATATTACCGAGTGGTACAGGTGCCAGTTTCCATACATTAGTCTTACGAGAGAATATTATCGTTATCGGGAGTTCAGCCATGTCGTGGAAGTCTACGTCAAGTAGTCTTACCAAAGTGCAATGACATTGCGAGTCTCTCAGCATGTAGAATTAGCCTGAAGGCGGTATGATGCGATTGTTTCGCCGAAAGGCGAGAGAAGATGTTAACAAAGGGCTACCAGCGGCTGGTTCAGTCAACAATTCTGAACTCTACTACCAGCCCGGTCACTATTATTCGCCGGTTCCATCAATCAGCGATCTCAAGGCAAGAGAGTTAAAGATATTTGGTCAGGTTCCGAAGGATATCCCGGGAATCGAGCTGCAGGCCGAAAAGCAGTTGGGTCTATTAGACAAGCTGGCGGTGTATTACAGAGAACAACCGTGGAGTGACAACAAGACAGCAGGACTCAGATTCTATTTTGAGAACAATCAATTCCGGCATTCCGATGCCATCTTTCTGTTCATGATGCTCCGGCACCTACGACCGGAAAAGATAGTTGAGGTTGGATCGGGATTCTCTTCGGCCTGCATGATGGATACAAATGGGCTTTTCTTTGATAACCGCATGCGCCTCTCGCTTGTCGATCCCGATTGCAGCCGCTTAAATGCCCTCATCAACGAGGCCGATAAGACGAAGCTTCGAATCTACGAAAAGCGAGTTCAGGAGGTCGATCAAAGCCTATTTTCAGAGCTTTCATCCGGAGACCTGCTGTTCATCGATTCATCCCACGTCACCAAGACGGGCAGTGATGTAAATTATCTCGTCCTTGAGATTCTGCCGCGCCTTCAATCCGGAGTTTACGTTCACTTTCACGATATCTTCTATCCGTTCGAATATCCCAAAGAGTGGATCTACGAGGGTTGGGGGATGTGGAGTGAGGCGTATCTCTTGAAAGCTTTTCTCCAGTTTAACGCCGAATTTGAGATAAAGCTGTTCACTTCGATGATCGCGGAGCTTTATCCGTCCAAACTCATAGACGACATGCCGTTGTGCGCCAAGGGCTATAAGGCCAGTATCTACCTCTCTAGAAAGTAGGCGTACATGATCGGCAAGGAGACCGGGAAAAGGCCGAGATGAAATGATTCTGATGTATCACAAAGTGTCGCTCGAATCACCGACCGTGTGGTGGGTCACCGCGGACGCGTTTTGGCGCCAGATGGAGCAGTTGACGAGATACGAGGTCGTCCCGCTGAGTAAATACGATCCTTCAAACCCACGGCACGTCGTCATTACCTTCGACGGAGCCTACGAGAATGTCTACACGTTCGCGCTGCCAATCCTCAGGCGATTCCGCCACCCGTTTGAGTTGTTCGTGGTCGGAGATCTGATTGGAAGAGGCAATGAATTTGATCAGCCGACCGAGCCGCCAGCGAGATTCGCCACACCCGAGCAGTTGAAGGCCATGGTGCAATGCGGTGGGAGACTTCAGTGGCACACGAGGACCCACCCGGACCTCGCGAAGGTCGATGGAGAGGGGTTAGATCGGGAGCTCTGGGTGCCGGATGAGATTCGGGGCTTAGACCCTGACGGGTTCCGGTGGTTCGCCTATCCCCACGGACGCAATCCCGTTTCCGTCGTGGATGCGGTTCGTGCGAGGTTTGATGGGGCGGTGTCGTGTGTGGACGGGGACGATCGTGACCGATATCAGTTTAACCGTGTGACCGTGACGAATGAAACGTCGTTCGCAAAGTCCACGGTCTCCCTGATCATTCCGAATTACAACTATGGGCGCTTCGCGGCGGAGGCGATTGAGTCTGCATTGGCCCAAACTGTTGCGCCAAAGGAGATTCTCTTTATCGACGATTGTTCCGATGACATCTCAATGGACGTGGCCAAACGATACGAGGGCCGTATTCGAGTCGTTCGTAATGAACGGAACCTCGGAATCGTCGATAACTTTAACAAAGCGGTGTCGTTAACATCGGGTAACTATATCTGTTTCTTGGGGGCGGATAATCGATTTCGAAGCGATTATGTGGAGCAGTGCCAACGACTGCTCGACGGCCGACCGGATGTCGCGATCGCGTATACGAATGTGGTTTTTTTCGGCCCTCGTGCGGAAGTGATGGCGGTCAAGCTGGGAATTCCACCAGTGCCGCATACGACAAACATGTTTCTGTGGCGGCTGCCGGAGTTTGATGAGAAGGCGCGGCAGTTGTTGGAAACGGGGAGCTGCATACATGGGTCGTCCATGTATCGGCGGAGTGCGTTCGAGCAGGTAGGTGGTTATAAGAAAGACGGTCCACAGGAGGACCACAACTTATTCCGCCGGATGGTGAGGGCCGGGTGGGAGGCGGTGCTGTGCCCGGAGTTCCTTCTGGAATATCGGCAACATTCGAGAGATCAGGCGGACACGAAGGTGAATGATGCGCTGGAAGTGGTGCATCTTCGGCGAGAGAACAAACGCTTATCTGATGAACGGAATGCGCTGGAAAAGAAGCTGGGATCGATCGAGAGTAGCCCTGGGTGGCTCATTGGCAGGCGCGTTGAAAGCATTATCGGATCACTTCTGCCGGCTGGGAGTGCTAGGCGGTCGAGTGTTGTTCGGATTGTGCGGGCCGCTCGCCGGATTCGGCGGGACGGGGTTGCGGCGTTTCTCCAGCGGTTCAGGGACGAATATGGGCCGCGTTGGTGGCGCACAGACCCGTACATGCCGTGGATTCGGAAACATGAACCGAGAGGTGTGGAACTGGGCGGTTTGCGGCGTGAGGCGGCGGGGTGGTCATACCGTCCCAAGATCAGTATTGTCACGCCGGTCTTCAATCCCCGTCGATATGACCTGACGCAGTGTATTCAGTCCGTCATCGACCAGGCGTATGACAATTGGGAGTTGATCCTGATTGATGGTGGGTCGGATCATCCGCATGTGCATGAGATTATGACGGCATTCGGCAAGCGGGATGCGCGCGTTCGGTGCGACTGGTTGCCGAAGAATCTCGGCATTGCCGGTAATTCGAATGAGGCATTGCGCCGAGCCACGGGAGAATACGTGGCGTTTCTCGATCACGACGATATGCTGGCGCCGTTCGCGCTATATGAAGTCGTTCGGGTGCTCAATCAGGATCAGACGATCGATGCGTTGTACTCCGATGAGGACAAGATTCCGGCTCGCGGGGGGCGACGATACGACCCTGCTTTGAAATCGGACTGGGCCCCAGATACGATGTTGTCCTACAACTATCTCTGCCATTTTGCGGTTGTGAGGCGTTTGTTGCTTCAAGAAATCGGCAGCTTCCGCGAGGGGTACGACGGTGCTCAAGATTATGACTTGATCCTACGAATCGCCCTGAAGACCACGAAGATCAAACATATCCCGAAGGTCTTGTACCACTGGCGGGCGGCTGAGAGTTCGACCGCCAAGGACCCAACCCGGAAGCCGTATGCGGCCGATGCGGCGCGCCGGGCGATCGGGGACTATCTGCGGCATCGGGGCCTGGAGGCCGAGGTCGTGGATGGGTATTTGCCGACCACGTATCGGGTCAGATACCGGGTTCGGGGAAACCCGAAGGTCTCGATTATCGTTCCCACTCGCGATAAAGTGGATCTCCTCCGTCAATGTGTAGAGTCGGTGCTGGCGAAGACGAGCTATGTCCACTACGAAATCGTGATCGTCGACAATCAAAGCCAAGAAGAGTCGACGCGTCAGTATTACCAGAGCCTGAAGGCAAATCCGAGAATCAGGATTCTGTCGTACGACGCTCCGTTCAATTTCTCCGCGATTAACAATTTCGCGGTCCGAGCGACCGATGGGCCGCACCTCTTGTTTCTCAACAACGATACGGAGGTCATCGCTCCGGAGTGGTTGTCGGCGATGCTGGAATATTCGCAGCGGAACGATGTCGGCGGAGTCGGGGCGCGATTGTACTATCCCGATGAGACGATTCAGCACGCAGGGCTTATCATCGGGATCGGGGGCGTTGCGGGCCACGCGCATCGGCTGTTCGAGCGCACGAACGATGGATACATGGGCCGGATCAAAGTCGTGCAGAATCTCAGCGCGGTGACCGGTGCCTGCCTCATGGTCCGGAGATCGGTGTTCGATGAAGTCGGAGGATTCGACGAGCGTTTGTCGCACGCGTTCAACGATGTGGATTTGTGCTTGAAGATTCGGGAGAAAGGCCACCTCATCGTGTACACACCGTATGCCGAGCTGTACCACCATGAGTCAGCGAGCCGAGGTCCTGAAGATACACCGGAACGAAAGGCCCGATTCGCCAAGGAAGTCGAAATCATGGAGAGCCGCTGGAAACACGTTCTCGAAGCCGGTGATCCATACTACAATTGCAACCTGGCGCTTGATAGAGAAGACTTCAGTATCAGACTTTAGGCGAGGTGCTGAGAGGGTGACCTTGGAGGCTGCCCGCGATCTGGTTCAGGCTGTCAAGGGCGGGCGTGTGTCAGTCGCCCTGTGCACGTATAACGGCGCACGGTATCTCAAGGACCAGCTCGACAGCATCGCCTCCCAGACCCTCCCGCCGCACGAACTGGTCGTCTGCGATGACCGGTCCACCGACGACACGGTGGCCATCGTTCAGGCGTTCGCGTCTCACGCGCCGTTTCCGGTCCGCCTCTTCCTCAATCCGACCAATCTCGGTTCAACCAAGAATTTCGAGCAGGCGATCCAGCGTTGTGAAGGCGATCTGATTGCGTTGTCGGATCAGGACGACGTGTGGCGCCCTCGGAAACTGGAACGGATGGTGACGGAGTTCTCGGCGTCGCCCGACGTCGGGGCGGTGTTCACCGATGGCGAGGTGGTGGACGATCGCCTTCGTCCTTTGGGTTACCGTCTGTGGGAGGCGGCGGGGTTTGGGCCGGGGCGTCGGGAGCGGTTTGAGCACGGGCAGGCCGTCGAGGTCCTGCTGAAGAACGACGTGGTGACGGGCGCGACGCTGGCGTTCCGCCGCGACTTCCTCAAGGTGATTTTTCCGATCCCGGCGATGTGGGTTCACGATGCCTGGATCGCGCTCTTGATCGCGGCCCTCGGACGGGTTGCGATCATCGAGGAACCCCTCGTGCTCTATCGCCAACACCCGCGGCAGCAAATCGGGGTGATGCAGCGAACGCGGAGCAGCGGGCTTGCCTGGGTGCGGTCCGCGCTGTCCGACGTCCTCATGAATATCAACGGGTATGTGGTAGAGGGGGATGAAGAGTACTCGCTGTACGCCGATCAGTATGGGTTGGCGTGCGAACGACTGGCGGCCATCCTCGATCCTTCGGATCACCGAATCCTTGTCCGATGCCGAGCAAAGGCCGCGCATTTCCGAGCGCGGGCCGAGATGTCGCAGCGGCGATGGATGCGTTTCCCGATGGTGATGAAGGAGCTGTTCGGGCTTCGGTACCACCGCTATTCGAGCGGTAACAAGAGTCTGGCGAGGGATCTGGTCCGCGCGGCCCTGTTCTGGACCGGGTCGACTCATCCCGCCTCTCGGTTTGGGACGTCGTGAGCGCCACAAAGGGCCAGCCCTTCGTCGTCATCGTCGTCCTGAACTGGAACGGGCGCGACGATACCGTGGCGTGCGTGGAGTCCTTGCGCGGGCTACGGTATCGGAACGCCAGGGTCCTGATCGTCGATAACGGTTCGACGGACGATTCGGTCGCGGTGTTCGGGCGGCGGTTCCCGGATCTTCGTTGCCTTCAAACCGGTTCGAATCTGGGATTTGCCGAGGGGAACAACGTCGGCATCCGCACGGCCTTGGCGGACGGCGCGGACTATGTGTTTCTGCTCAACAACGACGCGACGATCGACCCCGATGCCTTGGATCGGCTGGTCGAGGCGGCGGAGTTGCACCCGGACGTCGGCATTGTCGGTCCCAAGATATACTACGCGGCCGACCCGCGGCGGATCTGGTTCGCGGGCGGCACGATCAGTCCGCTGGGACGGCTCGGGCACGAGGGGTGGAACCGGATCGACGAGGGGCAGTGGGATACGCCCCGCGAGACGGGGTACGTGACGGGGTGCGCCTTCTTGGTGAAGCGCCGCGTCTTGGAGAAGGTCGGCCTGTTCGCCCCCGAGTATTTCTTGCTGTTCGAAGAAGCCGACCTGTGCATGCGTGCCCGGCGCGAGGGCTTTCGATGCTGGATCGAACCCCGCGCGACGGTCTCCCACAAGGTCTCGGCCTCGTTCGGAGGGTCTTCGCCGCAGTACTACTATTACTTCGTGCGGAACCACCTGCTCTTTCTCCAACGCCACGTGATCCCGGTTCGGGGCTGGGCCGCGAGGCTCGCTCTGTCCTGGTACCTGACCCGGCTCTTCGCGTTCTTCCTCTTGACTCCCCACCGGGGCGGGTGGGGGAAGCTCGTCGGGTCGTTCGAGGGAATCGGGGATGCCCTCCGCGGCCGGTTCTTCCAACGGCGAGTCCACCGCCGTCTGGGTGAGGGTTTGTCGTGATGGTGTGCCAGCTTCTCACCAAGCACGACGTGCCCAACATCGCCGCGGCGATTTCTCCCTACCGAGAGGTCCGCGACGAGGTGAGGAAGATGGTGGGGCGGTTCGTTCACCGGATCGACGACCCCTACGAAGAGCCCCTCAATCCCGAGGTGATCGTGTCCACGGATCGCGAGACGGTGGAGGAGAGCGCGGGGAAGGTGATCCGGAAGTTGGAGGAGATGGGGTGGTTGCCCCGATAGGGCCGCCCGCGAGCAGCCCCCAGGCCCGTGTCAGACTTGCGTTCCTTGCGTATCCCCCCGCGACGGGAGAGGGGGGGGCAGAAGGGGCGCATCGTTAGTCTTTAATTCGGGGGGTAGTTTCTGCAGTCGGGCGGGCTACGCGATTGGGCTTGGAGCATGTGGCTTGACATTCATCGGGGCTCGGGGCTAGGCTGCGTGTCATGAGCTATCACGATATCATCACGATTGAGCCGGGGAAGCGCGAGGGGAAGCCGTGTATTCGCGGATTGCGCATTACGGTCTATGATGTGCTCGAGTATCTGGCTTCCGGTATGTCGGAGGATGACATCCTTCGGGATTTCCCGGATCTGACGCGCGAAGACATTCGAGCCTGCCTCGCGTTCGCCGCGGATCGAGAGCGCAGGTTGGTCTCGATTCCCGCGCGGTGAAACTGCTCTTCGACCAAAACCTCTCTCCTTCGCTGGTCAGCGTCAGAAATTCACGGGATCTTGCGCGCGCGCCACGGTGAAATACGCGCCTTCGAGGAAAACACCGAGGGGGCGTTCCTCGCCCTTGAATAACCCAAGAGCAGGGGGCTGGTAGGCCCCGCTGGGGTCTTGATTTGAAGCCGGTGTCAGACTTGCGTTCCTTGCGCATTCCCACCGCGACGGGTTGATGCCAGCCGAGAGGGTGCGGGTGGGGTGGGATCGCGTGCGGCCGGCGTCGGCCAAGCCCCGCTGGCTCGGGATGAGCGTCCGTGACGCCTCGACCGTCGGTTCCCTCCGTTTGTTTTGTGGTATCGATCATGGTATCATCATACCAATTTCTCATCGATGGAGGACCCGATGGCGACCGTGACTGTCTCCCCCAAGTATCAGATTGTTATTCCAAAACAGATTCGTGAGGCGTTGGGATTGCAGCCCGGCGCCAAGCTCCAGATCGTTCAGTACGAGGACCGGATTGAATTCATCCCGGTCAGAAAAACGCGAGAGATGCGAGGCTTTCTGAAAGGCATCAACACCACCGTGCCGAGAGAGAAAGACCGGGTGTGAATCTGGTGGATTCCAGCGGTTGGCTTGAATACTTCGCCGACGGGCCGAACGCCGACTTCTTTGCGCCGCCCATCGAGGACACCGAGCGCCTCCTGGTCCCGACGATTTGTGTGTTGGAAGTGTTCAAACGCGTGATGCAGCAACGCGGTGAACAGGCGGCGCTGCAGGCGACCGCCGTGATGCAACAGGGACACCTTGCCGGACTCGATGTCGCGACGGCCATTTTTGCCGCCACACTCGGGTTGCAGACCAGGCTTCCGCTCGCAGACAGCGTGGTCTTGGCCACGGCGCGCGCTCACAACGCCGTGGTCTGGACGCAGGACGGGGATTTCGAAGGTTTGGAAGACGTCCGCTTCAGGAAGAAGCGCTGAGTGCGGAACGACCTGCTCGTTCAGCGCCGTCACGTGATTCCGGTTCAAGGCTAGTCCGCGAGGCTCGCTCTCTCATGGTATTTCATTTGTCTCTTCGCGTTCTTCGTATTGACTCCCCATCGGGGTGGGTGGGGGAAGCTCGCCGAATCGTTCGAGGGGATTGGTGATTACCTCCGCGGGCGGTGGTTCCAACGCCGAGTCCACCGCCGTTTGGGTGAGGGCCGCGCTTGACATTCCAGGACGGCTCCGAAAGAATGGGGACCGTTCGAGAGGACTTCTCGGTATGGTGACCTCCACGCCCATCACGCACGACATTCGACCGCTGCTGCCCGGTCTGCGCGCCGTGGCGGCGGAGCAGGACGACGTGCTCGCGCTGTACCTCTTCGGTTCGTACGCGAGCGGGCGGCCCGGCCCGCTGAGCGATGTGGACCTCGCCGTGCTGTTCGAGCCCACGGTGCCGAGGGATCGGTACGGTGAGCGGCGCATCGCCCTGTTCAGCCGGGTGGCCGCCGTGTTGCGCACCGATGAGGTCGATATTGTCGTCCTCAACACCGCTCCGCCGCTGCTCCTCTACCAGGTGCTTCGTCACAGCGTGCTGCTGTACGAGAAAGACTCCGCACGGCGGGCGCGGTTTGCCGCGCAAGCCATCCGCCAGTACCTCGATTTTGAGCCGACGCTCGATCGCTGCCAAAGGGCGTCGCTGGCCCGGATCAAAGACAAAGGCCTCCGTGGTTGACCGGCGGGTCATTACCGCCCGGCTCGAAAAGTTGCGAGAGTACGTCGGGATTTTGGACCGGCTCCGGACGACTCCCTTGGATGTGTTTAAGCGGGAGGTCGAACAACACGGGTTGGCCGAGCGGTATCTTCACTTGTCGATCGAGTGTCTCCTAGACATCGGTACTCACCTCATCGCGTCGCTCGAATTCGCGACGCCTCGCACATACGACGAGGTGTTCCAGATCTTGGGTCAGCAACAGGTGCTTCCTCCGGCTTTTGTCCCACGGCTCGCGGGGCTCGCCGGGTTTCGCAACATTCTGGTTCACGAATACCTGGACATCGACCTCGACATCGTCCACGCGCACCTTCAAGAGATCGGGGTGTTCGACGAGTTCGCCCGCCATATTGCCGCATTCCTGGATCGATCCGCCTGAAGGTTCGTGTCAGACTTGTGTTCCTTGCGTCGCCTCGCCGACCGGCTGCGTGTTGACAGGTCCGGTGGGAAGCTGGCAACGCGCTCGACGTTCAGGTCGTCGACTACCACGGATGAGAGGAGAGGAGCAATGAAACAGCCGAGAAATCCGTTTCACCCGGGTGAGATTCTGCTGGAGGAGTTTCTCCGGCCGGGAGGGATGACCCAGGTCGCGTTGGCCGGGAAATTGGGTTGGACGAAGGCGCGGTTGAATGAGCTGATCCGGGGGAAGCGGGGCATCACGGCCGACTCCGCCCTGGACCTGGCCCGTGTCCTGCGGACCACGGCAAAACTCTGGATGAATCTGCAGGCCACGTACGACCTCGATCAGGCCGCGAAGAAGCGAAAGGCCGCGTGAGTAGCGGCCGTGTCAGACTTGCCGATCTTGCTCATTACCGTCAGGGCGATGAAGTCGTTCCGATCTCTCGTGACGAGGCATCGCCCGGCGGCGGCCCTTGCCGGGATCAACGAGAAGGGCCTCCGTGGTTGATCGACGGACGATCACCGCCTGGCTCGAAAAGCTGGGTGAGTTCGGCCTGTGCTCCTTGACATTCCCCTTCGGCTTCTGAACAATGGTGGGCCGCTCGATCGTCAACCCCACGCTGGGCTGCGATGAAGGTCCTGATCGTCTCGATGGCGTTCCCGTTCCCCTTGAAGTCGGGGGGAAGGGTCCGGGTCTATCAACTCATCAAGCATCTCGCCGCCCATCACCGCATCACGCTGCTCTGCTTGGCCGATTCTCCTTCCGATGTCCGGCGCTACTCGGCGCACCTCGCGCCGTACTGCGAGCGGCTGGAGGCGGTGCCGTGGCGGCCCGGGCTGCTGGGACTGTTCGGCCGCCTGCTGGTGGCGTGGCCGCAACTGGTCTTTGGCGTCCCGCTGGTGGTGCTCAACAAGCGCAGTCCCGAGTTGGCGTGGCGGCTTAGGACGCTGCTCCGCGAGGAACACTTCGACCTCGTCCAGATTGAGTGGATCCAGATGGCCCAGCACGTCCACCAGGCGGATTGGCCGATGATGGCGAAGCGCGGGGTGCTGGTGGAGCACGACGTGGCGTGGCTGCCGCTCGAGCGAATGGCGGAGGTAAGCCGGGGCGTGCGGCGGTGGTTCTGGAGGGGCGAGGCGCGCCGGATGCGGGCCTACGAAGACGCGATGGGCCCGCGGTTCGCGCGCGTGGTGGCCGTGTCCTCCGACGATGCGGCCAGGCTCCACGCGGCGGGGATGAAGACGGTGGACGTCGTGCCCAACGGGGTGGACGTCGCGCATTACGGGGAAGCGCCGCGGCCCGAGAAGGCGCCGCGCACGCTGATCTTCATCGGCTGGTTCCGCCACGGCCCCAACGTCGACGCGATTCTCTATTTCCTGAACGAGATCTATCCCCTGATCGTGCGCGAACTGTCCGACGCGCGGCTGGTGATCGTGGGGTCGCCGGTTTCGTCGGCGGTGCGGCGGGCGGCGGCGCGATGGCCGTCGGTGGAGTTGGCGGGGTACGTCCCGGATGTGCGGCCCCTCCTGCGCGCCGCGACGGCGAGCGTGGTGCCGTTGCGGGTGGGCGGGGGGACGCGGCTGAAAATCCTCGAATCGATGGCCGCGGGCACGGCGGTCGTCTCCACCTCGATCGGCTGCGAGGGGCTCGAGGTGCAGCCGGACCGCCACCTCTTGGTGGGAGACGGCCCCGAGGCGTTCGCGAAGGGCGTCGTT
>Ga0184615_10000665_pt1 | contig 18657 bp, 13 predicted proteins | sample PLM4_65_coex_FD_133134 | JGI IMG/M metagenome (GOLD analysis project Ga0184615, IMG submission 133134) | Groundwater sediment microbial communities from an aquifer in East River, Colorado, USA - PLM4_65_coex | ecosystem: Environmental > Terrestrial > Soil > Riparian zone | place: USA: East... | reverse complement strand
GAGAAGTAGGGGACGAACAGCTTGTCCCGATCGTCGGGGTGGATGCCGGCGCCGTCGTCGGAGACCTCGATGCGAATCTTCGGTGGATGGCCCGCGACCGCCGTCGCCACCCAGACCTCGCCACGCTTGTTGACCGCCTCGACCGCGTTGTCGAAGAGATTGGTGAAGACGCGCTTCATTTGGTCGCGGTCGGCGTACCCGGGTGGCAGCTCGGCGTCGAAACGCTCGTGGATGCGGACATCCCGGTACGCGGTCTGATAGAGCTGGATGACCTCGCGGAGCACCTCGTGCAGATCGAGCAGCCGGGGTTGTGGGAGGGGCATGCGGGCGAAGCTGGAGAACTCGTCCACCAGCGTCTTGAGTCCGGTGACCTCGTTGATGATCGCGGTGGTGGCGTCGTCAACCACCGCGCGGAGGTCCGGCGCGTGCTCGATCGCCTTTTTGCGCAGGCGCTGCGCCGAGAGTTGAATGGGCGTGAGCGGGTTTTTGATCTCGTGGGCGATGCGCTGGGCCACCTCCTGCCACGCCGCGGCTTTTTGTGCCTTGATCAGGTCGGACAGATCGTCGAAGACCATCACACATCCAAGGTCCTGCCGGGATTCTCCCAGGAGCGGGGAGACGATCACCCGCAGCGACAGCGAGCGCCCATCGGCATCCACCTGGACCTCCCGCTCGATCAGGCCCGCGGATCCCCGGGCGGCCTCCACCAGCGCGGAAAGGACCCCCAGCCGGCGCGGGTCGAAGATGTCGGCGAGCCCCCGCCCCTTCGCCTCGGCCGCGCGCAGGCCCAAAATCCGCTCGGCGGCTTGGTTGAAGGTAGTCATGCGTCCGTCCGCGTCGACCGACACGACGCCGGTGGCGATGTTCTCCAGGATCGTTTCGATATACGCCCGACGGCTCTCCAGCTCGATGTTGGACGCGGTCAGCGAGCGCGCGGCCCGTTCCACCTGTTCCTTGCTGGTCCGGAGATCCTTGGTCATGGTGTTAAACGAATCGACCAGGACCCGGAGTTCGTCGCTGGCCTCGACGTCGATGGTGAAATCGAGGTTGCCTTGCGCAACCGCGTGCGTGCCCTCGGCAAGTTTCTGAATGGGTACGGTGATGCCGCGCGCCATGTAGTAACCGAACCAGGTCGCCGAGAAGATGATGAGGAGCGTGATGATGAGGAACGAGAGGATGTAGCCCCCCTTGATCGGATTCTTGAAGGTCTTGAGCTGGTTATAGTCCTCGAAGGCCGAGCTGATGCCTTCGAGCTTGGCCACCAACTCTTGGGGAACGAGCGACTCGATGACGACTGTTCCGAGCGCGGTGCCGTCGCGGTCGACGACGGGCACGGCGCCCCACACCACGTCTCCCAACTCGGTCGAGCGGAGGACCGCGTGCTCGGCGTCTCCGGGGGCGTGGAGCAGGTCGTCTGGCGGAGGACCGAACGGCGGCGGCGCGGTCGAGGAGACGACCCGGAGCGGTTCGCCCTCCCAGGCGCCCCTCAGCCCTGGCGGGGGGACCGGCGGCACAAACCAGATGGTCCGCCGCGCGGCTCCGGTCGCCTCCCCGGCAAGGAACGCGGAAAGATCACCCTGCTCGTCGGGGCGCCACCACTCCCGCCGCACGATCTCACGCGCCAGCATCCGTCCCTGCGTGAAGACCGACGCCTGGTGTTCCTTGTACACCGCCTGCGCGACGTCGAGCGCGCTCGTCAACGACCGCTCCACCTGGAGGCCGAACCAGCTCTCCACCGCCGTCGTCAAGAGTCCGCTGGCGACGGCGAACAGCAGGAGCGATGGAATCAGCGACAACCCGATGAAGGCAAAGGTGAGTTTGGTGCGAAACCCCGTGCCCAGCCGTTGGTGGCGCCGTTCGAAGAAGAGCTTGATGAGATTGCGCGACAACAGCAGGGTCAGCAGAATCACCAAGATGAAATTGACGTTGACGAGGGTGAGGACGAGGATGTTGTTCGAGAACGGCGAAGGGGTCTGCAGGCCCTTATAATAGAGGGTGGTCGCCGAGATCGACAGCAGGATCAGAATCAGGCCCAGCCACAGGGAGCGGAAACCTTTCTTGGACCATCCGGAGGAACGGATCTTACGGAGCATCGGGGGCCCGAAAGGTGGCCGTATTGGCCCAGGGGGTGTCGATTTCCAGAAACGGAATGAAGAACAAGAAGTAATCCAGGTAGAGGGGAAGCTGCGGAGCCTTCATCTCAGCCTTGACGCTGATGAGGTAGGTCTTCCGCCGCCGGAGTCGGTCGATCCCGGCCACGGGGATGCGGTCGATTTGCGAGACCATCTTCCGAGCGCTCTCAAAATCGGGAAAGACGGACTGCGTGGTGCCGGACGGGAGTCGGGCCGTCACCATATATTCCTGTTTGAGCAGGTTGTACTTGATGCTGTATTTGACCGTGACCGCCGCCTTCTCCTCGTCGAACCAGATTTTCTGGCGCTGCTTCAAGACGACATAGTAGTAGAGATCCTTGGAGATGCCTTTCCGGATCTCGTCTTCCATCTGAGGGGAGAGGCCGGGATCCAGCGCGGCCGAGACCAAGATGTGTCCCCCTTCGTACGCGAAGTCGAGACGACGGATCTGCTCGCTGCCCGCCAAGGTCCCCTGCGGCTCGACGAGGAGGGCCAGCAGGCCCAGGACGAGGCCCAGGACCGATCGGCGTCGGTCGGCTTTCGCGCTGAGCGTGACCGCTCCCCGTGCGTCTCCGCCAACTTGTCGTCTCGGTCTGCCGTGCATGGCGGTGTGGGCGCATCTTACCATCAACGACCTGCATCCGTCATTAGAAGGCGTGCCCGAGCGTGAAGTGGAAGGTTCCGTGCGCCTCGCCGGGCTGCCAATTGAGTTTGTGACCATAGTCGAAGCGCAAGGGGCCGACCGGCGTGTTGTAGCGCAGCCCTGCGCCCGTCGTGGTCTTCAGGTCAGTCCAACGGACATCGCGTTGGTTGTGCCACACGTTGCCTCCGTCCCAGAACAAGACGAAGCCCAGCGACTTGGGGAGTTGCACGCGGACCTCCGCGTTGGTGACGATCATGATATTCCCGCCCGTGGGCTTTCCGGTCGCGGGGTCAATCGGCCCGAGCGTGTCTTCGTCGTACCCCCGTACCGTGTTCCGACCGCCGACGTAAAATCGTTCGGTGGCCGGTAGCAAGAGTTGGGTCCCTGCCCGGTTGGCCCTAGTTTCGCCGAACCGGTTCGACGTCCCAGCCCGCACGCCCAGGGCGGTGACCACCGAGCCACCCAGCGCATGGAACCAGCTTGTACCGGCCGTGAGCTTCCAGAACTGTTCCTGCGAGCCGAACAACAGGGCGGCGTTCTCGAACGCGAGCCTCGACAGCAGTCCGGAGTGGGGGTTGAACAGGTCGTCGCGCGTATCCCAGGAGAGCGACGGGGTGAGACTGGCGATGTTGGACCGATCATTGTCGAGCGGCGGCGCCGGGTCGAACTGGTTCAATTGGTAATCGTAGACGAGTGAGCCGAGCAGGTGGGGGACCAACTTCTTTTCGACGCCAACGCTCGCGCCGTACGTGGTCCGCAGGTAGCCGCGTGTTTTTTCGTCTCGGATTTCGTTATACAGCGCGGCGCGGCCGTCGATCGGCCAGTCGAACAGCCACGGGTGGCGATAACTCAACACCGTCTTCCGTTCGATCCGGCTACCCTCGACCCGTAATCCCACCCGCCGCCCTGTGCCCATCAGGTTGCGGTACGCGATCTCCCCGAAGCCCCGCACACCTTCGAAGTTGGCATATCCAAACCCCACGTCCACGCTACCCGCGTCTCGTTCTTTCACAGAGAGGTGCAGCGCCTTCACGGGCTCGTGGCGCTCGGGATCGACCGGCTCGAGACGGACTTCTTGTAAGAAACCGAGTCGCGCGACGCGGCGCTGGCTATCCAGAATCCGCCGGGGGGCGTAGGCGTCGCCCGGCTTGATGTCCAGCTCGCGAAGGATGACGGTGTCGCGCGTGCGCTGGTTCCCGATGAGCGTGATCGGCCCGATCACGACGGGAATGCCCTCGTCGATCCGGAAGGCGAGGTCCACGCTCGTGCGGTCCACGCTGAACGTCGTGCTGGACTCGACCGTGCTGTGTATATAGCCATGCTCGTTGTAGAACTCGAGGAGCGCGGCGCGTGAGGCCCGGAATCGGCCCTCCACATAGGGCGAACCGATCGGGAGATCGAATTGGGCGAGGAGCGTGGCAGTGTCGAACACGTGATGGCCCTCGACGCGCACCGTGCCGACGCGGGTTTGGGTGCCCTCCTCGATACGGAACGTCACTCCGGCCCGCTCATGTTCCGGGTCCTCCTGGACGTCGATCGTCGCTTTGGCCAACAGGAATCCCCGCGATCGATACCAGGAGAGGATCAGCTCGCGGTCCGCCTCCAAGAGATCCTCCTCGGCGTATCGCTTGAACAGCCAGCTCGATGGAATGGTGCGGATCAACGGTTTCAATGTACGGCGGTTCTCCTCGGTGATCCCGACGAGCGTCACCCGGGTGAGTCGCATGCGGGGTCCAGCGTCGACGACGACGCGAACGAGGATGTTCCCCTTCTCCTCCAGCTGCCGGTCGATCTTTACCGTCGCGTGTCGGAAACCCCGATCGACGAGAAATCGGGTCAGCCGATCTACCTCTTCCGCGTAAAAGTCCTCATCGTCGCGGCGTTCGTGGCGGAGGGTGAGTTGCTTCAAGAGCGTCGTGGTCCACCCCCACCTTGGCGCGCCTTCTACGATGATGCGGTAGTGTGGACCCTCCTCGATCGGGATCGAGATCGAGACGCCGCTACTGTCCAGGGTGATTTGGGGCGGGCCGATGGAGGCTTGGCGATACCCGCCGGCATGGTACAGATCGACAAGCCGGGCGAGCCCGCGGTCCAGCCGGTCCTGCGAAAAATACTCGCCCTCGGCCATTCGGAGCACCACGAGGTGCCGTAGGCGGGAGAACGCGGGCGATCCGGACAATGCGATACGCGTGATGCGCACGCGGTCTTTCTCGTCGATGCGGATGATCACGCGCGCGCGGGTGCCTTGATCCTCCTTCTGGATCGAGGGCGTGAGGTCTACGAGGTAGCCCTGGCGCTCATACCACGCCCGGAGGCGATCGACGGCGTCGCGAACGGCGGAATCCGACCACTCGTCTCCGATGCGCAGGTTGGCGACGGCGAGCAGTCGACTGGTGGATTGGTGGTGACCCCGGAGCTCGACCTGTTTCAACCGGATCTTGGCCACGAAGGAGACAATCAACGCCACCCCCTCGGCGCGGGGTTCCGCGTCGACGCGGATGTCGGTATACTCTCCGAGACGGTACAGCGATTCGATCATCCGGCGGAGCGCGGCGGCGGAGTATGGCTTGCCCGGTCGGATCTTTGTCATCTCCTCGAACGCCTCACGGGTCGGCGCCCTGGGACCCACGAGGTCGACGGCGACGATCGTGCGGCCGTCGTAGAGACCCGGAGTAACCAGTTGCGCCGCGCGAGCAGCGGACGTCCACAAGAGGACCAGCGCGATCACGGCCGCTATCGTCCAGCCGTGCCGGGCGGTGCCGTGCGCGGAGCGGGTGCGCCTCATCGAAATTCGAAGCGGTACCGCACGTCCCCGCCGAATCCGCGATTGTCCTGCTCACCGATCAAAAAGAGGTTTCGGGCGATCTCGTATTCCACCCGCACGCCCTGCCGTCCCGAGGAGTCCAGTGTGGTCGTGTAGTGGACGGTCAGGCGGTCCTCCAGGAGTTGTTTCCCGACCGAGAGGCGCGGCGAGGTTTGTTTCACCGTCTCGTCGTAATAGGGATCGATCTGGAAGCTATCCACCAAGAGGCTGGCGCCCGGCAACCGGTGGACGCCTTCCTCCAGCAGGGTTTGGAGGGCGATGGAGGTGGCTTCATCGCGGCCCAGACTGGTTTCCGATTGCGCGAACTGTTCGGTCGTTCGGCCGACCGTCAGAAGAGCCAGAATGTCGGTTTCGCTCAATGACGGATCCGAGGTGAGCTCGAGGTCGAATCGCTCGATCGTCCCGGTCAACTGTAGCGTGATGGAGTAGCTCTGCACCTTCGTCGTCGCGCGCAGGTCGACGACGGGCCGGAGGCGCGTGGGATCGATGAAGTCCACGGTCACCGACTGCACCTGGAACACGTTGGAGCGAAACGTGATCGTGCCCTCTTGCGCTTCGACCCGTCCGATCAGGTAGGGACGGTCGGCCGTCCCCCGCAGGAAGAGGTCGACGTCAAGGGGGATGTCGGCGAGGTTGTTGCGGATCCCGATGTGGTCTCGGCCGCTGAAGTGGATGTTGAGCGACAGTCGATGCGCGAGCGTCGGTGCTCTGGATGTGGCGGCGGCCTGGAACTCTGCACGCCGGCGGAGATCCAGCACCCAATCCTGGATGTCGATCTGCGCCTCGTACATGGCGTGGTCGACGGTCAGTTCACCGCGCAGGCTCTGACTCTCCGGCGTGCCTTGAAAGACTAATTGGCCGCTCAGCGTGGGCGTGAGTCGTTCGGTCAGAGGGAATTGGATCCCGCTCAAGTCGATCAGGTACCCGAACCGCGCGGGCCGAAAGCCCTCCAGTTGGATCTGACCGGTCGCCGAGACACGTCCGCGACCAAACCCGCCCTCCAGCGCTTCCAGCAGGATCTGGCGCTCATTGAAAAACAACCCCAGCGAGGTGACCGTGATCGGTTCCGGGAGCGCCCGGCTCTTCAAACGCGCGTCCTGGACGGTGACGCCGCCCTGAATCTTGGGACTGTCCCAGCGGTCGGAGATCTTCAAGACGAGGTACGTTTTCCCGCTGGCCGACGAAATCGTCGGGACGACGAGGCGGGCCAATCGGAGATCCGCTTCGCCGGTGATCAGGAGGCGGTATTCGCGGAACAGGTCGACGTCCCCCGAGACCGTGAGCGTGGTGTCGGTTCCCCGCAGGCGCAACGCGTCGATCGTCAGTCGGCCTTGATCGAGCCGGAGGACGAGGTCGCCGTTGTTTTCGACGACGTACTCGCCCACGTCGGCCGACAGCCGGGTCAGACGGCTCTCGGCCCGCCACTTCAGGGGGGCGAGCAGCGGCCCGTCCAACGCGACGCGCCCGCTTACCACCGCGGTCATCTGCGAGAGGGCGGCCGGCAGCCAGGGGCGAATCAACGGGACGAGCGAGCCTTCCTCCACGCTCAGCACGGCCGAGACCGGAAAGCCCGGTTCCCATCTTAGCGTGCCTTCGAGTCGAGCGTGCTGGTCATCCAATGCGGCCGAGAGTTGCAACCGGCGGTCGACGACGTCCAGCGCGACGCGTCCGGCGCCCAGGATCTGGCCGGCGCCCTCCAGGTGCAGAATCTCGACCGCTGCGTGCATCTCGGGTCGGTCAAAGGTCCCGCGGGTTGTCAGCGTGCCTGACACGGTCCCGGACAGCGGAAGGGCGTTCAGACCGAAGAGGTCGACCGTCTGCAGGTGGAGCCGCGGGATCTCGAACTGGGCGTCGAATCCACCGCGGTACACGATGGAGCCGCGCCCGCGCACCTCGCTTTCTCCGCGACTGAGCACGGCGTGGGTGAAGACCACCTGCTGGCGGTCGAACGTCATGCCGACGCGTCCATGGTCGAACGACTGGCCGTAGATCGACCCGTCGGCCAGGTTGAGGTCGCCCGCGATCTGGAAATCGGCCGGGGAGCCGCGAAAGGTCAACGTGCCGTCCACGACGGCGTCGATCGGCAGGGGCCGGAACGCGATGGGGAGGACGTCGCCCACGCGCGCCGTGCGGAGCCGCGCGGTCAGATCAAATCCCGGCGAGGCGTCGGCCGTCCACTCCAACGTTCCCGACACGTCGTACCGGGCGTCGCCCTTGCGCCAATCGGTCTCGCGAAACGCGAGCGTCCGGTCCGCGTAGCGGAGCGACGTGGCTAGATCGCCCGCGGGATGCCCCCGGAGCGACAGCGTGCGCACCGTGGCGCGACCCTCCACGAGCGGGGCCCGTAGCGGTCCGCTCAGCCGTCCGGCAAACCCGGCGCGGCCCTCGATCCCAAACGGAACCCGCAGCGCGCCGGCCACCGCCGAAGCGTCTTGGTCCGACAACACGAGGGTCAGATCGGCCTGGCCGGCGGGGGAGAGCGTGCCCGAGACGGTCAATCGTCCGGTCTCGCTCGCGACCGCGCCGTCTTGAATGCGCAATGTCCCGCCTCGAACCGTCCAGGGCAGGTTGGCCGACGCGATGAGTCCCAGCAGCGCTCGAACTCTGGGGCCGGTCGGGTTCCCGGATGTCGGGGCCGAGGCTGTCGGCGGCTTGTGTTGCACGAGGGTGAGGTGTCCCTCTCCGTCCAGCGTGTGAAGCCCCCACCCACGGCCGCGGAGGGCGAGTGGCCCGGAGATTTCAAACGGCGGGAGGAGCGGAGTTCCAGGGGCAACGTGGCGGAGCAGCGGAATCGGGCGGAGGCTTGCGGCGGCGAGCGTGAACGACCAGGCCACGGGCACGTCGAGCACGTCGAGGGACGCGGCGCCGCGCAGCGTCCCGCCCAAGACCTCGCCAGCCAGTTCGGTGCCTTCTAAATGGCCGCGAGCAAACGCGAGCTTGCCGGATACATTTCCCAGTGGGATGCCGTTGTACGTGACCGCGTGCGCGTCGACGTGTCCCCCGAGCGTCGGCTCGGAGACGGATCCGTTGATCCGGGTTTCGAGAGCCACATGTCCCGAGACGGTCGTGCCCGGTGTGAACACCGTGCTCAAATGGGCGAGGTCGATGGACGCGCTCGCGAAGAGGTCGAGGCCGGGGCGCTTGCCAAGAGGAACCTGGCCCTTGGCGGTGGCGGTGAGGCCCGGTCCTTCGATCGAGACCGAGGTCAGCGTGAGGCCCGCGGCTTCCGCCGTGCCGCGAACACGGGTGGTCCCGAAGGCCAGCGTTCGATCACCGATGTCGAACGCGCCGCGGGGCGCATCGAGTTCCACCGTGAAGTGGGTCATCGGTCGATTCGGGACCACGATTATGTGGGCATCGGACAGCGTGACGCCGCCGCGCGGCGAGCGATACGCCAGCTCGGCGTCCCTGACTTCGATGCGCTGCAGCAGGACGAGGTGCGGCTGCTGAGACGCGGGGGCGGCAGCGGGTCGCATGAGAGGGAGGTTCGAGGCTCCGGTGGGGCCCACGGCAACGGCCAGACGCGGATGCTCGATGAGCAAGGAGCGAATCACCGGGGTCTCGGTTAAGAACGAAATGAGGCTCGGTCTCACGGTGATTCGCTCGACCGTCAACGGTGGAGTGGGGAGCACGGTCTCCGGCGAGTGGACCGTGACGTCCTCGGCGATCAGCGCGAGCGGCGCCACGCTGAGCCGGAGCCGTCCGATGTTGACCGGGCTCCCGATCCGTTCCTCGAGGGTGGTTTCGAGTGTCCGGGCCATACGGGCGAGGACTCGCTCGCGTTGGGTGACGTATACAACGCCCGCGACGATGACGAGCAGAAGGCCACCGATCAACCCGACACGGAAGGCTGTGCGCATGGGGGAGAAACGAACCTCCGTTATCGGAGCGTCGGTCGCGTGGGGCTACCGGGCTTTGTCCACATACCGAAGGCGGAGCGTGTAGAGCAGGTCGGTGAGCAGCGACAATTCGGCCGGTGTGAGGTTGCCCCGCGTCTTTTCCTCCAGCAACGCCAGCAAGTCGATCATTTCCTGAGCCCGTGGCAAGTTCACCGGCGCGGTCCGACCGTCCGGCATCGCCTCGCCGAGGTGGATCATCGCGGTGGACGCGAGGGACAGGAGAAATCCGGAGAACTCGATGGGGCCGGCCGCGGACGCCGAGCCACTCTCCGGTGCGTTCCTCGGGGGCGGCGGAGAGGGAGAGGCCGCCTGCTCGCGCACGGGTTCGCTTGCCCACCCGCGACGATCGCTCACCGTAAACGCGCGCTCTTCTTCGCCGTCCGCCATCGAGATCCGCTCCGTGATTGAAGCTCCCTGCAGCACGCTACAGGGAATCTTCGAAGTGTAAGGAGGTAAAGGAGCACGGTTTCCATGTTGCTCACTTACCCCGCAGCAAGCTGCGGGGAATGCGCTCGCAATGCACTTTCATTCCGCCGCCGCGCCCACCTTAGCATGGGCCTTCACGGGATTTCAAGAAACGGGTGTGTCCCGCAAGAGATCCGACGCTTGTGTTTTCCCCCCTCCTTGAGTACGCTGCCGAGCTGAACCTGATGGAGACTCGATGAGCACGTTCCCCTCGGGCGGGGGCCGGGCCCCCCGCTGGTTGCGCTGGCTGAAGACCGGGCACGTCTTCTGGCGCATCGCCCGTCCCGACGCGCCATCGCCGCTGAGGGGGCTGGCGCAAGCCGTCACCATCGAGCACCGCGAGGTGACGGCGGCCGGCGCACGGTTGCGCGTGGTGGTCTATCGCCCACGCCGACCGTACGCGACCATCGTGGTGAACGGCGGGTTCGTGGAGGAGTCGACCGACGATTCCCGGCTCAAGAATTTTGCGATCGCCTTGGCCGAAGCCGGATTTCTGGTGCTCACGCCCGACTATCCCGCCGTCCGCTCGCTGACCTTCACGCCGGAGACGATCGACCAGGTCCGCGACGTGATCGCGGCGGCGGGACGCGATCCCGAACTGGGCGCCGGGCGACCCTTGGCCGTAATCGGGTTGAGTTACATGGCCACATTAAGCTTGAAAGCCGCGCTGCGGCCCGATCTCGCTGCCCCTCCCGCCTACCTCGGGGTCTTCGGGGGATACGAGGACTTCGCGCTCTTGATGCGGGACGTGTTTCGGGAGACCTACCGCTTCGACGAGACCGACGTGCCCGTGGATCCCTACGGTCGATTTCTCGTCCTGCGATCGGTGGTGGACTATTTTGATCCGCCCGCTGCCGAGGGCGACCTCATTCGCGAGCTGGCCTTGCGCTGCGGGCGACGCGAGGCGCCCGAGGTCATCGAGACTCTGGCGGGCCGCCTGTCCCCGCAGGGGCGTGCGGCGTTCGAACGGTTGCGAGCGTTTCACCCCGACCGATCTCCCGAGCTGTGGCGCACGATCCTCCGCGACGGGCGCGAGCGATGTGAGGCGCTGTCGGTCCGGGAATCAGCGGACCGCCTCCGGAGTCGACTCATCCTCCTCCATAGCTGCTACGACCATGTCTTGCCCTACACGCACAGCGTGCGACTTCATCACCGGTTTCCCGCGTCGGAGTTGGTCCTCACGACGATGTTCACGCACGTGAATCTGCGGTTCAACCCGCGGGCCCTCCTGTCGCAGGCGCGGGAATTTGGGAAGGTGTCGCGTGTGTTCGCCAGCCTCATGGCGTTGCAGGAATGAACCGTTGCGTTTCCTCGATGTGGTGCACTATCATCATCGCGTCGAGACCGTGACAGTCGGAACGCACACCATCATGAGGACAGCACGATGATCGAGCGGATCGAAGCCGCAGCGGGGACGAGACGGGCCGGGCTATTCATTGTCCTGGCCGTGCTGTGTGTCGGGTGGTTGGGTGTCGGCGGGTGTTCCCGATCCGATCAACCCGCCGCGTCCCCGATGGCGGTGACGGAAGTACCCGCGGAGCACGCCGAGGGCCGGCAACTCTTCGAGAGGCACTGCGCGCGGTGTCACGGAGTGGGGGGGACGGGGACCGGGCGCGGGCCGTCGTTTCTTTCGAAGATCTATGAGCCGGACCACCACGGGGACGCGAGTGTGCTCATGGCCGTTCGGCGAGGGGTGACAGCCCATCATTGGCGGTTCGGGGATATGCCGCCGATTCCCGATGTCTCCGACGACGATGTGACGCGGATCGTCGGCTACATCCGGTGGGCGCAACGGCTCGCCGGGATTGTCTAGCGGGGGGGCTGAGCGATGCCCGGCTTCGTGATTCGATGGGTCATCAATGCCGTGGCGCTCCTGCTGATCAGTCAGGTCATTCGCGGGATCGAGGTGGACGGCATCGTCGCGGCGCTGGCAGCGGCCGCCGTCTTGGGTATCTTCAACGCTGTCCTGAGACCGGTCCTCTTGATCCTGACGCTCCCGTTGACGATCGTGACGCTGGGGTTGTTTGCGTTGGTGTTGAATGGCTTCATGCTGTATCTCGTGGGGAGTCTGGTGAAGGGATTCTCCGTGCACGGATTTTGGGCGGCGGTCTTTGGCGCCATCCTCCTGAGTCTCGTCAGCGGGGTGGCGAATGCGTTCATCAGTGATCGGGGGCGAATCGAGATCATCGATGTCCAGACGCCCACCCGCTGAGGGGAACGCCTCCGGCCCACGGACGAGGCCTCGGTCAATCAGCCGACGAGGGTTCATCGGCACGGCGGGAGCGGTCTTGGGCGCTGGGGTGGCCCGTCCCGCCGAGGCGGGCGTCTTCTTTTGGGGCCGCCTCTTTTCGGTCCCGCCGCGTGACACGCCGTTCATTACCCCCAACGATCAATTCTATCGCGTCAACTACAGCGACCACTCGTTGGAAGTGGGGGAGTCGCTGCGGATCGACCAGTGGGTGATGCCGATTGATGGCGCCCTCGATCGGCCGATTCGTATTCGGTATGCCGACGTGCTCGAACAGCGCGTCAGCGAGCGGATGGTGACGTTGCAGTGCGTCGATAACGAGCCCGGCGGGAGCCTGATGAGCAACGCCGTGTGGAGTGGGTTTCCGCTCTCCCGGCTGTTGGAACAGGCCGGTCCGTCGGAGACGGCGCGCGACGTCGTCTTGCGTGGCGCCGACGGTTACCATGACAGCATCACGCTCGAGCGCGCCATGCGGGGCGATGTGCTGTTGGCGCATTCGATGAACGGGGCGGCGTTGCCGCGGGACCACGGGTATCCGTTGCGGGCCATTGTCCCGGGGATCTTCGGCATCAAGAACGTGAAATGGCTCACCGGGATCGAGGTGGTCGAGTCCGACCACAAAGGGTATTGGCAGGAACGAGGATGGACGGACGACGGGGTGATTCCCGTGACCTCGAGGATCGATCACCCCGGTCACTATCAGCTTCTACGGGGGCGCCAACAGACGGCGCGGGGACTCGCGTTCGGAGGCGTACACGGCATCCAACGCGTGGAGCTCAGCGTGGATGCCGGCACGACGTGGCGGGACGCGACCCTTGCGCCGTCTCCTCCCGATGCCTGGGTGCCGTGGACCGTTGAGTGGGAGGCGCCTGCGCCCGGCGCGTACACGCTGGTCGTGCGCGCTCAAGGCCGTGACGGCGTGCGCCAGGTGGCGACCGCCGCGCGGGCGTATCCGTCGGGGACCTCGGGGCTGCACACGATCGTGGCGTTGGTCCGGACGGTCTGAGCGCGGCATGGAACGCGGCGCCGAGGATCTGGAGTTCGTGACGATCGAGGGACTGGTGGCGTACGGTGAAGCGCTGGCGCGCCGGGTCCCGACGGTCGAGGGGGTGGCGCGTCCGCCGGCGCCGGCGCCGGCGGACGACCGGGTGGGCCGCGCGCGCGAGGCGACCACGCGGGTCCGTGCGTTCGTCGAGCGGATTCAGGCCGATTGTCCCAATGCCGAGACGTACGACGCGGAGCGTCGCACCCTGTTGACGGACGGGTGCGGCGGGGACGCGGTGGTCTTGTTTGCCGCGTGGAACCGGGTTCTGGCCGAGGGCGGGCTCGTGCCGCTCTTGCGCGCGTCGATCGGCCACGCCGTCAAGCCGGCGCGCCGACGCCCGGTGGCGATCGTGCCCCGGCCGCATCTCACGCCGCAGTTGGCTGAAGATCGGATCGTGCTCGACCTCGGAGACGAGCGGTTCTGGCTGTTGCCGCGTGATCTCACGGGACGCACCCTCCTCTTCGCCTTGCGGCACGGCGTGTCGCGGGTCGAGAGTGGGATTCACCGGGTCGGTCGGCGTCTGGCCAATACCCTCGACGCCGAGCGGGGCATTCCCAAGGCCGACGCCATCGGCGCGGCGCTCGCCGGGATGGTGGGAGTGGTGGGCCACCAACTGGACTTTTTGCGCCTTCCCAATTACCTCGACCCTGGGACGTTTGCCCATTACGTCAGTCGCAGCCCGAACACCACGCAGTTGTTCGAGCGCGTGACCGCGGCGCTCGCGCCGCGATCCGGTCTCCCGACTCCGGTCGTCGACGCGGCGCTGGAGTCACAGGACTTCGGCTGGGCGACGGGGATCGAGAAGACCGTCGAAGCCGAGGAAGCCGCGCGCGCCTTCGGCGTCGACACGAACATCGCGAAGCGCTTGCTGAAGCATCCCCTCTACAGCTATCCAGGCGGTCACTCGTTTTTTGACTTGTACCTCGATGTCGTCGACGGCGTACACCGGCTGGCGCGGTCGCACCGCGGTGGGGTGGCGTGCCTCTACACGCACAGCTCCACCCTCCGGGCCCTCGTGGTCTACCTCGACCCGCGCCCCTTCCGCGAAGCGTTCACTGAGTTCGGCGAATACAAGGAAGGACAAGACAACGTGGTTCTGTTGGCGTACGAGCAGGACCAATTGTCCGGGTACTCCACGGCCGTGGGGTTGTCCGTCCGGGAGCGCGCCGCGCGCGAGGTCTGGGTGGCGGTCGAGCGCGAGCGGCGCGACCGCGTGACGCTCGCGCCCCGGCGGATTCGTCAGGTGGTCGCCCTGGTATCGGGCGGCGATTTCGCCGGAGCCGGAGCCGCGCTGAAGGAACTGCGCGTGACCGGCGATCGGCTGGGGCTCGCGGTCTACTTCGTCCGCCACGGATTTCTGGGGCTGGCCAACAACTGGATCGAACGCGTGACCGAGCAGGCCACGCGCGGGATGGCCAATCACGCCAGCAGTCCCATCGGGAGCAGCCGCTTCGAGGATTTCAAGGACGAGCGCGTCCAGCGCGCCGCGATGGAGCACGCCGCCCCGTACCTGAAAGACGGTGCGTTGGTGGTCATCGGCGGAGACGGCAGCTTACGCGGCGCTCGCGCGGTGTTCGAAGGATTCGGCGTGCAGGTGGTCGGCATTCCGGGGACGATCGACAACAACTTGGCGGGCACCACCTCGCTGGGGTTTCATGCCGCGGTGGCGCTCGCCAACCAGTCGCTGGAATCGTTGAAGGCCACCAGCGCGGCCATGGGGAGCGTATTTTTCGTCGAGGTGATGGGCGCGGGATCCGGTCATCTCGCGTTGGCCTGCGCGTATCAGGCTCGGGCTGAAGGGATCTTGGTCAACGAACACCCGGATCCCGACGCGTACATCGATGGCGTGATCCTCGGCACGCTCAAGCGGACACTCGGGGTGCCGAATAAGAGTCATCTCTTCGTGGTCGCGGAACGGACACCTCACCGCCATCATCCCGAAGGTGGCGTGCACGGCTTGGTTGAGTATGTGGCGCGCGAGATCGCGGCCTGGCCCCACCTCCAGGCGGGGCCGGATCGGTATCCCTTGAGCGTCGCGACGAAGGCCACGATTCTCGGCCATACACTCCGAGGCGCGCCCCCGGTTCCCGAGGACAAGGCGCTCGCCCAGTTGTTCGCCTACGAAACGGTGCGCCGCCTCGTGGAAGAGCCCGCGACGATCGTGGGATGCATGACGGCGTCTTCCGGGGAAGGGGCGGTCAATGCCATTCCTCTTCATGCCGTGGCACCCAAGCCCTTCGACTGGGCGGTGTTCGTCAGGATGCACGGGACCGAATTGCCCGCGCCGGCGGTTTCATAAGGGCGAGGTATTTGCCCGTTACGGCTCGGTTTGACACCTGGGCCGTTCTTGCCGAATCGGCCTGCCCGTCAGGCTCCCCGAATTCCACTTGACAGACTAACCATACTAAGTATACTTACTACCGCTTTCACGGGACATTCCGAATCGGGTTGCAATCGAGGATCATGGGCCAGTCGCGGCAACGTTCTTACAAGGCGAAAGAAATCTGCGAGACCTTCGATATCTCGAAGGCCACGCTGTTTCGCTGGGAACGCGACGGGCTGATCACCGACGTGGGTCGGGACTGGCGAAACTGGCGGCTGTATACCGAAAAGAACCGCCGTGAGATCGAGCGGTTGATCAAGCGACGGAACGACCGGCGGTAAGCGGGGGACATCGACATGTTGTTTCAACGAGCGCATCCGGTGATTGGGCTCGACATCGGTTCTAGCGCGATCAAGGTCCTGCAGCTCACACCCTCGAAGAAGGGCTATGTCCTGGAGAAGTTCGGGATCAAGACCATTGACCCGGAGTTGATCGTGGACGGGGCGGTCATGGATGCCGGACGGGTAGTGGATGCGGTCAAGGATTTGTTGCGCGAGCAGGCGGTCAAAGTGAAGGATGTCGTCATTTCCGTCTCGGGCCACTCCGTGATCGTCAAGAAGATCAGCCTTCCGCCGATGACCGAGGACGAACTGGAAGAGTCGATCAAGTGGGAGGCGGAACAATATATTCCCTTCGACGTGAACGACGTCAACATCGATTTCCATATTTTACCGCCGGGTGATGGCGCCGGCGACGGGAAAGAGACGATGTCGGTCGTCCTGGTTGCCGTGAAAAAGGATCGGTTGGCGGAATACACATCACTGGTGATGGAAGCCGGGCTCAATCCCGTGGTGGTGGATGTCGATGCCTTTACGCTCGAGAACCTGTACGGGATGGGGTACGACGTGTCGCCCTCCGAGGTCATCGCGCTGGTGAACATCGGGGCCAGCGTGATGAATATCCACATCATCAAGGGAGGGAATTTCTCCTTTACCCGCGATATCTCGGCCGGGGGGAACCGCTATACTGAAATGATCCAGCGCGACCTCAACGTGAGTTACGAAGTTGCCGAACAGGCCAAGCGGGGGGAACGCGTCGCCGGCGTGAGCTCCGAGGCCCTTGACGGAATCATCGCGACGATGAACACTGAGCTGGTCGCGGAGATCGGCCGGTCGTTTGATTATTTCCGTTCGACCTCCACGCAGGAGACCATTGATCGCGTGCTGCTGGGCGGAGGGACGGCGAAGGTTCCGGGGTTAGTGCGGTTTATGAACGAACGATTGGGGGTCCCTGTCGACGTGATCGATCCGTTTCGCAAGATTCAGGTCAATAGTAAGCTGGTCGATCCTGACCTGCTGAAGGCGGTCGGTCCTCAGGCTGCCGTCGTGGTTGGTCTCGCCATCCGGAGGCCGGACGATCGATGATCAAGATCAATCTCCTCGGCGGAGGCCGTCCCAAACGCGCGCATAAGTCCACTGAGGTTCCGTATCAGACGGTGGGGGTTGTAGGAGTGGTTCTCCTGTTGGTCGTGGGCATGGGATATGCGTGGTGGTACTTGTCGGACCGGGTTCAAGCCATGACGACGCAAACCGTCACGCTAACGAAGGACTTGGCGGCGCTTAAAGTGAAAGTCAAGGAAGTGGAGGATTACGAAAAGAACAAGAAAAACTTGGAGGAGAAAATCGGCATCATTGAGCAGTTACGGAAGAACCAAAGCGGCCCCGTTCACCTGTTGGAGGAGATTAGCCGCAGTCTGCCCGATCGCGTCTGGCTCACTTCGCTGACCGAACAGGGCGGGAAAATCGATCTCGAAGGAAAGGCCGTGACGAATGCCGAGATCGTGGATTTCATCAATAACCTGAAAACCTCACGGTACATATCCGAGATCCAGCTGATCGAATCCCGGCAGACCGCCGAAGGGGGGATTCCTGTGTACAACTTCAAACTGAAGTGCACGATGGTGCTCTGAGGCCATGGCGCTCAACCTCAACCTCGACTCGATCAAGGCCCTGCCTGGCTATCAGAAAGCCTTGATGGTCGCGATCTTGGTGATCGCCGTCTTGGGAGCGTTCGTCTGGTTTGTCTATATTCCCAAGAACGCCGAGATCGCCGCACTTGAACAGAAAGTCGCCGAGATCAACAATCAGATCAACGTGAACCAAGCCAAAGCGCGCCGTTTCGATGAGTTAAAGCGCGAGAATACCGAACTGGAGCGGCAGTTGGCGGTGTTGAAAGAACAGCTTCCGCCGGAATCGGAGGTGGCGAGCCTTCTCAGACAGGTGTCGGATTTGGGGACCAAGACTGGCCTGGACTTCAAGCTCTGGAAGCCCACCGACCGGCGCCCGGCGTCCTCCGGTTTGTATACCGAGATTCCCGTGGAGGTGGAAGTCGCCGGCGGCTATCACGCCGTGGCCGCGTTCTTCGACCGGATCGGGAAACTCCCCCGAATTGTCAACGTCTCGGGGCTCAAAATGTCCGGCGCCAAAGTCGAGAAGAACCGCTTTATGATCCAGACGATATTTCGAGCCACCGCGTTTGCAACGGCGGAAGGTGGCTCGCAGGTGGCCCCCGGGAACGCCACGCCGGCAAAACCGGAAGCCAAGGGTGCCAAGGGAGGTACGGGTGCTTAGGGGGCGTAGCCGCCGAAATCGATTCCCTGTCGGTATGGCCGGATGCATCGCCGCCATGGGCAGTGTGCTGTTGGCGGTTGGGTGCGGAGAGGTTCCACCGGCGCCGCCCGCGGCGCCGGCTCCCGCCCGTCCCACGGTTCAGGCAGCGCCGGCAGTGCCAGCGGTACCAGTCGTGGCCGCCGTTCAGTTGCCGACGGCTGGTGAGCCTGAAGTTTATACGTATAACCCGGCGGGACGACGCGATCCATTTCGGTCGCTCATCGTGACGGGCGGGAAAAAGAACGTTGAATTTCTGCCGCCCCTGCAGCGGCGCGAGGTGTCGGACTTGAAGTTCGTGGCGGTGGTGTGGGGGAGCCTAGGAACCTACGGGATGATCGAGATGCCTGACGGAAAAGGGTATGCGGTGAGAGTGGGGACGCGCGTGGGACCGAACCATGGTGTGGTGAAG
>Ga0184615_10000663_pt1 | contig 18666 bp, 12 predicted proteins | sample PLM4_65_coex_FD_133134 | JGI IMG/M metagenome (GOLD analysis project Ga0184615, IMG submission 133134) | Groundwater sediment microbial communities from an aquifer in East River, Colorado, USA - PLM4_65_coex | ecosystem: Environmental > Terrestrial > Soil > Riparian zone | place: USA: East... | reverse complement strand
TCCGCTCGCGTCTGCGGCGTGAGCACCGAGGTCGCGGCCGCGACCTCGAGGTCGGGGATCATGAGCACCTCGGCCTTGGCGAGTGCCGAGCTCCACGTCGACTGGAGTACGCCCAGGAACGGGCTTGCGTGGTGGCCTCTCGAGACGAGCGTCGCGCGCACGTTCGCCTGCTCCGAGTTGATGCCCGTGTCCGAGTTCACGTAGGCCGGATCGCTCCAGACCGCGACGCGCCGCGCGGGCGGAGAGGTGCGGATCGCGGCGTCGAGCACCGCGAGCCAGCCGCCGTCGATGACACCGCTGGGTGCCGCGCCGAACCAGTCCCAGCCGACGTACAGGATGTTCCCCTCTCCGTAGGGGATCTGCGCGACCGTCGTGACGCCGCCAGCCTCGTAGAGACTCTTCGCTCCCACAGGGAGATTGGCGATCCCCACGACCAGGGAATTTGGCGACAACAAATCAGGCGTCTTGACGAAGAGGGTCCCATCGACGGCAGCCGTCTTCGTCGAGTCCACGTTCGCGAATCCGCCGTTCGCCGTCGTGTATCCGAACACGGTGTTGAGCAGGACCGCCGCGAGGCTGCCGGTGCTGCCGTGCACGACCAAGGTACCGCCAGTCCCCACGAAGTTCCGGATCGACGCCTGGCCGGCAAGGTCGAGCGTCACGCTCAGCCCGAAGGCCTCTTGCTCCGGAAAGACCAGCACGTCGGCGCGGGGACGCCGCCGAGGTCCGAGCGCGGTATCGAACTCGAGCGAGGTGACGCCCGTGAACGTCGTCACCAGGTTGTCCTGAGAGACCAAGGTGGCCTGCAGGCTGTCGGACTCGCCGTTCGCGGTGTCGACGTACGCGGGATCGTCGTAGAACGCGATCCGCCGCATCGGCGTCCGGCCTTCGAGCACGGCGCGCCGCAGCACGTCGAGCCAGCCGCCGTCCTGCGTGCCGGTGGGAAGCGCGTTGAACCAGTCGTAGCCGATGTAGATGATCCGACCCGCGCCGACGGGAATCAGCACGACGCTCGGAACGCCTCCGGCCGACTGGAACAGCACCCGTGAGCCCACGGGAAGGGTGCCGATCCCGTATAGACCGTTGTTGCCGCCCAGGCTGGCGGGGCCCTTGAGGAAGCGCGTGCCGTTGCCCGGGTCGACGGGATTGCTCACCTGACCGAACACGATCGCCTGAAAGACGGTCGCGAATCCGAACGTTTGATTCAGCAGCAGCGGGGCGCGCCCGAACTGATCGCCGTGAATGACCAGCACGCCCCCCGCGGCAACGAAGTCGCGCATCACGACCTCGGCGTCGGCCGCCATCGCGGTCCCGAGGTCGGCGATCTCGAGCTCGGGAATCAGCAGTACGTCCGCTCGGTTGGTGTTGGCGACGGCCCGCCAATTCGCCGCCGCGGCGCCGCTGAAGGTGAACACCTCGAAGCCCTGCGACGTGAGCGTCGCGCGGATGCTTGGACCTTCCGCGTTCGGGGGCAGGCTGGCCTCGTCCACGAACGCAGGGTCGGAGAAGACCGCGACCCGGACCGGCGGCTGTGGCGCAGCGTGGCTGGCCCACGGTGCGAGGAACAGAAGCGCGACCGCAACGACCGGGGTCCGAAGGAGCGAAGTCATCCGCGACATCTCCCGTCCTCGCCCAGTGTATGTCCGGCGACCCGAGCGAGGAAGCGGAATTCGAAGGCTCAGTAGAGGCTGATCACCTGGAGCGCGTAGATCCCGTGCGAGATCAGCCAACCGCCCATCATCAGCCCGAATGCCACGTTCTCGAAGGTGCTCATCGCCGTCTCCATGATCGAAGGATTTCGAAGACAGCTCGAGTATCGACGGGGCCGATCCGGCGCGAAGTGAAGGGATTCACTCGAACGCAGAAACTTCTGGCAGGCTCCGATGGGATCGGACCGCCATGAAGCGTCTCTTCATACGAGCGATCGCCCTCGCGCTCACCTTCGCAAGCGCGCCTCGGCCGACGCTCGCCGCCGAGCCGGTGCCCACCGACTCCGCGGAAGAGACGGAGTCGGAAGCGCAGGACGACGAGGACGAGGACGACGAGGGCCTGCGCCAGCGACTGACCGAGCGCGAAGACAAGCGGCGTCCGTTGAAGCCCTTCGAGGTCGAAGTCGGCGGGCGCCTGCTGACCCTGGGCGGGGAGTGGGAGGTCGAGTTCCTCGAGCTGCGGCGTTGGGTCGTCGGCGAGCAGATCGACGAGCCGGACCGGCGGCTGCTGTCACAGGGGCTCGAGCTCGAGGCGTTCTACACGTTCGGCAAGCCGCTCTCGATCTTCGCGCAGATCCAGCTCGCGATGGAGGAGGACCTGCTGCCCGAGAGCCAGGACGAGGTCTCGGACCAATGGCTGCAGCGCGAGGAGATGTGGATCACGAGCGAGGACATCTCCGGCAGCGGCGTGAGCGTGGAAGCTGGACGCCTCGACTTCGAGGACGACCGGCGCTGGTGGTGGGACGACGAGCTCGACGCGGTGCGCGTGATCTACGAGCGCGGCCCGGTGGAGCTGCAGGTCGCATTCGCGCGCGAGGTCGCGCCGCGGCGCTCGGACCTGTCCTTCGTCGAGCCCGAGCACGATCGCATCGCGCGCTGGATCGGCGAGCTCTCGTGGGACTTCCAGCCCGATCACGCGCTCGAGATCTTCGCGTTGCACCAGGACGACCGCTCGAGGACGGAGCGCGTCGGGACGGTGATCGACACCGATCGCGAGGACGAGCCGGACTCGCAGCTCCTGTGGCTCGGCGCGCGCGTGATGGGTGCGTTCGAGCTCGGCGCCCCAGGGCTCCTCGGCTACTGGCTCGACGGCGCGACTGTGGACGGGCACGAGCACTGGACCGAGTACGAGGAGATCTCCGACGATCAGAGCGAGGTCACCTCGGTGACGCGCCGCCACGTCGATGGCTGGGCGCTCGACGTCGGATTCTCCTGGCTGCCGCCGCTCGAATGGGAGCCGCGCGTATTCGCCGGCTACGCGCTCGCGTCGAACGAGTTCCGCCAATCGGGCATTCAAGCGAACGAGGCGGGCTTCGGCGGCGTGGAGCGCTTCGGTCACTACGGGTTTCTGTTGGATCCCGAGCTCTCGAACCTGGAGATCTGGACAGGCGGCCTGGGTTGCTCGCTCTGGCGCTCGAGCTCACTCGATCTCGTCTACCACCAGTACCGGCTCCGCCAGGCCTCGACCGAGCTCTGGGACGCGGAGCTCGAGCTCGAGCTCACGGGCGACTCGCGCGCGCTCGGGCGGGAGGTCGATCTCGTGCTCGCGCTCGAGGAATGGGAGCGGCTCGAGTTCACGTTCGCGCTGGCCGCGTTCTGGCCCGGGCGGGCGCTCGGCCACCAGAGCGGCCGCACGAGCTACGGAACCTTCCTGGCGATGCGCCTCGCCTTCTAGTGGACCCGTTCCAGTCCCGGACCCTCACCTACACATAATAGCGTCTGAAACTTCGAGTCTCAACTTTTTCCGGGTCATGCTCTACGGTGCCGCGATGCCCGCACCCGAGCCGCTCGTCGCTCCGTTCGAGGCCGTCTACCGCCACGCGCTCGCAGATCCGTTCCCGATCTACGCGCTCTATCGGGAGCGAGACCCGGTGCACGCGGCGCCGCCGCCCGATCCGCGCCTGGTCGAGCACCGGGTGCTGTTCCGTCACGCGGACGTCCGCCTGGCGCTGCGCGATGCGCGCTTCGGCCGCGACTCGCGTGCGGTGGTGGCGCCGTCCGCGAGCCCGCTCCCCGAGGCGCTGCGCGAGATCGTCGAGCTGTTTCAGGGCTTCATGCTCTTCGTCGATCCACCGCAGCACACCGCGCTTCGCGGAGAGGTGAGCGCCGCGTTCCGGCCCGCGAAGGCCGCGCGCCTGCGGAGCTTCATCGTCGCGCGGGCGCACGCGCTGCTCGACCAGGTGCGCGGGGAGGAGCTCGAGCTGATCCGCGACTTCGCGCGGCCGCTCACCGAGGCCGCGATCGCCGAGCTGATGGGGGTGCCCGAAGCGCTCCGCGCGGCGTTGAAGAGCGGAGTGCGCGGCATCGCGCCGCTGTTCGGCGGCGACGCACGCGCGCTGGCAACGGCGTCGGGCCCTGCCCTCGAGCTGCGGGCCCTCTTTGCGCGTCTGCTCGCGGGCGACGCGGAGCCGGGAGGGCTCCTCGCCGAAGTCGGCGCGCAGCTCGGTGGCGACGAGGCCGGAATCCGCCGCGCGACCGCGACTGCGAGCTTCATCTACGGCGCGGGCTTCGCGACCACGGTGCACGGCATCGCGAACGCAGTGCTGGCACTGCTGCGCGCTCCACCGCTCTGGGACGAGCTGGCGGCGCGCGCCTCGGATCTGGCGCAGCCGGTCGAGGAGCTGCTGCGCTTCGATCCGCCGATCCATCGCAGCCAGCGCTTCGCGCTCGAGGACCTCGAGATCGGCGGCGTGTGCGTCCGCCGCGGCGCCTTGATCACGCCGGTGCTCGCGTCGGCGAATCGCGATCCGGCGGTGTTCGCGGACCCCGATCGGCTCGACTTCGCGCGCGACGCGCGCGAGCAGCTCGCGTTCGGCGGCGGCATCCACACCTGTCTCGGCGCCTGGATGGCGCGCTTCGAGCTCGAGCTCGGGCTGCGCGCGCTGCTCGAGCGGCTACACGCGCCAGCGTTGACCGACGCGCCGCTCGAGTGGCGCGAGGCCGCGGCGCGCGGGCTGGTGCGGTTGCCCTTGCGAGTGCTATCGCTCGGGTGAGTCAACCGGGGGACGCCCACGGCGTGCAGCTGCGCGGCGACGCTCGCGCTGCTGACGCTAGGCGGCGCTCGACTACGCGCGTCGGCGGCGGAGTGCGAGGAGCGCGCCGGCGGCGGACAGCAGCAGCAGCGCCGACGGCTCGGGAACCGCGGTCACGACGACGTTGTCGATCTTGCCGTAGTCGCCTTCGCCGTTGTCGAGCCAGAAGACGACCCAGATCGAGGCCTGGTTGTCCGGCAGCGCGTAGGTGGCGTGCTGGAATATGTCGTTCTTCCCGCTGAGGAGCGCCGTCCAGTTCGCCCACGCGTACGCCGTGCTGCGCGCGTCGAAGGTGCTGCTCGAGGAGAACGCGGGGATCTCCCCGACGTAGTAGCCCGCGCGGAGCCGGTCGGTGCCCGTGGCCGAGAACGTCCGCCAGTCGAAGTCCAGGGTCGATCCCGTCATCCCGATCGTGTTGATCTGGAAGGCGAGGCCCGCCTCGTCCTCGAAGCGCCCCACGGGTGTCGGGTTCAAGAGGCCGCCGATCTGCTGAACGGCCAGATCGCTCTCGATCGACCCGGCGGTGCTCGGGTTGTCGAAGCGGATCCCGTACCACGCCTCGTCAGCGCCCTCGCCGAGGCTCGGCAGCCCCGGGTTGACGGGGTCCAGGAACGGGTCGAAGGCCGGGAAGCTGGTATAGCCGTTGAAGTCCTCGGAGAAGAGGGTCGCCGCGCCAGGTGCGGTCGCGCCGAAGCTCAGTGCGCCGAGCGCCAGAGCGCCGAGCAGCGCGACGCGCGGAACGACGAGAGCCCTCTCCCTCGTACGAGGCCTCATCCGATCCCTCCCTCCGAAGCTCAAGGCCGATGCCTTCCCGATCACGGTGCGATCGCGGCGCGCCGCGCGGTGTGATGCACCCCACGGCTGAGGGGATCTTCCTTCGGCGGAACAGGGGGGTCAACAAGAAAATGCGTACGGGCGAGGGGGAGTCAGGAGTCAGCCTTCGGGTTCACTGACCTCGGGTTCCTCGACATCCGAAAATTCCAGCAATTCCGGGGCGGTGCCCGCGGGCAGGACCTCGACGTCGCGCAGTCTCTGGGAGATCACGCGGGTGCGGCGGCCGGTCTCGTCGATCGTGTTGCTCGCGGTCTGGAGCTGCTTCTTCACGCGGTCGAGCACGTCGCCGAACTTGCCGAACTCGGTCTTCACCGCGGCCAGGACCTGCCAGACCTCGCTCGCGCGCTTCTCGATCGCGAGGGTCCGGAAGCCCATCCGCAGGCTCGAGAGGATGGCGGCGAGCGTGGTCGGGCCCGCGACCACGACGCGGCAGTCCTGCTGCAGCGTCTCGACCAGGCCCGGGTGACGGAGGATCTCGGCGTAGAGGCCTTCGGTCGGCAGGAACAGGATCGCGAAGTCCGTCGTGTGCGGCGGATCGACGTACTTGTCGCGGATGCTCGCCGCGAACGTGCGGACGACTCTCGCCAGCGCGGCCGACGCGGCGCGCTCGAGGTCCGCATCGCCCGCCTCTGCCGCGTCGACGAGCCGCGCGTAGTCTTCGTGCGGGAACTTCGCGTCGATCGGCAGCCAGACACACGCGCTCGGGTCAGCTTCGGGTCCGGGCAGTCGCAGCGCGAACTCGACGATCTCGCGTGAGCCCGGTTTGGGCTGCACGTTCCGCGCGTACTGATCGGGCGTGAGGATCTGTTCGAGGATCGCGCCGAGCTGGACCTCGCCGAAGACGCCGCGTGTCTTCACGTTGGTGAGCACGCGCTTGAGGTCGCCCACTCCGGTGGCGAGGCCCTGCATCTCGCCGAGCCCGCGCTGCACCGCCTCGAGGCGCTCGCTCACGAGCTTGAACGACTCGCCGAGGCGCTTCTCGAGCGTGCCCTGCAGCTTCTCGTCGACGGTCTGTCGCATCAGGTCGAGCTTCTTCTCGTTGCCCTCCTGGAGCTTCTCGAGCTGCGCGGCCAACGTCGCGCGCAGCCGCTCGAGCCGCTGCTCGTTCGAGTCGGTGAGGCCTTTGAGCTGCGCCGCCACGCCCTCGAGCTGCGTGGCCTGAAGCGTGCCCAGGTCGACGAGGGTCTTGCGGGTCGTCTCCACGTTGGCGGCCGTGCCGCGGGCGAGCTCGTCGCGGAGATCGCGTGCGGCGCGCGCGGCCTCCTCGCGCCCGGTCCGCTGCTCTTCGCGCACTGCGCGTTCGGCGGCGGCGAGCGCGCGCCTGGAGCCGCGCACCACGAAGACCGCGACCAGGGACACGGCGACGATCGCGCCGCCCGCGACCAGCCAAGGCATGAGCTCGATGGACACGAAGACCCCCACGCCGCGATTCTAGCCCGCTCCGTCGGTTACTCTTGCACCGTGGTCGACTTCTTCATCGACCGGCCCATCTTCGCGTCGGTCCTCGCGATCCTGATCACGCTGGCCGGCGCGGTCTCGATTCCGCTCCTGCCGGTCGCGCAGTATCCGCAGATCACCCCGCCCACGGTGCGGGTGGCGGCGTCGTATCCGGGCGCGAGCGCGGAGGTGGTCGAGAACAGCGTCACGGTGCCGCTCGAGCAGCAGATCAACGGCGTCGAGGGGATGCTCTACATCTCGTCGAACAGCGCGAACGACGGCAGCTCGACGATCACGGTCACGTTCGAGGTCGGCTACGACCAGAACATCGCGGCGGTGGACGTGCAGAACCGCATCGCGGTCGCCCTGCCCCAGCTTCCCGAAGAGGTGCAGCGCGCGGGGCTGACCGTTCGGCGCGTGTCCACCGACCTCACGCTGGTCGTGAACCTGATCTCGCCCGATGGCTCGCGCGACGACCTGTTCCTGTCCAACTACGCGGGCATCAACATCAGCGACCGGCTGAAGCGCCTGCCCGGCGTGGGCGACGTCAGCGTCTTCGGCGAGCGGCGCTACTCGATGCGCGTCTGGCTCGACCCGGACAAGCTGGCGACGCTCGGCGTGTCGGCGCAGGACGTGATCGCGGTGCTGCGGGAGCAGAACCAGCAGGTGGCGGCGGGCGCGATCGGCCAGCCGCCGACGCCCGAGGGCACGCCGTTCCAGTACGCGCTGACGACCAAGGGACGGCTCGCGACGGCCGAGGAGTTCCAGGCGATCGTCGTGCGCACGCGCTCCGACGGGTCGGTGCTGCGGCTGGGCGACGTGGCGCGCGTCGAGCTCGGCGCGCAGAGCTACGGCGCGTTCAGCCGCCTCGGGCGAGACGCCTCGACGGGCGTCGGCGTCTTCGCGCTGCCGAGCGCGAACGGGCTCGACGTGGCCAGCGCCGTGCACGCCGAGATGGAGCGGATCGCGCCGCGCCTGCCGTCGGGGGTCGAGTACAAGATCGTCTACGAGCCCACTCGCTTCGTCACCGAATCGATCCGCGAGGTCCTGCAGACGCTCGCCGAGGCGATGGTGCTGGTCGTGCTGGTCGTGTTCGTGTTCCTGCAGAGCTTCCGCGCGACCCTGATCGCGGCCATCACCGTGCCCGTGTCGCTGATCGGCACGTTCGGGCTGATGGCGCTGCTCGGCTTCTCGATCAACACGCTCTCGCTGTTCGGACTGGTGCTCGCGATCGGGCTGGTCGTGGACGACGCGATCGTCGTGGTCGAGAACGTGTCGCGGCTGATGGAGGAACGCGGGCTCGAGCCGCGCGAGGCGACGAAGCTGGCCATGCGCGAAGTCACCGGCCCGATCATCGCGATCTCGCTGGTGCTGATGGCGGTCTTCCTGCCCGTCGCGTTCCTGCCCGGAACGACCGGGCGCCTCTACCAGCAGTTCGCGCTCACGATCGCCTGCTCCGTCGCGATCTCGGCGCTGAACGCGCTCACCCTGAGTCCGGCGCTCTGCGCGCTGCTCCTCAGCGCCCGCAGACGCAAGCCCATGCGGCTCTTGCGGGCCTTCGACACCGGCTTCAAGCGCTTCACCACGTTCTACTCGCGCGTGGGGGCGCTCGCCGTCTCGCACCGCACGACCGTGCTCGGCGTCTTCGGCGTGCTGGTGGTGCTGACGATCTGGCTCTATCGCACCGTGCCGACGGCGTTCCTGCCCGAGGAGGACCTCGGCTACTTCATCGTCTCGGTGCAGCTCCCGGACGGCGCGTCGCTCGCGCGCACGGAGGCCGTGACCAAACAGGTGGTCGAGAAGCTGCTCGTGATCCCGGGGATCGCGAACGCGGTCGTGAACGGCGGAAACGACTTCCTCTCGGGCACCGCCGCGTCGAACGCCGCCGCCTGCTACGTGATCCTGGAGCCCTGGGGCGAGCGCAAGACGGGAGAGCTCTCGCTGCCGTCGATTCTCGCGAAGGCGCGACGCGAGCTCGGCGCGATTCCGGACGCGGTGGTCGTCGCGTTCAACCCGCCGCCGATCCGCGGGCTCGGGACGACCGGCGGGTTCCAGATGCAGGTGCAGGACGAGTCGGGCGAGAGCCTGGCCGAGTTCGCGAAACCGGTCGCGCGGCTGATCGACGAGGGCAACGCGTCGGGCGAGGTCGCGGGACTCGTCACCGCGATGCGCGTCAACGTGCCGCAGTTCGCGATCGATGTGGATCGCACCAAGGCAAAGACTCTCGGTCTCTCGCTCTCGGACGTCTTCGGCACCTTCCAGGCCTATCTCGGCGGCTACTACGTGAACGACTTCAACCGCTTCGGCCGCGTCTTCCGCGTCTTCGTGCAGGCCGAGCCGGACAATCGCGCGAGACCCGAGGACGCGACGCGCCTCTACGTGCGCAGCTCGAACGGCGAGATGGTGCCGCTCTCCACGATCGCCTCGGTGCGGCCGATCGTCGGGCCGCAGACCATCGCGCACTACAACCTGTTCCGGACCGCGTCCGTCACCGGCCAGGCCGCGCCGGGACGGAGCTCCGGTCAGGCGATCCGGGACATGGAGGCGCTCGCGGACCGGGTCCTGCCCGAGGGCACGAGCTACGAGTGGACCGGTCTCTCGCTTCAGGAGCTGCGCGCCGGCGGCACGGCCCCGGTGCTCTTCGGACTCGCGCTCGTGGTCGTGTTCCTGTGTCTCGCCGCGCTCTACGAGAGCTGGATCCTGCCGTTCTCGATCATGCTCGTCGTGCCGCTCGCGGTGCTCGGCGCGCTGCTCGCGCAGGCGGCGCGCGGGCTCGCGAACGACGTCTTCTGCCAGGTCGGGCTGGTGATGCTGGTGGGGCTCGCGAGCAAGAACGCGATCCTCGTGGTCGAGTTCGCGAAGGACCTGCGCGAGCAGGGCGAGTCGATCGAGCGGGCGGCGCTGCACGCCGCGGTCGTGCGGCTGCGCCCGATCCTGATGACGTCGTTCGCGTTCATCCTCGGCGTGGTGCCGCTGGTGATCGCTCGCGGCGCCGGCGCCGCGAGCCGCAACTCGCTCGGCACGGCGGTCTTCGGCGGAATGCTGCTCGCGACCTTTCTCTCACTCGCGGTGGTGCCCGTATTCTTCGTGGTCATCGAGCGCATCCGCGAGCGCTTCGTGTCTGATTGACTTCGCTCGGCTGCGCCTCGCGGCGCGCGCCGCTTTGCGGCGCTTGCGGCCGAGCTCGAGGGCGGCCTCGCGCTCGGCCGTCTCCTGGTTCGACGTCACTGAGTGGCGACGTGCCGAGCGGAGTCAGCCGGGCGCCGTGGTCTCCCGGATCTTGACCTTCATCGCCGGGCGCAGCTTGCCGAGGTTGTCGAGGATCACCTTCTCGCCGGGCTGGAGCCCCGAGTCGATCACGCGCTTGCTGCCGCTCGATCCGCCCGCGACGACGTTGCGCCGCTCGGCCGTGCCGTCGTCGCGCACGAGCCAGACGGTGCTGCCGCCCTGGTCCTCGACGATCGCCTGCTCCGGCACGAGCAGCACCGGAACGTCGCGCGCGACCAGCACGCGCAGCTTTGCGTACTGACCCGGCAGGATCGTCTTGTCCGGGTTCGGGAACACCGCGCGGACGCGCACGGTGCCGGCGTTCGGATCGACGGTGTTGTCGACGAAGTCGAGGCGGCCCACGTCCGGGTACTCGCTTCCGTCCGCGAGCACCGCGCGCACCTCGATCTCGTCTCGCGCCACGTACAGTCCCTCTTTGCGCAGCCGCAGCACGTCGAGCCGCTCCTTCTCGCTCGGGCTGAAGTAGATGTGGATCGGATCGAGCTGCACGATCGTGGCGAGCGGGGTCTCCTCTGCGCCGCCGACGAGATTTCCCTGCGTGACGAGGATGCGCCCGATGCGGCCGGGGATCGGCGCGTGGATCTCCGTGTAGGAGAGGTCGAGCTCGGCTTGCTCGACCGTGGCGCGCAGGCCGGCGACGCTCGCGGCGGCCTCGTCCCGCGCCGCACGAGCGTGGTCGAGATCCGACTGGCTCGCGACCTGCTTGCGCGCGAGCTCGGAGGTGCGCCCGAAATCGGACTCCGTGCGCTCGAGCGTCGCCCGCGCGCGCTGCAGGTCGGCTTTCGCCCGGGCAAGCGCCGCTCGATACGGCGCCTGCTCGATCACGAACAGGAGGGCACCCTCGTCTACGTCGGCGCCCTCGCTGAAGAGCACCTTCTCGAGGATGCCGCGCACGCGCGCGCGAATCTCGACCGTCTTCAGGGCTTCGGTGTTGCCGACGTGCTCGAGGTAGATCGGGATCGCCGCCTTCTCCACCTCGGCCACGGTGACCTCGATCGGCGGAGGCTCGACCGCGGCGTCGCGCTGGCCGCAAGCGAGCGCGGCCGCCAGCGCGAGGAGCAGGCTGATGCGTCGCAGCGCGTCGCGGTCCGGGATCGGCATCGTCCAGTCCTCCGGAGACTGAGAGTAGTGGCGCCTCGCGCGCGTTCCGGAGGTCCCGGTGTCCCTACACCCGGTTGACGTCGTTCCCGCCTACCACACGCGACATGACCGACTCGTACTCTGCGGGGACGAGCGGGTGTAGCGGCTGCGGCACCGTCTGCGCGACCGAGCGCGCGGGCAGCGCGTTCACCATCGACGTCGCGAACGACGACACGTATGGAAGCGACTGCACGCCGAGCAGCGCGATCCAGAGCAGCGCCTCGACGTCGTCGCTGCCGTAGCGGAAGAAGATCGCGAGCGCGCCCAGGCCGAGCAGCGCCAGGATCGTGCTCTCCTCTCGCGCCGCGAGCAGGCCGCGCACGAACGCCGGCTGGTCCTCGCACTTCGGTGTACGCATGAAGGGACGGCCGTCGGTGAACAACCCCGAGTAGATCGCCTTCCCGATCGTGTGCGTGAGCGACAGGCCCGCGAGCGCCGCCGAGAGGTTCTGGCCCGGGGTGGCCTTCACGCGCGCGGAGTAGAGCCAGAGCGTCTTGCCGACCTTGAGCGCGAAGAAGCCGAGCGACGCGCACAGGAAGAAGCGCAGCGGGAACTCGAAGATCTTGGGCAACGTCACCAGGCCCGCGGTCCAGACGAGCGCGAGCACCGTCACCGCCGTGTTCAGCGCGTCGGCGAACCACGGCGCCCAGCCCGCGATGAAGTGGTAGCGCTGCGCGCGCGTGAGCTTGGACGGCGTGATCCCCACGAGCTCGCGCCAGTGGCCCTTCAGGATCTGCACGGCGCCGTACGCCCAGCGGAAGCGCTGCTTCTGATAGGCAGTGTACGTGTCGGGCATCAGACCCTGGCCGTACGACTGATTCACGTACGCGGTCTCGTAGCCGGCCTCCATCATGCGCAGACCGAGCTCCGCGTCCTCGCAGATGCACCACTCGGCCCAGCCGCCGAGCGCCTCGAGCGCGTCGCGGCGCACGAGCGTCATGGTGCCGTGCTGGATGATCGCGTTGCGCTCGTTGCGGTGGACCATGCCGATGTGGAAGAAGCCCGCGTACTCCCAGCCGCACATGGCCTTGAACGCGCTCTCGTTGCGGTCGCGGTAGTCCTGCGGCGCTTGAACGATGCCGATCTTCGGATTGGCGAAGTACGGAACCAGGTTCGCGAGCCAGTCCGGGCGGACGACGTAGTCGCTGTCGATCACGGCGACGATCTCCGCCGCGGGGTGGGTCAGGCCGAGCACGTAGTTCAGCGCGCCCGCCTTGAAGCCCTCGACGTGGTCGAGATGGAAGAAGCGGAAGCGCTCGCCGAGGATCTGACACAGATCGGAGACGGGCTTCCACAGCCCGGGGTCCTGCGTGTTGTTGTCGATCACGAGCACTTCGAGGTTCGGGTAGTCGAGCGCCGCGAGCGCGGTGAGCGTCTCGCGCACCATCTCGGGAGGCTCGTTGCAGATCGGCAGATGGAGCGAGACCATCGGCAGCGGATCGAGGCCCTTCGGCGCAACCGCGCGGAAGCGTCGCGCGAGCTTGCGGTGCCAGAGAAGCTCGACGAGCTCGAACGCCTCCGTGATCCCGATCACGAGAAGTCCGCCGAGCGCGCCGAGCAGCACGACCCACGCGGTTGCCGAGTACAGGCTGTGGTACTGGCTCACCGTCAGGTACGTGACCCAGACGAAGAGCGATGCCGCCGCCTGCACGAGCCCCGCGAAGAAGATCTTGCCGCGCGGCCGGAAGCGCTCGAAGCGGTTCAGGAACCAGAGCAGCGGCAGCAGCGGAGCCAGGGTCGCGATCGCGAACAGCAGCGGCCAGCTCGGCACGCCGACGATCGGACCGGTCCACGCGAACTTCGCGTTGCGCGCCTCGTCCCAGATGCCCCAGTACGCGCCGACTCCGCCTTCGACCGGGATCTTCCACGGCTGGTCGAAGGCCTCCATGATGAAGTAGTCGAGGTTCTTCTGCTTCGCGAGGTTCAGGAACTCGCGCAGGAAGGTCGCCTCGGTGGCGAGCGACGGCACCGCTCCTCGCCGGATGCGGCCGTTCGAGGGCCAGCCGACCTCGCCGATCATCACGGGTTTGCCGGGGAACTTCTTCTTCACCTGGGCGAGCCGGTCCTCGACGTAGGCGATCGCCTCGTCGGCCGAAATCCCTTCCCAATAGGGAAGGAGGTGGACGGCGATGAAGTCGACGTCGCGCGCCAGCTCCGGGTGCTTCAGCCAGACGTGCCAGGGCTCCGCGGTGCCGACGGGAACGTTGAGCTGGGCGCGCACGCGGCGCAGGTAGCCGCCCAGCTGGCGCGTCTTCATGTCGCCGCGCAGGAGGACCTCGTTGCCGACGATCACCCGCTTCACGTTGGAGTTGGCCGCGACGCTGGCCAGCAGGCTCTTGATCTCGCGCTCGTTCTTCTTGCGGTCCGCGTCGATCCAAGCTCCGGCGGTGACGGACAACCCGAACTCGCTCGCGAGCCGCGGGATCTGGTCCATGCCGTCGAGCGACGTGTAGCTGCGCACCGAGCGCACATGGGGCGCGATGTGCTCGAGATCCTCGCGGATCTCGGCTTCGGTAGGGAAGACCTTGTCGATCGGTCCCTGCCCCGCTCGGTACGGGGCGAACGACACGCCTTCGATCCGGCCGTCCCAGGGAGGCGGCTCCACGGGTCGGTTCAGGAGGGCGAAGACGGTCAGGTTGGCAACGGCAACGAGGAACAGGATCGTGATGCTGGAGCGACGCATAGGGTTTTGACGCCCCGCTCGCGTGCCGAGCTCTTGCCTTGCGCACACGTCAGGCGCGGCGTCCGTTCCCGGGAGACTCGCGTCTCAATCCTCGGCGGGCGTGCTCAAGACCTGTGTTGGGACTCGAACTAGGGGAGGCGAGGGTTGTCTTGGCGGTCTCTTGACCAGTCCGAAAACTGGCTTGCGGAGGGAATCGGCGTCAGTTGTGGGTGACCGGACTGCACCGCGCAGCCGGTCTGCCAACGCCAACAAGATCTCCACACGGGGCGCGATTATATACGCCGGCGGGGCGCTGTCTATTCGATCCGACCAAAACGGCGGGGCCTCTTTTTGCTGCAGCTTCGGGCCCTTGACAGCGCCCCGGCCGAGGTAAAGTGGCGACGGGGTCGGCCGCGTGTAGGGTGTGCGCTCCCATGGCCAGCCGCCACCGCGTTGCCCACGATCGCCCCGCCCTCGCGAGCGCGCTGCGCGGCGATCCCGCGCTCGCCGAGGGGCTGCGCGCGGCGCTCGCGCACGGCGGGCAGGTCGAGCGCTACACGCATGCGTTTCACACCTACCCCGCAGGCATGCACGCCGACGCCGCACGCGATCTGGTCGCGCTCTTCCCGGGCGACTCGGTGTTCGACCCCTTCTGCGGCGGCGGAACGGTGCTCGTCGAAGCCCGCGCGGCCGGACGCCGCGCGCACGGCTGCGACGTATCGCCGGTCGCGGTGCGCGTGGCGCGCGCGCGTTGCGCGACTCCCGACGAAGTGGAGCTGACCGCCTTCCGCTCGCGCGCGCGCAAGCTCGCCGAGCTCGCGCGCGCGGCGTCCTCGCGCGGAGCGATGCCGCAGGACGAGATCCTGCGGGTCGTCGAGCGCTGGTTCGCGCCGCACGTCCTGCGCGAGCTGGAAGCGCTGCGTGCGGGGATCGCGGCTTCCGATCCGGCGGTCCGCGCGCGGCTCGAAGCGGTGTTCTCGTCGCTGATCGTCAAGGTCTCGTGGCGCGCTTCGGACACGAAAGCCGTGCGAGAGAAGCACGAGCGCCCGCCGGGCACCACCGCGGTGCTCTTCCACAAGAAGGCGCGCGAGCTCGCCCGGCAGATGACGAGCTTGCGCGAAGCGGTTCCGCCCGGGACCCCGGAGGCCGAGATCGCGCTGGCCGACGCGCGCGAGGCGCGTCCGACGCAGCCGGTCGCGCTGGTGCTCACGTCGCCGCCCTATCCGTCGACGTACGACTACCTGCCGATGCAGCACCTGCGCCACGTCTGGCTCGGCGAGCGCCCGGACGCTTCGCGCGAGATCGGCGCGCGGCGGCTCTGGCGCGGCGGTCTGCGCCGCGCGCGGGAAATCTGGCGCCGCGACACCGATCTGTGGACGCGGAACGCCGCGGAGGCGCTCGCCCCAGGCGGACAGCTGGTCGTCGTGATCGGCGACGGGTTGTTGCCGAGCGGCGTCGTCGACTCCGCCCAGCCGACGCTCGACGCTGCCGCGCGCGCGGGTCTCGCGCTCGTCGCCGGTGCGTCGGTCGAGCGGCCGGAGCACGCCGGTCTCACGAACCGGCGCGAGCACGCGTTCGCGTTCGCGAAGCCCGGCTAGCCGAGTCCCGCCCGGATCACTCGAGCTCGGTGTACTTGCGCGCCTGGCCGCGCGACTTCGCGATCGGGTACTTGTGCGCGTTCGCCTCGAGCTTGCGCGCGACCGCGTCGGAGAGATCGAGCTCGAGCGCGTCCGCGAGCAACAGCACCAGGTTCTGGACGTCGGCGATCTCGTCCGCGAAGCGAGCGCGCGACGACTCGTCGCGCAGCTCCGCTTCGATCTCGGCGTGCTCCTTCCAGAGCACGAGCTCGCAGAGCTCGCCGACTTCAGCCGCGAGCGCGAGGGCGAGGTCCTTCGGCTTGTGGAACGGACGCCAGCCTCGCTCGTCCCGGAAGCGCAACGCGCGCGCTTTCAGCGCCGCGATCGTCTCGGTTTCGTCGCTCATTGCCGGTCCTCGGACGCGCAGCCCTATGCGCCCGCCGATGCTAGCAGGGCGACGGCTCAAGTCCTCGCCCCGAAAGCCCGTTTCAGAATCGACATGCGACGCGCGTGGCTCGCGCTCTTGCTCCTCGCTGTGAGCGGGATCGCTCGGGCCGACTTGCGTTCGGCGCCCGCCTGGTACGACCCGACCTGGCACTACCGCGTGCCCGTCTCGATCCCCGCGGGCTCCGCGGTGAACAGCACGATCGTCGTCGACGCCGACTTCGCGGCGCTCCTCACACAGCTCGGGATCAGCGGCACGTTCGACACGAGCTCGCCCCGCGTCACGCGCGCCAACGGCACGACGGTCGTGACGACGCAGGAGTTCACGGACGTGAAGTACGCGGGCGTCACGGACGCCGCCGCCAACGCGCGTGGAGAGATCCGCTTCATCGCGCAGGACGCGGGCGCGCAGACCTACTGGCTGTACTTCGACATCACCCAGAACGGTGCGAAGGCCGCGACCGCCCTCAACACGCGCATCAACGGGAACTTCGAGCACTCGAGCGGCGCGACCCCAACGAACTGGACCATCGCGACGACCGGCTCGAACGGCGGCCACGACGCCACCGTCATCACGAGCCCGCCCGCGGCCGCGACCGTGAACCTGCCGGCGGGCTGCACCGACAACGCGACGGCCGGCGTGGACAACGCGGCCGACACCGGACTCTCCTGGTTCCTGCTCGGCTATCGCTCGCGCTGCGAGGACAGCCCCGGCAACACGACCGAGTTCATCCGCATCTCGCGTCAGGTCGCGGTTCCCGCGGGCGCCGCCGCGGGAAGCTTCGTCTACCGGTTCCGCTATCAGGCCTTCGACTCGATGGCGGCCTCCGGCCAGTACGACTACATGACGCTCGACGTGGGCGGAACGCTCGTGAACCACACGACCCTGGCCATCGCGAACCCGGGCGCCGAGCTGAACATCCAGACCTTCGGCGTGGGGCGCAATCCCGCATTCGGGCCGGTGCTGCTCGACGCCGGGTGGCGGACCGCGACGTTGAATCTCGCGGCCTTCCAGGGGACGACCGTCACGCTGCGCTTCACGATGCGCTTCTTCAACAACGACGACCAGTACAAGTCGTGGGTGAAGCTCGACGACGTGGAGTGGAGCCGGCAGAACGGCACGATCACCAACACGCTCGTCGAGGCGTTCGGGGCGAACGTCACGGCGCCCAACGACACGGGCGTCACCACGGCATCGATCTACACCGCGTCGCAGCGCATCACGATCCGCGCCCAGGTCCAGGCCACGACGTCGGCGGTGCGCGCCGACGTGATCAACCCCGTCGGCACCGTTGTCGCGACCGGGGTCGTGCTCTACGACGATGCGACGCACGGCGACGCCGTCGCAGGCGACCGGATCTTCACCAACGACGGCTCGATCGTCGCGAACCCGACCTACACCTTCGGCGCGGGCGACGCCGAGAGCGTGAGCTGGCTGGTGCGCGTCTACGCGCGCGACGGCTCGTCGAGCACGATCGGCGCGACCGCCGGACACGTCCACCGCTCCGGGCTCCCCAACACGCCCGAGAGCCAGGCGAACTTCTGGAACGTCGACGACCAGCTGTTCACGCTGGTCAAGGTGAACCTGGTGATCCTGGGGTCCGTGCTGACGATCTCGGACCCCGTGAACGGCGTCGCGAATCCGAAGGCGATCCCGGGCGCGTTCGTCCAATACACGCAGGTCGTCTCGAACCAAGGCGCCGGCGCCTCGGACGTGAACACGATCCGCCTCTCCAATCCGATCCCGGTGACGGGCGCGCTGGTCGTGACCGACATCGGCGGACCCGGGAGCGGTCCCGTGGCGTTCACCCAGGGCGCGCCGACGAGCGGCCTCACCTACACGTTCACGTCGCTCGCGGACCTCGCGGACAGCCTGGAGTTCTCGAGCGATGGCGGAACGACGTGGACCTACCTCCCGACCGCCGACGGCAACGGCACCGACACGGCGGTGACCCACCTCCGGATCGCACCGGCCGGCGCGTTCGCGGCGAAGATCGGGATCACCGGCCCGAGCTTCACGATCCAGTACCGCATTCGCGTCGAGTGACGCGCTAGCGGCGCGCCGGACTCACCCGCGTTCGCGGAGCCCGGCGCGCCGGCACAGGGCTACTTCGCCATGCCCCGATGCATGCTGGCCATCGTGTCGAACTCCTTGGCTTCCGCGTCGTAGAGGGTCGCGAGCTTGTCGCAGTGGTCCTTCATCATCGCGAGCTGCGATGCCTTGACCCCCCCGTACGCCTTGCCCATCGAGCGGTGGTACTCGGCTTCCTTGCGGGCGTCGGCCGCCTTCCCGGCGTAGTAGTTCGCGAGCGCCGCGTGCTGCTGAGGAGTCGAGGCGGATTCGATCAGCACCTCCTCCAGGCTCGGGTCGGCCGCGGCCGCAAGCGGGGCGAACGGACCTGCCAGAAGAGCGATCGCTGCACTGAGGAATATGAGTCGACGCATCGTCATGTCTCCATCTTTGTTTGCTGGGAAAGCCCCCGCCCCTTCCAGAACGCGAAGAGCGCGGGGTACACCAGGAGCTCGAGGGCAAACGAGCTCAC
>Ga0184615_10000662_pt1 | contig 18681 bp, 12 predicted proteins | sample PLM4_65_coex_FD_133134 | JGI IMG/M metagenome (GOLD analysis project Ga0184615, IMG submission 133134) | Groundwater sediment microbial communities from an aquifer in East River, Colorado, USA - PLM4_65_coex | ecosystem: Environmental > Terrestrial > Soil > Riparian zone | place: USA: East... | reverse complement strand
GTCGAGCGCCGCGAGCAGCGCCGCGCGCGAGCTGCCGAGCGGCGCCTCGACCTTGGCGTTCGAGCCGAAACTGACCAGCCCCATGCGCGTGCTCTCGGAGTCGAGCCGTTCGATCAGGCGCCGCGCCGCGAGCAGCTCGGCGGAGACGATCGTGTCGCCGAAGTCGGAGGTCCAGAGCACCGGGTGCTCGCTGGGCTCGCCTTTGAAGTTGCGGCCGACCACGCCGTCGCCGTCGATGTCCACGCCGCTCGCGCGAAACGTGCTGGCCGAGCGATCGAGCACGATCACCACGTCGTGCCGCCCGCGCAGACCTGTCCCGGCCCAGCCGCGGACCTCGAGCAGGCCGATCGGCTCCCGCACCAGATCGCCGCTGTGCGGCGCATCGACCTCGAGGTACACGCGCTCGGCCCGGCCCGACCCGGCGGCGAGCATCGCGCCAAGCAAACCGACGAGCCCTGCGAGTAAGATGGCGGGCACACGGCGCGGCACGCGCGGGAGGATCCCTGTGAAGTTCACCTGGTTCAACCTGATGCCTTGGCCCCATCTGCCCGAAGACTTCCGCGAGAAGCACCGCTCGGTCTGGGTCGACATCGACAGCCGACTCTACGATCCGGTGGAAGGCAACAGGGTTTACCACGAGTACATGGATCAGCTCGAATTCGCAGACGCTCTCGGCTTCGATGCGATGGGCGTGAACGAGCATCACCAGAACGCCTACGGTCTGATGCCCTCGCCGAACATCATTGCGGCGACCCTCGCACGCCGCACGTCGCGCTCGGCGATCGCGGTGATCGGAAACTCGATCGCCCTCTACAACCCGCCGATCCGCGTGGCCGAGGAATTTGCCATGCTCGACGTGATCTCGGGCGGGCGGCTGCTCGCCGGCTTCCCGGTCGGTACGCCGATGGACACGAACTTCTGCTACGGCCAGATCCCCGCGCTGACGCGCGAGAAGTACTACGAGGCGCACGAGCTGATCATGCGCGCCTGGCACGAGCCGGACCCGTTCGCCTTCGACGGCAAGTACACACAGCTGCGTTACGTGAACTGCTGGCCGCGCCCGATCCAGAAGCCGAACCCGCCGGTCTTCATTCCCGGCGGCGGCTCGATCGAGACCTGGGATTTCTGCATCGAGAACGACTACAACTACTCCTATCTCTCCTACGGCGGCTACAAGGCCGCCAAGGCCCTGCTCGACGGCTACTGGGAGCAGGTCGCGGCCTCGGGCAAGGACGAGTCGCCGTACCGCGCCGGGTTCGCGCAGGTCGTCTGCGTGGCCGACAGCGACGCCGAGGCCGAGCGGCTCTACGCCGAGCACGCGCTCTACTTCTACAACCGCTGCCTGCACGTGCACCTGGGCTTCTCGGATCCGCCGGGCTACCGCACGGTGAAGACGATCCAGGCCGGCAAGTTGAACCAGTTCCGCGCCGAGAACCAGCGGCTGTTCACGCAGCTTACCTGGAAGGAGCTGGTCGACGGCGGCTACGTGATCGCCGGCTCACCCGCGACCGTGCGCGAGCGCATGGAGCACATGATCAAGAGCCTGCGCCTGGGCACGCTCTTCCTGCTCTTCCAGATCGGCAACATGCCCGACGACAAGGTGCGCAACTCCACCCGGCTCTTCGCGGAACAGGTCATGCCGCAGCTTCGGGACATCTGGCCCGAATGGAAGAACGACGACCGGTTCTGGTGCAAGCCGCTCGAGACGCGAGTCCGGCCCGAGGAGAAGCGCTGATGCGCGAGCGCAGGATCGAGACGAAGCGCGGGATCAAGTGTCGCGTGCTCGAAGCCGGGGAGGGGGGTTCGCCGGTCGTGTTCTTCCACGGCGCGGGCGGCCTGCTCGGCGAAGAACCCGTGCTCGAGAAGCTGGCGCGACGCTTTCACGTGTATGCGCCCGAGTGGCCGGGCTACGGCGCAGACACCGGCGAAGAGAAGCTCGACGACATGCAGGACTTCGCGCTGCACGGCTGGGACGTGATCGAAGCGCTCGAGCTCGCGGCGCGCCCGAGCCTGATCGGCCACTCGATGGGCGGCATGATCGCGGCCGAGATGGCCTGCATCGCCAACGCGGCCGTGGACAAGCTCGTGCTCATCGCCAGCGCCGGGCTCTGGCTCGACAAGCACCCGGTCCCCGACATCTTCGCGATGCTGCCGTTCGAGCTCGCGCAGGCGCTCTTCGCCGACCCGAAGGCCGGCGAGAAGTTCCTGACCGGCGGGATCGACTTCTCGAACATGGACGCGCTGCAGCAGTTCATGGTCGCGAACTCGCGCCGGCTCGGAACGGCCGGGAAGATCCTCTTCCCGATTCCGAACCGCCGGCTCTCGAAGCGTCTGTACCGGCTGAACGCGCCGACGCTGCTCGTCTGGGGACGAGAGGACAAGCTGATCCCGCTCGTCTATGCCGAGCGCTGGCAGCAGCTCGTGCCGAGCGCGCGGCTTGCGGTGATCGACGCGGCGGGCCACATGGTTCCGTACGAGCAGCCGGAGAAGACCGCGGCCGAGATCGAGCGTTTCCTCGCGCAAGCCTGAGCGCCGCTGGCCTTGAACGCGGCGCATCGAGGCCGGCTGATTCTGCTCGCGGGCGCCGTCGGCGGGCTCGCGCTCGCCGGCTTCGGGCTGCTCGCGCCGAGCGCCCCGTCGCCGCTGCCGGGTCCGGGCGAGGTCGCGCGCGTGAACGGCGTCGCGCTGACGCGCGGCGAGCTCGAGCGGGCGCTTTGGCGCATCGAGACGGACAAGCGGAACCCGCTCTCGGACGAGGAGCGCCGGCACGTCCTGGAGCGGCTGATCGACGACGAGCTGCTCGTCCAGCGCGGTGTGGCGCTCGGCCTGGTCGAATCGGACCCAACGGTGCGCAAGGCGCTCGCATCGGCGGTGATCGCATCCGCCGTGGCCGACGCCTCGAGTGCAGCCCCCGCCGCTGCGGAGCTCGAGGCGTTCTTCGCCGAGAACCGCGGCTATTTCGCCAGCTCCGGCCGCGCGCGCATCGCGCGCATCTTCGTCCGCGACGGTGACTCGGCCGACGCGCGCATCGCGGCGGCGCTCGGCGCGCTCGACGCCGGCGTCGCACCCGCGCAGGTCCGCGCCCGCTCCGGGGACTTGACGCCGCTCGAGCTGCCGGACGCGCTCTTGCCGCCCGCGAAGCTGCGCGAGCTGCTCGGGCCGACGCAAGCCGAGATCGCGCTCGCGCTCGCGCCGGGCGCGCACAGCGTCCCGCTCACGGGCGGCGGCGGCCGATCCATCCTGGTGTCGGTCGAGCGCGAGCCGGGCGCAATCCCCGAGCTCGCCGCGCTGCGCCCGCAAGTGGAGGCGGAGTGGACGCGGCGCGCGGGCGAGCGCGCGCTTGCCGCGTACCTCGGGGCGCTCCGCCGCGAAGCCGAGATCGCGCTCGGCGCCGGCGCGCCGCTATGAAGTGGCGGCTCGGCTGCGCGCTCGCGGTCTCCTGTTGCGCCGTCGCGTCCGCCGCGAGCGCACACACGCGCAGCCAGTCGTTCTCGAGCTGGCGCCTGCACGGCGAGGAGCTCGCCGTGGTTTTCACCGTGCCGGCGCACGAGGCCACGCGGCTCGGGGCAGTCGACGATCCGAGCCTGCCGCTCGAGGCGCTGCTCGCGCGCCACCTCGCAGCGACGCTCGGCGCGCGCGCGGGCGACGTGCCGTGCACGCGCATCTCGGGCCCGACGCCGCTCGCCGCGAGCCAGGGCTCGCTGCGCGCTGAGTTGCGCTTGCGCTGTGGTGCCGATCGCCCGCTCACGCTCGAGATCGCCGCGTTCAGCGCGCTCGCGCCCTCGCACGTGCACATCGCGCGCTTCGCGAGCGACGAAGCGCCGGAGGTCGAGCTGCTCTTTTCGGAGCGCGCGCAGGAGCGCGCGGCGATCGCCAGCCCCGAGGCGGCGCCGGCCGGCGCAACGCTTCTTGGCTATGTCCGGCTCGGCGTCGAGCACATCGCGGCGGGCCCCGATCACCTGGCGTTCCTCGCGGCGCTGCTTCTCTTTGCCGCGCGTGTGCGCGATGTCGTCGTGGTCGTGACGGGCTTCACGCTCGGTCACAGCCTGACGCTCGCGCTCGGCGCGCTCGGCCTCGCGCGGCCGGAGCCCGCGCTCGTCGAGGCCCTGATCGGCTTCACGATCGCGCTCGTCGCCGCCGAGAACGTCGCGAGCGCGAGCGGCGATGCGGCGCGGATCTCGAGCACGACGGCGCTCGCCCTCGCCGGGCTCGCGCTTGTCGCCCTCTTCAGCGCGCGCGGGCCGCCGCCGGTGCTTCTGCTGGGACTCGCGCTCTTCACCGGCTGCTACGGGCGCCTCTCCGCGAGTCCGGATGCGACGCGCCGCCTGCGCCCGGGCCTCGCGGTCCTCTTCGGCCTGGTGCACGGCTTCGGCTTCGCCGGCGTGCTGCTCGAGATCGGGTTGCCGCGCGAGCGGTTGCTCGCGGCGCTGCTCGGTTTCAACCTCGGCGTCGAGCTCGGGCAGCTCGCCTTCGTGGTCGCTGCGGCTCTCGCTCTCGCGCTCACGCGCCGACTCACGCCGATCCGCCTCGGACCGGCCACCCGCGAGCTGACCTCGGCCGCGCTCTGCGGGCTGGGCGTCTACTGGTTCGTCCAACGCGGCTATGCTCTCCTTGCGCCGTGAGTGAGATCGCGAGCACGCGCGCGGGGCGGATCAAGGGCAAGCTCTCGCGCCACGGTCTGGTGTTTCGCGGCATCCCGTACGCGCAGCCTCCAATCGGGCCCCTGCGCCTGCGCGCCGCCGCGCCCTTGAAGCCGTGGACGGGCATCCGCGACGCCACGCGCTTCGGCGCGAGCGCCCCGCAGGCGGGCGTCGAGAACTGGCTCGTTCGCCGCTTCATCGGCAGCGTGTCCGCACGCCAGAGCGAAGACTGCCTGTACCTGAACATCTGGACGCCGGCGCTCGACGGTCGCCGGCGACCCGTAATGGTCTTCATCCACGGCGGCGCGTTCCTGATGGGATCGGGCAGCACGCTGCTGTACGACGGCTCGAGACTTTCGAAGCGCGGCGATGTCGTGGTCGTGACGCTCAACTACCGGCTCGGCGCGCTGGGCTCGCTCGATCTGCACGGACTGCTCGGCGGCGCGAACTCGACGCCCGCGAACCTCTGCCTGCGCGACCAGATCGCGGCGCTCGAGTGGGTGCGCGCCAACAGCGAGGCCTTCGGTGGCGACCCCGAGCAGGTCACGGTCTTCGGCGAATCGGCGGGTGCGATGAGCATCGGCACGCTGCTCGGCACGCCCGCGGCGCGCGGGCTCTTCCGGCGCGCGATCCTGGAGAGCGGAGCGGCGAGCAACGTGTCGACGCCGGAGCAAGCGCGCCGCGTCGCCGAGCTCTACCTGAAGCTGCTCGGCCCGCACGGCGAGAGTCTCGAGGCGCTTCGAGCCGCGCCGCTGCGCGAGCTCTTGCGCGCGCAGCGCGAAACCACCTTCCAGCTCGCGCTCCCGCTCGGCGGGCTCGCATTCCAGCCGTGCGTCGACGGCGACCTTCTGCCCGAAAGCCCGCTCGTCGCGCTCGGCCGCGGCTCGGCTGAGGGCGTCTCGATCCTGGCGGGCACGAACAAGGACGAGTGGAAACTCTTCATGCTCGGCGACCTGCGCGCGCGCCGCATGGACGAAGCCGCGCTGCGCCGCCGCTTCGCGCGCGTGCTACCCGAGCCGGTCGCCGAGCGCGCCTACGACGCCTACCGGATAGCGCCGCACGCGCGCCGCGAGGCCGACCCGCGCGAGCGTTGGTCCGCATTCCAGGGCGATCGCGTCTTCCATTGGCCGGCCGCGCGGCTCCTCGAGCTGGCGAGCCGGCACTCGCGCGAGACCTTCGCGTATCGCTTCAGCTGGTCCCCGCCGCTGCTCGAGCGCCAGATCGGCGCCTGCCACGGTATCGAGCTGCCGTTCGTCTTCGGCACCATCCTCGAGCCATGGCTGCGCCCCTGGCTCGGCGCGATGCCGGGCGCCCGCAAGCTCTCGCACCGCATGCAGGAAGCCTGGCTCGCCTTCGCCCGCACCGGCCAGCCCGGCCACGCCGGCATCCCCTTCTGGCCGACCTACGACACCGAAACGCGTCACGCGATGACCCTCGCCCGCCACTGCGAGGTCGTGCCCGGTTACGCCGACTCGGCGGTGCGCTTCTTCGGCGACGATCACTGACGCCACGGCCGGACGCAAGGCCGCCCTTGCGTCCGGCCCGCAAGCGCCACAGGCGCGCGCAGCGAGGCGAAGCCGAGCGTAGCTGGATAAGACCTGCCGCCCTTGCGTCCGGCCCGCAAGCGCCACAGGCGCGAGCCGCCGACAGCGCGCGCAAGCACGACGGCCGGACGCAAGGCCGCCCTTGCGTCCGGCCCGCAAGCGCCATAGGCGCGCGCAGCGAGCCGCAGGCGAGCGTAGTCAATCAGTCAAGGCACAGGTTTCAGATTCCAGATCGCCGTGGCGTACTCGCGGATCGCGCGGTCACTCGAGAAGTAGCCCATGCGGGCGATGTTCAGCGCGGCGCGGCGGGCCCAGTCGTCGGGATCCAGCCAGTCGCGCGAGACGCGTTCCTGCGTGTCGCCGTACGAGACGAAGTCGGCGAGCACGAACCAGCGGTCGCCGCGATCGAGCAGGCCCTCGATGAGCGGCGCGAATAGCCCGGGCTCGTCGGGCGAGAAGCGGCCGTTGGCGAGCGCGTCGAGCACGCGCTGGATGCGCGGCGTCGACGCGTAGAGCGCGCGCGGATCGTAGGCGCCGCGCGCGCGCAGATCGGCGACCTGCTCGGCGCGCAGGCCGAAGATGTAGAGATTCTCGGCGCCAACTGCGTCGCGGATCTCGATCGTCGCGCCGTCGAGCGTGCCGATCGTGAGCGCGCCGTTCAGGGCGAGCTTCATGTTGCCCGTGCCCGACGCCTCCTGGCCCGCAGTAGAGATCTGCTCCGAGAGGTCCGCGGCCGGGATGATCTTCTCGGCCAGCGAGACGCGGTAGTCGGGCACGAACGCGACGCGCAAGAGGCCCCGTGTGCGCGGGTCGTCATTCACGACGTCGCCGATGTTCGAGATCAGCTTGATCACGAGCTTCGCCATGAAGTACTCCGGCGCCGCCTTGCCGCCGAACAGGCACGCGCGCGATGCGACCGGCTGCACGCCGCGGTCGACGAGGTCGAGATAGACCTCGACGATCCGCAGCGCTGCGAGCAGCTGGCGCTTGTACTCGTGAATGCGCTTCACCTGCACGTCGAACATCGCGTCGGGATCGACGCGCACGCCGGTGGCCTGCGAGATCACGCCGGACAGTCGCGCCTTGTTCAGCCGCTTCACGTCGCGCAATGCGCGCAGGAACTCCGGGTCGGCGGCGTGCGGCTCGAGCGCGCGCAAGCCCTCGAGGTCGCTCTTCCAAGCCTCGCCGATGCGCGCGCTGATCAGGCGCGCGAGCCCTGGATTCGCCTTCAGCAGCCAGCGGCGTTGCGAGATGCCGTTCGTCTTGCTCTGGAAGCGGCCAGGCCAGAGCTCCGCGAAGTCCGGCACGAGCTGGGTCTTCACCAGCTCGGAGTGCAGCTTCGAGACGCCGTTCACCGCATGCGAGCCGACGATCGCGAGGTGCGCCATGCGCACGTGCTGGGGGTTGCCCTCCTCGATGATCGACAGCCGCCGCAGCCGTTCCGTGTCGCCGGGCCAGCGCACCTCGACCTCGGCCAGGAACTGGGCGTTCACGAGCTCGATGATCTGCAGGTGCCGCGGCGCCACGCGCGCGAGCAGGGGCTTGGGCCAGCGCTCGAGCGCCTCGGGGAGCAGCGTGTGGTTCGTGAACGCGAAGCAGCGCTGCGCGATCTCGAAGGCCCGCCCGAAGGGCAGGCCGTGATCGTCGACGAAGATTCGCACGAGCTCGGCGACCGCGAGCGCGGGGTGCGTGTCGTTCAGCTGGATTGCGACCTTGTCGGCGAAGCTCTCGAAGGCACGCCGCGTGGCGAGATAGCGCGAGACGATATCGCGCAGCGCGCAGGCGACGAAGAAGTACTCCTGCAGAAGTCGCAGCTCCTTCCCGGCGCTGGTCGACTCGGGCGGGTAGAGCACCTTCGAGACGCGTTCGGACTCGAGCTTCTGCTCGAACGCACGGTGGTAGTCCCCCTGGTGGAAGATGCCGATGTCGAACTCGTCGGACGCCTGCGCGGAGTAGAGCCGGAGCACGTTCACCGTTCGCCCGCCGAAGCTCACGATCGGCAGGTCGTGCGGCACGCCGACGAGCACACGCTGGTGCGTCCAGCGCGTGTGCTTCAGCCCATCGCCGTCGGCGACCTTCTCGATCTGACCGTACACGGGAATGCGTACCGTCTCGTCGCGCCGGAAGATCAGCCAGGGCGAGCCGGTCGCGCGCCAGCTGTCGGGGTACTCGCGCTGGTGGCCGCCCTCGATCGCCTGGCGGAACAGGCCGTGCTCGTAGTTGATCCCGTAGCCGAAGCCCGGCATGTCGAGGCTGGCGAGCGAGTCCAGAAAACAGGCCGCGAGCCTGCCGAGGCCCCCGTTTCCGAGCGCCGCATCGGGCTCGAGCTCGCGCAGCGCCTCGAGGTCGACGCCGAGCTGTGCGAGCGTCGCGCCCACCTTGTCGAGCATACCGAGGTTCAGGAGGTTGTTGCCGAGCGACCGGCCCATCAGGAACTCGACCGACAGGTAGTAGAGCCGCTTCGCGTCGGCGGCGCGGTAGCGCTCCTCCGTGGCGAACATGCGCTCGATCAGCTGCTCGCGCGTGGCGAGCGCGACGGCGACGAAGAGATCGCGCGGCGACGCGTCCTGCCAGCGCTTGCCGAGCGTGTAGCGCAGGCTGCGCTGCAGCGAGGCGGCGAAGTCGGGCATCAGCAAGGGAGATCCAGCCGTTTCGCTCATCGGGCTCCGTTCGCGTCTTCGGGCGCACGCGCGCGCCGCTTGATCCGGGCCGCCGCAGCGGCGAGCCGCGCGCGAGCTCCCGGATCGGCGGCGATGTCTGCGAGCGTGCGCTGCATGCGCCGCGACCAGCTGCGGTGGCGCTCGACGGGCACGCCCGGCAGGTTCAATGGCTCGGTCTCGCCGGCGAGGTCGTCGAGGCCGAGCGCGACCAGGCGCGCCGGGCTGCGCGCGAGGTAGGCGCTCGTCGCGCAGCCGAGCGCCGCGTCGTCGACGGACGCCGCTGCGGGCGGGAGGTCGCCCTCGGCCAGCAGCGTCGCCACGAGGGCGGCGCGCGCCTCGGCGCGCTCGCGCTTCGCCTCGACCAGCGCCGAGTCACTGGCGATCCCGCCCAGCGCTCGGCGGATCTCGAGGTCCCGCCCCGCCAGGTAGCCGCCGATCGGCGGCAGATCGTGCGTGCTCGCGAGCAGCAGCGCGCGGGCCGGAAAATCGGCACTCGCGGGAAAGCGCGCGCCCTCGCGCTCGAACCAGAGCACGCGCGTCGACAGGATCCCCCACGACGCGAGCTCCGGGCCAAGCTCCACGGGCACGGTGCCCAGATCCTCGCCGACCACGAGCGCCTGCGCGCGCTGGCTCTCGAGCGCGAGGATGCCGAGCAGCTCGGCCTGCGGCTGGCGGACGTAGGCGCCCTCGCTGCCCGGCCGGCCGGCGGGAATCCAGAACTGCCGCGCGAGCCCCATCACGTGATCGATGCGCAGCGCGCCGGCCGACCGGAACGCGGCGCGCAGGACCTGACGCAGATAAGGGTAGCCGTGGGCGCGCAAGCGTCCGGGGACGAGCGGCGGCAGTCCCCAGTCCTGACCGGCGGCGGAATAGGCGTCGGGCGGCGCGCCGAGTGACACGCCGTCGGCGAAGAGTCCCGGGTTCGCCCAGGCGTCTGCCGAATCGGCGGCGCTGCCGATCGCGAGGTCCTTCACCAGGCCGAGCGCGAGGCCGGCCTCGCGACCCGTGCGCGCCGCGCGGGCGAGCTGAACGTCGAGCTCGAACTGCAGCCAGGCGTGGAAGTCGAGCTCGCCAGCGTGATCGGCGGCAAACGCGAGCACCGCCGGCGAGCGCGGCGCGCGAAAGCGCTCCGGCCAGCGCCGCCAGTCCGGCAGGCCGAGCTCCGCCTGCAGAGCCGCGAAACAGGCGAAGTCGCGCAGCGCCTCTCCGCCAGCGCAGCCGAACGCCGCGAAGGCGCGGCCGCGCTCGCTCTCGCGCGCGGCCTCACGGCGGACGAAGCACCGGTGCAGCTCGCGCAGCACCGCGAGCTTCGCGTCGAGCAGCGTCTCGTGGTCCAGGCTCGGCGCCGCACGCCAGCGCGCGAGCGGGAGCGCGGCGATGCACGCGCGCGCCGCCGGGCAGTCGACCAGCTCGGGCACCGCCTCGACGTCGATGTACAGGACGTTCTGCCAGATGCGGCTCTGCGGGCTGTACGGCGCGATCGCGTCGCCGCGGTTGTACAGCGCGTGGAGCGGATTCAGAGCGACGAAGTCCGCGCCGAGCTTCGCCGTGAGCTCCGAGAGCTGCGCCAGGTCGGAGAGATCGCCGAAGCCGAAGCCGCGCTGACTCCGCACGGTGTAGAGGCTCGCCCAGAGGCCGAGCAGGCGCGCGTCGCCGAGCGCACCCCGCGCGAGCGCGCAGCAGCGCGGCGCGACGACGAGCGTCTGCTCGAAGCTGCGCTCGCCGTCCCGTCCGCGCAGGTGAAGCCGCAAGCGGTGGTAGCCGACCGGCGGACGAACGGGCAGGGCGAGCTCGACGCATCCGCGGCCGTCCCCGGCCGGCACGCGCAGCGGCGCGCGCTGCGTGGCTCCAGCCTCGTCACACAGCTCGATCTCGGCCTCGGATGGCTCGAACGACGCGGGCAGCGTCGCGCGCAGGCCAGGGCCGCCGCGCGCATGCTCACGCCAGACGCGCACCGGCTCGATCACGCGCGCGCGCGCCTCGGCTTCGAGCGCGTCGAGGCTGGCGGCTGCCTCCCCCTCACTGGCGCAGGCGGCGCCCATCGCCGTACAGAACGCCGCGCGGGTCGCGTCGCTGGTCGGCCGCTCGCGGCCCGTGAGATCGACGTAGCGCGCGACAATGCCGAGCTTTTCGGCCAGCCGGGCAAGCGCGGGTCGCGCGGCCGCGCTCACGTCTGCGGAACCAGCACGAGCGCGGCAAGCGGCGGCAAGCGCAGCTCGAGCGAGAAGCCGAACCCGTGCCGCGGCACCGACTCCGGCGTGAAGATCGATTCCCGCGCGTAGCCGCTTCCGCCGAACTCGGGCGCGTCGCTGGACAGACGCACGCGATAGCGCGCCGGAGTGGGCACGCCGATCCGATAGGCGTCGCGCGGAACGGGCGTCATGTTCAGCACGACCAGCACGTGCGCGTCGCCGTCCTCGCGCAGGTACGAGACGACCGACTGCTCGCGGTCCGCGCAGTCGATCCAGCGAAAGCCCGCGGGATCGTGGTCCCAGCGCCAGAGCGATGGCTCGCCGTGGTATGTCCGCCCGAGCTCGCCCATGAAGCGCAGGAGACCCGCACGCAGCGGATCGCCGGCGAGGTGCCAGTCGAGGCTCTGGTCGTGGTTCCATTCCGAAGTCGGCGCGAGCTCGGTGCCCATGAAGTCGAGGATCTTTCCCGGCCGCGTCCACTGGTAGGTGAGCAGAAGCCGCAGCGTTGCGAACTTCTGCCAGTCGTCGCCCGGCAGCTTCGACAGGAGCGAGCGCTTCTCGTGCACGACCTCGTCGTGCGAGAGCGGGTTCACGAAGCACTCGTCGTACTCGTAGAGCATCGCGAACGTGAGCTCGTCGTGGTGCCAGCGCCGGTGCGTGGGCTCGCGCGCGAAGAAACGCAGACTGTCGTGCATCCAGCCCATGTTCCACTTGAACGTGAAGCCCAGGCCCCCTTCATGCACGGCGCGCGTGACCCCCGGCCAGTCGGTCGACTCCTCCGCGATCGTCACGCAGCCCGGGTGCTTGCGGGCGACGAGCACATTCAAGCGGCGCAGAAAATCGATTGCCTCGAGGTTCTCGCGCCCGCCATAGGCATTCGGCAGCCAGCCCGTGCGCTCGCGCGAATAGTCCAGGTAGAGCATCGACGCGACCGCATCGACGCGCAGGCCGTCGACGTGGAACTCCTCGAGCCAGTACAGCGCATTCGCGATCAGGAAGTTGCGCACCTCGACGCGACCGAAGTCGAAGACGAGCGTTCCCCAGTCCGGGTGCTCGCCGCGCAGCGGGTCGGCGTGCTCGTAGAGCGGCGTCCCGTCGAACTGGCGCAGCGCCCAGTCGTCCTTCGGAAAGTGCGCGGGAACCCAGTCGAGGATCACGCCGATCCCGCGCTGGTGCAGGTGGTCGACGAGGAAGCGCAGATCGTCCGGCGTTCCCCAGCGCGCGGTCGGCGCGTAGTAACCCGCGACCTGATAGCCCCACGAGCCGACGAACGGGTGCTCCATGATGGGGAGCAGCTCGACGAAGTTGAAGCCGAGCTTCGCGACATGGTCGGCAAGCCGCGGTGCGAGCTCGCGAAAGGAGAGCCAGCGATGGCCTTCCTCGGGCACGCGCTGCCAGGAGCCCAGGTGAACCTCGTAGATCGCGATCGGCGCGCGGAGCGGATCGCGCCCGGCGCGGCTGGCACACCAATCGGCGTCACCCCAGACGTGCGCGGAGCGCGCCACGCGCGAGGCGGTGCCCGGCGCGCTCTCCATCGCGCGCGCCAGCGGGTCGGCCTTCAGCCGCAGCTCGCCCGTCTTCGTGCGAAGCTCGAACTTGTAGAGCGATCCCGCGGCCACGCCGGGGACGAAGACCTCCCAGACACCGGAGCTGCCAAGCGAGCGCATCGGGCAGAGCCGCCCGTCCCAACGGCAGAAGTCGCCCACCACACTCACGCGTTTCGCGTTGGGCGCCCAGACCGCGAACGCCGTGCCCGCGACCCCGTCGCGCGCGAGCTCGCGTGCGCCCAGCGCCTCCCACAGGCGTTCGTGGTTTCCCTCCGCGATCAAGTGGAGGTCGAGCGGGCCGAGCGTCGGCTCGAACGAATACGGATCGATGCGTTCCCAGTGGTTCCCGTCGGCGAAACGGAAGCGCACGCGCGGCGCCGGACGCAGTGGCGCTCCTTCGCGGAAGAGCTCGAAGATCCCGTCGCCGCGCGGCGCCATCGCGAGTGCGGCCTCTGCGTCGACGAGCAGGTCGCAGCCCACGGCATCCGGGTGGAAGACGCGCACGAGCACGCCTGCGACACCGTTCTGCGTCGCGGCGTGGCAGCCCAGGATGCGGTGGGGATCGTGGTGCGCTCCCGCGAGCAACGCCGCGCGATCGGCTGGCGCGAGCCCCGCGCCGCTCATGGCGCAGCCCTCGCGCCGAGCCAGGTGAAGGCGTTCGCCGCAAGGCGCACGCGGCCGCGCCGCGGGCGGCCCGGTGTTTGGCAAGCAGACGAGAGCAGCGCCTGCCAGGAACCGCCGCTCGGCACCGCGGGCAGCGTGAAGAAGCAGCCGCGCGCGGCGCCGTTCACGAGTAGGAGCGCGTCCTGGCCGTGCTGCGGCCGAGCCGCCTCGTCGCGCGCATCCGCGGCGCTTCCGGCGATCAGCATGCCGAGCGCGTGCAGCCGCGGATCGTGCCAGTCGTCGGACGCGAATGGAGCGCCGTCCGGGCGCAGCCAAACGACCTCGCTCGCGCCGTCATCGGCGAAGAAGCGGCGGCGCGCGAAGACCGGATTCCTCTGTCTGAGCGCGAACGCGCGCCGGACGAAGTCGAGAAACGCCCGCTGCTCGTCGTCGAGCGCCCAGTCGAGCCAGCTCTGCGCGTTGTCCTGACAGTAGGCGTTGTTGTTTCCGGCTTGCGTGCGCGAGAGCTCGTCGCCGTGCGATAGCATCGGCACGCCGAGCGAGAACGCGAGCGTGCCGACGAGATTTCGCTTCGCGCGCTCGCGCGCGCGCACGACCGATGGCGCGTCGCTCGGACCCTCGGCACCCCAGCCGCTGCTCCAGTTCTCGTCGGCGCCGTCGCGATTCTGCTCGCGGTTCGCGTGGTTGCGCTTCGCGGCGTAGCTGACCACGTCCTGCAGCGTCAGGCCGTCGTGGCAGGTCACGAAGTTCACGCTCGCCTGGGGCGTCCGCGAGCCGTGCGCGAAGACGTCCGCGGAGCCGGCGAGCCGCGTCGCGAGCTCCGGCAGTACGCCCGCATCGCCGCGCCAGAAGCGGCGCGCAGTGTCGCGGAAGCGATCGTTCCACTCCGCGAAGCCGCGCGGGAAGCGGCCGAGCGCGTAGCCGTCGGGCCGTGCGTCCCATGGCTCCGCGACGAGCTTCGCGCCCGCGAGCGTCGGGTCCTGGCGCAAGATCCCGAAGAAGCGCGCGCGCGCGTCGAATGCCTGTGGATCGCGCCCGAGCACGGTCGCGAGGTCGAAGCGGAAGCCGTCGACGTGCAGCTCGCGCACCCAGTGACGCAGGCAGTCGACGATGAGCTGGAGCGCGCGCGGTTGGCGGACGTCGAGCGTGTTGCCGCAGCCGCTCCAGTCCTCGTATTCCGACGCGTCGGCGCGGTCGAGGCGGTAGTAGGTCGCGTTGTCGATGCCGCGCAGCGAGTACGTCGGGCCGCGCGGGTCGCCCTCGGCGGTGTGATTGAAGACGACGTCGATCAGCAGCTCGAGCCCGGCGCGGTGGAGCGCGCGCACCATCGCGCGGAACTCGTCGACCTGCTCGCCCAGGCAACCGCTCGCGAAGCGCGCATCGGGCGCGAAGTAGCCGAGCGGCGCGTAGCCCCAGTAGTTCGCCAGCCCGAGTTCTGCAGTGTGGGCATCGGGGGCGCTGTGGTGTACGGGCAGGAGCGAGAGCGTCGTCACGCCGAGCGACCGCAGATGCGCGATCACTTCCGGATGCGCGAGGCCGAGATAGCGCCCGCGCTGCTTCTCGGGCAGCGCGGGGTGGCGCATCGTCATGCCTTTCACGTGGCACTCGTACAAGACCGTCTGACTCCACGGTACGCGCGGCGGCGCATCGTCGCCCCAGTCGCAGGTCGGATCGACGACGAGCCCGCGCGGAACGAACGGCGCGCTGTCCACGCGGCTCGGGCGGCGCTCGTCGGCCGGATCATGCGCGAGGAGCGCCGCGCGCCAGCGCACCTCTCCCGCGAGCGCGCGCGCGTACGGGTCGAGCAAGAGCTTGTGCGCGTTGAAGCGCTGGCCGCGCTCGGGCGCCCACGGCCCGTGCACGCGATAGCCATAGAGCTGGCCCGGGCGCACACCGGCGAGGTAGCCGTGGAAGACGTCGTCGGTGCGGCCGGGCAACGCCATGCGCTCGGCCTCTACCGGCGCCGCGAGATCCGCGAACAGGCAGAGCTCGACTGACTCGGCGTGCGCCGAGGCGAGCGCGAAGTTCGTGCCGCGGCCGTCCCAGGTGGCACCGAGCGGTGTCGGCGAGCCCGCCATCGCGCGCATCGGGCTCAAATTCGCGCGCGCGCCTCGCGCGCGACCTCTTCGAGCGCTGCCTCCCAGAGCGCCGCCGGCCGCGCCCAGGAGACATCCGTGCGCAGCAGATCGCGCACCACGCGCTCCTGCCCGCGCGCGCGCACGAGCTGCGCCGCTCGCGCAGCCGCAGCGATCAGCTTCGCGGCTGTGAGCGGCGCGAACAGGATGCCGGTCTCGCCGTCGCGAATCGTGTCGGCGAGCCCGCCCACCTTGTGCGCGACCGGCAGCGCCCCGTAGCGCTGCGCGGTCAGCTGCACGAGGCCGCACGGCTCGAATCGCGAGGGCACGAGCACGCAGTCCGCGGCCGCGTACAGCCGGCGGGCCACGGCCTCATCCCAGCCCACGATCAGCTTCACGCGACTCGGGAAACGCGCGGCGACGGCGCGCAGGGCGTCCGCGATCGCGCGCTCGCCGTCCCCGAGCAGCGCGAGCGACGCGCCCGACGCGACCAGCCCCTCGAGCGCGTCGGCCAGCACGTCCCAGCCCTTCTGCACGGCGAAGCGGCCGATCCCGACCAGGAACTGCCCGGCCTCGGGCTTCTCGAGCTCGAGCTCGGCGAGTGCCGCGTCGCGGCAAACACGCTTGCCGCCCAGCGACCCGACATGGAAGCGCTCGGGCAGCGCGGGATCCTGGCCCGGATCGAAGCGCTCCACGTCGAGCCCGTTCGCGATGCCGAGCAGCCGGGCGCGCCGTTGCTGGTAGACGCCCTCGAGGCCGGCGCCGAACTCGGGCGTCTGGATCTCGCGCGCGTAGCCCGGCGAGACGGTGATGATCCGGTCCGCCCAGAGCAGCCCCGCCTTCAAGAGCGACAGATCGCCGAAGAACTCGAGCGCGTCGGGCGCGAAGAGCGCCTGGGGAAGTCCGGTCCAGCTCATCGCGCTGGCGGGAAAGCGCCCCTGGTACGCATTGTTGTGTACGACCTGGACCGCGCCCACACCGCGCGTGAGGCCGCGGTCGAAGAGCACGCGCAGCGCGCAGATCGCGAGCGCCGCGTGCCAGTCGTGCGCGACCAGGACGTCGGGCCGCTGCTCGTGCGCGAGCAGCGCGGCCGCGCGCGCGAAGCTCGCGAAGCGCGCGGCGTCGTCGGCAAAGCCGTAGAGATCGGAGCGGTCGAAGAAAAGCGGCAGATCGAGCAGGCGCACACTCTGTCGCGGGGCGAGCTCACCCGCGAGCCAGCGACCGCGGATCTCCCCGTGGGGACCGTCGAGTCGGACCGCACCCGCGTCGGCGAGTCGGGGGCACGCGGGCAGCGCGAGCGTCGAGCGGTAGGCGGGCAGGAGCGTGACGATCTCGTGCCCGCGCGCGGCGAGCGCGCGCGAGAGCCCGGCGAGCGCGTCACCCAGGCCACCGCTCTGGGCCAGGGGCGCCAGCTCGCTCGCGACGGTGACGATGCGCAATGCGCGCTCAGACGTCGTACTCGTCGCGCTGACCGAAGTCCGCGCGCGAGACGACGACCACGCCATTCTCCGAGACCGTGAAACGCTTGCGATCGCGCTCGAGATCGAAGCCGATCACCTCGCCCTTGGGAATGTGCACGCCCTTGTCGACGATGCAGCGCCGCAGCTTCGCGCCGCGTCCGACGTCGACGAGCGGGAAGAGGATGCAATCGGAGACCTGGCTGAAGCTGTTCAAGCGCACGCGGTAGAAGCAGACGGTGCGCTCCATCAGGCCGCCCGAGACGATCGTGCCCGAACCGACGATCGAGTCCACCGCGTGACCCACGCGGCCCTCGGCTTCGTCGGCGAAGACGAACTTCGTCGGCCCGGAGGGCGGCTGGTTGCCGCGGATCGGCCACAGGTCGTTGTACAGATTGAGTCGGGGCTCGACCGAGATCAGATCCAGGTTCGCCTCGTAGAACGCGTCGATCGTGCCGACGTCGCGCCAATAGCCGCGCGAGCTCTCGCTCTCGCCGGGGCAGAGCTGCGAGGCGAAGTCATACGCGAGCATGCGCATGCGCTTGTGAGCGCTCGTCAGCACATCGCGGCCGAAGTCGTGGGTCGTCGCCTCGGCGCCGGCATTGCGCCGCAGCTCCTCGAGCAGGGCCGGCGTGCGGAAAGCGTAGTTTCCCATCGAGACGAGTGTGAGCTCCGGATTCCCGGGCATGCCGGGCGGATCGTCCGGCTTTTCCATGAAGTCGATCACCCAGCCCGACTCGTCGACCTTCACGCAGCCGAACGAACGCGCCTCGCTGCGCGGCACCGGCAACGTCGCGACCGTAAGATCGGCATCGCGCCGCCGGTGCGCGTCGAGCATGAGCGAGATGTCCATTTTGTAGACGTGGTCCGAGCCGAAGATGACCACGTCCTTCGGCCGGAGCTCGCGCAAGAGGTCGAGGTTCTGCCAGATCGCGTCCGCAGTGCCGCGGAACCAGAATGGGCCGATGTTCTGGCCGGCGGGCACCGGGTCGATCGACGCATCGAGCACGCCGCCGAGCGACCAGGCGCGCGAGAGGTGCCGGATCAGCGAGGTCGCGCGGTATTGCGTCAGCACCTTGATGTGCGCGAAGCCGCTGTTCACCAGGTTCGAGAGCACGAAGTCGACCAGCCGGTAGCGCCCGCCGAAGTAGACGGCCGGCTTGCTGCGCTCATTGGTGAGCGGCGCGAGCCGGCGGCCTTCGCCGCCCGCGAGCACCAACGCCAGGCTGTCGCGCACCGGAATCACGTTGGAGTCGTTCTAGCCGGGGCGCCGGGTCGGGGCAAGCGACGAGCCAGGGCACGACTCACGCGATCAGCCGGGGCGCCCGGGCCGAAGCCGCCTGGCCGGCGACGAGGAGAACCACGACTGAGCGCGCGCTCACACCGCCGGATGCACCGGTACCCCCCGGAAGCCGCTCATCACTGATTCTGGTATGGGTTGTTCTGGTACTCGCGATTCGGATTCGCGGCGAAGCAGGTGTCCGAACCCTCCTGGCACATCACCACGATCGTGGTCCGCTTCCCGCAGCCCTCGATGCCGATCGTGTACTCCATCCGCTGCACGCCCATCACGAATGGACCCTGGATCGCCGGCTGGATGAAGTCGTCCGAGAGCAGGACCCCCGTCGCGTTCGGACAGCCCAGGTCGAAGCGCCCGCGGCGCAGCGCTGTCTCCATCGCGGTCGGCTGGCCCTGATCGAGCATCTGCTGCGACGTCTGGCAGGCCGCGCAAAGCGCGAGGACGCCGGCGATCATCGAGAGTTTCACGGCATTCGACATGAGGTCGCATCTCCTTCGCTCACTGCATACACCAACCGCGCCGCGCGCTTCCACTCGCGTCTGCCGCTAGCGGCGACCACCGCCGTGAAATCCGCCGCCGCCAGATCCGCCACCGTGGGAGCCTCCGCCGCCTTCGCCGAAGCGATCGCCGAAACCGCCACCG
>Ga0184615_10000661_pt1 | contig 18696 bp, 18 predicted proteins | sample PLM4_65_coex_FD_133134 | JGI IMG/M metagenome (GOLD analysis project Ga0184615, IMG submission 133134) | Groundwater sediment microbial communities from an aquifer in East River, Colorado, USA - PLM4_65_coex | ecosystem: Environmental > Terrestrial > Soil > Riparian zone | place: USA: East... | reverse complement strand
GTCCACGCCGAAGAGCTCTGTTCGAATAGGATTGCCGGTCACCCGCACCTTTCCCTTTGGGAAAAAGCCCGAGACCCCCTCGAAGGCAACGGCCACGTGATCGACGATCGTCCCCAGCCACCGGTTGGTGAGTCCGGGGAAGGCGTTCTGTTCATGGATGACCGTCGGGATCCCCGCAACTGCCCCTGCCAGCACGATGGACGCAGAGGCGTAGCCGCCAAATCCGACCACAACATCGGGGCGGAACCGTCGCAGGATTGACCGAGACCGGATGAGACTCGATGGGATCAGCTCGAGGCCTCGAAGACGCTGGGACAGGGCTTTGCCCTTCAGGCCGGAAGTCCTGATCTCCTCGAACTCCCAACCCCTCTTGGCAAGCAGAGAAGCCTCGACGCCCCCCTGGGCACCGACGAAAAGGAGGGAGAGATCAGGTAGCCTGGACCGGAGCTCCTCGGCCAATGCAATGGCAGGGAAAAGGTGACCTCCTGTCCCGCCTCCCGCGATGATGGCCTTCACGAAGGTCGACCTCTCGCCACCTGATGGCGGGAGATGCTGAGGAGGATCCCGATGCACAGGAAGGTGGTGACGAGGGAGGAGCCGCCGAAGCTGACAAATGGCAGGGTCACACCAGTCGTGGGGAGCAGCCCAACGACCACCGCGATGTTGATGACGGCTTGTGAGACAAGAGTGAAGGTAATCCCCATCGCCGCATAGGTGCCAAATAGGTCTGGCGCACGGAGCGCGATCCGGGTCCCGCGCCACAGAAGGATGCCGAAGAGACAGATCATCAGGAGGGCGCCCACGAAGCCCATCTCCTCGCCGACAATGGCGAAGATGAACTCGGTATGGGATTCCGGCAGATAAAAGAGCTTCTGGATACTATCGCCGAGCCCGCGCCCCAGGATCCCTCCTGGCCCCAACGCATACAGAGACTGGTGGATCTGATAGGCCGCCTTGGAGGAGGCGTGAGCCGGATCCATCATGGTCAGCAATCGGGCTTTGGCGTATGGGTGGGCCTGGACGACCACGTAAGAAAGGGCCCCTGCCGCGGCAAGCGCGCTGCCAAGGTGGGTGAGTCTGACTCCGGCCATGAAACACAGCGACATGGCGGCGAGCATCAGCACAGCCCCTGTTCCAAGGTTGGGCTCCAGCACCACCAGACCAACGAAGAGCGAGGAGAGGACGAGGGGAGGGGCAAACCCCAGGAGGAAGCTTTCCACCCGATCGGCCTTCCTGGCGAAAAAGCTGGCCAGAATCAGAATCAAGGAGAGCTTGGCGAGCTCGGAGGGTTGAAAAGAGATCCCGAATAGGCGGAGCCACCGTCGTGCGCCGTTCACCTTGACTCCAACTGACGGGAGCAGGACCAGGAGCAAGAGCAGCAACGAGGCCAGGAATAACAGCGGAGCGTACCGCTGGAATGCCCGGTAGTCGCGGTACATGGCCCAGACCATCACTGCCACCCCAACCACCATCCAGAGAAGCTGCTTTTTCAAAAAGAAGAATGGGTCGCCATATTTCTCCTGGGCCTTGATGGCGCTGGAGCTGTACACCATCACGACACCGATTCCGACCAGGAGCAAGGAGACACTACACAGCAGCCGATCGTAAGAGAGCCGCTTCACCGTCACGACGCGAGCCTCCGCACGGCCTCCTTGAAAATCCGTCCTCGATCTTCGAAGTCGGTGAACATGTCGAAGCTGGCGCAGGCCGGCGAGAGGAGGACTACCTCTCCAGGCGACGCGATGGCAGCGGCGCGCCGGACTGCTTCCTCGAGACTTGAAGTCTCCTCCATTGGGCAAGCGCCTTCGAGCTGAGACCGCAGCTTACCCGCAGCCTGGCCGATCAGGATCAGGCGCTTGACCCGCTCCCGGACAAGAGGCACCAGGGGGCTGAAGTCGCTCTGCTTGTCCTTGCCACCGGCAATGAGCACGAGGGGGACGGTGAAGCTCTCCAGGGAACGGACCACCGCCCCGACGTTCGTCCCTTTGGAGTCATTGATGTACCGAACGCCGCCGATCTCGGCGACACACTCTAAGCGGTGTTCCAATCCCTCGAATCGGACGAGGGCACTCCGGATCGCCTTCTGGGACGCGCCCACCAATGCGGCCGCCAGACTGGCGGCGAGGGCATTCTCCAGATTATGTACCCCTTGGATCTTCACCTCATTCCAGCGGCAAATCGTCTCTCGCCGCCCCGAAAGGGCGAGGATGAGCTGATCTTCGCTGAGGTAGGCACCTTCAGCGAGAGGTTGCCTTCGGCTGAATGCCACCTTCCGCGCGATGGCCTTCCGTGCCGCCTCGAGGACCAGGGGATCGTCTGCATTCACGACAGCGAAGTCCATTTGGTCTTGGTTCTCAAAGAGTCGAGCTTTAGCCTGGTAATAATCCTCGACCCGGTTATACCGGTCGAGATGATCCGGGGCGAGGTTCAGGAGCAGGCCCACCCGAGGCCTGAACTCCTTGATCGTCTCCAATTGAAAGCTGGACAGCTCCGCCACGACGATCTCGCCAGCCGGAAGGCTTGGCGCCACCTGGCAGAGGGGGGTGCCGATGTTACCGGCCACAACCGAGGGCAAGCCGGCCTCCTTGAGCATTGCGCCGAGGAGGGTGGTGGTCGTGCTCTTCCCATTGGTCCCGGTGACCCCGATGAAGATGGCTTTACTGCAACGGTAAGCCAGCTCTACCTCGCCGATGAGCGGGATGCCAGCCGCCCGAACTTGCTGAAACAGCGGTTCACGGAGATCGATCCCTGGGCTTACCACAACAAGATCGGCCGCGAGCAAGGAATGTGGACGATGCCCGCCCAGTTCGAGGATGACCCCGTCCCGCCGCAGGCCTGACAGACCGGGCCCAAGCTCACATTCACCCCCCTGATCGGTCCCGATCACGAAGGCGCCCTGTTTGAGCAGCAGGCGACAGGCCGCCTCTCCGGATCGCGCCAGTCCTACGACAACCACCCGCTTCCCGCTCAGATCGATCATCGCAAGCTTCGAAGGTCCAAGTTCCGGGTTCCGAGTAAGTGGAACTCGTTAAGTGAAACCTGGCATTTGGAACTCGAAACCCGAAACCCGAAACCCGAAACTTCTCTCAACACTTTTACCTCAGTTTCAACGTGGTCAGCGAAAGAAGGGCAAGGATGAAGGAGATGATCCAGAATCTGACGATGATCTTTGGCTCCGCCATCCCGTTCAGTTCATAGTGATGATGGATTGGTGCCATCCGGAAGACACGCCTGCCGGTCGCCCGATACGAGAAGACCTGAAGAATCACCGAGATCGCCTCTGCCGCGAAGACCCCGCCCACGATCAGGAGGAGCAACTCGTTCTTGACCAGGACGGCCAGGGTTGCCAGGGCGGCTCCGAGCGCCAGCGAGCCGGTATCGCCCATAAAGAGCTGCGCCGGGTAGGCGTTGTACCAGAGGAATCCCAGGCTCGCCCCGACAATCGCCCCTCCGAAGACCGTGAGTTCGGAACTTCCTCTCACGAAGACCACCTGCAGGTAGTGGGCAATGGCGGCATGCCCCGCAATGTATGCCAGGACCGTGTACGCGGCGGCGGCCATCAGGATCGGGCCGATGGCCAACCCGTCCAGTCCGTCGGTCAGGTTCACGGCATTCGAGCTGCCCACGATGACCAGCGCGACGAAGATGATGTAGCCCCACCCCAGATCGGGCATCCAGTTTTTGAAGAACGGGATAGCCAACTTGGTGGTAAAGGCATCCACCGGGTTGACGTAGAGGACTGCGCCGACCAGCAGGCTCGGAATCAGTTGCCAGACCAGCTTTGTCCTGACCGAGAGGCCCTTGCTGTTCTTGCCTGCCACCTTCAGGTAATCGTCGGCAAAGCCGAGCGCGCCCATCCAGGCTGCGCAGAACAGGACCAGCCAGACGAAGCGGTTGGTGAGATTTGCCCAGAGCAGCGTAGAAATGAAAACGGACGTGAGGATCAGGAGGCCACCCATCGTCGGCGTTCCAGCCTTCTTCAAATGGCTCTCGGGGCCGTCGTTCCTGATGCTCTGTCCGATCTGCAACTGACGCAACTTGCGGATCAGAATGGGCCCCAGAAGGAGGCTGATCAAGAGCGCGGTGATGATGGCACCAGCCGTGCGGAAGGTAACGTACCGGAAGACATTGAAAACACTGTACGTCTCACGTAACGGGAAGAGGAGATGGTATAACATCAGGAGTCGCGCCCCTTCTTAGTACAGAGGGTAGAGGGTCTAGGGTCTAGGGTATAGTTGAATGCAGATGACCCTCTAATCAGGAAAGCTTTCATTCTCGACCCTCCACCCTATCCCTTACCCTATACCCTTTACCCTGCCTTTTACTTCCCCGGCGTCACCAGATGCCGGCGATCCACCAACGCCTTGCCTTCTTTCGACTCGAATTGGGTTAACCTCTTCTCTTGATGGGCCTCAAACGCCAACTCCACCAGGCGGACGATAAGCTCCGTCGGCTTGACTCCGCTGGCCTCCCAGAGGGCAAATGAAAGAGACCCCGGCATGGTATTGATCTCATTCACATACGGCTTCATCGTAGTCGACTCGATGAGGAAATCAACCCGAGAGATCCCACGTGAATCGATCGCCTTGAAAGCCTCCGCCGCCAGGCGCCGCACCTCCTCAGACAATCTTTGGGGAATCCTGGCGGGGATGATACTTGGAGCGAGGTCTGCCCGTCCCGGCTTCTTGTCCTCTGGATACTTTTCATGATAGCTCACAATCTGACCCGAACTGATGAGCTCCTCACACTCTGACACCGTGAGCGTGTGGTTCCCCAACACACTGCACTGGACTTCGAGCCTGTGCTGAATAGCCCGCTCTACCAATACTCGCTGGCTGAACCGCATAGCCCGTCGCAAGGCGCCCAGGACCTCTTCCGATGCTTTGGCCATCCCGATGCCAATGCTCGAGCCCGCCACCGCCGGCTTCACCACGACCGGGTACCCAAGCAGACTCTCGACTGCCTTCACCGCTGCAGCCTCATCCTCCAACAGTTGGCGCCGGCTCATTGAAATCCCGTCCACGGTAGGAAGGCCAGCCCCACGGAACGCCAGCTTGGAGATGATCTTGTCCATTCCCACGGCCGAGGCAACCACGCCGGCGCCGATGTAGGGAAGGTCTGCAAGCTCGAACAGGCCCTGTATTGTGCCATCTTCCCCATGCGTCCCATGTATGACGGGGAAGGCGACATCGATCTTCGGGTAGAGCCGCTTGCGGAGCCAGCCCCTCCGCTCCTGGCGCGGCACAAGTGACTGAACTGACGGGTCGGGCGCCAGAAAGAGCGGCTCGACCCCCGTGGCGTGTGGGCCGCGGTCCAAGTTGGCCAGTTGCGGGACATACTTCTCCTTATTCAACCTCAATTTCTCCGCATCGATTTTGGCCCTCTCCGCCGGCCCCACCTGCGATCCGAGGTCCGCCAGTTTCCGTATCTCAGCGTCCACGGACAACAGGTCTCGAACAGCCTCTCCGGACAACCAAGTACCCTCTGCAGTGAGGAAGATGGGCAGCGTCTCAAATCGGTCCTGCAACTTCAGCAAAACCTCGTACACCTTGCTGGCAGTCATGACCGAGACTTCGCGTTCGACAGAGCGACTTCCGAAAATAAGGCCTACTCGCCTGACAGGGCTACTCATGACAGCTCCAGGTACGTATCAGGAAGGCGATTCTCATACAGAAGAATATCGCCTTGGCGAACGATCTCCTTCAGGCAGTCTGCCACCTCTCCGCTGTGTCGGGCCACCAGGATCCGGCTTTCGGAGAACCCGCCCTCGCGAAGTCCTTCGCGGAGCGGCAGCGTTTGCGTCGGCCCGACAAGGACCACGTAATCGCAGACCGCGGCGGCGGCTCGCCCCAAGCGGCGGTTCTCCTCCGCCTCGATCCGGCCCAACTCCACCAAGCCAGGCGTGATCAAGATCTTCGAGCCTCCCTCAAACTGGCCGAGGACCTCTAAGGCCATGTGCGCCCCGAGCGGATTGGCGTTCGCCACATCGATGAGCGTGACGACCCCGCCTTCTTCGCGGACCTCGAGGCGCTTGGGCGGTGGCGTGAGAGACTTCACCCCCTCCCGAATTTCCTCTAAGGGCACACCGCACTCCAAGGCCGCGGCTGTGGCAGCCAGTATGTTGGCGATGTTATAGCTCCCCAGTAGTCTCGTCTCGAACATGGCCGTGCCAGCCTCAGTCTGTACGTGGAAGGCCGAGCCCCTATCGGAGATCTTGACATTCTTTCCCCGCACGTCCAACGCCCTTTCGTCTTCACCGATCCCATACAGCAGAGTGCGCCTGCCTTCCCGTCGCGCACGATCCGCCAAGCGCAGGCAGCCTGGGTCGTCCGCATTTATGATGGCCGAGCCATCCGGCGGGAGGGAAGCGATCAACTCATACTTCGCCTCGGCAATCCGCTCGGGGGTTCGGAACCGCTCGAGGTGCTGGACCCCGACGGCAGTGAGGATACCGAGCTTGGGCCGCAGGATCTCGCACGCTTCCCGGATCTCTCCAGGGCCATAGGCGGCCACCTCCACAACGAAAAACTGGTGGTCGTCTCGGAGGTTCTCGCGAATGATCCGAGTAATGCCCATCGTGGTGTTGAGTCCATCGGGGGTCTTGTAGACCGGGTAGCGTCTCCCTAACAGGGCGGCTGTGATGAACTTCGTCGTCGTCTTCCCGTAGCTGCCTGTGATCCCGATGACCTGCCCGGGATACCTGCGCATGCGCTGTTTTGCCTGCGCGCAGTATCGCCGATTGATAGCCTGCTCCAGCGGGGCGAGGCTGAGATTCGCCAAGAAAACCGTTCCCGCTGTGACCTCGGACACAACAACCAACCCGGTGGCAAGGCCGATCGCAACGAGGAAGGCACGAGTGGCTGCCAAAAGGGGAGACAGCAAGGCCACGGTCAGCACCGTGGTTCCAGCCATAATCGCCATCGCGAGGATGAACGTCACCGCGGTGAGACGTACCGCTCGAGGTGTGAATTGCAGTCGCTGACTTACCTGAAGGGAAGACCGACGGGCGCTCAGCCACATCCCGGCGGCCATCCAGACCATGTAGAATATGATGACGGGGAGGCGAAACCACTCCAGAATGATCCCCGCAACCAAAACCGCCGCTTGGAGAAGGGCCGCCTGAGCGTCGAGGACCATCCTCCAGCGCCTCGAGATCCAGCCCCACAGACGTGGACTCTTGTAGCGCTCCAACTGTGCGAGATACAAGAAGTCCAGGTGCCTGGTCACGACGAGCACGACGTACGGCAACAGGGAGGCTGCGGCCCGGCGCAACATCAGGACAACGAGCGCTGTCCGCGGACCCATCACGTTCAGTGCGCCTCCAGCAATGTCCTCTTGGAATTGGTGGGCACCGTGCCAAGCCGAGAAACGAGCCGGGTACTCGCCAGAGGTGCGTGCAAGCGCGGCCCCCTGGGCCAACCGGGACGAATGGTGTCACGTACATCGCAAGGAGTGCCCCGGGGTGAGGCTTCGTCGCCAGGCGAAGTCAATTGGCCCCGCGCTAGCCCTGACACAAAAAATCTCCCACGAGCCTACTGAAACGGTCCGGCCTGTCCACAAACGGGAAATGGCCAGCCCCTTCGAATACCTCCATCCGGGAGCCCTGTATCCCTTGCGCCAGGACCTCCATCGAGGATCGCGGTACTTCCTGGTCTCCGTCTCCCCAGATGATCAGTGTGGGCACGCTGATGGACCACAGGATACCTCTGAGGTCTTCGTTGACAACCTTTACCAGCGTGGCTCGCATCCGTCCAGCGTTCCGATAGTCAGGCGACCCTACCCGTTGAGAAACCGCGGACACGATTCGATCACCCAGCCCTCCCCACATTGGAAAAGAAAAGAGCCGCTTGCCCACCTTGGCGGCTGCGACCTGTACAGAGGTGCCAAGCCCGCGTCTTGGCCGGATCCCCGCGCTGGCCACAAGAACCAGGCTTCGGACCCTGGACGGGATTCGTGCTGCTAGCGCGAGCGCGATTCGTCCTCCAAACGAATGGCCGAGAATGCTTGCCGAGGCGATTTCTGCGCAATCCATGAACGCTTCGACATGGGAGGCGTAATCCCGCGTTCCCCACGCCTCAGGAGGCGGTGGGGTCCAGCCGAAGCCCGGCAAATCGATGACATACACGCGGAACCGATCCTCCAGGGCCTTGGCGACCCCAGCCAGCGAATCGCCAGAGGTGCCCCACCCATGAAGCAAGACGACTGGCCTGCCCTCTCCCCACACGGTACAATGGGTGTCCAAGTCATTGACACGGACAAGCATGCCATGACCTCACGACCCGCCGGGGCTCCCGCCTCGAAGAACCCCGACCATGACCAATCCGATTTCCTGCTTGCTGCGTCGGTGGCCTCCTTCCCTCTGCATCCGCGTGGCCAGCCACTGTGGCCATTCTCCGCTTCCATGCTCTCTCGCTGAGTATCATGGTGAAGGCTCTCTTCTTCCGCATTTGCCCGCATGAGATCGCCCATCACCCTCGCCTGAACCCCAGCTCGTGGAGCGCCTCCCGGGCCACCTTCCGGTCGTCGAAAGGGATCGTGCGGTCGCCTAAGATCTGATAGGTCTCGTGACCCTTCCCGGCGATCACCACCATGTCGCCTCGTTGCGCCAGCGCAAGGGCTTCGCGAATCGCCATCGCTCGATCAAGAATTATAACATAGCCCCTCCCCTGACCCCACACCTTTTTGGCTCCCTCCTCGATCTCCCGGACGATCCGATGTGGGTCCTCGCTACGTGGATTGTCTGATGTGATCACGGTGAAGTCGGCCAGCCGTAGAGCGGTTTCTCCCATCAGCGGCCTCTTCCCCCGGTCCCGATCGCCTCCACATCCGAACAGCACAATCAGGCGTTCCGGGCAACATTCGCGGGCCATGCGAAGGACGCGCTGCAGGGCGTCAGGGGTATGCGCATAATCGATCATGACACCGAACTCCTGCCCCTCGTCTACACGTTCACACCGGCCCGGAACGTGGCGCAGTTCCGAGATCCCTTCGGCCACCTCCGGTAGCCTCGCCCCCAGATGCAACCCTGCGGCTGCCGCCGCCAGGATGTTAGACAAGTTGTAGCGTCCCAGCAAGGCAGAGTGGATTGCCGTCGCCCCCCACGGGGTCTGCAGCCGACACCGAACTCCATCCAGGCCGATGTGGACATCGGTTGCCGACAGATCCGCGGGCTGTTCCAGACCGTAGGTATACCGCCTGGTTTTTGCTGCGCCCAAAAAAAGATCGGCGGCGGGATCGTCGTTGTTGATCACCGCCGCCTTCTCCGTTGCTTTTGTTGCCTCAGCACCCAGGCCTTCAAACAGCGAGAGCTTTGTTCTCCGATATGCCTCCATGCTGCCGTGAAAGTCGAAATGGTCCTGAGTCAGGTTGGTGAATACGGCCACGTCAAACTCGCAACCATCGACGCGATGGAGGGCCAAGGCATGCGACGAGACCTCCATAACAACGCTGTCCACGCCAAGGCTCACCATCCGTTCTAGGAGAACCTGCAGGTCAGAGGCCTCCGGCGTGGTCCGAGCGGCATCTATCTCGATCGCGCCGCAGCGGTACGCGATGGTGCCGATCAGCCCCACCTGATGCCCTGCACGCCGCAGCACCGACTCGATCAGGTAGGTGGTAGTGGTCTTGCCGTTGGTCCCGGTCACGCCGACCAGGGTGAGCTTGCGGGAGGGATGATCGTGGAATCGACAAGCGGCCACGGCGAGCCCCTTCCGAGCATCGCCCACCTTCACCACCGTCCCTCCTTGCAGCGCAGATTCCGCCAGCTCGTTTCGCTCTACAAGGGCCGCCACGGCTCCCGCCGCCCAGGCCTCCGGGAGGAAATCGTGGCCATCCAGCGCAAATCCCTTGATGCAGACAAAGAGGTCTCCGGGCTTGACCTGTCTGGAATCATAGCGGATCCCGCATACCTCCACATCGAGCGAACCGCGAAGGAACTGGTACTCAGTCCCCTCAATTAAGGCGAAAAGCCGCACCGCGAATCCCCTCCGCCACCCGAAGCTGCCCCCTGGCGGCCGGGGAAATCCTGAGATGCTTCAGGGACTCTCGAGCGATCTCCCGGAACGTCGGCGCCGCAATCGATCCACCCCACCGGAGCGTCCTTGGCTCGTCGATGACCACGACGATTGCCAGCCGGGGCTGCTCGGCCGGAACAAATCCGACAAATGACGCCACCACCTTATCCTGGGAGTAGCGGCGGGTGGCCTGATCCAGCTTCTGGGAGGTCCCGGTCTTCCCCGCCACCTCGAACCCTTCCACCGCGGCAGCCTTCCCTGTCCCCTCGGTGACCACCCCTTGAAGGATGGTGGTGAGAGTTCTGGCCGTTCCATCCGAGATCACTCGACGGAGCTGCACTGGGGCGGTTTCGCGGGCAACCTTGCCTTCCGCTGCCGTGATCGTCCGTACGACGTGGGGACGGACCAGCACGCCGCCGTTCGCCACCGCGCTCACTGCCACCAGCATCTGCAGCGGCGTCACGGAGACCTCCTGCCCGATCGAGATGGAAGCCAGGGAGAGGGCCGACCACTCCTTCGGGCGCCGGATCATGCCCGGGGTTTCTCCGGGCAGATCGATCCCAGTCAGATTCCCGAACCCGAATCCGCTTATGTAGTCGTAATAGAGGCTCTTGCCCAGGCGCATGCCGACCTTAATGGCGCCCACGTTGCTCGAGTGCGCCAGCACCTCGGAGAAGGTGATGGTCCCGAATCGCTCGTGATCGCGGATTGTGATCCCGGCCACCTCAATCGCGCCGCCCTCGCCGTTGAACCGATCCTCCGGTCGCACGAGCCTCTCCTCCAATGCGCCGGCCCCGACAATAACCTTGAAGGCTGACCCCGGCTCGTAGTAATCCACCACCGCCCGGTTCCGGCGGGCGAACGCAGGGGCCTCTGCATACGCATTGGGATTGAAGGTAGGGTAGTTGGCAAGTGCCAGAATCTCGCCGGTGACCGGGTCCATGACGATGGCGCTGCCGCTCAAGGCCCCGGATTGCGAGACCGCCGCCTCAAGCTCCCGCTCGGTGACGTATTGGATCACTTCGTCAATCGTCAGGTACAGATCTGAGCCTTGCGTCTCACCCGCTTCCTCCCGGAAGATCGGGCGGCCCAGGGCGTCCTGTTGTCGGACGACCCACTTGGGCTTCCCAGCCAGGTACGAGTCGTACTGTAGCTCCAGCCCCTCGAGCCCTCGATCGTCCGTCCCTACGAATCCCAGCAGGTGTGCCCCCTGCTCTTGCTTTGGGTAGAACCGCTTGCCCTCCGGAACGGATGCGATCCCCTTCAAACCCAACTTCGCGACCGCCTCCGCCTCATCCGAAGAGACTGATCGCTTCATCCAGACAAATGGCTTATCCGCTTTCAGCTTTTCAAGGACTCTCTGGGCGGGCAGATTCAGTACAGCGGACAGGGCAGATGCGGCTCGCGCCTTATCTTCCACCTGAAGAGGTTGAGCGAAGATCGAGGAGACCCGAAGGCTGACCGCCAGCTCGCGCCCATTGCGATCGTAAATGGTTCCTCGTCGCGAAATCAGCGGAACCAGCCGCCGGTACTGCCGATTGGCCGCCTCAACCAGCTTCGGGTGCTGTGGAACCTGGAGGGAAAAGAGGCGGCCGGAGATGATGACGAGGGCCGCAGCAAGCGAGAGGAACAACAAGATGATCCGGCGTCGATGCCGGCCACTGCCGGTTGGCGAGGGTTTCGCCTCCCCCCTTGCGGATGACCTGCCGCGAGAACCACGCTGGATCGGCATCAGAAGCCTCTCGAAGGCTACTCAACCAGGATCATTTGACCAGGCCTCGGGCTCGTGAATCCAAGCTGATGGCGGGCGATTTCCTCCACTCGACGGAGTGACTTGAGCCGGGCGACCTCGAAGCGCAGCTCCTTCTCCTGCCGAATGAGAGCGATGCGCTCACCCTGGAAATGCTCGATCTGGTATCCGAGCCGCACCACCTGGATGTGCTGCCACACATAAAAGAGGACCCCGGCGAGGACAAGGCCGCCCAGGAGAATCGACGGCAGAAGATCGAATCTTCGGATCTGGTCAACCCGCGGTTTCAAGAAAGCGCTCGGCTGGTCTCGCGCAATCCTCGTGAACGCGGTAATACCCTGCCCCCTCACTCCATCGCCTCCTCTAGCAAAGTCGCTCTGCGGCCCTCAGCTTCGCGCTTCGAGCGCGGGGATTGGCCTCGATCTCACTTTCCGCGGGGACGATCGGTCGTTTGGTCAGCAGACGGACACGCGGCGGCTCCGAACGTGCCCAGCCCCGAAGGGTTTCTTTCGCGATCCGATCCTCCAGGGAATGAAAGCTGATGTTGCAGATCCGGCCTCCCGGAACGAGCAGGCCGATGGCGTCCTGGAGTCCGCGCGCGAGCGATCCCAACTCGTCGTTCACCGCGATGCGCAAGGCTTGAAACGTCCGTGTCGCCACATGGATTCGCCTCGGCCAGGCAGCCCTTGGGATCGCTTCCGCCACGAGCCGCGCGAGCTGGGCGGTGGAAGTGAAGGGCCGTCGACGTCGCTCAGCGGCGATCCGGGACGCAATTCGCCTCGCCCAGCGCTCCTCGCCGTAGCGCCAGAGGATATCGGCGATCTCACCTTCTGGAAGCTTGGCGAGCAGCTCTGCAGCCGTCTTCTTCCCTCCCTGACGGTCCATCCGCATGTCGAGTGGCCCATCCCGGGTGAAGCTGAATCCCCTGGAGGCATCGTCCAGTTGAAAAGACGAAAGACCCAAGTCAAACAGGATCCCGTCGAAAGGTCCCCATCCGTTCTCGACAGCAATGGAGCCCACCATCCCGAACTCACCCTGAAGCAATTCGACCCGGTCGCCGAACTGCCCAAGCCGATGGCGGGCCAAGTCAAGGGCCTCGGCGTCCCGGTCAATCCCGCAGAGGTGACCCGACGGTCCGCTTCCGATCAGGAGGGCTTCTGCGTGCCCCCCCATCCCGACGGTCGCATCGAGGTAGCGGCCACCCGACCGCGGCTGCAGGATGGCCATCGCCTCCTGTAGCAGGACCGGGAGATGACGGCCCTCAATGGCTACAGGCCCCCGGGGGTTCCGGCCCGAAACGGACCGAAGGACCGCAATGCCGAGTCCTCGTCGGGAAAGATCGGGAGTGGCGATGGCAGTCTCGCTGCCCCGAGTGCATGACTGAGGGTCGGTGAGGTCCGAACCAAGCAGATGGACCCGCCCATCGCAGCAAGTCGACGCACCCGCTCGCGCAGCATGCCGGAGACCAGATACGGGACACGACATCCGCCCCTGCAGTCCAGGATCAGCCGTGAATACCCTTCCTGCACGAGCGCAGCGATCGAGTTTCTGATCGCGTCGACCAATGGAAGGTCGATCTCCCCCGCAGGCTCGAGTACAGCCACCCCACGCCCTTCATTCCGCCGGATGTGAACCATGTCGCTCTTCCTCTCTTCCTAGACGCGGATCCCAAGCTCCGCCAGCTTGCTGGCGTAATCCTCAGGATCTCGCTCCTGCGCGCTAAACTGCGCCCAGCGTTCCTTATTCCAGATCTCGATCTTATCCAGGACCCCGATAATCACGACATCGCGGCGCAGGTCTGCTTTTTCCCGGAGTTGGGGAGGGATCAGGATCCGCCCCTGACCATCAACTGGAGACTCGACCGCACGGGCTGAAATGAACCGAACGTAGTCTCGGAACCTCTTATCCGAGTTCCCCTTGCTGAGGAGATTCTGCTCGATCTGTTGCCAGGCCTTGCTCGGGTAGGCTGCGATGCAGGTGTCAAAGAGAAGATCGACGAGGACCAGCTCACGCTCACGCCGCCGCTTGAGAATCTCGCGGTATCTGGCGGGAATGCTCAGCCGTCCCTTGTCATCGATGGCGTGTTCGAAGCTTCCGCGGAACATGGGAGCGTTTGCCTCTCTATGACAATCTATACCAATTTATCCCACTTCATCCCACTACAGCGCAACCTTACATAACCCCATTTCCCTTGTCAAGCAAAATGTGAGGTGCGTCGAATGGCGGGCGGAAGGCATCCCCGAGTGGATCAACGCCCACTCATGGCACTTGGGGATGCCGTTAGGGAAGCGAGATCAGGATATTATCGATAAGGCGGGTGGAGCCGAATCGCACCGCGAGGGCGGCCAGCGTGGAGCCCTCCATCCAATCGATCGGCTTCAGCGTCTCAGGGTCGCAGAGGGCGACATAGTCAATCCTGGCCAGCGGCTCCGCCTCGATCATCCCTCGCATCTCATCGCAGATGGCCTTGGCATTCCTCTCCCCTTCCCTGACGCGCTCTTCCGAATGCCTGAGAGACCGATAGAGGACAAGGGCCGCTCTTCGCTGTTCAGGGGTCAGACGAGCATTTCGTGAGCTCATTGCGAGGCCGTCGGGCTCCCGGATCGTCGGCAATACCACAACCTTGAGGTCGAAGTTGAGGTCCGCCACCAGCCGCCGAATCACCACCGACTGCTGGTAGTCCTTCTGCCCAAAATAGGCCCGATGCGGTCTTATGAGGTTCAACAGTTTCGTCACGACGGTCGCCACGCCACGGAAGTGTCCAGGACGTGAGGCACCACACAACACATCTGTGAGTTCCGTTACCTCGACGAAGCTGCGAAACCCCTCCGGGTACATCACCTCCGCGGGTGGGGCGAATACCAGATCACCTCCCGCCCTCTCGATCTGGATCAGATCACCCTGCAGGTCCCTCGGGTAGCTGTCGAAGTCTTCCCCTCGGCCGAACTGGGTCGGATTGACGAAGATGCTGACCACCAGGACAGCATTTTCGGCCCGCGCCGTCCGCATGAGAGAAAGGTGTCCCTCGTGAAGAAAGCCCATCGTCGGCACGAATCCGATCGTCTTACCCCCGCTTCGAAAGGACTCGCACAGGCGCTGGACCGCAGACGGCTCAAGAATGGTCTGCACGGCTTCCCTCTTGTTCTCCCTGGAGCGTTCTCCCGGGGTCTCGGGACCTCGCACCCCGCACTTCGCACCTCGCACCCATCTCTCATTCCTCCAGTAGCGCTCTCTCAACCTCCTGATCGATCGAGAAGGCGTGGGCAGCTTCGGGGAATCGAGCTTCGACCACATCATCCCGGAACCGGCTCACAGCATCGCCGATTACCTTCGTGAGGTCGGCATACTGTTTTGTGAACTTTGGGGCAAAGCGATCGAAGAACCCCAGCAGGTCGTGGGTCACCAGGACCTGGCCGTCACAGTCGGGCCCGGCCCCGATCCCAATCGTAGGGATGGTTAACCTGTCAGTGATAATCCGAGCGAGGGCGCTGGGTATTGCCTCGAGCACGATGGAGAAGACGCCCGCCTTCTCAAGGGCCAAGGCGTCGTCAAGGATGTGCCGCGCGGCGTCCAGCCCCCTCCCCTGGACCTTGAAGCCTTCCCGAAGGACGGCTGTTTGGGGTGTAAGCCCTACGTGGCCCATGACCGGAATGCCCGCTTCCACGATCGCTCTCACGCCAGCCAGGGACGGAAGGCCACGTTCGACTTTGACAGCATGAGCCAAGCCTTCCTTCACGAAGCGTCCGGCGTTTCTGACCGCCTCGGCCGGTTCAGCCTCGTAAGACATGAACGGCATGTCGGCAACTACCATGGCCCGCTTGACAGCGCGGGTGACGGCCCTGGTCATCATGAGCATCTCTTCCATGGTCACGGGGATCGTGGTTTCATATCCCAGGACCGTCATCCCGCCAGAGTCGCCGACCAGGATCACATCGATTCCGGCACGATCGACAATCAGCGCCATCGGGTAATCATACGCCGTCAACATCGTGATCTTTCGCCCTTCTCGCTTCATCTGCTGCAAGGTGACCGTCCTGACCCTCTGATCGGCCATGATCGATCCCTCCTTTCCCCGTTCGAACGGAAATCGGTTATTGATCCTCACACAAACGAAAAGGCCCACCGGACCGATCCGGAAGGCCTCGCTTTGTCTCGACAACGATCACCGTCCCCTCAACCGGCTTCGAGCGAGCGCACTGTCTCGAGCCGCAGGGGTATGTCTGGAATCGTTTGGACGCCTTTCCGTCTCGGTCCCTACTGCCGGGATCCAAGCGGTACGTAGTAATGGGTGCCTGTCCGCACCGTCTCGACCTGTTTGACCAGGTCTTCGAAATCCTCCTTGTGCTTGACGAAGTCGATCTCATTTGTATTCACTACGAGCAGCGGCGACGCTGAGTAATGGAAGAAAAAATGATTGTAGGCCGCGTTCACGTCTTCCAGATAGGTCCGAGTGAGGTCCCGTTCGTAAGGTCTCGCCCGCAACTGGATCCGCCGCATCAGGACATCGTTGCTGGCCTGTAGATAGAGGACGAGGTCCGGCTTTTGGACGCGCATCTCGAGAAGCGGGTGCAAACGCTCGTAGAGGGCAAGTTCGTTATCGTCGAGGGTCAGATACGCGAAGATCTTATCCTTGGCAAAGAGATAGTCGCTCACCAGGAACTGTTTGAAAAGGTCGAACTGAACCAGTTCCTGTTGTTGGCGAAACCGGTTCAAAAGGAAGTAGAGCTGGGTCTGAAACGCGTGGCGACGCATGTCGGTGTAAAATTGGGACAGGAATGGGTTCTCCTCAGGCCCCTCCAACAATTTCCTGGCCTGTAACCGCTCGGCCAGCAACTCCGCGAAGCTCGTCTTGCCGACGCCGATCGGGCCCTCGACGACGATATACCGAGGATTAGACATGGCTACGTCACGTTCTCGGCCCTACCCCGTCGGCACGGGATGCTCTACCCGCGCCAGCAGTCGGACCGGTGATGGGTCGTCGAGACGCTCGAGCAGCGCGCGCATCGTGATACCCAGGACAGGGTGATAAAGATCCGGGGCGAGCTCGCAGAGCGGCACGAGGACGAAGCGTCGCTGATGCAGGCGGGGATGGGGCAACACGAACTCCGGTCGCTCCAACACCTGCGAACCGACAAGCAACAGGTCAAGGTCGATGCTTCGATCTTCGCCCGGCGCCCTGGTCGGCGTGCGGCCCATCTCCCGCTCGATCCGCTGCAGTTCTCGAAGCAACTTCTCCGGCGGCAACGCCGTTTCCACCGAGACCACCCCGTTCACAAACCAGCCACCCGAGGCCGGAGGGACCGGGGCCGCCTCGTAGAGTGATGAGACGAGCATGGCCTTCACCTCGGGAATGCCAGAAATGGCCCTCATGGCCTGCCGGCACTGGTTGATCCGATCACCCAGGTTGGAGCCGATCCCGATATAGGCGCGCTCACTCATGGTCGAGGGAAAAGGGTTTAGGGTTTAGGGTCTCGAGAACATCGTGCCTTGTAGGGAACCCTGCCATCTTGTTACCTAGTGGGGCTTGAGGTTCGAGGCGGCGATTCGCTGCACGGCTTCCCTGATTCTCGGAATGTCCACCGTGAGGGCCGCTCGAACGAACCCTTCGCCGTGCCGGCCGAAACCGGTTCCCGGGGTTATGACGATCCCGATCTCGGAGAGGAGTGCGGAAGCGAAGGAAGCGGAGGTGTGCCCCTTCGGGACGCCAATCCAGACATAGAAGGTGGCCTTGGGCCGATCCACGGCGAACCCCAGCGCGGACAAACCATCAACGAGGGCATCCCGCCGCTCCCTGTAAGTGGCCCGCATCTCGTCAACGCAATCCTGGGGCCCCTTCAGCGCGGCGATGGCGGCTTCCTGCACGGCTTGGAAGACGCCGGAGTCCAGGTTCGTCTTGATCCGGCCAAGACCGGCGAGAACCTCGCGGCAGCCAACGGCAAAGCCGATTCGCCACCCGGTCATGTTGTAGGTTTTGGAGAGGGAGTGATACTCGATCGCCACCTCCTTGGCGCCCTCCACCGCCAACAGGCTTTCCGGGAGATAGCCGTCAAATGCCATCTCCGAATACGCGGCGTCGTGGCACAGAATCAGCCCGTGCTTCCGGGCGAAGGCGACAGCCTCGGCAAAAAAGGTCCCGGGCGCCACAGCGGCCGTCGGGTTGTTGGGATAGTTCAGGAAGAGGATCCGTGCCTTCCTGAGCACGTCCGCAGGGATCGCGCGGAGGTCGGGAAGGAACCCGCCTTGCTGCGTGAGAGGCATGAAGTGAGGAACCCCTTCGGCAAAGATAGTCCCCGCCTGATACACGGGATAACCCGGATCGGGAATCAGGACGACATCACCTGGATCGACGAAGGCCAACGGGGTATGGCCGATCCCCTCTTTGGAACCGATCAGGCTCAGCACCTCGGTCTCGGGATCGAGGGTCACGCCAAACCGTTTGCCGTACCACTCTGCCGCCGCCTGCCGGAAGCTCAGCATTCCCTCGTATGACGGGTACTGATGGTTCCGCCTGTCGGCTGCGGCCTCCTGCATCCTTCTCACGATGTGCGGAGGGGTAGGCAGGTCCGGATCGCCGACCCCCAAATTGATGATATCCATCCCGCGCCGGATCGCCTCCTGCTTCAGCCGGTCGATCTCGACGAAGAGATAGGGGGGGAGCTTTGAAAGCCTATGCGCTACGACGAAGGAACGTCCCATGTAGCCCCCATCTCCTCAGGGAATCAGGATCTGCCGTCCCGCAGGCCTTCTTCCGGGAACGATGCCCTTCACTCGCGGACGATCGTATTGCTGAGTCGGCCGACCCCTTCCACCTCGATCTCGATCGTGTCGCCGGGCTGCATCGGACCCACGCCAGAGGGGGTGCCGGCAGCAATGACGTCTCCAGGGTACAGTGTCATCACCGTGGAGATGAAATGAATGAGGTACGGAACGTCG
>Ga0184615_10000660_pt1 | contig 18723 bp, 23 predicted proteins | sample PLM4_65_coex_FD_133134 | JGI IMG/M metagenome (GOLD analysis project Ga0184615, IMG submission 133134) | Groundwater sediment microbial communities from an aquifer in East River, Colorado, USA - PLM4_65_coex | ecosystem: Environmental > Terrestrial > Soil > Riparian zone | place: USA: East... | reverse complement strand
CGTCCGAGGGCGACCAGCGCGCGCGCTACTATGCCGACAAGCACGCGAACTACCCGCCGGACTGCGAGCGCGAAGCGGGCAAACGCTACGCGTACCGCGTCTAGGCGCTCGCGACGGCGCTACCGCAGTCCGCGATACAGCCAGTACGCGGCCAGGTAGTCGAGGCCCGTGTACTCGACACCGGGCTGCGTCGCGGAGTCGAGCCGGTACGGGCTCGACTTCCACTCGAAGTTCTCCGCGGGCCGGAGCTCGATCGGCACTGGCTCGCGCGCCTGGGCTCGCAGCTTGCGCGAGGGCAGGAACGCACGCGGCAGCTCCGCGAGCGCGGGCGACGGGGCCAGCCGGCGCTTCTCGAGCGGAAACCGCAACAGCAGCTGTCGTGCCTGCTCGACCGCGCCCGGCGGACAGGAATCGGGCGCGAGCTGGCAGTAGAGCAACGCGAAGTACGCGTTGCCGTCGGATCGCACGCGCCGCCAGCTCCGCTGCAGACCGTGCTCCAGATCCGCGAGCGCGGAGTCATGCGTGCGTCGCGCCAGCGGCACGAGGACGCGATACAGGTTCCACGCCATGAGCTCGTTCGAATAGCTGGTCATGCCCAGGACGCGAACGTTGCTGATGCCGGAGGTCGCGACGACGCGCTCGCGGTCGCGCAGGGCGTCGCGCTGCGCGGCGAAGCGCGGATCGGGATCGACCTCCGCGGCGAGCGCGAAGACCGCGTAGCCGGTGAGCTTGGCGATCGAGTTGAAGCCCCAGCCTGCGGACGGTCCGAGCTCGCCGTACCGTGTGACACGGCCGTCCGGGTCCACGAGCCGCATGTCGGTCGCGAGCAGCAGCTCGGCGGCGTCGACCGAGAGCGCGCGGACGCGCTCGGGGAAGTGCATGCGACACGCCGCGAGCGCGGGCAGAAGGCCGTTGGCGTACTGGTCGCGCGAGACGTCGCCGCGCCAGAAGTAGTCCTCGTAGCCAGGTGCGCCCGGGAACCAGCGGTTGTCGGACTGCGACCGCTCCGGCGGAGGCGAGCGCTGCATGCCGCGCGCCAGGAGTCCGCGTCGACCCGTGACGCGCGCGAGCGTCTCGAGCCCCGCGAGCGCGCCGGCAGCGTCGGCGAGCGCCTCGTCGCGACCGGGTCCGGTCTCGATGTCCGCGCGCGCGCAGTGCGTGGCGGCGAGCAGTCCGGTGTAGGTCGGTGTGTCGGCGAGCGCGGGATGGCTCCCGCGCTCGAGCTCGTCGCGCACGGTCCCGAGGTCAACCGCGTAGAGCAGGAATCCCTCGCGCGCGAGATGACGATCCTGGATCGCGGCGCGGAACTCGCGGGCCTTGTCGGCCAGGCGCGCGTCCTCGGCCGCGAGCACCTGCGGATCGGTCGCGGACGGTGCAGACACCGTCGTCGGCGACACGCACGCAACGAGCGCCGCGAGTGCCGCCGCGCGTCCCAGCCGGTTCACGCTCGGACGGACGCGCGCTTCAGAGCGAAGCGAACGTCGGCATGGGGTCGGGAAGGCGGACGATCACGCCAGCGTCCAGCAAGCCTTGCGCGATCTCCTCGAGGTGATCCCCAAGGAAGCGCTTGAGTCTCTCGCCGCCGCCGCCCCACCCGCTGAAGCGCTCGAGCTCCTCGCGCACTTCCCCGACAGGCTCGCCCTTGACGAGGACCTGATACGCGGCAATCACGCCGCCGGTACGGCGATCCCCTGCGCGGCAGTGCACCAGCACGCGGCGACCCTCTCGTTCGGCGCGTGCGATCTCGGCGATCGCGCCTACGTATCGGTCGATCTTGCCCATGCCGGACCCGTTCAGCGGAAAGCGGCGAACCTCGATCCCGAGCTGCTCTGCCACGCGCTTCTCCGCGATCTGCGACTCGTCGCGCAGGCCGAGGTCTTCGGTGAGATCCACGATCACGTCGATGTCGAGGTCGCGGAGCGTGCCCTCGATCAGGTTCGGGCGGATCTGCCCGCTGCGGTACAGCCAGCCGGACTCCACCTCTGCGAGGTTCTTCGGGAAGATGCGCTCGCGCAGATTGATCGGCGAGGACCCGTACGCCCAGCAGAAGAACGCCACGAACATCACCACTGCGCCGCCGATGAGCGAGCGCTCGAGCACGCGATTCCCCGCTGGCATTGAAGCTGAACGTACGAGTGCGAAGTTTGCGACGAGTTAACCGATCGTGAGAAGAATCCAATCGTCGTGCCTCGCGACAAATCGACCGAGTGAGGCGCTAGACCTCGCGGCAGTGCGGGAGCACCTCGCGCGCCATCAGGTCGATGTGCTCGTCCGCCCACTCCGGCGGGAGCCCCGGCGGCAGGGTCCAGCCGTAGAAGCGCGTGATCGGCTGCTCGGCGGCGTACTTCCGGATCGCTTCGACCGCCTGCTCGGGTGAGACGATCATCGCGCCGCGCGTGGCGAGGTCGGCGCGGCTCTTCGCGACCGCGGCGATCTGCATGCCCGCCTCGCCGAACCACTGCGCGTAGAGGTTGATCTGATACAGGAAGTGGGCCTCGGCCTCGCGCCAGCGCTTCTCGGGGTCGCGCGCGACGAGCAGCCAGGTGATGCCCGCGGCGAGCTCGTGCTCGTCGGGGTTCTTCCCGAGCCGGCGGAGCTCGTCGTGGTAGATCGCCGCCAGCGGCGCGATCGGGCCGGTCGAGATGTACGCGTCGCCCAGGCGCGCGGCGCGCCGGACCGCGGGCTCGGAGAAGCCGCCGACCCAGAGCTTCATCCGCTTCTGCACCGGCAGCGGGCGCAGATCCACGTCGGTGTAGCGATAGAAGCGCGCGTCCTTCGTGGTGACGCGCTCGCCGGCGAAGAGGCGGCGCAGGATCGGCAGCGCCTCGTTCATGCGCGCGGCGCGCTCGCTCGCGGGAATGCCGAAGCCCGTGAACTCGCCCTTGCGATAGCCGCCCGCGACGCCGAGCTGGAAGCGGCCCGCGCTCATCACGTCGACCGTGGCGGCGTCCTCGGCGACGCGCAGCGGGTCGTGCAGCGGCAGCAAGAGCACGCTCGTGCCGATCTGGATCCGCTGCGTGCGCGCAGCGATCGCACACGCGAGCGGCAGCATCGACGGCGTGTAGCCGTCCTCGATGAAGTGGTGCTCCGAGAGCCAGACGTCGTCCCAGCCCGCGGCCTCGGCGCGCACGCACTGGTCGACGATCCCGCGGTAGAGCCGGGCGGGATCCTGTCGCCACTGCGGCGGGTTGCGGAAGTCGTACCAGAGTCCGAAGCGGAGACGACGCGGCATGGTCACTCCCGAAGGCGCGTGATCAAGGTGATCAGGCGCGCGCGCTCGACGACGACGGTCACGATCGCGAGGCCCGACACGAGCCCGAGCGTGCCGAAGAAGATCCGCAGCAAGAGGACCATCACGCCCGACGAGAACTGCAGGTTGCGCAGCAGCCCGCGGCGCAGCCGCTGCTCGGTCACCGACCCGGGGTCGGCGCTCTCGAGCTGAGCCTGGCCGCGCTCGAAGATGAACGCGAGCCGCGCGACCGGCCAGTCGAAGCCGGGATTCACGCGCGGGTCCGTGCGTGAATCGAAGCGGGTGACTCCCCAGACGAGATACGCCGCCCCGAGGAGCGCGAGCACTCCGCCCGCGATCGCCATCGGCCGCTGGCTGCGCACGATGCGCCCGAGCAAGAGGTCCTGCTTCTCGGCGAGCTCCGCCATCCCTACCTCGGGGACCCGGCGCGCGGGCGGCCGCGCGCCACCCCGCCTTCGCGCGGCTGCGCCGCGCTGCGCGCTTCGCTTGCCCACCCCTTCTTCGTGGCTTGCCAGCCGAAGCGCGTGAGGTCGACCCGGTCGCGCACGTCGAAGCGCACCCCTTCCCGCTCGAGGAGCTTGCGCTGCACGGCCTCGCTCCCGGCGAAGGCGCGCGGGGAGACCTTCCCCTGCGCGTTGATCACGCGCTGCCACGGGACCGACTTCGCGCGGTCGTCCTCCAACGCGTTCAGCGCGTAGCCGACCAGCCGCGCGTGCCGCGGCAGCCCGGCGATGCGCGCCACCTGGCCATAGGTCGCCACGCGTCCGCGCGGGATGCGGCGCACCACCGACCAGATGCGCTCGTACGAGCTCGACTTCACGGCGCCTTCCCCCTGCGCGATACTAACCCAGCTCGCCCGGCAACCCCCAAGCTCGCACGGAGTACGACATGGCCTCCCCGACCGAGAGCGACGTCCTCGACGCGCTCCGCCCGATCCAGGACCCCGACTTCAAGCGCTCGATCGTCGATCTCGGCTTCGTGAAGAAGATCGCGATCGACGGGGGGCACGTGTCCTTCGCGATCGAGCTCACGACGCCAGCCTGCCCCGTGAAGGAGAAGTTCCAGGAGGACGCGCGCGCGGCGGTGGCGAAGCTTCCGGGCGTCTCCGAGGTGACGGTGTCGATGACGGCGCAGACGCGCGGCTCGTCCTCGCAGGCGACCCGGCCCGAGGGCCTCGAGGACGTGAAGAACGTGATCGCGGTGGCGAGCGGCAAGGGAGGCGTGGGCAAGTCGACCGTCGCCGTGAACCTCGCGCTGGCGCTGGCGGAGACGGGCGCCAAGGTCGGGCTGCTCGACTGCGACATCTACGGCCCGTCGATCCCGCTCATGCTCGGCATCAGCGGCCGCCCGCAGGTGACCCCCGACAAGAAGATCGTGCCGCTCCAAAGTCACGGCCTGCGCCTGATGTCGATCGGCTTCCTCGCCGGCGAGAACGCGCCCGTGATCTGGCGCGGACCGATGGTGCACGGGGTGATCCGGCAGTTCCTCTCCGACGTGAAGTGGGGCGCGCTCGACTACCTGGTGCTCGACCTGCCGCCGGGCACGGGCGACGCAGCGCTCACGATCTGCCAGACCGCCCCGCTCGCGGGCGCGGTGATCGTGACGACGCCGCAGGAGATGTCGCTGATCGACGCGCGCAAGGGCCTGCAGATGTTCCGCCGCGTGAACGTGCCGGTGCTCGGGATCGTCGAGAACATGAGCTACTTCATCTGCGACGGCTGCCAGAAGCGCCATACACTCTTCGGTGAGGGTGGAGCCGAGCGCGCCGCGAAGGAGCTCGACACGGAGGTGCTCGGCCACCTGCCGCTGCAGCCCGACGTCGTGAAGGCGGGGGATTCCGGCAGCCCGACGATCGCGTCGTCGCCCGACTCGCCCGCCGCGCACGAGTTCCGCGCGATCTCGGGCCTGGTCGCGCGCAAGCTCTCGATGCTCGCCGCCGAGGCGCCGCCGGTGCTCGGCGGGAACATCGAGTGGGTGAACACGCCCTGATGAAGGTCGCACGCTGGGACTCGCCGGCCTTCGCGTTCTCGCCCGAGAAGATGAAGAAGGTGGGACTGTTCTCCTCCGAGCGGTTCTTCCTGGACCTGTACTGCCTCGAGCCCGGCCAGTCGCAGACGCCGCACGCGCACGCGGGCTGCGACAAGGTCTATCTGGTCACGCAGGGTCGCGGGCGCTTCCGGGTCGGCGACGCGGAGCGCGAGCTCGGCGCGGGCGAGGCCGTGATGGCCGGCTCGGGGGAAGTGCACGGCATCGCGAACGACTCGGGCGAGCGGCTGGTGGTACTGACCCTGATGGCGCCGCCGCCGGGGAAGCACGCATAACGGCGGTCGCGCTCTCGATCGCGGGCTCCGATCCGACCGGTGGCGCCGGACTGCAGATGGACCTGCAGGTCTTCGCGCGACACCGCGTGCACGGCATGGCCGTGCCGACGGCGCTCACCGTGCAGACCACGCAGGCCGTGCACCGCACGCTGCCGGTATTTCCGAACATCGTCGGCGAGCAGCTCCAGAGGCTGCTCGCCGACATCCGTCCCGACGCGATCAAGCTCGGCATGCTGGCGACGGACGACGTGCTGCTGCGGGTCGCGCACGTGCTCGACGGGCATCCCTCGATTCCGCGCGTGGTCGATCCGGTGCTGCGCGCGAGCGACGGCTCCTTCCTGCTCGAGCGCCGCGCCTGGCAGAACCTGATCGAGCGCCTGATCGCCGGGGCCGCGCTGGTCACGCCGAACCTCGGCGAGGCCGAGACGCTCACCGGCGAGAGCGATCCCGAGCGCGCCGCGCAGGCACTCCTCGGCTTCGGCGCGCACGCGGTGCTCGTGAAGGGGGGCCACGCGGACGGTCCTTCCGACGATCTGTTCGTGACACCCGAGGGTGTTCAGTGGCTGCGCGCGGAGCGGATCGAGGGCGGGCCGGTGCACGGCACCGGCTGCGCGCTCTCGGCCGCGATCGCCGCGCGTCTCGCGCGCGGCGAGGCGTTGCTCGACGCCGTGCGCGCCGCGAAGGCCTTCGTCGCGCGGGCGATCGCGCAGGCGGAAGAGCTCGGCCGCGGGGCGCGGATCCTGATCCTGCCCGACGCGCGCTGATCGCGGCGGACTTGCCCGAACGACCCGCGCCCCGATAGGCTCGCAGCCGGATCACCGGAGGAGAGGAACGATGGCCGAGACGAACGCGCAGTCCGAGCTCATGCAGAAGCTCATGCAAGCGATGGGCAGCGGCGCGGTGCCCACGGACGTCCCCTCCCTGCGGAAGCTCATGAACGAGTTCTCGCCGCTGCTCAACACGGATCCGCCCAAGGTCGGCGCGATCCACGAGGACGTGCTGATCCGCGAGATCGACGGCGCGCGGGTGACCGCGGACGTGCTGGTCCCCGACCGCGCGGGACCGCATCCCGTGCTCGTCTACCTGCACGGCGGGGGCTGGGTCGCGGGCAGCCCGCGCACGCACCGCAAGCTCGGGCTTCGCTTCGCGGAGGCGGGCTACCTGGTGGTGAACGTCGACTATCGGCTCTCGCCCGAGGCGCCGTTTCCGGGTCCCTTCGACGACTGCGTGTTCGCGGTGCGCTGGACTGCGGCCAACGCGGCGCGCTTCGGCGGCGACGCCGGGCGGCTCGCGATCGGCGGCGATTCCGCGGGCGGAAACCTGTCGGCCGCGGTCGCCTCGCACCTCGCGGGCGGTGCGGGTGAGCCGGCGATTCGCGCGGCGCTCTTGATCTACGGCTGCTTCGACTTCGAGGCGCTCGCCGCCTCCGACCCCGACATCGGCGCCGGCGATCCGGCGCTGCAGCGCGCGCTGCGCGATTCGATGATCCACGCGTACCTCGGGAAGGCGCCCGATCTCGCGCGCCTGCGCGACCCGCGCGTGTCTCCGGTCCACGCGGCCGCGAAGCTGCCGCCGTCGTTCCTGGTGGTGGGCACCGCGGACTCGCTACTCCCGCAGCAGCGCGCGCTCGCCGCAGAGCTCGAGCGCGCCGGGGTGGTACACGAGAACGTGATCGTCGACGCCATGCCGCACGGCTTCGTGCAGTACGAGTTCCTGCCGCCCGCGGTCGAAGCGATCCGCCGCATGACCGCGTTCCTCGACCGGCACGTCTAGATCAGGGACCCGCCTGCCGCGGTCCGAGCGCGACGACGTCGATCGCCTCGAGGATCTCGCGCGTCAGCGCCTGGCGCTTCTCCATCTTCTCGGGCCCGACGGGAACGTCGATCCCATAGCGCGCGCGCAGCACCAGGAACACGGAGTCGTCGAGGGGCGTGACGTAGTCCTCGACCCAGACGTTCGCGGGGTCGTCCGCGTACGAGACGATCAGGTGGTCCCAGCGGCGGCCGTCGATCTCGACCGTCTCGCGCGTCGAGCGGACCGCGACCTCGCGGCTCTCCTGCCAGGGCATGTACGTGGCGGTGCGCGCCGGGTTGCGCACGAGATCCGCGAGCCGCTCCTCGAGAAAGTCAGTCGAGCCCGACTGCGCGCTCAGCACGATCCGCACGCGGCCGCCGCGCGCCGCGCTGATGCGGTCGAACTGGAACGCGCCGAGCAGCTCGAGCCCGAGCGGAGCCTCGGCGCGATTCGGCCCGCAGACCAGATCGAGGTTGCGCTTGTTCTGCGCCGGATAGGCGACCCAATGATCGACGACCTCGGTGACGCAGTACCGCCAGCTCGTCGGCTCCGAGTACGGCAGCCCGTAGTTGGGCTTCCAGTCGCCGGGCAACGCGCACGCGCTGAGCACGAGACCGAGTGCGACAGCGACGAGCTTCATCACTTCACCCGCTCGAGGTAGCGCTTCTCCGTCGGGTCGACGCGGATCTTCTGGCCGGACTCGACGAACGACGGGACCTGGATCGAGACGCCGTTCTCGAGCACCGCGGGCTTGTTCTGCTTCGCCGCCGTCTGGCCCTTCATGGTCGCCTCGGCCTGGCGCACGGTGACCTCGACCGATTTCGGCAGGGTGACTCCGATCGGTGAGCCTTCGAGCAGCTCCACCCAGCACTTCATGTGCTCGGCCAGCCAGGGCTTGGCTTCGCCGAGCACTGAATCCGAAAGGGTCATCTGTTCGTAGCTCTCGGAGTCCATGAAAATCGCGCCTTCGGCGTCGGAGTACAGGTAATCCATCTCGCGCGTCTCGATCGCGGCCTCGTCGACCTGATCGGCAGTCGAGAACTTCACCTCGCGCTGCGTGCCGTCGAGGATGTTGCGCAGCTTCACCTGCACGAACGCGCGGCCCTTCCCGGGCGAGCGGATCTCGACTTCGAGCACGCGGCACGGCGCGCTGTTGTAGTAGACGTGCATGCCGCGCTTCAAGTCGTTTGCCTGGATGGACACGGTCGCTCCCCCGTCGTGCGCGGCGAGGATAGCCGAGCGGGTCGCAATTTCCCCAGATGCGCGGATAATACGTTTCAACCACGAAGAGGAGACGATCTGATGGCGGAAACTCGCAAGAGCAGCTGCGCGTGCGGCGCGGTCCAGGTCGAGATCAGCGGCGATCCGGCGGTCCAGGCGTATTGCCACTGCAGCTCGTGCCGCGGCTGGCTGGGCGCGCCGATCCACGCGGCGAGTCTCTGGCCCACGGCGAACGTGAAGGTGGTGAAGGGCGCGGACAAGCTCGGGATGTACAAGAAGACCGAGGCGAGCCATCGGCAGTTCTGCACGTCGTGCGGTGCGCCGGTGCTCGTCGGTCACCCCGGCATGGGAATGACGGACGTTCCTGCGGGATCCGTCCAGGGGCTTCAGTACAAGCCGACCCTGCACGTCCACTACGGCGAGAAGGTGCTGTCGGTCCGCGACGGCCTGCCGAAGTTCAAGGACTTCCCCAAGGACTTCGGCGGCTCGGGCGAGACGGTGCCCGAGTAGGCTGTTCGCTAGACGCCGCTGGCGAGGACTTCGGCGACGAAGGCCTCGCAGCGGCGGTTCGCGGCCTCGGCGAGCGGGAACGGCAGCAGGTTGAAGCCGTGCACGCCGCCGGGGTAGATCGCGAGATCGGCGCGATTCCCGGCCGCGCACCAGCGCGACGCCATGAACAGGCTGTCGTCGATCAGCGGATCGAGCGTCCCGACGCTGAAGAGCGCCGGCGGAAGTCCGCGCAGGTTCGCGTACAGCGGGGAGATGTCGGGATCTCCGCGGCGCGCGCGGTCGGGGACGAAGAAATCCGAGAACCAGTGGATGATCGGCGTGGACAGCACGAGCACGCGCTCGCCCCAGTTGCGAACGCTCGGCGTGAACGTGAGGTCGTACACGCCGTAGACGAGATTCGCGGCGCGGAAAGGCGTGGCGCCGTGGCGGTCGCGCAGCCGGATCAACGTGACCGCCGAGAGATGCGCGCCCGCGGACTCGCCGCCGATCACGAGCCGGTCGCTTCCGAACTCGCGGCGCGCGTGCTCGGCCAGCCAGAGCGCCGCCGCCTCGCAGTCGTCCGGCCCGGCGGGATACGGGTTCTCGGGCGCGAGCCGATAGCCGACGCTCACCACCACCGCGCTCGCGCGATTCGCGAGCGCGTCGAGCGCGGGGTCCATCATGTCCTCGCTGCCGAGCGTGTGGCCGCCGCCGTGGATGTGGAGGTAGACGCCGCGCGCGTCGCCCTTGGGCTTGATGATCCGCAGCGGGATCTCGCCCGCGGGGCCGCGGATCGCGCGCGTCTGCGCGTGCGGCAGCCGGACGATCGCGCCGAACGTGCCCTGCCCGCCTGCGCGCGCGGCGCGGATCTGCTGCGGGGTCTGCGACGTCAGCGGCGGCATCTGCGCGAGCATCTTCTCGAGCGTCTCGTTCGCCGCGCGCGTCGCCGGGTCGATCGCATCGGGATGAAACAGCCACGGATCGATCGCCAACAACTCGAGCCTCCTCCCGCTACGCCGTCTTGAGGCGCGCCAGCAGGCGGTCCCAGATTCCGCCGAATCCGCCGTTCGACATGATCAGCGCCACGTCGCGGCCGGTCTTGTTGCGCGCGAGGTGCTCGATGATCTCGTCGACCTCCGCGAGGTAGGTCGCCTTCTTGCCCGCGTCGCGGATCCGCTCGACGACCTTGTCGGGCCGCATGCGCTCGTCGTCGGAGAGCGCGTCGGAGCGGAACACGCCCGCGAGGATCACCTCGTCCGCGCTGGCGAGCGCGTCGGCGAAGTCGGTCTCGAAGAAGCGCCGCCGGCTCGTGTTCGTGCGCGGCTCGAGGATCGCCCAGAGCTTGCGGTCGGGATAACGCGAGCGGATCGCGGCGATCGTCTCGCGCACCGCCGTCGGGTGATGCGCGAAGTCGTCGATCACCGCCATGCCGCCGGCTTCACCGCGCAGCTCCTGACGGCGCTTCACGCCGCCGAAATCCGCCATCGCGCGCGCGGCGGCCTCGGGCTCGAGACCGACGCTCGCGCAGACCGCGAGCGCGCCGAGCACGTTCTCGACGTTGTGACGGCCGTGCATGGGCATGCGCACGCGCGCGACCCGCTCGTCGCGGCGCCAGACGGTGAACTGCGTGCCCTCGGGATCGAACGCGACGTCGGAGACGCGCCAGACCGCGCCGTCGCGGAAGCCGTAGCCCTCGACCGGCGCCTTCGCGCCGCCGAGCACCGCGCGCACCGTGTCCGCGTCGCTCGCGGCGATGATCTTGCCGTCGGCGGGGATCTGCCCGACCAGCTTGCGGAACGCGCCCTGGATCTCCTCGAGCGAGCCGTAGATGTCGGCGTGGTCGAACTCGACCGACGTGATCAAGAGCGTGCGCGCGTCGTAGTGCAGGAACTTCGGCGTCTTGTCGAAGAACGCCGTGTCGTACTCGTCGCCCTCGATCACGAAGTGCGGCCCGGCGCCGAGCCTGAAGCTGCCGCCGAAGTTCGCGAACACGCCCCCGATCAGCGCCGACGGATCGCGCCCTGCGTGCGTCAGCATCCACGCGGCGATGCTCGTGGTGGTGGTCTTCCCGTGCGTGCCCGTGATGACGATGCTGTGCTTCCCGCGCAGGAAGAAGTGGTGGATCGCGTCGCAGAACGAGAGGTACGGAAGCCCGCCCTCGATCGCGGCCTGCGCCTCCGGATTCTCGCGCCGCACCGCGTTCCCGATCACGACCAGGTCCGGGCGGTCCGAGAGCACGTGCTCGGCGCTCCAGCCCTTCTGCACCTCGATGCCCGCGGCGCGGAGCTGATCGCTCATCGGCGGGTATGCGTCGGTGTCGCTGCCCGTCACGCGGAAGCCGCGGTCGGCGAGCATCGCGGCGAGCGAGCCCATCGCGGTGCCGCAGATCGCCACCAGGTGCACGTGCCGGATGCTCTCGATCGGCGGAATCTCAGGCCGCAAGGAAGGCCTCCCAGACGAGGTCGTGCACGAGCGGACGCAGCTCGAAGCGGCTGCGTTTGGCGACGAGGTGGATGCGGTTCGAGAGGAACACCACGACCATGCCGCGCTCGAGATCGATCCAGAGGCTCGTGCCGGTGAAGCCGGTGTGGCCGATCGAGCGTTTCGAGAAGTGCTGGCCCGAGGTCGACTGGCCTTCCGTCGGCGTGTCCCAGCCGAGCGCCCAGTCACTCCCCGGCGCGATCTCCTGGCGGCGGAAGAACTCGCGCGCGACCTCGGCCGGAAAGAGCGCGCTCTGTCCGCGATCCGCGGCGAGCATCTCCTGGCCGAAGCGCAGCACCTCTCCCGCGGTCGAGAAGAGCCCAGCGTGGCCCGCGACCCCGCCCATCGCCCAGGCGTTCGGGTCGTGCACCTCCGCCCAGAGCACGCGCTCGCGGAAGGAACACTGCTCGGTGGCGGCGTAACGCGCGCGCTCGCCGGTGAACGGCAGGCGGTTGAAGTGCGTGTCGACCATTCCGAGCGGCTGATAGATGCGGCGGGTGGTGAAGGCGTCGAGCTCCTCGCCCGAGACCGACTCCACGAGCGCGCCCAGCGCGATGAAGTCGAGATCGCCGTACACCGACGCCTCGCCCGGCTCGTGGACCGGCGCGCTGCGCAGGACGCGGTTCGTGATCTCGCGCTTGCCTTCCTGCGTGCCGACCACGTGCTCGCCGCGGCGCCGGTCCCGCTCGGCCAGATCGGCGTGATACGCGCGCCACGGCCGCAGCCCCGAGCTGTGGGTCAGCAGGTTGCGGACGCTGATCTTCTCCTTGCCGCGCTCGTGGAACGTCGGCAGGTAGCTCGCGACGGGCGCGTCGAGCTCGATCCGGCCGTCGGCGACGAGCAGCATCACCGACGCGGTCGTGGCCATCACCTTGGTGAGCGACGCCAGGTCGTAGATCGTGTTCTCGCGCGCCTCGATGCGTTCCGGCACGAGCGCGGCCGCGCCGACCGCGCGCGCGTACGCGAGCTCCTCGCCCATGCGCGCCATCACGACGGCGCCCGGCAGCTCGCCGGCCTCGATGGCCTTCTCGATCGCGCGCTCGATCTTGCCGAGCCGCCGATTCACCTCGGCAAGTCTCAAGCGGAAACCTCCACGACCGGCTCCAGCAACGTCAGCTCGGCCCGCGCCCCATCCAGCCTCGCGCGCACCCCCACGCCGAGCGACTGATTGTCCGCGACGTGGCCGAACGGCAGATCCTCGACGATCGGACCGTCGACGGCAGAGGACAGGATCTCGCGCACGACCTCGCCCGCGGATGCGCCAGGGTAGCGCTCGGACTCGCACTGCACGAGCTGTCCCAGCGCGACGCCGCGCACGCCTTCGAGCACGCCCGACTCGCGCATCTGCACGAGCGCGCGGTCGATCGCGTAGGGCGCCTCCGAGATCTCCTCGATGAAGAGGATCGCGCCGCGCAGATCGACCTCCCACGGCGTGCCGATGCCCGCCTGCAGGAGCTTCAGGTTTCCACCCACGAGCGGACCCTCGGAGCGGCCGGCGCGCACGGTCCGGCCCGCGAGCGACCCCTGGCCCGCGGGCTCGCCGCGCATCAGCGCGAGCTGGCGAGCGCGCGCGCCGGGCGTGACGTCCACGCGCTCGAGCATCGGCCCGTGCAGCGACGTGAGCCGCGCGCGGCGATACAGGAACGAGAGCAGGTGCGTCGCGTCGCTGTAGCCGACCACGAGCTTGCGCGCGGCGCGGAGCTCCGCGGGATCGACGCGATCGAGGAAGCGCCCCACGCCGTAGCCGCCGCGCGCGCACAGGATCACCGCGACGCGCGGATCGCGCACGAGCGACAGGAAGTCGGAGAGCCGCGCCTCGTCGTCACCCGCGAGGAAGCCCGAGCGCGCGCGCAGGTTCTTCGCGAGCACGACCGGATGGCCCAGCGACCCGAGCCAGTCGAGGCAGGCGTCGAGCACCTCTGGAACCACCGGCCCCGACGGTGCGCAGACGCCGATTGCCGCCCCGGGCCGCAGCGCGCGCGGCCGCAGCAGCGGCAGATCCGCCGCGCCACGCATCAGAATGGCGGCTCCACGTCCCCGCTGCCCGCGGGTGGCCCCCAGCCGTCGGCCGGAGACGAGTCGAAGCCGGCCTCGGGCGGCGGCGAGTCGCTCCGGTGAGACAGGCTGCGGAAGCGCCCGTGCTCCTTGTCGAAGTAGAGCTTCACCGTGCCGGTCGGTCCGTTGCGCTGCTTCGAGATGATCACCTCGGCCTTGCCCGCGTCGGGACTCTCCGGGTCGTAGACCTCGTCGCGGTACACGAACATGACGATGTCCGCATCCTGCTCGATCGCGCCGGACTCGCGCAGGTCTCCGAGCTGCGGCCGCTTGTCGGGGCGGCTCTCGGGCCCGCGGTTCAGCTGCGAGAGGGCGATCACCGGGATGTCGAGGTCCTTCGCGAGCAGCTTCAGCGAGCGGCTGATGTCGGCGACCTGCTGCTCGCGGCGCTCGCTGGTGCCGCGGCCCTGGACGAGCTGGATGTAGTCGATCACGAGCAGCGAGAGCTTCTGCTCGCGGTCGAGCCTGCGCGCCTTCGCGGCCAGATCTCCGACGGTGACCGCCATGCTGTCGTCGAACAGGATGCGCGCGTTCTCGAGCACGCTCGCGGCCTGGGTGAGCTTGCGCCAGTCCTTGTCGGAGAGCACGCCGTTGCGGAAGCGGTTGTTGTCGACCTGCGCCTCGCCGAGCAGCAGCCGCAGCACCAGCTCGCGCTTGGTCATCTCCAGCGAGAAGAACGCGACGCAGCCGTTGTAGTCGACGGCGTGGTTGCGCGCGATGTTCAGCGCGAGGGCGGTCTTGCCGACGCTCGGGCGCGCGGCCAGGATCGCGAGGTCGCCGCCGTTCATTCCGCCCGTGAGCCCGTCGAAGTCCTCGAAGCCGGTGCGCACGCCGACGATCTGGCCGGACTGCACGCGCTCGATGTACTCGAACGTGCTCTGCATCTCCTCGCGCATCGAGGTGAAGCCGGCGTGCGCGCCGTGAACCGCGATCGAGAGCACCTCCCGCTCGGCGTCCTCGAGGAGCTGCGTGACGCTCTCGTTCGCCTCGTAGCCCCGCGCCGCGATGCGCTCGCAGGTGCGGATCAGCGAGCGCGCGGTCGCCTTCTGGTGGACGATCTCGGCGTGGTGCTCGACGTGCGCCGCGGTCGGCACGGCGTCGGAGAGCTGCGAGAGGAAGGCGATCCCGCCGGCCTGCTCGAGCAACCCGCGCTCCTCGAGCGCGGCGCGCAGGGTGATGAGCGTGATGCCCTGCTGCTTCTCGGAGAGCTCGCGTATGACCTCGTACACGATCCGGTGTCGCGGCAGGTCGAACGAGGCGGGCTCGATCCGGTCGGCGACCTTGAAGAGCGCCTCGGGGTCGAGCAGGATCGCGCCGAGCACGGCCCGTTCGGCCTCGTGATCGGTCGGAATCGCGCGCAATGGCTCTGCGGATCTCGGCAAGTAGCCCCCCTACCTCGCCGAAGTAGTGCCTTGGATCTTACACGAGCGGATCAGCGCTCGTCGTCGAAATCGCGCCGTTCCTCGGTCTCCATTCCTTCGGGCTCGGCCGCGGCCTCTTCGGCAGGCGCCCCGCTGGCGACGACCTTCACGACCACCGGCGTCTGCACCTCGCGGTGGAGGCGGATGGTCACGGCGTGGTCGCCCACGGTCTTGATCGGCTCCGCGATCGCGATCTTCCGGCGCTCGATCTCGACGCCGGCCGCCGCCATGCGCGCGGCGATGTCGGCGTTGGTGACCGAGCCGAAGAGCTTGCCCTCCGGGCTCGCCTGCATGTCGAAGGTCAGGTTCACGGCGAGCACGCGCCGCGCCAGCTCCTGGTAGCCGGCGATCGCCTTCTTCTGCAGCTCGTCGATCACGCGCCGCTGGTGATCGATCTCCTTCACCCGCGAGGCCGTGGCGAGCATCGCCTTGCCCTGCGGGAGCAGGAAATTGCGGCCGTAGCCGGCCTTCACGCGCACGACGTCGCCGGCGTTGCCCAGCCGGTGGATGTCTTCGGTGAGAATCAGCTCGATCGTCGCCATAGGTCCCCCTAGACGTGCGCCGTCGAGTACGGCACGAGCGAGAGGTGCCGCGCGCGCTTGATCGCCGTCGTCAGCCGCCGCTGATGGCGCGCGCAATTTCCGCTGATCCGGCGCGGGATGATCTTGCAGCGCTCGGTCAGGAAGATGCGAAGCGTCTTCGCATCCTTGTAGTCGATGTCCAGCTCCTTGTCCGCGCAGAAGCGGCAGACCTTGTGGCGGGAGAACATCTTGCGCCCGGCGCGGCGGCGCTTCTTCGCTGGCCTCTTGGCAATGACGTCGACCATGGCGCCCTACTCCTCGTCCTCGTCGTCGGCCCGGTAGCGCGGCTCGTCGTCGTCATCGTCGTCCGCGAGCGCACCGCGCTCGCGCTCCTTCTCGCGCTCCTCGCGCGCGGCGCGTTCGGCCTCGCGCTCGGCGCGCCGGCGGGCCTGCTCCTCGGCCTGCTTCGCGGCCTCGACCACGCGCGTCTCGACGTCCTTCACTTCCTCGTCGGCGAGCACCGACAGGTAGCGCAGCACGTCGGAGTCGATGCGCATCAGCCGCTCGATCTCGCCGATCTCCTTGCCGCAGCCGAGGAAGTTCACCTGGAAGTAGTGGCCCTTCTGGAACTTCTTGATCTCGTAGGCGAGCCGGCGCTTGCCCCAGTCGTCGCGCAGGAGGAAGCGGCCCTTCTGGTCGGCGACGACGGCGTCGATGCGCTGGTGGATCTCGGCCTCGCGCTCGGGGGTCGCGTCGGGCTGGATCACGTAGACAAACTCGTACTCTCGCACGTCCTCTCCTCGTGGCTTCGGGCCCCGGCACCATGGCCGGGACCGAGGAATCGGTTCCGTTCGGCGGGCCGCAGTCTAGACCGGCGCGCTCGCGCATGCCAGCGCTCTTCCCAGCCGGCCCGCTCGGAGCGTAAGATTCGCGCAAGAGGAGTGCGCAAACACATGGCGAAGAAGCGAACTGCGAAGAAGAAGGCCCCGGCGAAATCCCGAGGCAAGGCCAGGGCGGCGGGCCGGACGAAGGCCAAGGCCGTGAAGAAGGTCGCGCGAGCCGCGCCGAAGCGCGCGGCCGCGAAGAAGGCGGCCCCGAAGGCCGCGGCCGCCGCAGCCCCGGCTCGTCAGGTCGTCACCCCGTACATGTGCGTGAAGGGCGGCGCGGCGGCGCTCGACTTCTACAAGCGGGGCTTCGGTGCGAAGGAGACCATGCGCATGACCGCCCCGGACGGGACGCTCGGCCACGCCGAGTTCACCGTCTACGGCGCGCCGATCATGCTCTCGGACGAGTGGCCCGATGGGGGCGTGTTCGCGCCCAGCGCGAGCGGCTCCTCGGTCACGATCCATCTGTACGTGCCCGATGTCGACGCCTTCTTCGCGAAGGCGACGGGCGCCGGCGCCTCGAGCCTGCGGGCGGTCGAGGACATGCCGTACGGCGATCGCGCCGGAACGCTGCGCGATCCGTTCGGGCACCGCTGGATGATCTCGACGCACAAGGAAGACGTCTCCAAGAGCGAGATGGAGAAGCGCTTCGGCGGCGGCTTCAAGATCACCTGAGGCAGGCGCGTCCTAGTTCGCAGCCGCCGGTGGGTCGCCCGCCGGCGGCAGGCCGTTGAAGCGCGTCATCGCGAGCTCGAAGCCCTCGCGGAGGGCGGTCTCGAGCGCTTCGACGGCCAGCTCGATCGTGGCCGCGTAGCGCGCGCGCTCGTCGGCGTGGACCTTCGACAGCAGGTGGCCCGTCGGCTCGCGCCCCGCGGGCGGCCGGCCGATGCCCACGCGAATGCGCGGAAAGTCCGACGAGCCCAGCTGCTCGATGATCGAGCGCAGGCCGTTGTGGCCGCCGTGCCCGCCGGCTTTGCGCAGCCGGAGCTTCCCGCTCGGGATGTCCATCTCGTCGAAGACGACCACGACGTCCGCCGGCTCGACCGGCAGGTAGCGCAGCGCCTCGGCCACGGACTCGCCCGAGAGGTTCATGAACGTCTGCGGCTTCAGCACGCCGACGTCGTGGCCGAGCACCTTTCCGCGCGTGAACAGGCCCTGGAACTTCGCGGCGGGCGCGGGCAGGCGGTGCTTCGCCGCGAAGCGATCGCAGACCACAAAGCCCGCGTTGTGCGGCGTCTCGGCGTAGCGGGGCCCCGGATTGCCGAGCCCGACGATGAGCCGCATGGCGACCGCCTGCTAGTCGGCCTTCGGTGCCTTCGCGGCGTCCGCGGCCGGTGCAGCCTCCGCGCCCGGCACGGCCTCCGCGCCCTCGACCGCCGCGACCGGCGCCGCGACCTCTTCGAGACGCGGCGTCACCACGTGCGTGACCGTCACGTCGGGATCGGTCTTCAGGATCACGTCGGGCGGCAGCAACAGGTCGCGCACGTGGATCGCGTCGCCGATGCCGAGGTTCGAGACGTCGACCTCGATCGACTCCGGGATCGAGAGCGGCATGGTCGAGACTTCGAGCGTGCGGAGCAGCGGCTCGAGCACGCCGCCGTCGAGCGCGACGCCGCGCGGAATGCCGACGAAGTGCAGGGGCACCTCGACGTCGATGCGCGCCTTCAGGTTCACCGCGTAGAGATCGCAGTGCACGACCTTGCGCGAGAGCGGGTCGCGCTGGACTTCCTTCACGAGCACGGGCTTGCCTTCGATGGCCTTCGCGCCCTTCAGGTCGACCAGCGCGTTCACGCCGCCGCGCAGGACCTTCGCGAGGCCGAGGCTCTCGACCACGATCGGGGTCGGCTCGATGCCGCTGCCGTAGACGACCGCGGGAACCTTGCCCTGCGCGCGCAGCTTGCGCGTGACGCTCTTGCCGCGCCCGTCGCGCAGGCTCACTTCGAGCTCGAGTCTTTCGATCGCCATGTCGGTCCTCCGCTCTCTCTCAGACGAAGAGCGAGCTCACGGATTCTTCGTTGTGGATGCGCCGGATCGCCTCGCCGAGCAGGTGCGCGACGGTGGTGATCACGAACTTCTCGCTGTCGCGCACGGCCTGCTGCACCGGAATGGTGTCGGTCGTGATGAAGCGCTCGATGCACGATTCCTCGATGCGCTTGACCGCCTCGCCGGCGAGCACGGGGTGCGTGATCGCCGCGAGCACGCGGCTCGCGCCCGCGGTGCGCAGCGCCTCGGCAGTCTGCGCGATCGAGCCGCCGGTGCTGACGATGTCGTCGACGATCACGGCCG
>Ga0184615_10000659_pt1 | contig 18730 bp, 13 predicted proteins | sample PLM4_65_coex_FD_133134 | JGI IMG/M metagenome (GOLD analysis project Ga0184615, IMG submission 133134) | Groundwater sediment microbial communities from an aquifer in East River, Colorado, USA - PLM4_65_coex | ecosystem: Environmental > Terrestrial > Soil > Riparian zone | place: USA: East... | reverse complement strand
ATGGCGGAGGGAGTGGGATTCGAACCCACGGACGCTTGCGCGTCAGCGGTTTTCAAGACCGCCGCCTTAGACCGCTCGGCCATCCCTCCGGGGCGGATTATACGGCCCCGCGGCCGGGCGCGCCCGCCGGCGGTGTGCCGGAGGCGGCGCGCACCCTGGCGACGTCGCACGCCGCGCCCGCGCGGGGGGCGCGATGACCGACCCCGTCGACTTCATCGGCCTGCTCGTCGTCCTGCTGGCGGTCGCCTCGGCCATCCTGTTGGTGGTGTCGCGCCTGCGGCTGCCGCCCGTGGTCGGCTACCTGCTGTCGGGGATCCTCCTCGGACCGCATGTCCTCGGCCATCTGAGCGAGAGCAACGCCGTCTCGTCGCTGGCCGAGATCGGCGTCCTGCTGCTGATGTTCACCATCGGGCTGGAGTTCGACACCCAGTACTTCCTGCGCATCCGGCGGGCGGCGATCGGCGGCGGCACGCTGCAGATCGGGCTGACGGTGCTCATCGCGCTGGCGATGATGCCGCTGCTCGGCTGGCCCCTTCCGACGGCGCTGGCGTTCGGCTGCATCCTCGCCCTGAGCAGCACGGCGGTCGTCCTCAAGAGCCTGATGGATCACGGCCTGCTCGACTCGCTGGCGGGGCGCATCAGCCTCGGCATACTGATCTTCCAGGACCTGAGCGTCGTGCCGATGATGATCCTGCTGCCGGTCAGCGGCGGCAGCGCCGAGACGATGGTCATCGACCTGGTGTCGGCCCTCGCCCGCGCCGGCTTCCTGCTCGGGATGACGCTGCTGCTGAGCCGGCGCGTCATGCCGCGCTTCCTGCACCTGGTATCCTCGACCCGCAACCAGGAGATGTTCCTGCTGGTCACGCTCACCCTCTGTCTCGGGATGGCCTGGGTCAGCCACCTGCTCGGCGTGTCGTACGCGCTCGGCGCCTTCCTCGCCGGTCTCATCCTCGGCGGCACCGACTACGCCCACCAGATGAGCGCCAACATCCTGCCGTTCCGCGACGTCTTCGCCGGCGTCTTCTTCATCGCCATGGGGATGCTGTTCGACCCGCGGGTCGCGCTGTCGTCGTGGTGGCAGGTGCTGGCGCTGCTCGGCGCCATCATCGTCGGCAAGACGCTGGTGACCGCGGTCTCGGTCGCCGTCTTCCGCTTTCCCCTGTCGATCGGCCTGCAAGTCGGGCTGAACCTGGCACAGGTCGGCGAGTTCTCCTTCCTGCTGGCGCTGATGGCGCGCGGCGCCGGCCTGTTCTCCGAGGAGATCTACAAGATCTTCATCGCCGCCGCGGTCGCCTCGATGCTGCTGGCGCCGGTTCTGACCCGCTGGAGCCCGGCGCTGGCGTCGGCGCTGGCGCAAGCAACTGGAGGTCTGCTGCCGGCGTGGGAGCGGCTGGCGCGGCGCTACGAGCGCTCCGTCCTCGACATCCCGGTGGCGATGCCGCAGGGCGGCGAGGCGCTCGCGCGCCATGCCGTCATCCTCGGGTACGGCACCGTCGGGCGCGCCCTCGGCGACGTGCTGCTGTCCAACGGCGTGCCGTTCGTCGCCCTCGAGCTCGACCCCGACGTCGTGCGCGACGGGCGGCGGCGCGGCCACCCGGTGCTCTACGGCGACGCCGGAAGTGATGATCTTCTACGCCGCTGCGGGGTCGAACGGGCGCGCATGGTCCTGGTGACGCTTCCCGACCCGGTCATGGCGCGCCGGGTCATACGCGCCGCGCGCCAGATGAACCGCGACCTGTTCATCCTGGCGCGCGGCCGCCGCGCCACCGAGGACGAGCCGCTCTACCAGGACGGCGCCGACGAGGTCATCCACGAGACCTTCGAGGTCGGCATCGAGTTCATCGCCCGGGTGCTGCGCCGCATGCATGTGCCGAAGCAGGAGCTCGAGCGCCAGATCGGCCGGGTGCGCAGCGGCCGCTACGAGATCTTCCGCCGCCGCGACTTCGAGCCGCTGCCGATCGGCGACATCCGCGCCACGCTCGACTCGCTGCGTGTCGAGTTCCTCGCCATCCCGGCGTCGTCGCCGATGGCCGGCCGGCATCTGCGCGACGCCGGCATCCGCGAGGCGACCGGCGCGCTGGTGCTGGCGGTCATCCGCGACGGCGAGGTGACCCACGCCCCCGACGCCGACTTCACGCTGCTGGCGGGCGACACGCTGCTGGTGTCAGGGGCCGTCGAGCAGGTGGTCCAGGCCGAGGCGCTGATCAGCCCGGCGGAAGCGGCGCCGGCCTGAGGATGGGGTTGGGCACGACCCCGGCGGTAGAGTTTCTGGCTTGGACAGGCGATGAAGCAGAAAAGATGCAGGTCAGGGCCAGCCGGGAGGCTATCTGTTGGGGTTCTGAGGTGGCGTCCCTAAGCGGCCGCCACCCAATCCTTGACGGCCGGTCCAAGTTGACGGAATAGGCCTTACCGGACCTACAATCACTCCTCTTGAATTTCCTATGTACTGCACTCGACTGGTCTTGAGATGACCGGATTGCAGGAACCCCGGGACGAGACGTTCATACTGTTCGGCAGCGGGGTGCACTGAGCGGGAACCGTTTCATGCGAATAACCGGGAGTCATCGTTCGGGATGGATCCTCATGCTCGCCACCGGGGCGGCGCTTGCCGCCGGGGCCGCGCCGGCTCCCCCCGCAGAGCCACCGCCGAAACCACCCGGAAGTCTCGACACCTCGTTCGGCGGCGACGGGACCGTCGTTCACGCGTTCGTCCCCGGCGCGGCCCCGGCGACCTCGACCCCGTTCGAGGCCCAGGCGATGGCGCTCCAACCGGATGGGAAGATCGTCGTTGCGGGCAGTGGGTCGCTCGGACGAACTGCGGTCATGCGCTTCACCGCCACGGGCGCGGTCGACATCGCGTTCGGTTCGCGGGGCCAGGTGCACGACGAGATGGGCGGCCCCGTCGGCAACGCGCTGTCGGTCGCCGTCCAGGCCGACGGCCGCATCCTCGTGGCCGGGTTCGTCAACTGGGATGGCGGCGTGAACGCCAATTTCGCCCTCGCGCGTTACGACACGGACGGATCGCCCGACGTCGAGTTCGGTTCGAAGGGATATGTGACGACCGATTTCGCCGCGGACCAGGACATCGCCTTCGCGATGGCACTGCAACCGGACGGCCGCATTGTCGTGGCGGGCCAGGCATTGTCGTGGGGCAAGAGCCAGGACTTCGCGCTCGCCCGCTACCTCCCCGACGGCACGCTCGACACCGGGTTCGGTGCCGGGGGAAAGACCGTGACGAACCTGCACAGCGGCGCCGACAGCGCAAGGGCCATCGCCCTTCTGCCGGACGGACGAATCCTGGTGGCGGGCACGTCGTGGCAGAAATCCTCCGGGTACGACTTCGCGGTGCTGCGCTACCGCGCGGACGGCCGTCTCGACACCGGGTTCGGCACGGGAGGCTCGGTCACGATCGACTTCGAGGGGTTGGAGGACATAGCGCATGCCATCGCCGTGCAACCGGACGGCCGCATCGTGGTCGCAGGTCATACCCTCACCATCTCGAACATCTCGGGGGAACGCGAGGACTTCGCGCTCGTGCGGCTCGACGCGGACGGTTCCCTCGACAGCACTTTCGGGCGGGGCGGCCGGCTCACCACCGACTTCGAAGGCCGCCTTGATCTGGCGCACGCGCTGGTCCTGCAACCGGATGGGCAGATCGTGGTCGCCGGCCAGAGCGTGCGCAAACGCGCCCCGACCAAGATCGATTTCGCCCTGGCGAGGTACTCCGTCGACGGCCGTCTCGACCACAGGTTCGGCGACGGAGGAAAGGTCATGACCGACATCGAGGGGCTGGCCGGTCTCGACGCAATCTCCGCGCTGGTTCTCCAGCCGGACGGACGCCTGCTGGCGGTCGGCAGGACCGTCTCGACGGAGGGGACGCATCACTTTGCCCTGGCGCGATACCTGCCATAGTCGGATCGGGCGCCCCCTCGCTTGACACCCCGCCGACGGGAGGCAGGCCGGATTCGGGAGCGCGGTCGCCTCGGCCGGCGACGTCAACGGCGACGGCGACCAGCTCTACCGTGCCAAGGACATTCTGCGCAACGGCTCGCACGTCGACGAGCGGTCGCTGGTGGCGTTGCTGTAGGGCGTTGCCCCGCGGGACGCCCAGCGAGCCATCCCAGGCTGCCCGCCCGGCCACCGGTCGAGCCCCTCGCGTTCGCCACCCGTCTGCAGGTTGACGGAACAGGGCTTGCCGGACCGGCAATCTCCCCGCTTGAATTACCCATGCGCCGGGCCGGCGTGGCGCATCGGTCACCACGCCCCGGAGTCACGCGCCTGCCCGATCAGGATGTCGGACATGGGGCCGGACAGCGCCCGGCGATTCGCTCGCCGGCGCGTCGTACCATCATCGGCTCACACGCCGCGAACGACTGAGTACCTCATGACGGGACGGGCCTCGATCCGAAGCGTTCCGATCGTCGGGTCCATCGCGATCCTGCTCGTCGGCGGCACCGCGGACTACACCGGAGAGTGGTTCGTTCCCGGAGGGCCGCAGGATGGCAACGGTTCGGAGAGCTTCGGCCGGCTGCTCGACTCTCGAGGCCAACCGGTCGGCGCCGAATTCCACGTCAACACGGCGACCGCCGGAGAGCAGAACCACCCAGCTGGTCATCCACCGCCCGCGATCGGCCGAACCCAGCCCTTGGCGGCCGGTCCAGGTTGATGGAATAGGTCTTACCGGAGCTGAAACCATAGGCCGGGGCTCATGTCCGCTGGCCTGTCGAGCACGACGATCGCTTGAAGACGATCGCCAGCATGACCTCCCAGCGGCTTTATAGCTTCTAGCGAGGACAGGCGATGAAGCAGAAAAGATACCAAGCCGGGCCTCCCGGGAGGCTATCTGCTGGGGTTCTGAGGGGTGGCGGGAGGCGGCCTGAGCCTTCACCCCCCACCACCCCTCCCGGATATCCAATCTCTTGAATACGCGCTGCGGGCTTGCCGCGGTCCCGCTGCCTTCCCTACTGGCAGTCCCCCGAGGCAATCACCCTAGGCTTCGCTACACCTGCCGTCCCGTATCCGCTACTGCCCCATCCGTCGTTGTAGGCGACCGGCTTGACTGACTAACCGTTCGCGGAGATACAATTCCCATCCAAACGCCCACAGGCTGGGGAAGGCCGCGCGCGTGGTGAGCCCAATATGAGGAAATGGACTGCGACGATTCTCGTCGTGATTCTGTTGGGCATTGCCGTGTTCCTAATCTGCGCTTCCCTCTGGGGTGGACGCTTTGTCGTCGGGACGGTTGATCAGGTCGTAAATGAGATCGTCCGGGTCTCCCACCTCAGCCCCTGGCTCGTGAAGGGAGTTGTCCTCGTACTCACGATCCCATTCTTCTGGGCCGTCGCGAACTATTCAAAACTATGGTGGGGGCATAACCCTCTGCGACCAAGTCTTAACCTCTACCTTAACAAGCACGGCATCATTATTGTGCTTTATGTGGCTGCCTTCTTCCTCAGTATGTATTTTGTCTCCCGCGGCGCCTACTATGACACTCAGGGTAAGCATATTAAGTGGTGCGCCGAGACGGCAGAAGGGATCCGCGAATTTGATTCCGAAGGTGTGGACCCCATATATGGAGTTCCACTGAAGCCTTGCTCTGAAGATCAAATACTCGCCCTGCGGAAAAAGACCGCCGGAATCCAGGAACCTACCCTCTTGGCCATCGCTGACCCGCGGACATTCGCATTCTTTGATGGTGTCTCTGGACGGCCACTGGTCTGGTACTCTCGCGCTGTCGACGGACAAATTGAACTGTACGACAAGCCGGGAACTCACCCTCGAACAGGTGCTCAGCTGACACCCATCGACAGGCTCGTCGTTGAGGAGGTCATTCGCCGTCATGACGAGCGGACTCACCAAGTTGAGGAGCAGACAAGACAAGCCGCTGCTGTGGAGGTCGCCCGCCAAGAACAGACGCTCATTGACCATTATCTCGACCGGACCATCGTCAACGAGCCCGCACGCACCCAGGTCGCCATCCTTGTTCAGGAAGGACCTCTTCCAGCTATTCTCGAGGAGTCGCTCGCAGCGTCTCTGAGAACACTCGGGGCTGAGCCCTTGCAATCCTTCTTTAAGCCAGCATTCACACACGACGGACGCGCACGCGCGCTATTAGATGGTGACTGGGCGTCGATCTCGGCGCTAAAGCTCGAAGAGCATATAGACGCCGTGCTCGTCGTGGCGGCAAGAACCGCCGTTACGAGCAGCACGCAATTTGATGGTCTGAATTCGGCGACCCTGACTCTCGACCTATCATGCGTCCAGGTTGTGCTCCGGCGTCGCTGTGGCTCACACACCATAAACTCCCAAGGCGCCGGGTTTTCCAAAGATGCAGCTACACTGAACGCAGCCGAGAAGGTACTACCGGCGCTCCGCCCAGCGCTCGCTGACATGCGATTCTGACCGAGGCCGTGCACTGGTCCGTCTTGATACCGGGGGGGGTCCTAAGCATGCCGACCTTTGATTTCTATGTGAAGGGTGTGTCGCTGATCACAACCCTGGTCTTGCTGCTCGCTGTTCCCGCAGCCTCCGCGCAGGGAATGGATGACGAGTTCAAGCCTTTAGTGGACGCGATTATCACGAGTTGCAGCCAGGCACAGGTAAAGCGAATTACCGTCGCGGACTTCACGGATCTGCAGGGTCAGGTTACTGAACTGGGGCGATTCGTCGCCGAGGAAATCAGTGGGAGTTTGGTCATTGCGAGGCCACACTTTGGCATCGTGGATCGCGCAAATCTGCGGGTGCTCCTAGCGGAGAATAAGCTGACCATATCAGGGCTTATAAATCCCGAAACCGCGAAGGTTTTGGGACAAATCGCTGGGGTGGACGGTATTGTGACAGGTACGATCACACCACTTGGCGACAGCGTTCGAGTTTCCGCTAAGGTAATCGCTACCGACACCGCGACGATCTTGGCAGCTGCGCGGACAGACATCGCCCGTACCAGGGCGATCGAGGATCTCCTTGAACGCGGCGTGCAGGGTGGATTTGCCTCGACTACCGCCAACGCTCAAAGCCCCGCCCTGCTCACATCGACCAGACCTCCCGGGCCAGCTGTTGGTAGCGCTCGTGTTGGGGTGCTTACGTTTACACTCCTAAGTTGCTCGAAAGCTGGTCGCAGTGTCAGCTGCAAGGGACTGATCACCAACAAAGGCACGACGACAGTTCACTTCGAGTTGGGTGCAGGTACGGCCCTAATTGATGACTTCGGCACTAAGGCGTCACGGGCGAGAATGAATATCGGCGGAGGTTCAACAACGGAATCTCTCGAACCAGATGTACCGATGAAGTTCGAGCTATCCGGTCAGGACATTTCCGAGCAAGCGAAACTCATCACAGTCGTAATCGAGGTGCCTGGATATGTTCTTGGACTTGGGTTTTCGGCGACCAACAACCAAAAGACCACATTCAAGAGCATCCCACTCACCGATGAGCGGTGAAGTGCCCTGCCCATGTAAGGGTCATCAACATGCAACCTAGCTCGATTCTCGTCTTGGTACATATCCCATTTCCTTGGTCCAGAGCTCCGGTCACAGCCTTTCGAGCCGTACTTCATAGATCGCGAGATCGGTTCCGCCAGCATTCTTTTCGTCAGTGTGCCTTTGCCATTGAATAGTGAAGCCCGTGGGAGGTTTAAAATCTGTAATTCTCAAGACGAGCGCTTCGGTGCCGTTGACCTTGTAACGTACAACAGTCCCCTGCTTTTCGATAGCGAGAGTTGAGATCTGATCCGTGACCGAAGGAAACGAGCCGGATGTGTTCCGAAAGAGAACGGTGCCGGTTGCCCGAAACGTAAATACAAGAGTGCCCGCAGTTACCACAAGGGGCTGCCCCTCCTCGTGCCAGCCTATCCAGTGACGAGCGCGTAGACGAAGACTCAGCCGAAAATCGTCCGGGAATGTCGGCGTCGGCACAACGACCTTATAGTTGCCGTTGGCGTTGGCCCAGAGCGCCTTGCTCCCGTCCCGGAGCTTGCCCACCATGACCTCGTCTTGCGCTTGCCATCCGCCCGGAAGAAGCCCTACAGCAACTCCGGAGAAATCCTCAGTGTAGACCGCTGAGGGCCGCAGGAGGGCATCTGTGCCTGTCGACGCATCAGTATACGCTGCGCTAGTGGCCTGGCGTTGCGATATAACCGTGGTGCTTGCGACTGCAAACACGCTCCCCGTCTCGGTCGACACGACTCTGGCGTTGATGCGCAATCCCTCCGTCGTTTGGGCGTGAGTTCCGGAGACGATCGCCTCAACACCCAAGATCTTGCCCAGCTCTTTCGCCGAATCGGGGTCGACGATTCCTTCCATCTGAAGCTTGTGTTCTCGGATTATTTTCGACAACATCAACCGCTCTACGACGTCGAACCGCTGTGTCAGAAACAAGCGGGTAATTAGCTCTTCGGAGAGAAGTCGACCGAAGTCCGTGACGTGTCCGTCGAGGTCGGAAAACTCGAGAACGGCGATCTTTGGCTTCTGAGATGCGGAGGGAAACTTGTAGGTCGCTGTGATCTGATCCGCAAGCTGTTGAGCACCCTGGACTAATGGGTCCTCCGTAGATGTCGCTGACATGAACATTAGCCCAGCAATAAGTGCTCCCGTCATCCAATACCTATTTCCCGGCATTAATTTCTCCTTGCTAGACCCGGACAACACGCATCTCATCTTCCCCGCAGGCTAGTCGCCCCCCCCAGCGCGAACCCGATCCTTCGATCGGTGGCGCAAATGTGCTATGTCATCCACGTTCGTTCACACTGTCCCGCCAAGAGTCACGAAGTCCTCTCTCCCCCCTGAGATACATGCTGTTGCAACACCCCCGGTCAGAAACACTCCGATTGCTTGTACGCCGGGCTGCGAATGCTGTCAACGGGATCTGGTCGGAACGTCCGAGGCGGGAAGGTCAAGGTAAATACCCTAACTCTTCAGTTGGTTCAAGGAGACTTGCGCCTGGCTCCCCAAGCGACAGTCTCCTCGAACTATCCTGGGCGACCCTGATCCATGGGTTACCCTTGAGATTGGCGGGGGCCATCTTCATCAGATTCGTGCTGTCGGCTGCCCACCGAGTACCTCGAATCACGCCGAATCCCAGCGTTCAGTTTCGGTGGACCACTACGCTCTTGCCTAGAATCTCCCGATGACAACCACCCCACCCTGACCTATAAGTTGCATCGGTTTCGTTATGGTCAGGATCTCAGGGTAAGTCCCCGCGGCGATGTGCACAACTGCATTCTGATCCGCAAGAAACGCTGCGCGGCCTATTGTTGCGACGGGTCCGCCCAGCGCTTGAGGTTGGGATGATCCATCTTGGTAACCATCCCGGTTCGCTCGATCGACGAATACTACACTGTAGTCACTCACCTCCCGCATTGAACCGGAGAAGCCACCAAAGCCATGATCAAAATGATTCTCGAGGTCTGGGCACGAGTGCGTCAGGAGGTACGACGGTTCACCGAGGTCATGGGCATCGGATACGCGCACCTGAGCTCCACCCAGCAACCAAAATGAGTGAATCAGCCCGCGGAGCGGGTCTGGAAGATCCACCACGTTGCAGAAAGCAGGGTCGTCAGGATTGAAAAAACCGAAGTAGCCGCAACCCTTCGGTAAGCCGACACACGTATGACCCCCTGCGGCTGGCACGAAGCAGTTGCCCCAGTTCTCCTCGAGAAGGAAGACCGCTCGTCTCGGTCCTTCAGCTTCGAGACCGTGATTCTGGAAGATGTCCGGGTCGAGCTCTGCATGTCCAGGCCCACCGGTCTTGATTAATGCCCAGGGCTGAGGAGAACCATCATCTCTACACCAAGCTCCCCACACTGGACCGAACGGACTCCCCTGTTCGGTTGACCCATCGGGGCCCCACATCCCGGCGAAGCCCATCCAACCATTGAGACTTGTCACGTAGCCATCAGGCCCTTCAACTCCATCACAGTCAGCATAATTGTGTTCACCAAGGTTCATTAACTCGCGTCCTCCCATCCAGCTCCGAGCAACGAAGCCATTTCCGAGAAAGAAATCGTCGAAGACACCAACAATAAGGTTCCTCCAGCCCCCCGGCTCGGGGTAGAGGGCATGTGAACCCTGGGAGACAAACACTTGTGGATGAGTCTGATCGACGACCCGCAACTGCCCCAAGGGCACGAGTTTCCGAGGCAATTTGTGCCCGGAATAAATCACGTCCTTTATGGTCGCTGTGTCCGGAATATCCTGGACAGTGAGATCCGCAATACCTGATAGCCGCACCTTGATGCCAACCCAATCTCCTCGATGGCTCTGTTCTCCAATACCTACAGGACTTGGAGCGTAGTCATACGGGAACCATAGGTAGTACCCGATCCCAACCTCATTGCTTCCGCTCTCCTTGTAGCATTCAAAGTAGGTTGGAAATACATCTGGATAGCCGACCATCTCTCTCGGATACTCTTCCAGGCCAACCAGGCCCAGATTGTCCGGCTGAATCCAAAATGGGTCATCCGCTCTCCGATGGGGTGGATTCGGGTCGGTCGTGCTCGATAGTAAATTCATGTCCGTAAGTGGGACACACCTCCGGTTCATCCTAGGCGGGAATAGCCCACCCGGACCGCGATCGTAAAAGCATACGCTGGGGTAATGACCTGTTAACCTGAATGCCTCCTGATGAAACCATTCAAGCGACGCAGGGAAAGTCGCCTCTTGGAAGTTCCAGAAGGAACCGGACCGCGAATCCACCTCGTTGAAGCGCCACTCCGGCGCAAAGCGTAATGCCAGCTGCTGCTCGAGAATATCGTTCATGCCATCATGGTCATGATCTGGTATCGGTGCCTGCGCGAATATCGAACCGTTCACCAGGAGTGCCAGCGCCAAGCCCATGCATCGTAGGCTGGTCGGCATGGTTGGGGAACCTTTTGGCGGCATCGATGTTCTCCCCGGACGATACGCGGCCGTTGTCACTGCAGATTCACCAGAACCAAGACGAAACCCTTTCCTTTATCAAGTCCCGACATGGCCTTGCCGACGACAGCACCCACCCATCGTGAGGGATCAGTGGCCCTCATGACACGCCCCGGATGCATCGAGGTCGTGAGAAGGTCACCAGGCAATATCGCTCCGTTGCTCACATCGGCGAGGGCGTAGGCACGGCCAGCGAGCGCCACTGAGGCGTTGTCGAAGTGAGCGCCGGGTGGGGCCAAGCGGATCCCAGGGACAATGCCTTCGGCACCGCTAACAATCCCTGCAACTCGTCGGTCGTATGGACGATCACTCAGTGTGAGTTCACCCGGATGTTGGTCATCAATGACGAGCACAGACCCCGCTGAAAAGTGCGACCCGCTGGCGAGGGCGAATGGTTCAGCGAGATCAGAGCCCCCTGTGATCGTGAGAACTCCAGTGGTAGTGGTACCGGAGACGTTGAGGGTGGATGTTGTTGATGTTCCACTGACCACAAGACTCGCCGTTTGTACTTGACCGGAAACAGCTACGTTGCCTCCGATCGTTGCGTCCCCCGTAAGAGCTAAGGGTCCGCTCAGGCTTAAGCCACCGGCGGCGCTCAGGGCGCCTTTCACGGTCAGATTCTGATCCACGGTTCCGGTGCCATGGACCAGCAGATTCATGTCGACAGTCCCGTCGCCATGCACCAGCAGATTATGGTCTACGGTTTCGTTGGCATGGACGACCAGTGCCTTGTGCACCTCCACGGGTCCATCGCTTCCCAACGTAAGTACAAGGGTGGAATCTGTCTTTACGATCAGCGGGCGGTTGTCTGTCGTCCCCAAGAACTCTCCACCGGGTTCTGTTCCACGGTTGCCCTTTAGCGACCAGACCGATGCCGGGACGCCCGAATCAGTTTTGGCGGACGGCGATGGCGGGCCCACGAGGAATGCGGCCAGTACGACGACCACCGTTATCATGAGATAGGCACTTCTGATGACCTTCCTATTCATACTGCCCCCCTTGGAGTTGACGGTCGGCATTGTTTCTGTTTCGTAGTTGATTCATTCAGACGATAACTTTCCTTCGGTCTGCCCCTCACAACCCTCGCCCCGCGAATTGGGGCGTAATCGGTCGCGCAACGCACTGCCCTGAATGGACTCATAGCAGCGATCCAAGTACACATTGCTGAGACTGAAAGTCAGGGGACTGTCTGCAGCGCCCGCTCAGTGGACGATCTCGATATCCAGCACTGGGTGCAACTCCACGCAGGTCCTCGACCTGCCGTTCTGCCGATGAGAGAAGTCGAAAAACCCAACACCTCTGACGCGCACCTTCGTGTCCACGAGGTCCTTCATGCTGCCATCACCGAGCACTCCGTCCCTGAATTGGTCGCGGCCCTTTTTCAACTGCGCCCTCCACCTCAATCGGCCGCCGCCCCGATCGACGCCGACAACAACAGGTTCCGGATGTCCTCGCCACCTGACCACGGGGTCACGCTGCGCGCTCTTGTCCTCGACCGACCGGCTCAAGCTTGGTCCAGCGACCATTCGGGAAACGGCCATCCCGGCTTCAGCTGTGATGGCTCTACCCACTTTCGGACAGCGGCATCCGCAAGCGCGTAACCCCAGTTGATGAGCCTCCTCTGCTCTTCATCGGTGAAGGGATCCAGCCTTGTTCGGATCGAGGCGAGGCGATCGGACCATGACTTGTCGACCTTCAGTGCCCCGTCGACGGTGAATTTCTCGATCGGCCACGAGATGAGCCAGTAGGCGCCGTACGCCTTCTTCAAGATGAAGTCCTGAGCGAGGACTCGCCGGCGCAGATCGCGGTCCTGCTCGATAGTGAGGCCATAGGCCCGGTCGAGCTGATTGTGCCAGAGTGGCTTCGGACCGAACTGCATCGATGGCGACCCGCCGGCATCACTCACCAGAAGGGTCCCGCATCGCTTCCAGATGGCTTCCAGCCCCATGTTGTCATAGACGCCACCATCCGCGAGAGCAACCTGACGGCGCAATTCTTCGTGCTCGTAGAGGTAGGCACCCTCGACCTTCTCGAAGGCCTTCGGGTTCAGGTCCAAGACAACGGGAGAAAGGACCGGGGGAAAGGCCGCAGAGGCGGCGACGGCAGTCGCTATCGGGAATTCGTGCTTCTGGAGCAGGCCGATCTTGTAGTCCCCCGAGTACGGCTTCTGGAATCGCCAGTTCGATCCAGTCCCCAGGTTCGTGGCGTTGATGATGAAACGCGGACGGTCGGGGAGACTCTGGAGTCCATGGTCTCCGAAGAGGTGTTTGCGGTACTGACCGACGACGACGTCCGCCACCGACCGTCCGGGCGTCAGGAGCCCCTTCCAGATTGACGGTGTATCGATCTTGCGCTTCGTGAATGTCAGAATCGGCTCGACAAGGCCCTCCTGAAAGCGCTGGGCCACTCCCCCCTTGAAGTCGAGCTTCTCCCAAGCGGTAGCCAGGACGCCAGCCGTGATGGAGCCGCCCGAGACGCTCGAGATCCGGTCAAGGCGCGGCAGCCACCCCATCTCGTTGAGCCGCCAAATAGCGCCTACGTGAAATAGGCTGGCTCGGAATCCCCCACCGGACAGGGCCAAGCCGACCAGGTTCCGCTCGACCCCCTCGCTCCCGAACGGCATCGGATAGTCTCCCCGTCCCCTATAGTGCTAACAGCCCGGCCGGCAGCTGCTGACTGTGAACGGTTGCCCAGCCTCCAGCGCCTTCACCTCCAGGTCGGTCCCGTTCGTCCTGATCACGATGTGATCCCCGTCGGCGTCATCGGTCGTGGTTCGGCCTTCGGCTTCGTCGTTCTGATCGGTTCGGTAGATGCGGATGCCGGCGTTGTGGCAGCAGCAGCGTCGAAGCGTGGAATCTTTGGGTAGGAAGACCGGCGTTGACCCGCTGCCTTGATAGTTTTTCCGACCTGAGCTCACGACGACGATCTCCGGGTCAACCGCTGTGATGAACGGGACGGTTGACGAGGTCTCGCTGCCGTGATGCCCTATCTTCAGGACCGTTGACTTGAGTTTGTCAGAAGCGACGCTGCCCAGGAGATCCTCCTCGACGTACTTCGGCTGGTCGGCGGAGCCGGTCCGCGACTTGCCCTCCCCGTCGCCCATGAACAGGAAGCTCCGGGACCCGTACTGCAAGCGGAGGACGATCGAGGAGTTATTCTCGAGAGTGTTCCCGCTTCCCAGGCCCGTCGAACTCCCGGGATACGAGTAGAGGATCTCGGCGGTGATCTCGCTACCCCAGTCCAGGCTACCGAACTGTTGTTTCCCCAGGTGAACCTGGCCTATCCGTCCCGCCGTCTGGTCCTGCTGCACGGCGGCCAGGAAGGCCGGGTAGGCGACGCCCTGTTTCGGGTAGCCGGGGTCGTAGTAGTCGTGGATGGTGAAGTGTCGTCGGAGTCCATCAGCCCCGGGATAGTGGTCGTCGTGCGGGTGTGTGACGATGAGAGCATCAAGCACGGCGCCGTCGTGGCCGTGCGCCTGCAGATACTTGAGCATCTGGTTCGTGCTGTCGGATGAATCCGGGCCACCATCGATGACGATGTTGAGCCCCTCGAATTTGCCGTTGCCGTCGATGCCGTCATCGAACGTGTGAATCCAGATCCCGTCGCCTTGGCCGACGTCGACGAAATGGACCTCCAGCCAGGCGTCTGAGGGCGGTGGCGCCGGTGCTGGTCCCGGAGTTGGGGCCGTGGCCGGCTCGAGGTACATCTTGGCGACCCATCCTGATCGACCATCGGGGAGATTCACCTTGCGCCAGTAAGGCACCGAAGCAATCACGGTGACGACGGTCCCGGGGCTGATGCATTCGAATGGCTCAGTTGCGGTGCTCGAGTCCGAGCGGACCTTAAGGCACGGGGTGGCGGTGTCACGAACCACGCACGTCACGGGGTCCTGAGCCACGGCTGCAGAGAAGAGGCTCAAGCAACCGAGCGTGACCAGGAGGGGCAGTCCGGGCGTAGATCTCCGGCGTCGCTGGCAAGATGACGGCACAGTTCCCACCGCAGCCAACCATCGAGGCATGGCAGACCCCATGTATCGAGCGAAACCGAGCGGCGAACTTGCCGGCTACGCTACAGGAGGGGTCTATCTCGGTCAAGAGGGCCTCGCCGAGATTCTGTGGCGCCTACGTGTTGTTACTGACATTGCGGAATCAGCGGACTCATGAGGCGTCGGGTGATCGCCCTAAGGTCTCGGCACCGCCCCGCACCGGGAGCTCGCTTCCAAGACCACATCCCGTCCCCCTCGACGAAGCCCCAGGCAGCGAGACGGCGCTTACCATCTTCGGTGTCCAAGCAATTCGAGCCCCGATCATCCGGCCTACGTGTTTCTACGAATTGCACATCCAACTCGCCCGGGATAGGGTGCAGCCAATCGTGCCCAGGTCCTTAGGGACCACCCCGGCCCCACGGACCTGCACACCTCAGTGAAGGGAGGTCGCCGTGAAGAAGAGTTCTCTCGTGCTGACGGTGATTGGGGTCGGTCTGCTTCTAGGGATCGGAGGTTTTGTTTCCATCGCGGGGAATCAGACTTCTACGACAGCAGGGACATCAGCGTCCGCCGTCGCGGACCCATCCGTCGACTCCGGGTGTCTCGCTGATACAACCAAACCAGGGATACAGGATTTCTCCTCAGCTGAGGAATCCCCAATGGTGAATCCCTGTGCCGGCGTAGTCTGCCACTCGAATTCGAACTGTCAGCAGTGTTGCACGAGCGGCGGATACACTCTCTGGCGATGCTTCAAGTCCACCCATACCTGCGTCTGCGCCAACTAGCCCGCACCTGGACGGCCGGGCGGTCTCAGTCGGGGCTGCCCGGCCCTTCTAAGGGATGGGGCCCCGGCTGGTTGGCACCTTGTACGCCCACACCCCGTCCGCCTCGGCGAAGCCCCAAGCGCTGAGCCGGTGCTTCCCTTCCTCGGTATCCGCGCCGGCCGTGACCTCGCCATGTACCGCCTCCTCACGCACCCGCGCCCAGATTCGGCTGGCGACGCCTCTCCTGCGGCAGTCCTTGCGGGTTACGAGGTAATGGAGGTGCGAAATCTGGTGATCGAACACGGCGTAGCCGACGACGCCTATCGTGCTCGTGGCGGTCAGCACGACCACGCCATCTCTCTCCTGATTCCTCGCGTGGAAGCGAGTGGCCGTCACCCAGGCCGGTTGATCAGTTTCCAGCCATGCCGTGACGGCTTGCACTTCGACCTCGACCTCGAGATCCGGGTCACTAATCGGGGTCATGCGATCAGATTCTACGGCAGGGTGGTATCCCGGCCGGGTTCGGCGCCGGGGCTGCTCTGCCAGCTTCCCGCGTGACAGCTACCCGCCGGCCGGATCAAGTAGAAGTACCCAGATCCGACGGCTGGCGTCGACGTGTCCGTCAGAACGGTCGCGCTCGCGAGATCCCCGGATAGGTCTACGACGTAGGCCGACATCGTCACGAGGTCGCCCCGAACGAACTTCACGTCGGCAGGGGCAGTCCATGAAAACGTGTCGTTGTCGGCAGCCAAGAGAGCCTCGCCGAACACGACGGGCCCCTGCCCGGGGTTGGAAATGTCTGGGCAGTTGTCGCAGGCGTTGAGCACGCCGTCGGTATCGACGTCCCAATAAGCCGAGATGTCGAGTGTGGCCGCAGGATCGAGGGCGGTCACGTTCGTCGAGTTGCGAAGCCCATCGAAGTAGTCCGGATCATCGATGACCCAGAGCGGATCGAGCGGCTTCGGGATGATGCCCAGGGGGAACGAAGCGTCGAGGTAGGCCTGGAACTCGGCATCGGTCATTCCGGCGACCGCGGGGTCGTTGAAATTCGCCTTCATGTGCTGGAACTCGAAGTCAGACGCCGCCGAGAGCAGGGTGCGCATGTCCGAGAACAGCTCGGTCCCACCCGGCACGACCGGATCAGTCACGTCGAGCGCGGCCTGAAAGCCGCAGACGCTGCCCACTGTCTCATAGTCACCGGGCTTGAGCTGCCCCATCCAGTCCGGACGGCCGTAGAGCGGGTCCCCATCGACGACCGTCAGTAGCACGTCCTCCTCGGTGGCCTCGATCGGCGCACTGAATGGCGCTTCGGGATCGCCGCCGATGACGGCCAGGTCAGCGAACATCCCGGGCCGCAGGCTGCCGACGACGTTGCACCAGTTGAGTGAGCGTGCGGGACTCGTCGTCACCATCTCGACTATCTCGCGGTCCGTGAGAGCTCCTGACCAGACGGTGTCGTTGATCAGGGCGAGGCTCTTAAGGGAGGCGAGCAGGTTCTTGTCGCCTGCCGGGCTCCAGTCGGTGCTCAGAGAGACCGGGATGCCGCGCTGCACCGCCCCAGGGACGTCGGCCGTGGCGCCATAGTAGAGGTAGTTGCTGGTCGGGGCGATCACGAGCTTGGCGCCGGCCGTGGCAATCTCGTCGAGGTCGGTGGATGTGAGCGCCGAGCCATGGATGATCACCGTCTCAGAACGCAGAAGACAGATGTCCTTCAGGGCCGGGAACTCCAACACTGCGTCCTCCGCCGTGCCTTCTCCGAGATGCACGAGCCAGGCATCGACATTCCCCGCCTCCATGCTCGCCGCAAGGGCAGGTGCATCCTGCGTCTGGAAGGTGGAATCCAGAATGGACAGGGCGCGCTGGCGAATGCGGTCGATCCCGAAATTGGCGACGTCGACGTTACGAGCCAGATGGCCTGTGAAGCCCGACGAGAGGGGGGAACTACCCTGCTCGGTCGTGGTCCCTGCTGCCAGCGCCTTTACCTCGGCGTACTTTCCGACTTCCGGCAGGAGACCATAGTAGTTGGAGTCGGTCAGCAGGTCATGCGGATACCGCACGTTCTGCCGGTAGCTATCGAGCGCCGTCCAATCACCCACATCCTGCATCAGGGCCGGGACCGTCCAGGCGGGGGTCGTGTTGAAGGTGATGTGGTCGTGGATGTTCATCAGCCCCGGGAAGATCAGCGCCCCCGTTGCGATGACCGGGGCCCCGGCGGCTTCGGGTGGTAGCGGGTCTCCCTCGGGGATGAGAGCCAGAATTCGGTTCCCCTGGACGTAGATGGCGCCCGGATACACTTGCTCCACTTCGGGCAATGTCCCGTCCATCGTCACAAGCGTGCCTGTGAGCACGTAGCGTCGGGCCTGCAGCGTGTTCAGAGCTCCCGGAGTACCCCTATCCCCCAGCCCGAAACTCGAGCGGGCAGCGGCCCAGGACAGGTGGTCGGAGGTCGGGAGCTGGGGGCTGACCCGCTCCACCGACTCCCCTACGCTGTCCGTAAACGGCGACCCGGTGTAGACGAGCCGGTCCTGCTCGACGCTGGAGCCGTCGACGAGCACGACTTCGTCGCCACTATTCGCGAGGTTGAAGTTGGTCCACACGAGATCCGGGATGAATCCACCGTTGAGGCCGGGGTCGGACTGTGCCGCGATGACGAGGAATCCGCCGGGCTGGATCGCGACGGCGGCGCCCCCCGGGATCGTGTAGGCGTTGGTGTCGTCGTCCCTGAGTGTCCATCCCTGGACGTCGACGGGGGCCGAGCCAGAGTTGTAGAGTTCCACGTACTCACCCGCCGCATCGCTGACCGCCGCGGGATTGATCATCAGCTCGTTGATCACGACGGGCCCACCGACCCGGAACTGGAAGGGCAACCCGGGTTGGCAGTTCACAGTGCGCGTCGGAGTCGTGCATCCACCCGTGGAGCTACCGGAGTTCATCGGCGTGCCTTCGACCGGGCCATTCGTCCAGTTGGCGGCCTGAGTACCTGGCTGCGTCGGGTCGACCCGCTGCATCGTTGCCTTCGTAGTGTTGTTGCCGGCGTACCACGCATCCACCAAGTCCTGGACGGTGCT
>Ga0184615_10000658_pt1 | contig 18777 bp, 15 predicted proteins | sample PLM4_65_coex_FD_133134 | JGI IMG/M metagenome (GOLD analysis project Ga0184615, IMG submission 133134) | Groundwater sediment microbial communities from an aquifer in East River, Colorado, USA - PLM4_65_coex | ecosystem: Environmental > Terrestrial > Soil > Riparian zone | place: USA: East... | reverse complement strand
GCGGGAGCGTGAGCCCCGCCCCGCTCCCGGAGGCGCCCTACCGCCGCGTGCTGGTGACCGGCGCCGGCGGCTTCGTCGGAAGCCAGCTGGTGGCGGCGCTCGCGCGCGACCGTCGCCAGCTCGAGACGATCGTCGCGAGCGACCTGCGGCCGCCGGTCGAGCGGCTGCCGGGCGTCGTGTACGCGCAGGCCGACGTCCGCGAGCCGGAGGCCACCCTCGGTCTCTGCCGGCGTCACGGCATCGACCTCGTGGTGCACCTCGCGGCCATCGTGACACCCGGGCGGGACTCGAGCCGCGAGCTCGAATACCAGGTCGACGTGGTCGGCACGCAGAACGTGCTGGCCGCCTGCCTCTCGGCCGGCGTGCGCAAGCTCATCTACACCAGCAGCGGTGCGGCCTACGGCTACCACGCCGACAATCCCGCGTGTCTCGACGAGGACGCGCCGCTGCGCGGCAATCCCGAATTCGCCTACTCCCACCACAAGCGCCTGGTCGAGGAGATGCTGGCGCGCGCCCGCGCCGAGCACCCGGGGCTGCTGCAGCTCGTCTTCCGACCCGGCGTGATCCTGGGCCTTCGCGCGCGCAACCAGATCACCGACCTCTTCGACGGCCGCTTCGTGCTGGGGCTCGCAGGTGCGCAGAGTCCCTTCGTGATCGTCTGGGACGAGGACGTGGTGGCCGCCATCCTGCGCGGCATCCACCAGGGCGGGGCGGGCGTCTACAACCTGGCGGGCGACGGCACGCTCACGCTGCGCGAGATGGCGAAGCTCCTCGGCAAGCCCTATCTGCCGCTCCCGCCGGTGCTGGTCGGGGCGTCGCTCTGGATCCTGCATCGCCTGGGCCTCTCGCAGTACGGGCCGGAGCAGGTGCGCTTCCTGCGCCACCGTCCGGTGCTCTCGAACCGCCGGCTGGTGCAGGAGTTCGGCTATCGGCCGCGGCTCGGAACGCGCGAGGCGTTCGAGCGCTTTGTGGCGGCGCGCCACACGCATCCCGTCGGAGGCGCCTGACGGCCGACGCCGATGCTGGCTTCGGGTGTATGCTCGCCACGACGGAGGGACTCCGCGTTGGCTGCCCTCGAATCGGCTCCGCTCTCCCCGGATGACCTGAGCTTCTGGTACGCGGACCAGCCCCGCCAGCGCACCACGATGGCGATGCTGCTGCTGCTCGACCGCCGTCCCGATCCGGAGCGGCTGCGGGCGGCGGTCGCGCGGATGGTCGAGGCGGTCCCGCGGCTGCGGCAGCGCGTGGTGGAGGCGCCCTTCGGCCTCGCGCTCCCGCGCTGGGAGGAAGATCCGACCCTCGACCTCGACTTCCACGTCCGCCGCTACTCGCTGGCGGACGAGTCCAGCGACCCGAGCGATCAGGCCGAGCTCTTCCGCACCATCGGTCCGATCTACGAGCGGCCGTTCGACCGCACCCGGCCGCTCTGGGAGATGATCGAGATCGACCGGCGCGACGCGGGCGCCGCGATCTTCTTCCGCCTGCACCACGCCGTGGCCGACGGCGTCGGGGGCAACGCCATCCTCGCCGCCCTCACCGACGCGGCGCGCGAGGGCGATCCGCTGCCGCCGCCCCCGGAGAAACCGCCCGGCGCCTGGAAGGAGAGGAGCTTCGCCTCCGTCTTCGAGCGCGCCATGCGCGATCGCGTCGCCCAGGATACGGCGCGCGCGAGCGCCGTCGCCGGCGCGCTCTGGCAGGCCGTGCGCAAACCCTCCACGCTGCTGCGCGCCGGCCGCATCCTCAGCGGAATTGCCCAGGATTTCGGACGGCAGAGCCAGTCCCCGCTGCGCGATTTCGGCCGCGCCCGCCGGCTGGCGGGCATCGAGGTCGACTTCGAGCGGGTGCGCGAAGCCCGGCAGGCGCTGGGCGGAAGCGTCGTCGACCTGGCGCTCACCGCGGTGGCCGGCGCCGTCGGCGCCTGGCACAGCGCGCACCAGCTCCGCAACGTGTCGGAGCTGAAGACGCTGGTGCCGATCAACCTGCGCGCGCGCGCATCGCAGGGGCTGAACGCCGGCGTCGGCAATCGCGCCACTGGCATCATCGTCCGCCTGCCGCTGCGCATCGACGACCCGCGCGAACGCTTCCGAGAGATCCACCGGCGCGTGGAGGAACGCAAGGCGCACCCCGCAGTGGAGTTCTTCCCGCTGATTGCGGCGGTGATCGCGGGGCTACCGCGCACGCTCTATCGCGCCGTCGCCTACCGGAGCTCGCAGACGATCGACCTGATCGTGACCAACGTCCCCGGCGTGCCCGTCGTTCGGCATCTCGCCGGCGCGGAGATCCAGGCGGCGTATCCCTTCGCGCCCGTGACGTCGCGCTGCCCGGTGAGCATCGCGTTCTACGGGTACCGCGACCATCTATACGTCGGTCTCGACACCGATGCGACGTCGCTGCCGGACGTCGACGAATTCCGGCGACTGCTGGCTCGCTCGTTCGAGGAGGTGATCGGCGCGGCGCGGGGATGAAGCAGCGCCGGGAGGCCGCGCAGACGGACAGCTCTGTCGCGCCCTAGCCCCGATCCGACATTCGAGGAGCGAGCGGAGGGAGGCCCGCAATCTCGGATCAGGGCTAGCGGGTTCGGGCCACGGGCTGCGTGAGCTCCGGCAGGTAGCGCGAGAGGATCGGGTCGAAGACCTCGTTGCGGTCGTGGTAGGCGAAGTAGTCGACGCCTTCGTATCTCTTCTTCTCCTGCTTGAAGCGCGCCTTGCGCTCGAATTCCTCTCGGGACTTGACTGGATAGTGGTTGATCCGCAGATGCTCGACCGACACCGTCCGGCTGGTGATGTCGGTGGCCGCATAGGGATCGAAGTACCGCAGCAGCGGACCCAGGCAGCCGTAGAGCGGCCGCAGTCGCTTCTTGAAGCGGGGCCTCGGCGTCAAATCGACCCGCTGCTTCGTCTCGTCGACGGCCAGCTCTCCGTCCCGGTACACGAAGTGGTGAGCGCTGACGGGCCGCAAGGTCCGCGTCGGATCGACGATCGACTTGGTGCGGCGATTGCGGATCCACTTCGTCGGAGCGCGCCGTGTGAATCGCGCGATCACCGGCTCACGAGAGGCTCGCTGGTGGCCGGATGAGCCGTAGACCTGCCAACGGACGACGACGCCGGGAGCGTCCTCGTATTCGCGCAGGACCGGGATCAAGGTGGGGTGCTGGGGCGCGAACAGGAACTCGTCGATGTCGAGGCACGTCAGCCAGCGCGCCTGCCCCCGAACCCGTTCGAGACAGTCGGCGTAGGCGCGTCTGGCCGCGTGCTGAGCGAAGGGAATCGGCCACGGAAGCAGCGTCACGACGCCTTCGGCGACGAAGGGCTCGAGAACTTCTTCCGGCCGGTCCTCGCTGCCGTTGTCGTAGAGGATGAAGTGGTCGACACCCACCAGGCGATGGAAGGCGATCCATTCGGCCAGATAGGGCGCCTCGTCGCGAAAGATGGCTCCGGCGGTCAGATACGAAGCGGGCACACTACACCCGAAAGCGACGACCCATGGCCGTGGGAGCGAGGTGCGTGAGGATCCCCCCCAATGCGAAGAATCCGTAATAGGTGCCGATGATGGCGAGCGAGGCCGGAATCTGCCACCACTCGAGGCCGACACGGTGCCGATTTCGGAACGTGCTCTTGAAGCCGCGAACCAGACGCGAGCCTGCGGTTCCCAGGCTGAGCCCGAGCGCTCGCGCGTGGCGTTCCGTCGAGTCCGTCATGTAGCTGTCGCGTCCGTGGGCCAGCGCGCGAACCACCAGGTGCCGGTAGCTCGACGGCGCGGGATGGTCCACCCCAGCGCGGGAGTTCTGGTAGACGTCGATTCCGACCCGGTTGAGCTGCTTCCGCAGCAGGCTGCTCGCACCGCGGGTTCGGGGGCCTATGGCGGGGAAGCCGTCCTCCGGAAATACCTCGGCCTTGAAGGCGACGTTGTTGCCGTAGAACTTCCGACAGGGCTCGAGTCGTCCCGATTCGTCGCGCAGCTGGTACGTCCACCCGAGGGCGAAGGCGCGCGAGAAGAGGTCGCTCGGCCCCACGTATGTCTGACCGGCGATGGCGTGGATGTCCGGCCTGGCGAACGAGCCGAGCAGATGGGCGAGCCAGCCCTCGTCGGGCAGGACGTCGCAGTCGACGAAGAGCAGCAGATCGCCCGTCGCTCTGCGAGCGCCGTGGTTCTTGAGCGGATAGTACTCGAGGCCTTCCGCCACCTCGATCACGAGGTCGAAGCACTCCGCTGTTCGCCGCCGGATTTCCTGCCGGACGTCCTCGCTCAGGACTCGACCGGAGACGGTCACCAGCTCGGGTCGAGGAGAGAGGCGCTCCAGGAAGCCAGCGGCTTCGGGCGGCAACGTCGCTGGGTATTTGCGTTCGGTGATCGCCTGCCATTGGCGCCCGAGGGCGCCGAACAGCAACCAGGCCCGGGGGATCCCATTCAGACGCGAATTCTCCCACTCGACGATGATCGAGAGTCGAAGCGGTCGGGAAGCGGCGTGTCTCGCCCGGCCGGTTGCGACCGCCGCGGTCGTCTGGCGTTCCATGGCTCGGCTCCCCTCAGACTCCATCTGCGCGATCCAACACCGGTCTTCCAGTCTCCCCTGCCGCATGCAGCTGCTGCAGCCGCTCGATCGGCTGCTGCACGCCCGCTGCAAGAGACCGATGGCGCGTGGCCGCCGATCCGATCAGGACGCAGGTCGACCAGAACCGGAAGTGCCGGAGGAAGCCGGAGAGGCTGCGGTGCTCCTGGTATCCCCCCGCGAAGTGGGCGAGATCCTCGCCGTGCATCGGCCATCGATACCAGGTTCGCGCCAGATCGAGGTCGTGGGGGCCGATCGACAATGAGGCTTCGTCGACACAGACGAGTGAGTCGGCGGGCCCGACCACGAGGTTCTCGGCACAGAAGTCCTTGTGGATGATTCCGACCGTCACCTGACCGGGGCGATTCGCGGCTGCGGCGTCGAGCGCGCGCCGGGCGAGCGTCGCATCCAGGCGTTGCGCTCCCAGCAGGAGCTCGGCGTTGCGCTCGAGCTTTTCGAATAGATCGTCCGGGCTCGGGATCGGGCCCTCCAGCAGGGGTCCACAGCGCAGCTGGTGGAGCGCGCCCAGCATCCGCCCGCAGCGGCGCAGGACGTGGGAGGGGACGGCTTCCAGCGAGGCGAGGCTCTCGCCCTCGACCCATTCGAGCAGCAGGGCGTCGCCTCGCCGCGCGAGGATCCGGGCGAAGCCCTCGCCGATCGCATCACGCACGCGCACCACTGCATCGGCCCGCTCCGCGCTCTCGAGCCGCCGTCCCTTGAGCTTCGTGCCATCCGCGAACTCGAGCGCGAAGGCGCCCCGCTTGCGAACCGGCGATGGAAGCGCCGTGATTGCGGTGAGCTTCGTGAGGAGGATTCCCCTGGCTCGAATCAGCGCCAGCAGATCCGTGCCCAGGATCCTGGCGAGCTCGTTTGCGCCGATGGATTCGCTCGTGAGCACGTCTTGGTCCCCCACGCTCGAGACGCTGCGACATCATGCCGGCGAGCGGACGGTAGCGTCGCGCCGAAAGACGGCGATGGCGTTGCGGGCGCCCTCTTCGTGCAGGAACTCCGAGGCGCCGTGCGCCGAGGCCAGCGCCCGCAGCTCCGGCAGGTCGAAGCGCTCGGCGTACTCGCCGACGCCCGGATTGGAGAGCCGGATCGCGATGCGTCCGAGCAAAGACCGACGTGACGACAGGTTCCGGATCGGTTCGCTGATGATCACCGCCCGGCGCGCCGCGGCCTGCATGCGTTCGAGGACGTCCCCCACGCGGCTGCGGAAGTGATACAAGCTCGAGAGCATCACCACGTAGTCCGCTTCCGGGATCGGATCCGTGAGGACGTTGAAGAAGCGCGTCGAGCCTCCGTGGCGTCGACCCTGCATGACGAATTGACCATTGAAGTCGAGTCCGAGAACCCGGCAGCCGCGGGCGCGGAGGTGATCCCGATCGAGCCTGCTGGTCCCGCAGCAGAGATCGACCACGCTCGCCCCATCGGGAATCAGGCGCGCCACTTCGGCGTACGCGTGCCCGATCGAGGGTCCGTAGAGCAATCGCATCACGAGGTCGTGCCCGGGCGAGCTCCAGTAGATCGGCGACTTGTTCAGGAACGACAGTCCGACTCGGGCGCGGAAGCGGTGCAATGCCACCAGGTAGCTCCTGACGTCATGCACCAGGCGGACGGTGGATTTCTTGTCCCAGCGGCGCAGGAACAGGACCGGCATCTCCCGGATGCGGAGATCGGCGAGGACGGCGCGCGCCATCACCTCGGTGTCCCAGAACCAGCCGTCGTCCTGGCTGCCCAACACGATCCCCGCGGTGGTCTCGCGGCGAAAGAACTTGCAGCCCGTCTCGCTGTCCTGGATGCCCCAACCCACGACCAGGTCGAGCACCTTCCGGTAGACCCAGGACAGGACGACCCGGTGCAGCGCGAGCGTCTGTCGCAGGAGATAGTGCCGGTAGCCGGTCGCGACGTCGATCTCGTGGTGCTCGATCAGGTCGACGAGCGGCGGGATGTAGTGCGGGCCCACCTCCAGATCGATGTCGAGAAACCCGGTGACGCGGCCGGTCGTCGCCGCGAAGCCGGTCTTGAAGGCGCCGCCCCGTCCGCGGTTCCTTTCGTGGAAGAGGTACCGGCAGCGCGGGGTGGTCGCGCAGATCTCCTGGAGCAGCACTCGGGTCTCGTCCTGGCTTCCGTCGTCGACGAAGACGATCTCGTACTCGTAGCGAGTCGCCTCGAGAACGCCGCACAGCGCCGCGACGCTGGCGCGCAGGTGGGGCGCCTCGTTGTAGCAGGGGATGACGAGCGACAGATCCACGCGTGCTCTCAGCGGTCTTCCCGCACGCGGCAGATGATGCTGGTCCCCGCCGGCAGCGAGACGCGCTGCGCGCCGACCCAGCTCGCCTCCTGCGAGCAGAGCGCGTACAACGTCTGGTTGAGCCAGGGCCACGGCATCCACAGATTGGATCGAGGCTCCTTGCGGCGAGCGACGAGCCGCCGGGCCCAGACGACGCTCGCCATCGCCGGGAGGATCGCGAGGTTGAAGTAGCTCGCGTACTGCACGCGCAGTCCGGCGGCCTCGCAGGCGCGGACGATCCGGGAGCGGGTGTAGCGGCGCCGGTGCTCGCTGATGACGTCCTCGCCGCTCCAGAGCCAGTCGTATGCCGGAACCGTCAACACGATCTGTCCTCCGGGCACCAGCAGTCTGCGCAGCTCCCGCAGCCCCTGTACGTCGTCGTCGAGGTGCTCGAGCACGTCGAGCGCGGTGACGAGATGGAAGCTTCCCTCGCGGGCGGCGAGATCGCGCTCCAGGTCGAGCCGTGGGAATTCGTCGTGGCGCCCGAACTCGCGATCCTCCGGCCGCAGTCGGTCGGCGCCGCAGACCTCGCCGTACTCGCGCAGATAGGAGAGATTGAACCCGGTGCCGCACCCGAAATCGAGCAGTCTGAGCGGATGGGCGGGAAAGCCCAGGTCGTGCGCCGCGCGCGCCACCTGACGAAGAAATAGATCTCGCCGCGACCGGAACCACCAGTGGTCGGCCTCGTGTACCGCGGTGACACGGAATCCTTCGCGCTGCATGGACTCGTGATGGTACGTAAGGCGATCGCGGAGGGTCAATCGAGCGATCGGGAATGCTTGCGTCCCAGGGCCTCGATCGTGGCCCGCCTCGTGCTGCGCCGCAGAATGCCCGGAGCCACCGCACGCATCACGTAGGCCGCGGCGATTCCCCGCGGCACCGTGATCTCGCGCTTGCCGCGCGCCAGCCCCTGGAAGATCGCGTCGATCAGGACCTCGGGCTCGATCATCATCCGGCGCGAAATCGGCGGCATCCGCGCGAGCGCCTCCTCGTCGAAGAAGTCCGTGCGCACCGTTCCGGGACAGACCGTGAGCACGTGGACCCCGGCATCTTCCACCTCGATCGAGAGCGCTTCGGCGAACCCGACCATCGCGAACTTGGAGGCCGCATACGCGCTCTCCTCGGGAACGCCGAGCTTTCCGGCCACCGAGGCCACGAAGACGATCCATCCCTGTCGGCGCTCCACCATCTGCGGGAGCAGCGCCTTGGTCCAGTAGAGCGAGCCCAGGAAGTTGACCCGCAGCATGCGCTCCATGTCGTCGAGATCCCAAGCGAGGAAACGACGGTGGTGCCCGTAGCCGGCGTTGTTCACCAGGACGTCGACGGCGCCCAGCTCCGCGAGCGCCGTATTCGCGGTCGCCAGGACGGCCGCGCGGTCGCCGACGTCGCAAGGCAGGGCCAGCGCCCGCGCTCCGAGGGCCTGCACCTCCCGCGCCACCTCCGCGAGTTGCGTCTCGCGGCGCGCCACCAGCGCCACGGCGCGGGCGCCCTCGCGGGCAAAGCGAACGGCCAGCAGCCGGCCAATCCCGCTCGAAGCTCCCGTCACCAGCACCGTCTTGTCCCGGCAGGTTCTCAACGTCTGCATGCGAGCCACTCCTCGTTTTCGACGCCTTGTGCGCAGGGGCCGGATCAGGCGGAAGACGCTGCGATGACCCGGGTGCGCGGGCGTCGCGTTCGAGCGTAACGCTCTAGCCGCTCTGCCAGCTCTTCCGCCAGCTCCGCAAACTTCGTCGTGTCGCGCGGGGAGAGCGCCGACCAGATCGTCTGCACGGCATCGCGGCGGGCGGCCTCGATGCGCGCGAGCGCCTTGCGGCCACGCGCCGTCGGGGTGTACTCGCGCTGGCGCGCGTCCCGCTCCGAGATGGAGACCGCCACCAGATCCTTGTCGAGGAGCTGGCGGAGCACCTTCGAGACCGCCGCCGGGGTGACCTCCCTGCGTCGCGCGAACAAGGACGGCAGGAAGCCGGGCGCGGCGATCTCCTCCAGCAGCCGCCACTGCTGCTCGGTCAGCCCGGCCTCCCTGGCGAGCTGGGCGCGACGCTCGGCGAGGAGGTCGGCCAGCTTCTGTAGGCCCGCGATCGCCCGCCGCACCCCATCGTCCGGGCTTTTAGTTGCATTCACTTGACTATATCCTATGGTTAATTATAATCCGGGAAAGACTAGCGCGAATCCGGAGGACGGTCATGCGACTCGACGAATCGATCCAGCGGCAGTTCACGGCGGCGGCCGCGGCCTACCTGGTTTCCCCGGTCCACAAGGGCGGGCCGGACCTCGACGCCCTGCTCGAGCGGGCCGGCGAGGTCGCCGGCCGGCGCGTGCTCGACGTGGGGACGGGCGCCGGCGCCACCGCGCTCGGCTTCCTGGCGCGCGGTGCGCAGGTGGTGGGCCTCGACCTCACGCCCGCCATGCTCGAGACAGCCCGCGCCCAGGCCGAGGCGCGCGGCCTCACGGGCTTCGAGACCCGCCTCGGCGACGCCGCGGCGCTGCCGTTCCCGGACGCGAGCTTCGACATCGTCACCTGCCGGGTCTGCGCCCATCACTTCGGCCGCGCACGCGAGGCCGTCGGCGAGATGGCGCGCGTGCTGCGGCCCGGCGCCCAGCTGCTGCTGGTCGACTCGATCTCTCCGGAGGACCCGGCGCAGGACACGTATCTCAACGCGATCGAGCTGCTCCGGGATCCGTCCCACGTGCGCAACTACCGTGTCTCGGAGTGGCTCGCGTGGTTCCGCGAGGTGGGGCTCGAAGCTACGCACCTGCGCACATTCCCGACCTTCCTGGACTTCGACGACTGGACCGCGCGCATGAACACCCCCGAGCCCGAGCGGGCGCAGCTCCGTCGCCTGATGGACGCCGCCCCGGCGGAGGTGAGAGCCGCCTTCGACGTCTCGGAGCACCACGACTGGAAGATCCCGCTCGCGCTGTTCCACGCCACCCGGCCGCGGCTCTCCCACCCGGCCTCGACGATCTGACGGTCGCGACGCGTCAGCTCGCGCCGGCTGGGGAATCCGGACACAGACGCAGCACCGCGGGCGCACCACAGGGAGCCCCTTTCCGGCCGGGGACCTCCGAGCAACTGGCGGCTTCCGGCGAACCCTTCGCGCCGAACCGCACGCGTTTCGCGTTCCGAGCGAGCCGTGACAGGCTGGTACCGATCGCCCAGCAGACGTCGGCGGCCCGGTACTCCTGCGGCGTGCGCGCCTTCCGAATCCGGATCAGGCGCTGCCGCTCATCCTCCCCGTAGCCGAGGTGATTCGACGTCCTGATGAAGGGCTGCGGGAAGCCGCCGTAGATGGCGCAGGCCAGGTCCAGCCGCTGATTACACAGGACCATTTCACCCGGCTGGATGTTACGCCGCAGCCACTGGATCGCCGCGGCGTCCCCGTCCGAGATCGTGGTCGCCGGCGAGCTCGTTCTCCAGAAGGCCGGTGGAAGATTCCTGGACGTCGCTTCGACGTCTATTTCCGCGATCACGCCGACCTGATACAGGAAGCCCGCCGTGAGCAGAAGCGTGACCCATGCGGCGATGCCCCCCAGCGCCAGGCGGCGCCCCGCCCTGGTCGCGCGGACGGCGCGCGCGAGACTCGCCTGGACGGCGCCGACGCTCATCACCGCGAGCGGGATGGAGCCCGCGACCGCGAATTTCACGATGTCCCAGGTCTTCTCGTAGTAGAGCAGATTCATGGCGAGGAAGGAGACTGCGAACGAGATCGCCATGAGCTCGAGCAAGCATCGGGTAGCCGGCTTCCGGCGGGTGGCGAGGCAGAGCAGACCCAGCGGGAGCAGCCCGAAGCTGGCCAGATTCCAGCGCAGCTTGTCGAGCAGCGGAACCGGACGCCAGAACCGCACGTAGCTCTCCAGCGGCCGGGTCGTCGCCTCGAGCAATCCCGCCCGGGCGAGCCAATCATGCCACGTCGCGATGGTGAGGGGCCCGAGCACTCCGCCCAGGAACGGAAGCAGCGCGCCGATCGACAGGATCAACGCGCCGAGTCCGAGCAGGAGGTTGCGGTGGCGCCGCGGGGCGCGAACCACCGACAGACCGACCCAGATGGCGAGCGCGGTGAACAGCGTCAGGAAGCCCGCCGATTGGGACACCGACAACGTCAGGAGAGCCAGCCCGATCATCGCGAGCCCGCGGCGCCGTGCGACGGCGTCCGGCGAATCGCGGTCCAGCTCGACCCTGAGCACCAGGAATACGAACAGGATCAGCGGCAGCCCGAGCGCCCACGGATACTGGAGGAAGTTGCTCACGAGCGGCGGGTTCCCCCAGTAACCGGCGTAGGTGTAGCTCGCCAGGAGATCGTCGCGGCTCGACGGCAGATCGAATGAGGCCAGCCAGGGAAGGCCGCCGGCAAAGCAGCCCACCAACACGCCGAGGCAGTCGTAGGGCCGGCCGAAGAGGAGACGGCTCAGCAGCCCGAAGAGGTGGGCGGTGTAGAGCCACAGCGCGAGAGCGGTGAGGTCGACCGCCAGGTCGAGCCGGATCCGGAGCAAGGCCGTCACGCTGGCGAAGAGCTGATCGATCGCATAATGGTAGATCCAGATCCGGTTTGCCGAGGACATGCTCCGCGGCGGGTAGATGCCGTTCAGGATCTGGGAGGCCGTCGCCAGGTGCCCGATCGGTTCGACCATGTCGTGGTAGTCGAAGAGGATCACCCCCGGCGCCATCGCGAGCACGGCGAAGAGGAGGACGGCGGCATACTTCGGATCGACCGGCGCGCGCTCGGCTCCGGGTATGCGGGGCGCCGTCTGGCTTCGGAAGAAGACCGCCAGGCCCAGGGCGCCCGGTACCCCGATCGCGACGATCAAACCAGTGTAGAAGCTCTCGGTGACCAGGCCGACGACGTGGGTGACGAAGACGTTCGCGAATAGGAGGAGTCCGAGGGCCAGCGTGTTCGCGATCGAAGGGTCCACCGCGTAGCGCCGGGCGACCGATCGCCACCATGACCACGCGAACGGGAGCAGCAGCAGCAGGACCGAGAGCGAGCCGTGCACCGGAGCGTCGGCGATCATCGCGTCACGGGAGCCTCCCCTGCATTCTACGTCCGGGTCGGGTCATGCTGTCAACGCTCTCGGGCAGCGAGCGCCCGGGGCGACGCGGAAAGGGTTCCCGATGTGCGGGGGAATCGAGCGGGCCGGCGCCGCGGTGGCCCGCGGCCTCGGCTAGACGCGCGCCACCAGACACACTTCTGCGAAGAGCTCGGGCCACAGCCTCGCGAGCGCGTCCGAGATCGGGGCACCGAGGCGCCCGTCGGCGGCGTAGGGGCGCTTCTCCAGCGAGGCGAACCCGCACCGCTCGAGCAACAGCCGGGAGAGCGAGCGATACGTGAAGTAATGGAGGTGACCCTCGTCGTGAAGGGAGACGGGCTGTCCGTCGTAGCCCACCAGCCCTTCTTCGCGTGAGGACGTCGAGGGGAAGCGGCCGGCGAGGAGCTTGAGCCGCCGCGTCCACTTGGCGACGTTCGGCGTGTCGAGGTAGACGAAGCCACCGGGCCGCAGCAGGCGGCGGATCCGCAGCAGGGCGCCGAGGGGATCCACCAGATGCTCGATCAGCGCGATCATGATCACCGCATCGAAGCGACCGAAGAGCTCCTCGGGGACGCACTCGGCATCGATGCGGGCGGCGCGCAGGCGCGGGTCGTCGAGCCGGCGCCGAAGCCCCTCGAGCCGCACCTCGGATGTCTCGCTGACGGTGTAGCTGCGGCAGTCGAGACCGGCTTCGAGCAGGCTGAGCGCGACGTTGCCGCTGCCAGCCCCGAGCTCCAGCACGTCTGCGCCGGCGAAGAGGCGCGGAAAGCTCCGCACGCAGGCCTCGAAGCGGTTGCGCGGCAGGCGACCCGGCACGACGAGCTGGCTGGCACGGTCGGCCTGCGGTTCCCGGGCGTACTTGGCATCGTAGTGGGCCGCGAGACTCTCGTTCACGCGCGCTCCGGATGAAGCAACCCCATCGAGCCATGCTTATCGGAGATTTGCAGCCGGACTGGAGGTCCAGTCTCCGGGCGCGGGGGACACCGCGCTAGACCCCGATCCGACCTTCGAGGAGCGAGCGGAGGGAGGCGGCGGGGGGTGGGCGGAGGCGAAGTAAAGCGCAGCCGGCCCGCAGGCCGCCCCGTTCCTCGACGCCACAAGATCGAGTTCTGGCACTTGATCGCGAAACGAGAATCAGCGAGCCATTCGCCGTAGCCCACCCCCGCCGCCTCCCTTCGAAGGCCTGCAAGGCCGGATCAGGGCTGGCGCTCCCCCTTCGCGAACGCGGTGGCCGGCACCAGGCCGGCGTCGGGCCACGGGGTCTCGATGCCCACCAGCTGCGCGAGCGCGCGCGGGACGCCGCGCAGCGAGGGCGTGCCCGCCACGCGCGCGACGGGAACGCCCGGACCCGTCACGATGAAGAGCGCGGGCTTGTCGTGCTCCATCGCCGTTCGGATCCCGTGGTCGGACATCACGACCAGCAGGTCGTCGGCGTCGAGCGCGGCGGAGAGGCCCCCGAGGCGGGCATCCAGATAACGGTATACGTCGAAGAGCAGCTTGGCCCCGTCGTCCTGGCCGTCCTGAACGGCCTCCGCGAAGTGCGCGTGCGTCAAGATGTCCAGCGCTTCGACGCGCAGCGCGAACAGGTCGAGCTCGCGCGCCGAGACGAGCGCCTCCGCGGCATCCATCTGCGCCGCGATCGTGCGCAGGTGCACCCGGTCGCGCTCGGCGCGCACCGCGGCGAGGCCCGGAAAGCGAGCGCGCTCGACGGGGTCGAGATCCCGCGCGCTGGCGCCGAGGGGCACTTGTCGCCGCGCGCCGCCCGGCCCGGTCACCTCGCTGTGACGGCCGGCATGCATGCCCCCATGCGCAAACAGCAGGTTCGCCGCCGCGAGATCGCCGGCGCCCACCACGCTGAAGAAGTCCCGCTCCTCGGGCAGCACCCAAGCGAGCGCATCGAAGGGGTTCGTGCCGATCGAGGCGAGCCCGGCGAGCTCGGTTCCGAACTGGTGCACGATCCCCGCGAACGAGGCCGTGCTGCGCCGGTCCGGCCAGACGATCGATTCGAGCGCGGCGGCCGTGAGCGGCGGATCGCTCTCGAGCACGGCGCTGGTGCCCGAGCGCACCAGCGCATCCAGAACCGGGAGCTCGCCGCGCGCGCGCAGGTACTGCACGATCCGCCAGTCGCCGCAGTCGAGCAGCACGACGGCCGCCCGCCGGCGCCCGTCACCCGGACGCCGAGCGAGCACGGCGTGCTCGGGCGCGCGCGGCTCGCGCGCCTGGATCTCGACCCGCCGCGTTTCGCCGGGGAGCGGACTCGCCGTGCCCGACCCCAGAATGGACCCCTGCGCGCCCAGCCAGACCCAGCGCACCGGCGCGGTCCCCGGCGACCGTTCGACCGCGAGCTCGCCGCTCGCAGGCATGGCGAGGCTCGGGTAGTCGGCGTCGACCGGCGCGCCCGGCTCGGGTGAGACCCGCAGCCGGGTCCCGGGACGCGGCTCGGCGAGCACGAAGCGCAGCTCGCCCCGGCGCGCCGCGCCCGTCCCCTGCGCGAGCTGCGCGTGCCCCTGCGAGCGTTCCAGCTCGGCGCGCGTGAGTCCCTCGAGCGGGAAACGCAGGCGCTCGCGGTCGTAGACGGCGAGCGCTTCCTCCCGGCGTCCGGCGTTCACGAGCGAGAGGATCAGGCGGATCGCCAGTGCCTCGCGCAGGCGCGGATCGGCGACGCGCTCGCTGGCGGCCGCCGCCTCGCGGATCAGCTCGAGAGGGGGCCGCGCGGGGTCCTTCAGCCCGGCAATGCTCAGGGTGAGCGCATAGCGCGCGAGCAGCTCGCCGGGATCGCCACCCGAGCCGCGCCAGCTGGCATAGGTGCGCTGTACGGAGGCGAGATCGCCCAGGGCCGCGAAAGCGCGGCCGCGCGTCTCGAACCAGAGCGCGAGCCCCTCGTTCGCGCCCGCGGGCGTCTGCGCGCCCAGCACCGAGAGCGCGTGCGAGGGCTCGCCTCGCAGCAGCCACCGGTTCGCCAGGGCGACGCGCATCGCGACGGGCACAGCCTCGCGCAGCATCAGGCGCGCCTCGAGCTCCGCCAGCACCGCGTCTTCGTCTTCTACGCTCGATCGTGTCGATAGCTCGAGCGCGAAGAGCTGCGCGTCGTCCGGATGCGCCTGCGCGGCGCGTCGCGCCAGCTCGGCGGCCTCGGCCGCGCGCCCTTCCTCGCGCCAGGTCTGGATCAGGTGGATGGCGAGGTCCGGCCGCGGCGCCCAGTTCCTGGATCGGGGATCGGCGAGCACGCGCGCGAGCAGCTCGGCGCATTCGACGCCGCGCTCGCTCGCGAGCAAGGCGAGGCATCGGCACTCCGCCGCGGCGCGTCCGGTGTCGCTGGCATCGACGCGCCCCTGGGTGAGCGAGAGCGCCGATGCGAAGTCGCCCGAGACGGTCGCCTCGCAGGCCTCCATCACGGCGAGCTGATCGCGCACGCGCTCGGCCGAGACGAGTCCCACGCCGGCCGCGGCCAGGACGAGCCCCGCCGCGACCAGCCCGAGCCCGCGCTTGCCAGGGCTCAAGCGCTCTCCCTCGCGGCGAGCCGCAGCTTCAGCCGGACGCCGTCGCGCCCGCGTTCACCGCTCAGCGAGAGCCAGATCCACGGGTACAGCTGCTGGGGGAGCAGGACGATTCCCGCCGGCACCCGCGCGCGCAGCTTTGCATCGGCTTCCTCCACGCGCGCGAGATCGAGGACGAGCGCCCCCGGCCCGTCGAGGCCGATCAGCGCCTCCGTCTCGCCGCTCGCGCCGTCGAGCGCCTTGCGCAGACTCGCGGGGTTCCAGCCGGCGACGAGGGCGCGCTCGGTCGCCACGTAACAAGGCGCGAGGTCCGGAAGCAGGTTGAGATCGAGCAGGCAGGCGCCGCTCGCGCCGCCGACCGAGATTGCGCTGCGCTGCACGGGCCAGCTCTCGCGGACCTTCTCGATGAATGCTTCGATCGCGGCGATCGCCGCCGTGCGTTCGCGTACACCGAGCGCCAGCGCCGTTCGCGGCGTGGCGCGCCCGTTCTCCGGCAGATAGACAGCCGCCTCCCAGGTGCCATCGAGCACGAGCCCGCTGAAGAGCGCGCTCTCCAGATGGAAGAGACGCGCGGCCTGGCTCTCGGCGGGAACGAAGGACGCGAGGTCGAGGCGCACGCCCGCGCGCACGCGCGCGTGCACGAGTTGTTCGCTCGCCGAGAGCACGGGGGGGCCCGCCGGCTCGGAACCGGGGAGCAGGAATCCGGCCGGGCCCTCGAGTGCGTCGCTGGGCAAGGCCAACGAAACGGCGAGCGTTCCGTCGTCGCCGATGTCCGCGGTGCCGACCATGCGAGCAGCCCTCCCCACGGGAAGCGCGAACGCAAGGTCGTGCTCGCCGCGCTCGCGGTGGAGCGCCGCCAGCGGGCCGGTCGGGTCGCCGCACGCGAGCGCACCCGGAAGCTGCGCGCCCGTCTCGGCCCGCGCCTCCACCCACTCGCAGGCGGGCAGTCGCCCCGTGAGACTGCGCGCGTGGCGTGCGAGCGGCGTGCCCTCGAGCTTCGCGGCGGTCGCCAGCAAGCGGTGGAGAGCGGCGGTGCGCGCGAGCAAGAGCGCGCCGGACGGAAGGCCCGCGTCGGGCGGCTGCTGCCCGGAGCACGCCGCGAGCGCGAGGCCGGCCACCACGGCCAGGGCGCGGGGGCGAAGGGCGCGGCGGCGGGCCATGGGCGGTGTGGACCTCGGCGGGCGGATGGCACTGGATCGGCAATGCGGGCCCGCATCTTGAGGCCGGAGCTGCGCATCAACGAACGTGCCGGCGGGCTCAATCAGGAACCTCCCCGTGCCGATACCCAGGCTCGCAGGCAACCCGCAGCCCACCGTGGATCCAGGCTTGAACCTCGACGAATCGGACCCCCGAGGCCCCGCACCGCCGCGCAAGCGCGATCGGCACGCGCTCGCCCCTTCGCTGGCGGGCGTGGGCTCGCGCCGGATCCTCGGCATGCGGGTGGACGGGCTCCGGACCAGCATCGCGGCAAACGGCATCCTCGAGCTCGCGGAGGCTGGCGCCGGCGGCGTGGTGTGCGTGGCGACCGTCCACATGGTGATGGAGGCCTTCGACGCGCCCGACTTCCAGCGCAGCGTGAACGCCGCCGATCTGGTGACTCCCGATGGTGTACCGCTGGTCTGGGCGCTGCGCGAGCTCGGCCTCCGCGAGACCCGCCGCGTGTACGGGCCGACGCTGATGCGGCTGGTGTGCCGTCGGGCCGAGGAGTGCGGCCTGCCGGTTGGGCTATACGGCGGGAGCCCCGAGCTGCTGGAACGGCTGCGCGAGCGCCTGATCGCACGGCATCCGCTGCTGCACGTCGCGTTCGCCGCGAGCCCCCCGTTCCGGCCTGAAACGGAGCTGGAAGACGCGAGCACCATTCAGGCGATCGAGGCCTCGGGCGCGCGCATCCTCTTCGTGGGCCTCGGCTGCCCCAAGCAGGAGCGTTGGATGGCGGCGCACCGCGAGGCGTTGCCGTGCGTGATGCTGGGCGTCGGCGCGGCCTTCGACTTCCTGGCGGGCAGCAAGCGCCAGGCGCCCGGCTGGATGCAGCGCGCCGGGCTCGAATGGCTCTTCCGCCTCGCGAGCGAGCCGCGCCGGCTCTGGAGGCGCTACCTGATCCAGAATCCGCGCTTCCTGTTCCATTTTGCGCGCCAGCTCGCGCGCAGGCACCTCTCGCACGAGCAAGGCGTGGCGGCATGACGGCCGCCCCCCGCGTCCTCGTCACCGGCGCCGGCGGCTTCATCGGCCACCACCTGGGCAAGTTCCTGGTGGCGCGCGGCTACCACGTGCGCGGTGCCGACCTGAAGCTGCCCGAGTTCGAGCCCACCGCCGCCCACGAGTTCGAGCAGCTCGACCTGCGCCGCTGGGAGAGCTGCCTGCGTGCCACAAACGGGATTGACGAGGTCTACGGCCTGGCGGCCAACATGGGCGGAATCGGCTTCATCGAGGCCAACAAGGCCGTGATCATGCACGACAGCGCCCTGATCAACCTGCACATGCTGGAGGCCGCGCGCGTCAACGGTGTGCGCCGCTATCTGTTCACGTCTTCGGCCTGCGTCTATCCGCGCTATCTCCAGGACCGCCCCGACGTGACCCCGCTGCGCGAGGAGAGCGCCTATCCCGCGGACGCCGAGGACGGCTACGGCTGGGAGAAGCTCTTCGCCGAGCGCCAGTGCCGCCACTACTACGAAGATCATGGGCTCGAGACCCGGATCGTGCGCTTTCACAACATCTTCGGCCCGCTGGGCACCTTCGAGGGGGGACGCGAGAAGTCGCCTGCGGCCTTCTGCCGCAAGATCGCCCTCGCGAATCCGAACGACGAGATCGAGGTCTGGGGCGACGGCCAGCAGACGCGCTCCTATTGCTACATCGACGACTGCGTCGAGGGCATCCACCGGCTGATGCGCTCGGAGCATCGCGAGCCGCTGAATCTCGGCCAGGACCGACTCGTCTCGATCGAGGAGCTGGCGCGCATCGTCGCCTTCATCGCCGGAAAATCCGTGAAGCTGCGCTACGACACCAGCAAGCCCCAGGGTGTGCGCGGCCGCAACAGCGACAACACCCGGCTGCGTCAGGTGCTCGGCTGGGTGCCGACCACGAGCCTCGAGCGCGGGCTCGAGCTCACCTACCGCTGGATCGAGTCGCGGCTGCGCGCCCAGAACCGGCTCCCGGGCTGACGCGCGTGGTGGGCTCGCGCGCGCGGGTGCTGCTGGTCGAGAGCCTCTCGGGCGGCAACGCCTACGGGGTGGAGCTCGTACGTGCGCTCGCGCAGCGCGTGAACCTCACCGTCGTGACGGTGGACGATACCCGCGTGGAGCCGGGCGACTGTGCCAGGCTGTTGCCCGTGCTGCCCCGCTACGGCGGAAGGCAGGGGCGGCTGCGCAAGCTCGTGCGCGAGCTGCACGGTGTCGCGCGCCTCGCCTGGGAGCTCT
>Ga0184615_10000656_pt1 | contig 18780 bp, 16 predicted proteins | sample PLM4_65_coex_FD_133134 | JGI IMG/M metagenome (GOLD analysis project Ga0184615, IMG submission 133134) | Groundwater sediment microbial communities from an aquifer in East River, Colorado, USA - PLM4_65_coex | ecosystem: Environmental > Terrestrial > Soil > Riparian zone | place: USA: East... | reverse complement strand
TCCGGCGGCCCCAGGCTCACCCGGGTGGCCGCCACCGCCCTGAGCAGGCCGGGGCCCTGCTGCTCGGCCCGCTCGAGCTCGGCGAAGAAGGAGCGCGCGGCGGCGAGCGCGGAGTCGTACGCGGTGGGGCTGTAGCGATACACCGACCTCACGCTGAACGCGCGGGACTCGCCCTCGCTGGTGATCTCCTCGGGGGACTTGGGCGTCTCGAACGAGAAGGGAGCGACGACCGTGCGGTCCGCGACCTGGCCCGCGTCGGGCAGGGCCGTGATGACGACGGCGGGCGGCGGGAACAGCGCGTAGCCCGCCACCGCGGCTCCCACCAGCGGCAGCCAGCGCACCAGGTGGAACCGGACCGACTCGCCGAAGCTCCGACTGGTCCCCGGCCTCGGGGGCAGAACCCTGTCGTTATGCGACATCAGCCGCTCTGGTCTTCCGCATAGGCCAGAATGATCTCGCGCACGAGACGGTGACGGACCACATCGGTCTCGTGCAGGTAGCAGAAGGCGATCCCTTCGATTCCCGGCAGCACCCGCTCCACCTGCACCAGTCCGGACTCCTCGCGCCGTGGCAGGTCGATCTGCGTCTTGTCGCCCGTCACGACGGTCTTGCTGTTCACGCCGAGCCGGGTGAGGAACATCTTCATCTGGGCGCCGGTCGCGTTCTGCGCCTCGTCCAGGATGATGAAGGCGTCGGCCAGGGTGCGCCCGCGCATGTACGCCAGCGGAGCGATCTCGATGGTCCGGGTCTCCAGCGCCCGCTGCACCCGGTCGTGCGGCATCATGTCTTCGAGCGCGTCGTAGAGCGGGCGGAGGTACGGATCGACCTTGGCCTGGAGGTCGCCGGGCAGGAAGCCAAGCGACTCACCCGCCTCCACCGCCGGCCGGGCGAGGATGATCCGCTTGACCCGCTTCCGCGCGAGCGCCTCGACCGCCTTCGCGACCGCGAGATACGTCTTGCCGGTGCCGGCGGGGCCGATGCTCACGACGATGTCGTGGTTGGCGATCGCCTGGAGGTAGTCGCGCTGGCCCTGGGTCTTGGCCGAGATGGCGCGCCTCAGGCCGGGCAGGACGATCTTGCCGTCGCTCGCCGTCAACGCCTCGCCGGTGGGAGCGTCCGCCGCCAGGCGGTAGAGGTCATCGGGGGTCACCGGCTCGCCGATGCGCGCCAGATCGACCAGCCCCTGCACCACCGGCGCGGCGCGCTCGACCTGCTCCGCGGTTCCGGACACGGTCACCGCGTCGCCGCGGAAGGAGATCCGCACGCCCAGGGTCCGCTGCAGCTCCTGCAGGTTGCTCTCGTTCACCCCGGCGAAGAGCAGCGGGTCCGCCCCCTCGGCGGAGATGCGGTGTTGGATGTCGTCGGCCATAAATACAGTGAAGGGTGAAGAGTGAAGTGTGAAGAGTGAAAGGGCCGCCCGCCACCCCCCTTCACTTCTTACGTTTCACTTTTCACGCTTTTCCCCTCCCTGCGTCATCTCCAGGTGTAGTTCCGCCAGATCTTCCGGATCGACGGGCGACGGCGCCCCCTCGAAGAGCGCGCGCTGCGCCGTGGTCTTGGGAAAGGCGATCACGTCGCGCAGCGAGTCCGCATCGGACAGCAGCATCACGATGCGATCCATGCCGAAGGCGAAGCCCCCGTGGGGCGGCGCGCCGGCGCGGAGTCCCTCGAGCAGAAAGCCGAATCGCTGCTCGGCCACGTCGTCCGCGATGCCGAGCAGGCCGAAGATCCGCTGTTGCAGCACCGGATCGGCGATGCGCAGGCTCCCGCCGCCGAGCTCGGTGCCGTTGAGCACCATGTCGTAGGCCAGCGAGCGCGACCGCTCCGGCGCGGTGTCCAGAAGGTGGAGATCCTCGGGATGCGGCGCGGTGAACGGATGGTTCACGGAGGCGAGTGCGCCGGTCGCGGGATCGCGCTCGAAGAGCGGGAAGTCCACGATCCAGACGAAACGATTCACGCCCTCCGGCACCAGGTCGAGCCGGCGGGCCACCTCGTGCCGGACCCGGTCGAGCGCCGGACTGGTGACGTGATCGGGGCCGGCCACCAGGAGGCAGAGATCGCCGTCGGCCAGGCCGAGCGCCGCGGGAGCGTCGGGACCGAGATGCTTCGCTGGGCCACCCTCGAGCGCGGCGCCGGTCAGCTTGAGCCGCAGCACTCCCGCCGCACCCAATGCCTTCGCCGACGCCTCGATCTCGTCCACCTGCTTCCGGGTGAGCGCCGCGCCGCCCGGCACCCGGATCCCGCGCACCCGGCCGCCCGCGCCGATCGCGCTCCGGGTGATCGAGAAGTCCGCGGGGCGGAAGACCTCCGTGGCGTCGAAGATCTCGAGCCCGAAGCGGAGATCGGGCTTGTCGCTGCCGTAGCGCTCCATCGCGTCGGCGTGGCGCATCCGCTCGATCGGCGTCTCGACGGCGACTCCCGCCTCGGCCCAGAGCGCCTCGACCATTCCTTCCCCGAACCCGAGCACGTCCTCCACGCCAACGAACGAGGCCTCGACGTCGATCTGGGTGAATTCCGGCTGCCGGTCGGCGCGGAGGTCCTCGTCGCGGAAGCAGCGGGCGATCTGGAAGTAGCGGTCGAGGCCCGCCATCATGAGCAGCTGCTTGTAGAGCTGCGGCGACTGGGGAAGCGCGAAGAACTCGCCCCGGTGCACCCGGCTCGGCACGAGGAAGTCGCGCGCGCCTTCCGGTGTCGGCTTGGTCAGGATCGGCGTCTCGATCTCCAGGAACCCGAGGTGATCGAAGTAGCGCCGGGTCACCTGCATGAGACGGTGGCGGAGGAGCAGGTTGCGCTGGAGCTCGGGGCGGCGGAGATCGAGCACCCGGTGCCTGAGGCGCAGCTCCTCCGCCGGGAGATCTTCTTTTTCCTTGCGCGCGACCGGAATCGGCGGCGTCTGCGCGGGCCCCGCCACCTCGAGCCCGGTGAGGTGCAGCTCGACCTCGCGGGAGACCAGGGCTTGGTCGCGCGACGGCTCGGGCCTGAGCTCCACCGTGCCGCGCGCCAGCACGACCGTCTCCGCCCCGAGGCCGGCGGCGCGTGCCATGACGTCGGACGGAGTCCACGCGGGATTGCAGGAAAGCTGCACCAGGCCGGCCCGGTCGCGCAGGTCGACGAAGACCAGGCCGCCGAGGTCCCGGCGGCGGTGGACCCAGCCGCCGAGCCGGACTTCGCGGCCGACGTCGGCCCGGGTAAGGGCGCCGGCGAGATGGGTGCGGAAAGCGGTCGCTGCGGGTTTAGCGCGCTTCGGCATCGACGAGGATGCGATAGAACTCATCTGGGGTCCGCGCGCCGACCAGCCGCTGGCGGACGTTCTCCCTCCGTACCAACCGGGCGATGCGACTGAGGATCTTGACGTGGAGCCCCGCGGAAGCATCCGGGCCCACGATGAGAAAGAACAGGCGGACCGGCTCGCCGTCGATCGAGTCGAACGGCACCGCCGCCTCGCTCACGCCGCCGACGACGGTCAGCTCCTTCACGGCGGCCGATCGGGCGTGTGGGATCGCTACGCCGAAGCCGATGCCGGTGGTCAGGACCGATTCGCGCTCTTCGATGGCCCCGAGCACCTGATCGAAGTCGCCGCCGGCACGGTCGACCAGATGGCGCACCAACTCGGCAATGGCCGCCCGCTTGTCGCGGGCAGCCAGCGGCACCACGAGCCGATCCGGTGTCAGCAGCTCGGTCAGCAGCACGACGCGGAGCGGTGGCGCATGGCACAAACGTAACCGCCGCACGGAGGGGGGGCAATGCAAAATCCACCTTGCGGTTAGCCGTCCGGCTCGGGCTTTCCCGCGACGTCGATCAAGGCTATCTTCGCCGGTTAGAGGCGCTTCCGCGCCAGGCCCCGCATCTCGCAGACAGGTCCCGTGATCCATCGTCCCCCCGCCTCGTCCCCACTCGATCTTGCCCCCGCCGAGGCCCATGCCGCGCTCGAGGCCTGGGTGGCCGACCGGGGCCTGCCGCGCTACCGCGCCGACCAGCTCATGCGCCGGCTGTGGGTGTCGCCGGTCGAAAGCTGGGCCGGGGCGACCGAGCTGCCGGCCGGGCTCCGCGCCGAGCTGGAACTGGCGCAACCCCTGCCCCGCCTCCACGCCGAGGTGGTCCAGCAGTCCGCCGACGGGACCCGCAAGTATCTCTGGCGTCTCTCCGACGGCGAGGCGATCGAATCGGTGCTCATCCCGAGCGGCTCCCGCCGCACGCTCTGCATCTCGTCCCAGGCGGGCTGCGCGCTGCGCTGCTCCTTCTGCGCGACCGGCCGCATGGGCTACCGGCGGAACCTCACGCCGTTCGAGATCGCCGGGCAGGTGCGGGAGATCGTTCTGCGGACGCCGGAGGACAAGCCCACCAACATCGTGTTCATGGGCATGGGTGAGCCGCTGCTCAACTGGAGCGCGGTGGACGTGGCGCTCAGCATCCTCAACGCGCCCGACGGCTTCGGCATCGGCGCCCGCCACATCACGGTGTCCACGGTCGGCATCCTGCCCGGAATGGCCGAGCTCGCCAAGCGGCCGGAGCAGTTCCGGCTGGCGATCTCGCTGCACGCCACGACGACGGCGCAGCGGCTCGGCATCATGCCGATCGAGAAGAAATACGATCTGGAGGCCGTGCTGCGGGCGGCCGAGGCGTTCCGGAAGCGGGTGACGTTCGAGTACGTGATGATCGCCGGGACCAACGACGCCGACGCCGACGCGGACCGGCTCGCGAAGCTGGCGCGACGGCTCGGCGCGCTGGTCAACATTCTGCCGCTGCACCCGGGTGGCGCGCCGGATCTCACACCCACGACGGCGGCGGGCATCCGGCGCTTCGCCGACCGGCTCCGCAATCAGGGCATCGAGGCGACGGTGCGCCGGAGCCGCGGACTCGACATCAACGCCGCGTGCGGGCAGCTGCGGGTGGAGGTGGAGAAGAAGCGGGGGAAGGCACAGGTGGCGGCGGAAGGGTGATGGGCGTTGTCACCCTGAACGCAGTGAAGGGGGCCATAGCCGTATGGCCCCCTTCGCTTCGCTCAGGGTGACAACGTCCCGCCGCCCACTGCCCACTGACCATCCGCCCGCCTGCCCCGCTCCCCCTACCCCGTCGCCCCGAACCCCGCCGCGATCGTATTGATCGACAGCAGCAACGCCGAGAGCTGCTCCTCCTGCGTCCGGTCCCCGCCCGACTCCCGGAACCGCCGCAGCAGCGCGATCTGCTGCCGGGAGACCAGATTCAGCGTCGGCATCCGCCGGGCGAGCTTCCGCCGGAACCGGGGGAACCGCTCGGCCAGCTCGGTCCCGCCGCTGATCCTGAGCACCGCCTCGACCGTCTTGTGGTACTCCTCCTCGATCATGGGGAAGATGGCGTCCCGCACCGCGGCCTCGGGCACCAGCGCCGCGTATTCGCGGGCGATGTCGAGATCCACGTAGGAGAGTGTCTTCTCCACCTCGTCCACGATCAGTCGGAAGAGCCGCGAGTCGTTGAACATCCGGCCGAGAAGCGCCGACCCGCGCTGGCCCCGCACCTGGAAGAAGGTGAGGATCCCGCTGCCGACGCCGTACCACCCGGGGACGAAGTGCCGGTTCTGCGACCAGGCGAAGACCCAGGGGATCGCGCGCAGGTCGCTGAGCGACTGCGCGCCGAATCGGCGGGCCGGACGCGAGCCCATGTTGAGCAGCGTCAGCTCCTCGAGCGGGCTCGCGGCCTGATAGTACGGGAGCAGGCTGGGATCGTCGATCAGCCGCCGGTAGGCCGCCATGGCCGCGCCGGACAGCGCCTCCATCGCCTCGTCGCCCTCGGCGGTCGGAACCAGCGCCTCTTCCCGCTCGGACTTGAGGGTGTGCTCCACCACGCTCGCCGCGAGCAGCTCGATCTGATACTGCGCCGTTCCCCGGTTGGCGTACTTGAAGGAGACCACCTCGCCCTGCTCGGTGATCCGCATCCGGCCGCCGATGGATCCGGCCGGCTGCGCCGCGATCGCTCTGCCGGTCGGGGCCCCGCCGCGGCTCACCGAGCCGCCGCGGCCGTGGAAGAAGGCGATGGGGAGGCCCGCCTCGCGGCCGACCCGGGTCAGCTTGATCTGCGCCTTGTACAGCTCCCAGTTGGACGCGAGGAATCCCCCGTCCTTGTTGGAGTCCGAATAGCCGATCATGACCTCCTGCACCCCGCCCTGCGCCCGGACGCTGCGGCGCACCAGCGGAACGGTGAGGAGCTCCTTCATGATGGCGGGCGCGCGCTGGAGATCCTCGATGCTCTCGAAGAGAGGAACGATCGGCAGGGTGCAGCTCTCCACCCCGGATGTATCGGCGAAGAGCCCCGCCGTCTTCGCGAGCAGGTAGGCGCCTAGGACGTCGCTCACGCTCCGAGTCATGCTCAGCACGAAGGTGCCGAAGGCCTCGCGGTCGATCTCCTCGCGCAGCGTGCGCACCAACGCGAACATCCCGAGCGTCTCGGCGGTGTCGTCCGGAAGCGCCGGCACCGGGGCGCCCGGCGTCAGCGGGCGCGCCAGCTCGATCCCGATCCACGCACGCCAGGCTTGGGCGTCGCCCGGAGGCTCGGCGCCGCCGGCCGCCACGGCGTGAAGCGCGCGCAGGGCGGCGTTGAGCTTGGTGGTGTTCTCCCGGACGTCGAGCCTGACGGTGCTGAACCGGAACGCCTCGACTTCCCGGCGCACCGGCTGCACCAGCGACTCGGCCAGCTCGCGGCGCCCGGCATCCACCAGCTCGGACTCGATGAGCCGCAGGTCCGCGACGAGCGCGTCGGCGGAGGCGTAGGCCGCGGGATCGATCCGGGTGTCCCCCCGCTCGGTGGCGCGGATCATCACCTCGAGCCGCCGGAGCATGGTCGCGAGATACTGCCGGAAGATCTCACCCGGGTTGCGGCTCGCGATCGCATCTCCGTCGCCGGTGGCGGCCAGCTCCCGCTCCAACGCCTGGCGGAACCGGTCCGAGGCCGGCACCGAGCGCTCGGTGATGCTGAGCGCGCGCACCAGCTCACCCAGGCGGCGGTGATAGCGGCGGACGCCGGTGAGCCGGTTTTCCAGCAGCGTGCTGCGGGTGACGGCATTGGTGACGAACGGGTTGCCGTCGCGGTCCCCGCCGATCCAGGAGCCGAACTGGAAGAAGGCGGGGACGTTGAACGCCTCGCCCGGGTAGTACTGCTCGAGGGCCCGCTCGACCTTCTCCATCAGGTCGGGCACGGCCTCGAACAGCGTCTCGTTGAAGAAGTGGAGTCCCCAGTACACTTCCTGAGGCACGGTCGGCTTGGCGAGCCGCAGCTCGCCGGTGAGGCACAGCAGCTCGATGTCGTTCCTGAGCCCGGCCACCAGCGCCTGGCGCTCGCGCGGCGTCCAGCGGGGCGACTCCAGCTCGACCAGCCGCCGGTAGATGCGGCGGTGCTTCTCGAGCACGGTGACGCGCTTCGCCTCGGTGGGATGGGCGGTGATGACCGGCCGCACCTGGAGCGCTTCGAGGAGCTTGCGGACCTCGGCCGCCGGGATGCCGGAGGCGGCCGCCGAGGAGACGACCTGCGCGAAGGTGCCGCGAAGCTGCTCGTAGCCCCGCTCCGCCTCGATCTGCCGCCGCCGCCGCATCGCCGCGTTCTGCTCCGCGATGCTCAGCAGCTGGAACCAGATCCCCTGCACCTGCAGCGTCCGGGCGAGGACCTCCGGGCTGAGCTCCGCGACCTCCCGCTCCCCGCGCAACACCGGCTCCACCTCCGGCTGCCGCTCGCGCACCAGCTCGAGCAGCAGCCCGGAGAGAAGCTCCACCACCTGGGTGGCGTACGCGGCCGCGCTCGCCGCGGCCGGATCCGCCGACTCGGGCAGGGTGGCCGCGGAGAATGGCTCGAGCGCGGCCTGGGTCACACGACCTTGTCCCGGAGTGGGGCACCTTGGAAGAAGAGGCGGAGATTCTCCAGCGCGCGCATTCCCATCGCCACCCGGGTCTCCTGCGTCGCGCTGCCGAGGTGGGGGAGCAGAACCACGTTCTCCATCGCCAATAATTCGGGCGACACCTGCGGCTCGCGCTCGAAGACGTCGAGTCCGGCGCCGGCCAGGCGCCCGCTCCGGAGGGCGGCCACCAGCGCCGCCTCGTCCACCACGTCACCCCGCGCGGTGTTGATCAGGAACGCGCCGGGCTTGAGCCGCGCCAGCCGCTCCGCGTTCATGAGGTGGCGGGTCTCGGGGCTCGCCGGACAGTGCAGCGAGACGAAATCCGCTTCCTCCAGCACCTGCTCGAGACGGTCACGCGGCTCGGCGCCGAGTGACGCGGCGACCTCGGGCGACGGTGGAAACGGGTCGTGGAAGATGATCCGCATCCCGAACCCGTGATGGGCGCGCTTCGCCACGGCCCGGGCGATCCTCCCCATGCCCACCAGCCCGAGCGTCTTCCCGCTGACCTGGGTGCCGAGCATGTGCGTCGGGCGCCACCCGGTCCACGAGCCCGAGCGCAGATGCCGCTCGCCTTCGCCCGCGCGGCGAGTGACGGCGAGCAGCAGCGTCATCGCGATGTCGGCGGTCGCGTCGGTGAGGACGTCGGGGGTATTGGAGACGGCGAGGCCGCGCGCCTTGGCCGCGTCCACGTCGATGTGGTTGAATCCCACCCCGAAGTTGGCCAGCAGCCGCGCGCGGCGCGGCTCGACGGCCAGCACCTCCGCGGTGAGGCGGTCGGTCACCGTGCAGAGCAGGGCGTCGGCGGTCTTCAGCGCCTCGCGCAACCCGTCGGGCCCGAGCGGACGATCGTCCTTGTTGAGCTTCGCGTCGAAGTCCTTCGCGAGCGCCTTCTCGACCGGCTCCGGCAGGCGCCGGGTCACCACTACCGTGGGCCTCGCGCTCATCGCGCGGCCGTGGTCCGCTGGGGCCGCGTGGCGAGGGTAGCCTTCACCGTCGAGCCCAGCTCCGCGGCACTGGCCGCCACGGTGAGCCCCGCCGACCGCATCATCTCGGCCTTCTCCGCGGCCGTGTCGCCGAACGCGCTGATGATCGCGCCGGCGTGGCCCATCCGGCGGCCCTTGGGCGCGGTGAGCCCGGCGACGTAGCCGATCACCGGCTTGCTCATGTTCTCCTTGGCGAAGAGCGCCGCCTCGGCCTCCTGCGGGCCGCCGATCTCGCCGATGATCATGACCGCGTCGGTTTCGGGATCCTGCTCGAAGAGCTTGAGGTGGTCGAGGAACGAGCTGCCGTTGATCGGATCGCCGCCGATGCCGACGCTGGTGGTGATGCCGATGCCCAGGTCCTTCATCTGCGACGCCGCCTCGTAGCCCAGCGTGCCGGAGCGGGTGATCAGGCCGACGTTCCCGCGGATGTAGATGTGCCCCGGCATGATCCCGAGCATCGCCTTGCCCGGGCTGATGACGCCGGCACAATTGGGCCCGACCAGCGTGGTGCGGCGCTCCCGGGGAAAGCGGAACAGGTAGCGCTTCACCATCATCATGTCCTGCGCCGGAATGCCGTCGGTGATGGTGACGATGAAACGGATGCCCGCGTCGGCCGCCTCCATGATCGAGTCGGCACAGAAGGCGGCCGGGACGAAGATGATGCTGGCGGTGGCGCCAGTCTCCCGGACCGCCTGCTTCACCGTGTTGAACACCGGCCGGTCGAGATGTTTCGCGCCGCCTTTGCCCGGGGTCACCCCGCCGACGACCTGGGTGCCGTAGGCCATCATCTCGCGCGCGTGGAAAGTCGCCTTGTCCCCGGTGAACCCCTGGACCAGGACTTTGGTGGTCTCGTCGATCAGGATGCTCATGACGGTCCATTCCCCGCCGACGCACGGCCGGCACGCGAGGTCTTGAGGGCGGCGACGACCCGCTCGGCGGCTTCCGAGAGCGTGTCGGCGGTGATGATCGGCAGGCCGCTCTCCTTCAGGATGCGGCGCCCCTCCTCCACGTTGGTCCCGGCGAGCCGGACGACCAGCGGGATCTTGAGCTCGGTCTCGCGGGTCGCCTGGACGACGCCCTGGGCGACCCAGTCGCAGCGGTTGATGCCGGCGAAGATGTTGACCAGCATCGCCTGGATGTTGCTGTCGGAGAGGACCAGCCGGAACGCGGCCGCGACGCGCTCGGGCGAGGCGCCGCCGCCGACGTCGAGAAAGTTGGCCGGGGCGCCGCCCGCGTGCTTGATCATGTCCATCGTGGCCATGGCCAGGCCGGCGCCATTGATGATGCAGCCGATGTTGCCGTCGAGCGCGACGTAGTTGAGGCCGTGCTCCGCCGCCTGCGCCTCGCGCGGGTCCTCCTCGGCGTAGTCCCGGAGCTCGCTGACGTTCGGCCGCCGAAACATGGCGTTGTCGTCGAAGGTCATCTTGCAGTCGAGGGCCAGCAGCGCGCCGTCCTTGGTGACGACGAGCGGGTTGATCTCCACCATGGTCGCGTCCAGGTCGCGGAACGCGCGGTAGGCGCCGAGCAGCGTGGTCACCGCCCGGCTCACCTGGGCCGGCGTGAGGCCGAGCCCGAACGCGATCTCCCGGGCCTGGAACGCGGTCATCCCCACCGCGGGCTCCACCACCTCGCGCACGATCGTGTCGGGCGAATTCCGGGCGATCTCCTCGATCTCCATCCCGCCCTGCGCCGACGCCACCACCATGATCCGCTCGCTCTTCCGGTCGAGCACGAGCCCGAGGTAGATCTCGCGCTCGATCGGCACCGCCGCCTCGACATAGAGCCGGTGCACCACCCGGCCCTCGGGCCCGGTCTGGTGCGTCACCAGCCGCTTGCCGAGCAGCGCCTTCGCCGCAGTGCGGACTTCGTCTTCGTTGCTGCAGAGCTTGATGCCGCCGGCCTTGCCGCGGGCGCCGGAGTGGATCTGCGCCTTCACCACCCAGCGCGAGCCGCCGATCTCGGAGGCCCGGTACACGGCCTGCTCGGGGCTGTAGGCGACACCCCCGCGGGGGATCGCGACGCCGAAGCCGGCGAGCAGCTCCTTGGCCTGATACTCGTGAATGTCCACGAACGCGCCTCCCCCTGCGAACGGTACGGTGTGTCGTGCGTCGTGTATCGTGTATCGTGTATCGTGTATCGTGTATCGTGTATCGTGTGTCGTGTGTCGTGTGTCGTGTGTCGTGTGTCGTGTGTCATCCTGGGCGAAGCGAAGGAGCCGAAGCCACGCTCTGCCTCCTTCGCTTCGCTCAGGATGACACAGCGGTGGTGGCTCTTCCCCTCTCGATCGCCGCCGCCATCTGAACCACGTTCTGCGCCATCCGCGCCGACGCCGCGTCGATCATCCGTCCGTCGAGCTGCGCGGCGCCGCGACCCTCGCGGGCCGCCTCGTCGAGCGCCAGGAGAATCCGCTTGGCGCGGTCCACCTCCGCGGGCGGCGGGGTGAAGACCTGGTTCGCGAGCGCGATCTGGCTCGGATGGATCGCCCACTTGCCCTCGATGCCGAGCGCGGCGCCGCGCTTGGCCCCGAGGATGTACCCGTCGGGATCCTTGAAGTCGCCGAACGGGCCGTCGATGGCGCGCAGCCCGTAGGCCCGGCACGCCACGATCATGCGCGACAGGGCCGCGTGCCACTGGTCGCCGGGATAGTCGGGATTGAGGCCGCCGATGCTCACCGTGCGCGCCCGGCAGCTCGCGGCGTAGTCGGCGACGCCGAAGTGCATCGCCTCCAGCCGGCGGCTCGACTGCGCGATCGCCTCGACGTTCGCCATGCCGAGCGCGGTCTCGATCAGCACGTCGATCCCGATCCGGTGGGGAATGCCCTTCGCCTCCTCGATCTGGGTGAGGAGGGCGTCCACCAGGTAGACGTCGGACGGCACGCCGACCTTGGGAATGAGCACCGTGTCGAGCCGGTGCCCCGCCTGCTCCACCACATCCACCACGTCGCGGTACATGTAGTGGGTGTCGATCCCGTTGATGCGGACCGAGATCGTCTTCCCCGCTCCCCGCCAGTCGAGATCGAGGAAGCCCTGAATCACGTTGCGCCGGGCCTGCTCCTTGTCGCCCGGCGCGACCGCGTCCTCGAGATCGAGGAAGACGTAGTCCACCTCGCTCTCGAGCGCCTTCCTGAACATCGCCGGCTGCGAGCCGGGGACCGCCAGCTCGCTGCGCTGCAGCCGCTGGCGGGCCGGCTCGTAGCGGGTGTGGCTCATCGGGCCACGCCCGCCGTCGCCTTCTCCTTGGCCGGAGCCGCGGCCGGCTGGGCGTCGGGCGCCCGGGGCGGCAGGTCCCGCTTCTCCAGCGGCTTGGCGTTGCTCCGCCAGTACTCCTGCGCCGCGGCGACCCCGCTGCCCGGGGTGATCTTCATTCCTACGTCGCGCATCGCCATCTCCGCGCCGGCGATGCCGCCGAGCAGCATGAGCTCGTTGAGGTCGCCGAGGTGGCCGATGCGGAAGAGCCGGCCGGCCATCCGCGCGAGGCCGGCGCCCAGCGCCAGGTTGTAGCGGCGGTACGCGATGTCGATGACCTCGGCGCCGTTGACGCCGGGCGGCACCATGATCGCGCTGACGGTGTCGGAGTGCCACTTGGGCGCCCGGGCACAGAGCTCGAGGCCCCACGCCTTCACCGCCTGCCGGGTGCCCTCGGCCAATCGGTGGTGGCGGGCGAAGACGTTGTCCAGCCCCTCCTCGAGCAGCATCGCGATCGACTCGCGCAGCCCGTAGAGCATCGGGAGCGACGGCGTGTAGGGGAAATAGCCGGTGGCGTTCGCCTTCCGCATGTCGCCGAAGTCGAAGAAGCAGCGGGGCAGCTTGGCCTGGTCGTACTTCGACAGCGCCTTCTGGCTGGCACACACGATGCCGAGACCCGCCGGCAGCATCAGCCCTTTCTGGGAGCCGGTGACCGCCAGGTCCACGCCCCACTCGTCCATCCGGAAGTCGATGCTCGCGATGGAGCTCACCCCGTCCACCATGAGCAGCGCGGGATGCTGGGTCTCCTTCAACGCCTTGCGGATGCCCGCGACGTCGCTGGTGACGCCGGTCGCCGTCTCGTTGTGGGTGAACAGCACCGCCTTGATCCGCTGGCCCTTGTCGGCGGCGAGTGCGTCCGTGTAGCGCTCGACCGGCGCCCCCTCGCCCCATTCGGCGTCGAGCACCTCGACGTCGAGACCGAGCCGCTGGGCCATGTCGATCCAGAGATGGCTGAACATGCCGAAGCGGGACGCCAGGACCGTGTCGCCCGGCGAGAGGGTATTGGTCAGCGACGCCTCCCAGGCGCCGGTGCCGCTCGCCGGGAAGATGAAGGCCTGCCCGGAGGTGGTCTTGACGATCTTCTTGAGGTCCTCGAGGACCGGGGCCGCGAGGCCGGGGAAGTCCGAGGAGCGGTGATCCTCCATGGCGCGATGCATGGCACGGAGGATACGATCGGGCGTGTTGGTGGGCCCGGGAACGAAGAGGAAGTTTCGGCCGGCCATGCGCGGAACCTCGGTGAGGGTAATGAGTGCCAGGCGGGAGCGGGACGCCCCCACCTGAAGCCGCTACAGAAGCCGCTACATTGGAGGCGCGGGCACTGAATAATCATGCGCCAGCACCATGTATATCACTTTGCACCTTTTTTCACAAGCCTCGGAGCCTCAACCCTGCCCCGCACCCATCCCACGCTCGCGTCCCCCGCGGCGCTTCTGTCCGAACTCTACTCCGTCGCCACCGCCGCGGTGGACCCGGGACCGGCGCTCACCCGGCGGCTCCGCACGCTCGCACCGGAGCGAGGGAACGAGCCCTGGATCATCGCGCTCGGCAAAGCGGCGCTTCCGATGGCCCGGGCGGCCGTAGATGTCCTCCGCGAGCGGGGGCTCGAGCCGGCGGGCGGCCTGGTGGTGTCTCCTGCCCAGTCGCCGTCGCCGCATCCGTCGCTCACCGCCGCCACCGGAGACCACCCGGAACCGGGCCCCGGCTCGCTCGCGGCCGCCCGTGCCCTCGCCGAATCGGCGCCGCTCGCCGCATCCGGCGCGGAGGTCTGGGTCCTCCTCTCCGGCGGCACCACCAGCCTGCTCGGCGCGCCGGTGAACGGGATCTCCCCCGAGGACCTCACCCGGATTTACTCCCTGCTGCTCGGCTCCGGCCTCGACATCACGGCGATGAACCGGATCCGGAAACGTTTCTCCCGCTGGGGCGCCGGCCGCCTCGCGCTCGCGCTCGCGCCGGCCCGGGTCCGGGTCTACGTCGTCTCCGACGTCATCGGCGACGATCTCGCGTCCATCGGCTCCGGCCCCTGCGTCCCCGATCCCGCGACTGCCGCCGACGTGCGCGGCCTCCTGCAGCGCTCCGGGCTCTGGGAGAAAATCCCGGAGTCGGCTCGCCGGCAGGTGAGCGAGGCCGAAGCGGGGAGAATGGCCGAGACGCCGAAGCCCGGTGACCAAGCGTTCGCGCGCGTGACCCTCGAGCTGATCGCGAGTAACGGCCTGGCTCTCGAAGCTGCGGCCAAGCGGGCGGCAGAGTTGGGCCTCGCCCCGGTGGTGTCGGACACGCCGCTCGCCGGGGAGGCGTCGGCGGCCGGGGCGAGTGTAGCCGCTACACTTCTGCAAGATTATGCGAGCCGAGGCATCCCGCAACCGGATCGGAAGCGCTGCCTCATCTGGGGGGGAGAGACCACCGTCACCCTGGGGCCATCGCCTGACGGCCTCGGTGGACGGTGCCAGGAGCTGGCGCTCGCCGCCGCCCGAACGCTCGTGGGCGCGCCACCCGGCGTCGCACTGCTGGCGGCCGGAACCGACGGTCGCGATGGTCCCACCGACGCCGCGGGCGCGATCGTGGACGGACGCACCTGGGAAGCCGTGACGGCCGCGGGCCGCGACCCCGCGCGCGATCTCGCCGCGCACGACGCCTACCGCGCGCTCGACGCCGCCGGCGTCCTGCTCCGACCGGGGCTCACCGGGACGAATGTGATGGATGTGGTGATCGGAGTGTGTCTGCCAGGTGGGTGATCGGATGCGAGCGACCGTAAGTGTCACCCTGAACGAAGTGAAGGGGCCACGCTATGTGGTGGCCCCTTCGCTGCGCTCAGGGTGACACTGTGATGCTAAGTGGCTACGGCCCCGCGTCCCGCGCCCGAAAATCCGCTCCCAGGATCACGCTCACGTCCACCCGCCGGAGCGAGTCGGGCTCGACCACGATCTGCCCCGCACCGAGTGCCTGTCGCACCTCGCGACCCCGGCCCGGGTCACCCCGCCGCACGATCACCCGCGTCGAGTCTGCCGCTTCGTCCGCGTTGCCGAAGAAGACCACGTCGAGACCCTGACGCCGCAGCATGCGCGTCGCCGCACGGGCGACCCCCGCCCGCCTGGTCCCGTTCAGCACCTCCACGATGACGCGGCGCTCGGGCGATGGGATGGGATAGGCGTGCTCCCGAGGCTCGGGCGGTGGAGGCGGGACCAGCAGCCTGACCCCGACCGCCAGACCTACCGTTGCGACCACGATCAGGACGATGCGGAGGGCGCGGCGACGAGACTGTTCCAGAAGCGGACCGTCGGTTCGAGAAGGGTGCGGCCGGAGCTCACCATGTGACCCACTCGTGCCCGGGCCACCTGGCGGAGGACGAGCGCCGGCTGGGACGGGAACCGCCCGGCGAGATCGGCGCGCCACTCGCGTTCGTGCTTGCGGCCGGGCTCCAGGTAGTCGGCGGAGTAGAGGATCCGTCCGACCATGTCCCACTCGGCGAGGCCGATCGAGTGGTAGCGGACGGCGTCGAGCACGCCGCGGTCGGTCTCCCCCTCCGACTTGGCGCGCGCGGCACTGGCGGGGCCGTGCCGCAGCTCCGGCGGGCCCGGAGCGGATGGCGCCCAGCGGGTCAGCTCGTCCTCGGGCGCGTCGCGGAGCGCGTCGTGCAGCCAGACCGCGCGAAGCCAGCGGTGCCGCTCGCTGTCGGGCACCCCCATCTCCAGAGCCCAGCGCGCGGCGAGCTCGGCCACCCGCTCGATGTGCTCGCGGCGAGCCGGAGTGACGATCGCCCATTCGGGCAGCGTCGGCCTGAGGCCCGGCGAGCCGGCCGGCTCCATCAGACCACCCCTTCGCCGAGCACGATGTTGTCGATCAGCCGGGTGAGCCCGACGCGGGCCGCGAGCGCCACGACGCTGGTCGCCTGCACCTCGGTCACCGGCGCCAGCGTGTCCGGCTCGGCCACGGCGATGTACTCCACCTGCACGTCGGGAAAGGCCCCGAGGAAGCGCCGCATCCGCGCTTCGATCGCCTTCCCGCTCCGCTCGCCACCGCGCCACGCGACGTGAGCCTCCTGCAAGGCGCCGCTCAGCGCCGTGGCGCGCCGCCGCTCCTCCGGGTCGAGATAGGCGTTCCGGCTGCTCATCGCGAGCCCGTCGGACTCGCGGACGGTGGGAACGATGGCGAGCTCGAGCGGCCAGTCGAGATCGCGCACCATCTGGCGCACCAGCACGGCCTGCTGCACGTCCTTCCGCCCGAAGCACGCCACGTCCGGCTCGGCCAGGTGGAAGAGCTTCGCGACCACCGTCAGCACGCCGCCGAAGTGACCAGGTCTGGCCGCCCCTTCCCAGCGCTCGGCCGACCTTCCGGGCACGACCCTGATCTCCGATCCCGGCGGATACATCACCGCCTCGCCCGGCACGAACAACGCATCCACCCCGCGCGCTTCGGCGAGGCGGCGGTCGCGGGCGAGATCGCGGGGATAGCGGGCGAGGTCCTCGGTGGGCCCGAACTGGAGCGGATTGACGAAGATGCTCATGAGCACCACGTCGGCGCGCTTCCGGGCCTCGTCCACCAGCGCCAGGTGACCCTCGTGCAGGAATCCCATGGTGGGCACGAGCCCGATGCGGCGGCCCTCGCGACGCCGGGCGCGCACCCAGCCCTTGAGGTCGGGGATGGTCCTGAGGTCGATCATGCGGGACGGGAGGGCGCGTCCGGCGCCCTCATTCGAAGCTGTGCTCCTTTCCGGGATAGCTCCCTCCCCGCACCTCGGTGGCGTACGCCCGGACCGCGTCGCGCACCGCGCCGCCGAGCTCGGCGTAGCGCTTGAGGAATTTGGGCGAGAATCCTTCGTTGAGCCCCAGCATGTCGTGCAACACCAGCACCTGCCCGTCGCATCCCGGTCCCGCCCCGATCCCGATCGTCGGAATGGTGAGCGCCGCCGAGATCCGCCGCGCGACTTCGGCGGGGATCAGCTCCAACACCACCGCGCAGGCCCCCGCCGCCTCGAGCGCCTTCGCGTCGTCGAGGAGCCGGTCGGCGGCCGCCGCGCCGCGGCCCTGGACCTTGTAGCCGCCGAGCGCGTGCACCGACTGTGGCGTCAGCCCGAGGTGCCCCATCACGGGAATCCCGCGCTCGACCAGCGCCTGGACCGTCTCGGCCATGTGCCGCCCGCCCTCCAGCTTCACACCGTTGGCCTCGGTCTCCTGCAGCACCCGCCCCGCGTTCCTGATCGCCTCGGCAACCGACACCTGGTAGGTGAGAAAGGGGAGATCCACGAACATCAGCGTGCCCGGGGCGCCCCGCCGCACCGCCGCGGCGTGGTAGATCATCTGGTCCAGCGTGGCGCTGAGGGTCGTCTCCTGCCCGGCGATGACCTGGTTCAGGGAGTCGCCGACCAGGAGCACGTCCACGTCCGCCCGGTCCAGCAGGCGGGCGAAGGCGGCATCGTAGCAGGTGAGCATCACCAGCCGCCGTCCGGCCGCCTTCCACCCGGGGAGGTCGAGGACGGATCGGGGGCGCGCGTCAGCGTTCATGAGCCTCCAGCTCGGCCAGCTCTCGCATCCAGAAGTCGCGGTTGGACAGCTCGGGATGGGGAATGATAAGGTCGGGGTCGGCGATCCGGCGATGGCCGTACCGCACGATGTCGAGGTCGAGGGTGCGTGTCCCCCAGCGCTCGCCGCGGACCCGACCCCGGCTGCCCTCGATCGCCTGGCAGGCCGCCAGCAGCGCGCGGGGCTCGAGCGCGGTCTCGAGGAGGACCATCTGGTTGAGGTACGCCGGCTGCTCCATCTCCGCGAGCGGAGCGGTCTCCTCCACGCCGGACTCCGCCACCAGGCGCGTGTGGGGGAGTGCGGCCAGCGCGGCGCGCGCGGCGGCAAGGTGCCCCGCGCGGTCCCCCAGATTGCTCCCGAGCGCGATGTACGCGCGCTCCCGTGCGCCCACTGGTGCCTCAGCTCTCGACGGCGAAATGCCGCGCGATCCGCTGGAGGTCGGTCGCGACCTCGCCGAGCTGGCGGATCGCCTGCTCCAGGTCGGCCTGCCCCGCCGCGGCGTCCTCGGCCCGCTGCGCCAGCTCATCGGTCTCCTTCCGGGTCCGGGCCGATCCCGCCGCCACCCGCTCGATCTGCTCGCTCAGCCCGCTCACCGCGCCGAGCTGCTCGGAGGCGGTGGCGGCGATGGCCTCGGCGTGGCGGCCGGCTTCGCTCGTCGTGCCGACGATGGCGTCGAGGGCCTGCGCCGCGTTGGCGCTCAGCTCCTCCACGCCCGCAACCGCTTCCCTTCCCCGCTCCATCTGATCGGAGACCGTCGCGACCTGGGAGCCGATCTCCTCCAGCAGGCCGCGCGCCTCCCGCGCCGCGTGGAGGCTCTGCGCCGCCAGGTCCCGCACCTCGTCGGCGACCACGGCGAAGCCGCGGCCCTCCCGACCCGCGCGCGCCGCCTCGATCGCCGCGTTGAGCGCGATGAGGTTGGTGAGGTCGGCGATCTCCCGGATCGTGCCGATGAACCCGCTGATCCGCGTGGTGAGCGCGCCCAGCTCCGCGACCTGCTCGACGCTCCCCGACACGAAGCCCTTGAGCCCGATCAGCCGCTCGATCGCCTGGCCGATCACCACCCGGTTCCGGCTCGCCACGGCGGCGGCGGTGCCGCTGGCCTCGGCCGCCTGCGCGCCCTGCGCGGCCATCGCGCGGGTGGCGGCGGAGAGCGCGTCGGTCGAGCGGAGCCCGCC
>Ga0184615_10000655_pt1 | contig 18785 bp, 20 predicted proteins | sample PLM4_65_coex_FD_133134 | JGI IMG/M metagenome (GOLD analysis project Ga0184615, IMG submission 133134) | Groundwater sediment microbial communities from an aquifer in East River, Colorado, USA - PLM4_65_coex | ecosystem: Environmental > Terrestrial > Soil > Riparian zone | place: USA: East... | reverse complement strand
TGGGGATCTGACCCCGGAGACGCGCATAGGGCCGGACACGACGCGCTCACGGCCGGTTCCACGGTCGCATCCCCGCAAGCGGGGCCCCTGCTCCACGTTCCACCGGCCCCCCGGAGCGGGACAGTAGAGCGCCGTAATGCGCGGGACTCACACGCGCCTACCCGGTCGCATCCCCGCAAGCGGGGCCCCTGCTCCACGGTCCGGCGCGTCGCCGATTTTGGCCGCAACCCCGGCGCAGGCATTTGAATATCCAATGGTAATCCAGGGGCTGGCACGAGTTTTGGCACAGGGCTTTGTCGCTCCCCTTGCCAATATTCCAGATATTGGCTGCGGCTCGCTTCGCGCCCTGAGCCAAAATCGCGACAGCGCATTGCGCGTTTCATTGTGTTAGGGGCTCTAAGTGACTACCGTCGTGCTTTCCTCGCGCGCGGGCGCGTCGACCTTGGTGACCCGATAGTTGATGGCGCCGGAGCCGTGATGCCCCACACTGGTGAACTTGTGATAGCCGTGGCAATGCCGGCAGCGATACAGGAACTCCTCGCCTTTGCCGGCCGTGCGCACGTCTGTCAGCTTACCGCAATGATGGCATCTCAATGTAATGTCTCCTGGTGACGCTGGCGAGGTTCCCGGCGGGCTGTCCGCAGTCGAGGCCTAGTAGCGGCGGCCGCGCTCCGGCCGGGGCCGCGCCTCGTTGACCTTCATCGGGCGCCCGGCGACCTCTTTGCCGTTGAGCCCGGCAATCGCGGCAAGCGAGTGCGCCCTGCCGGGCATGTCCACGAATCCGAAGCCCTTCCCTTTGCCGGTAAACAACTCGCGCACGAGTTGCACCGACTTGACCTGGCCGAACGGCTTGAACAACGCCTCGATCTCCGTTTCGGTCACGTCAGGGCCCAGATTGCCCACAAATATATTCATTTCTACTCCGGAAGGATCGGGCTGGCGCGTTCCCGCAACAACTGAAGGGGAGCTCGACGGCGAGCGCATCGGTGTATATGAGCCCCTGATTCTACACGGAAACGTGCCCCAAGTCTCGCTTTACCTGGCCAGACCGAGATCGCTCAACACGGATCTCATCTCCGCATAGTCCTGTTCGAGGCCTTTCCTGAACGCCTCGCCGGCGAGGAACGCATCGGCCCAGACGTTCTTCTCCAGGTCGTCCTTCCATTCCGGCGCTTCGGTCGCTTTGCGCAGCGCGCCTTCCCAGTACGCGGCCTGCTGGGCCGTCAGCCCTTTGGGCGCGAAGATCGCGCGCCAGGCGCCGAACACGACTTCCACCCCCTGCTCCTTCCATGTCGGGACGGCGGCAAGCGGGCCTGTCATGCGCTGGTTCGACGTGATTGCAACCACGCGCAGCCGGCCAGCCGCCACGTGGCCGGCGACGTTGCCGGCAGCCGTCGTGACGAGGTCGATGTGGCCGCCCATGAGGTTCGGGATCGCGTCGGCCGAGCCCTTGTAGGCGACCACCTTGAGATCCCGCGCATTGCCGCCAATCGCCTTCATCAACAGGCCGGCGGCAATATGATTGTGGCTGCCCAGCAACGGGGAGAACCCGATGGTGACCGACTTCGGATCCTTGCGCAGCCGCTCGACGAGATCCTTGCCGGACTTGATCGAGGAATCCGCGCTGACCGCAAACACGGTGTAATCATTGAACAACGAGGCGACCGGCGTGAGGTCGGTATGGTGCAGCTTGCTCGCCCCGGTGATGTGATTGGTGAGCAGTGCCGGGCCGGCGACCACCAGATAGTGCGGGTCGCCGGGATGCTGCTGCACGTAGGTGTAGGCGATGCTCCCGCCTCCGCCCGCCTTGTTGACCACGGTGAGCGTGGACGGCAGAACCTTGTTCATCGTCCAGATGCGCTCGACGGTGCGCGCGGTCTTGTCGTTGCTGCCACCCGGCGGGTTTGGCACCACCAGCTCGACGTTCTTCTGCGGCGACCAGCCCTGCGCGCCCGCCACCGCGGCCGCGCCAGTGAGCACCATGGCCATCAAGCATCGTGCAAGTCTCACGTCATCTCCTCAAGAACCGCGTGAATCGTGGGTCAAGCCCAAAGTTGACAGTTGGCAGCCGTTAGTTGGCAGTTACTGCAGACTGCCCACTGCAAACTGCGAACTATTCATTGCACATCCGTGAGTTACGGCGTGCCGATGTAGTCTCTCTTGCCGACCTCCACGCCGTTGTGGCGCAGAATGTCATAGGCGGTCGTGACGTGGAAGTAGAAATTCGGCAGCGCGTGGCCGAGCAGGTACTGCATGCCCTTGAATTTCACCTCCCCCGAGCGGAATTTCAGCACGACCTCCCGATCCTCGCTGCCGTCCACCTGCGCGGGCTGAATGGTCTGGATGAAGGTTATCGTCCTGGCGATGCGCGCCTTCAACTCCTCGAACGTCTGCTCGGTGTCCTCGTGCACCGGGATCTCGACTCCGGCGAGGCGCGCCACTGCGCCTTTCGCGGTGTCGCAGGCCGACTGCACCTGCCGCGACATCGGGAACATGTCGGGAAAGAGCCGCGCAGCGGTCAGCACCCTGGGATCGATCTTCTTCGCGTCGGCGTAGGCTTGCGCCTTATCCAGGATCGCGGACAGGTTCTTCAGCGTGTTGGCGAAGCGCGGCGCGCTCGCCTGGTACATCGAGATCTGCATGGGGTCTCCCAAGAATGGAACTGGGAGCGGATTATAGCGCCTTGGACGGCGCGTCCCCGCAGAAAGTGTTGGAACGGCACTAGCTCTTCGCGAAGATGGCGTCGAGCCGCTCGAGGTCGTTGATCACCTTCCACTCGGACGCGCCGGCGCCCTGGATCCGCTTCTGCCAAGCCTCCAGCCGGCCGAGGTAGCGCCGCGGATCGATGTTGTCGGAGTTGAGCTTGGTCACGTTGACCGCGACCACCCGGATGTCCTTCAGGCTGATCGGGAAACTGCGGATCGTCAACTTGTCGAGCTCTTCCTGCATGTCGGAGAAGATGAGGATGGTCCGCTTCCCCGCGCCCGTCTCGTTCAGGAATTCCGCGCCCTGGATCAGCCCGCCGGTGATGTCGGTGTAGGCGCTGCCCTGCACCGTCTGGAGAAACGCGCCCACCTTGTCGCGGAAGGCGCGCTTCTGGGCGTTGGCCTGGCTCGGACGCGTGTCGAACATGGCCTTGGCGATGATGTCCTTCTCGCTGAAGCTTCGGCTTCGCACCCGCGCCACCGCCAGCGAGTCTCCCGGCTGCAGCGTTCCCAGCAGGTAATTGACGATAAGCTGGGCCTTTTCAGCCTCGCGCGCGTAGGTCCCGGAGGTGTCGATCAGCACGTACACCGCATGGGCCTGGCTGCGCGTGTCCACGCAGCCCGTCACGGCCACCGTCAATCCGATGATCATCAATGTCGCCAGGAATTCCCGCTTGATCATGGCCAGCCTCCGCTCAGGATTTCAACTCGCCTTGGGAATCCAGCGGGCGCGGCTTGATCGCCGCCTCGCCGCCTCGCAGCGACCTTACCAGATGCTCGACGAGCAGCGGCAGCACGATCAGGAGATCGTAAAACTGCAGCAGCGCGCGGCTTGTGTGCCGCGCCAGATTGGCGAGGACGCGCAGCACGAATCCCAGCGCCTGGACCAGATCGGCCAGCAGCGACCCGCCGATGTTCCGCGCCGAGTGGATGAATGATTCGAGCGGAATCGCCACGAACGCCAGCGCAAACGGCAGAATGAACCCCAACAACATCTGCCCCGCGGTCGGGATGCGCCCGATCCAGCCTTCGCTGGCCGCTTGCCGCGTCGCGGCCAGCGACTGCAGCAGCGCCTGCTTGTCCGCAATCAGCATGTCGCGCATCAACGCCAGGGCAGCCTCGATTCCCGCCAGCGTCACCAGCAGCACGAGCGATATCCACATCATGCGGCGCCGCGCGCGGTCGCTCAGGTTGGAGATGCGGGGGAAGAGGTGCGTGATGCGCAGCGATTCCATCAGGAACAGCCCCATCGACGCTTCGACCAGGATGATCACGAGCGCGGCCACCTCGGAGGTGCGCAGCGACGCGGTGATGTAATCGCCCGCGCCGACCATTTCCGACATCGGGAGCGCGATGAGCTTGAAGTTGATGAACGCGCCGCCCAGCGCCACCGTCAGGACGATCACCGCGATGTTGAACTGCGTGAAGGCGGAGTTCGACAGGATGGTCTCCGCCTCGTCGGCCTTGGCGGCGATCTGCCGGTATTTCTTCATTTGCGCGTCCACGGTCGCCGCGTTTTCCGCGAGGTCCGTCATCTTCTTGTCGACGTGCTTCAGGGTCTTGTCGATGGAGCGCCAGAACGGCAGGGATCCCTCGAGGATGTCGTGCCGCTCCTCGTAGGCGCGGCGATACTCGCCGATGGCCTTGTCGTGAATCCGCTCGACCGACTGGCGGATCTCATCGAGGATTTTCTGCACCACCTCTCCGCCTCCAGTCTTGATCTGCGCGACCGCGGCGACGGCCTCGACCCAGTCGGGAGGGGGCGGCGGCACCTCGCCGCATTTCTTGTAGTCTTCCTCGATGCGCGTGATCTCCTCGCGCAGCTTGCGCTGCAGGACCGGATAGCCCTGCAGGTCACGCGTTACCAGGATGCCGATGCGCTCGAATTCGCGCTCGATGCGCTGGCCCACTTCCTTGAGTCCCTGCGCGAGCAGGACGGCCTTGTTGCGCTCCTTCATCTCCACGGCCGAGGCGACGAGCCAGCGCGCCCCCAGACGCAGGCTGCCGGCGAGCGCATGGCCAATGGCGCGGATGAGGCCGTGCATGGGCGAGCGAGCCGCATAAAGGCCGATCATCGCGATGAGCAGCAGGGTCAGCGTGGACAACGCGGTGTTGTCCGGCCAGATCATCCAGCTTTGCAGGTCCGTCATGGGAACCTCCTTCGACTTGCCGATCGGACTTACCACGATAGATGATGCGCGCGCGATTTTCCAAAAAGAATTGCGTGCTTGAGGACTTATGTCTCGAATCGAAAACCGGTTTGCGTGATTTGCCCCGAATCGGTCGCATCGAAATGAGACACTCGCCACTCGCGAGCGTTACCCGATCCAGTTTGTCGCCGTTTCGCGACACTGAAACGGTGACGCGCGACTGGATCAGGCGTGATGAATCGGGCGGGAATGCTTACGGCAGGAAAAGCAGCGACGAGTGGCGTCAGTCGCCATCGAGCTCGGCATAGTGCCGGAAGATCCCGCGCTCGTTGAACGGAATGCGGCGGCTCGACGCGAGATACGCGGCGATGCGCGGGCGCTCCTGCACCCGCTGGTGCAAACCCGTTAGCCGCGGGTGCTGGCGCGACAACCCTTCCATCACCCGCGGAAACGCATAGTTCAATCCGGCGATCACCTGGAACATCGAGAGGTCGACGTAGGTCAGCGACTTCCCGATCAGGTAGCGGTCCCTGCCCGGGTTGGCTGCGAGCACGCGCTCGAAGTAGCCGAGGAATTTCGGCAGCCTCAGCGCCGTGAAGTCCCCAGCCCGCCGCAGCGCCTCCGGCTTCTGGTCCTCGTAATAGAGGCTCTTCGCGATCGGGTGATGCGTGTCGTGGGCCTCGACCACGAGATCGGCGAGCGTGAGCTGAAGTTGATGCGCCCACAGCCGGGCCGCTTCGGCTCTCGGCACAAGATTCAGCCGCGGTCCGAGATAGAGCAGGATGCTGGCCGTCTGGGAGATCAGGAGCTTTCCCGCCTTGAGGATCGGCGGCGCGAACGGCGTCCGCCCGTCGCCCGCATCCTCGAGCAGGCGGCTGATCGCCGCCCGGCCCCCGCCCTCGCTCTCCGGCAACCGGCCGACGTCCACGTAATCTGCGGCGCCCTCCTCCAGCGCGAGGCGGATGAATTCGCCACGGCCCTGGATGGTGGGCCAGTAGTAGAGCTCGTATTTCATATTGGTGATGGGTGATGAGTGATGGGTGACGAAGTGACGGGCTTTCCCTTTTCCCTTCTGCCTTCTGCCTTGTTCTTCAGCCAGGCCGCTTGACCAGTCCAAGCTGAAGCACCATGCCGAGATCGTCGCGCACCGCTGCGTGCTCGCTGATCAGCCCGTCCTGGATGCGGAAACTGTGGAATTGGAGCACGGTGACGCGCTTGCCGGTCGGCGCGACGCCGCTCAGCATTCCATTGAAGACTTCCGGCAGCGGCGGCTGTCCGAGATGGGTGCCGGTCATCGTGACCTTGCACACGACGCGGTCACCCTCGGCCGTCGCCTCCTCGATCCGGTAATGAAAGTCGGGAAAGGCGGCGAACAGCGCCGCGAACACCTTGCGCATCCCCTCCCGGCCAACCGCGCGGCCGTGGTTCTTCGCATCCGTGGCGTAGAACGCCGCGGCAGCAGCGGCGTCCTGACAGTTGATGCCCTCCTCGTAGAGACGCCGGACCAGCGCCTTGTTTGTCTCAGCTGACATCAGGCAATGTTGCCGACTATCCTGCCCATCTCCGCCGCCGAAAATGCACGCAAAGTTTCGCTACGCACGTTGCCGAGAGAGCCAACCTTAAGCAGCGTGGACGTGACGGCCTCATCGTCGCCCTCCAGAACGACGACCAGGTCGTAATGGCCCAGGGTCCAGTACATCTCCTTGATCGTTACACCCATTTTCTTTGCCATCGCCTTGACGCCATCCGCCCGTTTCGGCGATTCCTTGACGTTGCGGATACCCTGATCGGTAAAACTGAGCAGACTGATGTATGTCGCCATGGTTGATCTCCTTGAAGTAAGTGCCGACCAAGAAACAGTGACGAGGTGATGCAGTGACGATTACTTTACTCCGGTACGGCTGGACCGGCGTGGGACATCAGGGAATAGATTTACTCAAAAGTGAAGGCGCGACTCGCGGGTCGGGGGTCGACCTGTATTTGTCACCCGCATCTCGATTACGCGATCGCGACGGCCTCGATCTCGACGCGTGCGCCCGCCACCAGGCCCGCCGCCTGGAACGTCGTTCGCGCAGGCGGGTCCACCGGAAAGTAGGCATTGAATACCTCGTTCATCGCCATGAGCTCCCCGAGGTCGGCCAGGTAGATCGTGACCTTCACGACTTTCGCGAGCGAGGAGCCGGCCGCCTCGAGCACGGCCTTGAGGTTCTCGCACACCTGTCGCGTCTCGGCTTTGATTCCGCCTTCCGCGAGCCGCCCGGTTCTCGGGTCCATCCCGAGCTGGCCCGATGCGTAGACCCAGTCGCCCGCCTTGATCGCCTGCGAGAGCGGGACCCGCGCCGGCGGCACCTTGTCCGTATGCACTACGCGTCGCTCCATGGTCTTTGACTCCTCTCTACGAAAAGTTGTGAATCAGTCTCGCTTCATCTCGGATGAGCGCCACACGCTCGCCAGCCACGGCTGCCGTTCCCGGGGCTGCCCACTCGGGCGGTAGTAGTGAGCGAGCTCGACGAACCCCGCGGCGGACAGATAGCGGCGCCAGGTCTCAAGATTCCAATACGCCCCGTATCGCCCTCGGTCCCACCCTTCCTCGTTGTTCCCGCGCGGGTTCGAGCTGAACAGCACGCCGCGTGGCTTCAGGGTGGCGCGCAATTCGCGCAGCACTCGCGGCAGTTCCTGACTGGGCACGTGAAACAGCGCGGCGTTGGCGAACACGCCGTCGAAACGCCCGGCGGGGAGACTCAGCTTGAGGAAGTCCTGCTGCCAGACTTCACAGCCGCTGTAAGCGCGCGCCATCTCGGCGAGTCGGGCCGCGCCTTCCAGGCCGACCGCGATGTGGCCAAGCTCGGCGAACGCCTTGAGGTCGCGCCCCGGTCCGCATCCGAGATCGAGTATCGCGAACGGCGGCTCGCCCTCGATGTGCTGCAGCAGCGCCTCGATGTTCTGGCTGACGTCGTGATCGCGCGTTCCCTGCCAGAAGCCCTCGGCATTCTGGTCGTAGTGTTCCAGCGTGCGCCCGGCGATCGCTTCCAGGTCCTGCGGATTCATTTTCACCGGTGAGTCGTGATTCGTGGCACGGGATTCGACTCCCCTCCTGTCGGAGGAGGGGTGGCGCGAAGCGCCGGGGGGAGGAAGAGTCACTTCATCACTGCGTCACTCGTCGCTCGTTGGGCGCAGAGCGCGCCCCACGCCTTCTGCCAGTCGTTGCCGAGAAAATCCACCACCCGCCCGCCCTGTTCGTAGAAGCGGTTCGGCATCTGGAACATGGCGAGCGCGAGGCAGCCTTTCGGCCCGGCCCACGCCTCGTGGCGGCTGCCAGCGGGGCGCCAGACGAAGTCACCCGCCTTGCACGCGCCCTCGCCGCAGTAAAGGATGCCTTCGAGGACATAGGTCTGCTCGACAAGCACGTGCTCATGGTCGGGAAGCCTCGCGCCAGGCGCCATCTTCGTGAGCACGGTCAAGAGACCCGTTTGCGGATCCGCCACCAGCGCCCTGGTCTCCACGCCCGGATGGCGCGTCTTCTCCCACGGCAGCGTCGCGACACTCACAAAGCGTGAGGCAAGCGGCGGCAGCCCGGCGTGATTACTCGCATTCGGCGTAATTGCAGTCATCTCTTCCTCCTCCAGGGCCTTATCGTCGAACTGCGTGAGTCGTGATTCCCTTCGGCGTCGCTCAGGACAGGCGTGGGTCGTGATTCGACCTGAACATCCGTGAGTCTTGACTCGTGAATCGGGGATCGACTCTTTCTGCCTTCTGCCTTCCGCCCTCCAATTTTCACTCCGGCTTCATGAATTTCAGCACGAACTCGTCGTTCGGGACCTTCGGCTTGAACACCGACGCATCGCGCGGATCGCCGGGATTGCGAAGGAACCCGGTCTCCGCCACCAGACGGAAGCCGGCCGCCTCCAGCTCGCGGCGCACCGCGCTTTCCTCGATGCGGTGCAGCGTCTTCGTGACGGCGATGCCGTCGCCGGCGCGCGCCGAATGGTCGGCGAGAACCAGCACGCCACCTGGCTTCAGCGCCTCGAACAGGCGTCGGTTCATCCGCGGCCGGTCCACCCCGAGATGGACCGTGTCGTGGTAGAAGAAAAAAAACGTGATCAGATCGAGACCACCCACGCCCGGCGGGAGCGGATCCTCGAACGGCCGCTCGACGCGCACTGCGTTCTTCATCGCCGCGCCCTGCGCGCGCTTTTCGTAGGTCTCCCTGATGCGCGGGAACAGGTCGGGCGGGTTCTGCGCGTAGACGGTGCCGCCCGGCGCAACCGCGCGCGCGAGCAGCTCGGTGCTGTAGCCGCCGCTCGCGCCCATATCGAGCACCTTCATCCCGGGACGGGCGCCGGTGAACGCGATCAGCTGATCGGGCTTGCGGCGCTGATCTATAATCCGGTCCGTCTCGCTGCGGTCCGCCGCGGCAACGAGTGCGGCGTAGTCGGGTGCCGGCACACCCGGACCTCCGGCACAGCCGGCGCACAATGCCGCAAGGCCGAGCACCGTGATGAGCGCAAGCCGTTGAACTCCGCGATATGCCATTGTCCGGTTCTCCTTTTCGGGGGTCGTAGGAATCCTCAGAATTCTGCGAAGCTTACCCCTCCCGCGCGCGCGCAGCCAACTGACCTGGGGATGAGGGATGAGGGATGAGGGATGAAAAGAGAGTGTCGAGGGAAGAATAGGTAGCGAAACGACATTTCCTCTCCCCTCAACACCCGACACTCGTCACTCGTCACTTTGTCACTGATACACTTCACGTCCGGGAGGAGAGCAAGAGCAATGGCGACTAGCCTGACACCGATCCGGCGCGTGGTTACCGGCAACGACGCGCGCGGCCGCTCGAAGGTGGTATGGGACGGCCCGGCGCCCAACGCGCACGAGGCGTCGATGGGCTCCGGCCGCGGCCACACCGATCTCTGGGTCTGGTTGGAATCCCCCGCTCCGCTCGCCGGGGACTACGACGACGGGAAGCTGGAATACGCCTTTTCGGGCCCTCCCGAGGGCGGGCACTTCCGCGTCGTCGAGGCGCGCGCACGGCCGGCGGGCTACGACCCGGCAAAGGACAAGGACGTGGTGCCGCTTCACCCACCGAAGCTGCGGGCGGGAAGCCGCGGGACGTGGGACCGGGGCGGCAACAACGCCTACTCCTCGGCGATGCACAAGACCGAGACTGTGGACTACGGCATCGTGCTCGCGGGCGAGAGGGAGCTGATCCTGGACGATCGCAAGCTCGTGATGAAGCCCGGCGACGTTGTCATCCAGGTTGGAGCATGGCACCAGTGGAGCATGCCGAAGGGCGCCATCATGGCCTTCGACATGATCGCGGCGCGCTTCGTGGACGGGCCGCACGGGCTGGCCCAAGGGAAAGACAAGCCGATGCGTGCCGCTCCCGGGCTGCCCGCCGGCGTGAAGCCCGCGCGCAGGATCGTCACCATAGACCGGGAGCCGGGCAAGTCATCCGTGGTGAGCGATGGCGCGGCGCCCGACGTGCGCACCGATCCAGCGCGGCCGGGCTATGCGTGCGCGCGCCTGTGGGTCACCGACAGCACCCCGGCGAAAATCGTGTTCGAGACGCTGCATCTGCCGCACACCCTCGAGCCGCCTGCGCGCGGCACGGTCTGCCGGGTCGTCACCTTCCCGCCCGACGCTAGCTGGAAAGGCAAGGTCGGCGCCGCGCAGATCCAGGCGTTTTTCCGCGCCATGGGGTCGCCCGGCGCCTCCACTTACTCCCCGCTGGCTTCCCACCCCTACATGCAGAAGACACGTACCCTGGATTTCTGCATCGTGCTGGAGGGCGAAATCGTACTGATGCTGGACACGCAGGAGGTGAAACTCAAGGCCGGAGAGATCGTAATTCAGCGCGGCACCAACCACGCCTGGAGCAATCGGACCGGGCGGCCCGCCGTCGTGGCGATCTGCTCGCATGACGGACGGTGACGAAGTGAGGCAATGACGAAGTGATGCGAAGCGATGTTCGAAGTTTCCTTCCTCCCCGTCACTGCGTCACTTTCTGACGAGCTTCTGCACCCGCCAGTTCAGCGTGTCGGCAACGTAGATGTCTTCCTTGCGGTCGAGCGCGAGGAAGTGCGCCTCGCCGTAGCGGTTGGGTCCCTTGCCCTGCCCGCCGGTGGCGCCGAGGACCATGCCGTTCAAGTCGAGCTTCATGATCTTCCCGGCGTGGCCGTGCGCCATCATCATGTGCTTCTGGTCGCGGCACATGCACAGGCCGCAGGGAGTGCCGGGATGTTTCGATTCCCGGAGGTAGATCCCCTCGGCGTCGAACACCTGGATCCGCTGGTTCGAGCGGTCGGCGATGTAGATGAGCCCCTTCGCGTCGGCAACGATCGAATGGGGGACGTTGAATTGCCCGGCCGCCGCGCCCTCCCCGCCCCAGGTCTTGACGAAATTGCCGTCCGCGTCGAACTTGAGCACGCGCGACTCCCCCTTGCCGTGCCCTTGGGTGATGTAGATCTCGCCCTTCGGGCCGAACGCGACGTCGTTGGGCTCGTTGAAGCAGCGCAGGTGGCCGGCGGGGTGCCATTCGCCCGAGTTGCCCTTGACCCCCAGCACCATGAGGATGCGGCCCTTCGGGTCCATCTTCACGACGATATGCGAGCCGGTGTCGGTCGCCCAGATGTTGTCCTCCGCGTCCACGCGCAGCCCGTGCGGGAGCGTGAACACGCCATTGGCCAGCGAGCGCAGGTAGCGGCCGCGGCCGTCGAACTCCATCAGCGCGTGCGCGCCGCGGTTGAAGACGAGGACGTTGCCCGTGCGCGTCACCGCCACGCTCGAACACGACCCGAAGTTCATGTCCCGCGGCAGCTTGAAGATGTCGGGGACGGGCTTGTAGCCCAGGTCCGGCGCGTTCTCAGGGTAGGTGCCGACGGTGTTCTTCTCTACCGTCATTCCGCGTTCCTCGTTCAACGTTGTGATTCGTGAATCGTGATTCGACTCCCACCACCCCGCCCGCTTCGTGGGCACCCCGCCCGGCCCGCCGCGCTGCATCGCGTCGGGCGTTCGCCGGCTCGGAGACATGCTCCTCGAATTCCCGGCTCACCCTCGGGCAGGAGGGGAGCTGCCCGGGTCATCCTTCATCCTTCCGCCGTCATCCTTTCTTATTCACCAGGCAGGTTGGCGTCCTTGACCACCTTCGTCCACTTCTCGATTTCCGCCTTGACGTGCGCTTCGAATGCCTGCGGCGTCGTCGGGTTGAGCGTGATGCCCTGGTCCTCGAGGCGCTTCGTCAACGCCGGCCCGGCCAGCAGCCTGTTCACGTCGGTATTGATCTTGGCGATGACTGCCTGCGGCACCCTGGACTGGGTGCACAGCCCGTACCACCCGGTGACGTCGTAGCCCTTCACGCCTTGCTCGGCGAACGTCGGCACGTCCGGCAGCTGCGCGTTGCGCTTCGCCGATGTCACCCCCAAGGCGCGCACCCTGCCCGACTTGACCGCCGCCAGCGGACCGCCGGCCAGATTGCCGACAGAGGAGTCCATGTGCCCGCTCATCACGTCGGCGAGCGCTGCGGCGGCCCCCTTGTACGGCACATGCACGATGTCGATACGGGTCATGGTCTTGAGCAGCTCGATTGAGAGGTGCGGCGAGGCGCCGACACCGGAAGACCCGAAGTTGACCTTCCCGGGATGCGCCTTCGCGTAGGCGATGTACTCGCGCAGGTTCCTCGCGGGCATCGAAGGATGCACCATGAAGACGTTCGGCACGCCGCCGATCATGGCCGGAAACGCGAAATCGGCAATCGGATCGTAGGTGAGCTTCGACTTGAAGCGCGCTGGCGTGATGCCGTGCGAGCCGATATTGCACAGCACCAGCGTGTAGCCGTCCGGCGCTGCCTTCGCTGTGACCTCGGTGGCGATATTGCCCGCCGCGCCCGGCCGATTCTCGACGAATACCTGTGTCCCCCATTGCTCGCTCAGCGCCGCCGCCATGATGCGCGCCGTGGTGTCCACGCCGCCGCCGGGCACGTAGCCCACCATGATGCGCACCGGCTTTGACGGGTACTGCTGCGCCGCGCCAGGCGCCGCCAGGCCAAGGGAGAAGGCGGACAGCAGAAAACAGCAGCACGTATGGGAAAGAAACCTGCTCGCGTCCGGCTCAATTTCCATTTCCCCTCCTCGTGTCACGCATTACTCATCACGTACCGTGTATCACCAGCTGGCTGCCGCGTTCCGCGATCATAACGGTGGGGGAGTTGGTATTGCCAGAGGTGATCGTCGGCATGATCGAGGCGTCGATCACGCGCAGGCGCTCGACGCCGCGCACCCGCAGCTTCGAGTCCACCACCGCGTGAGGGTCGTCGGCGCGTCCCATCCTGCAGGTGCCGACGGGATGGAAGATGGTGGTGCCGACCTTGCGCGCGCCTTCGACCAGCGCCTCCTCCGTCTGGTATTGCGGGCCCGGCGTGAATTCCTCCGGCTCGTACTTCCTCATCGCCTGCGTGCCGGTGACGATGCGGCGCGTAAGCCTCAACGCCGCCGCGGCCACCCTCCGGTCCTCCGCCGTGGCGAGATAGTTGGGCGCGATCGCCGGGTAGGCGCGCGGGTCGGGCGAAGTGATGCGCACGAGACCGCGCGAGGTCGGCCGCAGGTTGCAGGGGCTTGCGGTAAACGCGGGAAACGGGTGCGGCGGATCGCCGAATTTGTCGAGCGAGATCGGCTGCACGTGATATTCGAGGTTGGGCGTCGGCTGCGATGGATCGGACTTCACGAACGCGCCCAGTTGCGACGGCGGCATGGTCATGGGTCCGGTGCGAAACAGCGCGTACTCGAGCCCGATCTTCGCCTTCGCCCACCACGAATGGAGGAGCGTGTTGAGCGTCACCACGTTCTTCACCTTGAACGCCATCCGCAACTGCAAGTGGTCCTGGAGGTTCTCGCCGACGGGCAGCTCGTGCACGACCGGGACGCCGCGGCCCTGCAACAGCGTTCCCGGGCCGATGCCGGAGAGCTGGAGGATCTGCGGGCTGCCGATGGCGCCCGCGGCGAGGACGGTCTCGCGCCGCGCTTCGGCGTACACCTCTTCGTTGCCCTGGAAAAACTCCACGCCCAGCGCGCGCCGGCCTTCGAGCCTCACCTTCTTCACCAGCGCCCCGGTGAGAACCGTGAGGTTGGGCCGCGCAAGAGCGGGGCGCAGGAATGCTTTCGACGCGCTCCAGCGCACGCCGCCTTTCTGGTTCACCTCGAAGCGCGACACCCCGCTGTTGTCGCCGCGGTTGAAATCGTCGATCGAGGCGATGCCCGCCTCGATTGCGGCGTCGCGGAAGGCTTCGATGATCTCCCACCTCACGCGCGGGGACTCGACTCGCCACTCGCCGCCCTCACCGTGTTTTTCGTCCGCGCCGCGCCAGCTGTCCTCGCTCTTCATGAATACCGGCAGCACGTTGCGCCACGCCCAGCCGGAGTCGCCGGTGAGTCCCGCCCATTCGTCATAGTCGCGCGCCTGCCCGCGCAGGTAGAGCATGGCATTGATCGAGGAAGAACCGCCGAGCACGCGCCCGCGGGGGTAACCGATCGAGCGGCCGTTCAGCCCCGCCTCCGGCTCGGTCTTGTAGCACCAGTCGGTGCGCGGGTTGCCGATGCAGTAGAGATAGCCGACCGGGATGTGGATCCAGATCCAGTCGTCCCGGCCACCCGCCTCGAGCAACAGCACCGAGACCTCCGGGTTGGCAGACAGGCGGTTGGCGAGCACGCAGCCGGCGGTGCCCGCGCCGGCGATCACGTAATCGAATGGACCAATGCTTCGCATGCAAAACCGTAAGTGCCGAGAAATTTACTCTTGCCTCTTGCCTCTTGCCTCTCGCCAGATCTCCTCATCCCTCATCCCTCATTCCTCATCCCCGCATCACTCTGCGTTCATGCCCCGTTCCTTGATGACCCGGCCCCACTTCTTGGATTCGCTTTGGAGCTGAGCCGAGAATTCCTCGGGAGAGCTGGCGATGATATCCAGGCCGCGCTCCTCGAATCGTTTAACCAGGTCGGGCGCGGCCATCGCTTTCCTGAGCCTATCATTCAGCAGGGTGATGACCGCCCGCGGCGTGCCCCTGGGCGCCAGCACGCCGTGCCATGTGGTGAATTCGTAGCCCGGCACCCCGGCTTCCGCGATGGTGGGGATCTCGGGCATCGCGGCAACCCGCTTCGCGCCGCTGACCCCGAGCGCGCGCAGCCGCCCCGCCTTCACGAAACCGGAGGTCTCCGCGAAATTGGTGAACGCGATGCCGACCTCGCCGCTGATCGCCGCTACGAGGCCGGGGCCGCCGCCCTTGAAATGCACCGCCACGATGTTCACGTTCCCCAGGAGGTTGAACAGCTCCCCGGCAATGTGAGGATTGGTGGCGGGCCCGGCCGATGCGTAGTTGAGCTCTCCCGGCCTCGATCTTGCCAGCGCCAGCAGCTCGCGCACCGAGCGCGCGGGCAGCGAAGGGTGCACGGCCAGAAGCGTAACCGAGGATGAAATCAGCATGACCGGCGCAAAATCGTTCAGGGGATCGTACGGCAGCCGGCTGTACAGAAACGCGTTTGCCACGAAGGGGATGGTGTTGACCAGCAGTGTGTAGCCGTCGGGGGCGGCCCGCGCCACAAACTCGGTTCCGATGTTGCCCGAGGCGCCGCTGCGGTTCTCCACGACAACCTGCTGCCCCAGGTTCTCGGAGAGCTTGGAGGCCACCAGGCGCGCGACCAGGTCCACGCTGCCGCCCGGAGGAAAAGGCGAAACCAGGCGCACCGGCCGGCTGGGATAGTTCCCTGCCCCACCCTGCGCCCACGCCGCGCCGCCTGCAGCAAGGATCAGCGCGCAGCCCAAGGTGACGGCGGGAAGAAACGAAACGGCGTGAGCCGTGAACCGCGATCCGTGATCCGATGGAAAAGCTTTCATTGACTCACGAACCGCCAGTCACGCCGCATCCGTCACGCTTCACCAGTCACGCACCATCAGTCACGCATCATCGAGCCTGGGCGCGCTCGGTCGCCCGCGCCGCTACCCTGCGCGCGGTGGCCTGCGCGACCTTGCGCTCCATTTCCGCGATCCATTCCTCCCGCGGCTTGAAGCCGGGCGTCGCGCGGACATCCTGCTCGACGGCCGCCCACAGCCGGGCGTCGGGAAGGGAGAGGTCCACCGAAATGCGATGGGGCTGGGGCACATGCCAGGGCGTGTGCAGGTAGAACTCGACCCGGTTCTTTTCGGGATCGAGGAAATAAGCCGACAGCGCGTTGCCGTGACTCACGGGCCCGAGATCCTCCAGTCCCGGTTCGCGCTCGAGGTCGCGGTGCAGCGACTTCAAAGTCGCCAGGCCGTCCACGAGGAAGGAGAGCTGGTTCACCATGTTGAAGGGGAGGTTGGCTGGCCGGCCGGACACCAGCACGAGCTGGTGGTGCTCCCGCGGGTCGCGGGTCATGAATGTGATCTCGCCGACGCCTTGCAGGGTTGGTCCCCGGTCGCTGACCGCGAAGCCCACGACGCGGGTGTAGAAATCCACCATGCGTTCCATGTTGGTGACGTAAATGCCGGTGTGGGTAAATGCGAGCGAAAACGACATGGGTTTCACCTCCTGCGGCGCGGTCCGCGGCCTCTTGATGCCCGGTCCGACGGGAGGGGAAGTATAGCTCAGCGAGGGATATCTGCTACGGCGCGGTACGCGCCAGGGCATCCACCTTTCGCTTCAACCGCGCGCCGTCGCCGAGGAAAGCCTCGGGGGTGATCCCCGGCACCCACAGGAAGGCAGGCGGCTTCAAGGTCGGGTCGTAGACCTGCCTCCCCTCGCGCGCCGAGTCGCCGGCCAACTCGAGCCCGGCGGCGACGCCGAAGGCCACCACCGAAACGATGGCGGCGATGATGCCAAGCCTCCTGCGCGGCGCGCGGCTGTTGAGCCGCAGGTGCCGGTACAACGCATAGGCGAAAATCGCCGCCGCCGCCGCGGTGCCGGCGTAATTGAGCCACCGCAGATGAAAACCAAACGAAGAATAGTCGACCAGCGTTTCCGCCAGCGCCAGCGCAGTAAGCCCAGCGCATGCGACGAAGCCGTGCGCCGCGAAGTTCGCGCGCCCGCCGACCATCCGGCTCACGAGGGACCAGAGCGAGATCCAGATCCCGACGCCGATGCACACGGCGACGATCGGGAACACCATGAACAGCCTCTCGTCCTGCTGGACGGCCGCGATCCACGCATTCAACACCACCAGCCCGAGCAGCGCCGCGGACATGATCGCAAACGAGAGCGGCCGGCGGTACATCGACGTCGCGCGCAGGCGAACCTCAGGCCGCACGGCGTAGGAGGGCGCGCGCACGCGGATCTGGGTCTGGCCCAGACGCACGATGTCGTCGGGCCCCACTTCACCGGAGCCGATGCGCCGCGCCGACGGCACGAGCGAGATGCCGTTGACCGAATCAAGGTCCGTGACCCTGAACCGCCCGTTCAAGGCGGGCTCGATCTGAAGGTGGCGCGGCGCGACGAACCTGTCGTCGAGAATGATGTCCACGTCGTAGCCGCGCCCGGCCCGCACCGGCCAGCGGTACACCGGATGGCGCGCCATTACGTCACCGTGCCGGCCGAGGATCTCGACGAACGCTAGCGGTTCCACCGGATCGCCTCGACGTAACGCTTCGCGAATTCCATCGCCGCCTCGAACGAGACGCCTTCCATCTCGAGGTCCGACTGGAGCGCAGCTCCCGGATCGCCGAGCGTTGCGAGCCTCACGGTCACGTCGTACAGCCCCTCGAAGCGTTTGTAGCGCCGGATGCACATCGCCATCTTGGCGCGCACGCCCACGAGCGCCACGATCTCGTCGTCGCAGGCGAAGCGGGTGTGGTGCTTGCGGTCGTAACTCTCCCTGAACCTGCCGGCGCCGAAGCGGCTCTCCTGGAGGTGCGCGAAGCGCAGCGCCCCAATGTCAGCTGCGCTCAGGATGGAGTGCCGGTAGGACACCATCCCGGTATGGAGCCGCCGGTCGATATAAAGGGAGGAAAGCGTATAGCAATAGTACGTATCCACCGTGTAGGGCCGGTTCGGCTCGCGCTCGGTGCCCGCCCCGCACTGCATGAATTCGCCGGCCTTGGCCGGCACGCCGAACTTCCCGAGTTGCTGCATGGGAAGCGGCGCCTTGAGCAGCGCATCCATGATCTCGGTCCCGTGCGCGTTGAGCTGTGCGCCCACCTCCGCACGGAAGTCCGGGCCGCCCGTCGTGTCGGCCGCCGCGCGCGCAAGCACGCCCCGGGCGAATTTCGCCGGCACGAGAAAGCTTACGAGCTGGCCCTCGCGATGGATCGCCACGTTGACGCCGAATACCCGGCCGGTGGTGTCCACGACCGGCCCGCCGCTCATGCCGGGGTTGATGGCGCCGGTGAAGTGGATTCGCTCGTAGTACTGCTCCTCGGAGCGGCCGTTGTAGATGCCTTCGACCACGGTGAGCCCCTGGTTCAGTGGATAGCCCAGCGAGAAGCCCTTGTCGCCTTTCTGAAGCGTCGTGTCGCGGAACTCGAGCGCCCGGGTATCCCTGGTGTCGCCCTTCACGACGGCGAGATCGTGGATGACGTCCACGGCCACGATCTCGAGCGGACCGCGGCGGCCGTCGGGCAGCACGAATTCCAGTTGATAGGTTTCGGGCTCGAGCGCCTTGTCCGCGACGACGTGATAATTGGTGAGGATCCGCCCGCCTCCGACTGTGAATCCCGTGCCGGTAGCGGCGGGCGTATCGCTCCCCCCGAGCAGCACGCGAATCTGCGCGACGCTGTCGCGGGTCCGCTCGTAGAGGGAGCGCGCCTGCGCGGAAACCGGAGGCTCCTCGGCGGGTGCCGCGGGCGGCTGCCCTGCGACGGGACTGGCAAGCCACGCCGCCGCGAAGAGCACGGCCGCGCACGCGCCGCGGCCGGCGGACCCAGAGCCGGAAAAACGGTGAAACATGATCAACCCTTGGAAAAGGACGGCGCCAAG
>Ga0184615_10000653_pt1 | contig 18814 bp, 18 predicted proteins | sample PLM4_65_coex_FD_133134 | JGI IMG/M metagenome (GOLD analysis project Ga0184615, IMG submission 133134) | Groundwater sediment microbial communities from an aquifer in East River, Colorado, USA - PLM4_65_coex | ecosystem: Environmental > Terrestrial > Soil > Riparian zone | place: USA: East... | reverse complement strand
CTCCCCAGCTCCCCAGCTCCCCAGCTCCCTAACCCCTACCGATTCGCCAAGACGTACGACAGCGCCTCGAGCTCCAGCACGAGATTCACCGTCTTCACCGCCACCGGCTCGGGAACCGCGAGCTGCACCGGAGCAAAGTTCAGGATCGCGGTAACCCCGCACCGGACCAGGCGGTCTGCCACCCCCTGCGCCGCCTCCGCGGGCGTGACCACGGCCGCGATATCGGCCGGCTCGCGTTCGAGGTCGCGCTCGAGCTCGGTCACATTCTTGACCTGCAGCCCGTTCCACTCCCGGCCGATCTTTTTCGCATCGTTGTCGTAAATGGCCACGAGGTCGAATCCGCGAGCACGGAAGCCGCCGTACTGCACCAGGGCGCTCCCGATCTTCCCCGCCCCGATCACGATGACCCGGTACCGCCGGTCGAGGCCAAGAATGTCCCGCAAGCGGGTTTTGAGCTGGGGAACCTGATAGCCGAGCCCCCGTTTGCCGAAGGAGCCGAAGAACGAGAGATCCTTCCGCACCTGCGCGGATGTCGTCCCACCCCGTGAAGCGAGCGCTTCGGAACTGACGGTGGTCGCTCCCTGCTCCTCGAACTCCTCGAGGAATCGCAAGTAGAGCGAGAGACGGCGGACGGTCGATTCGGCGATCTTGCGCACGGGCACTGGCATTGTGAAAGTTTTCACAAAGCTAGTCCGGCCGCCATCCCCCGTCAATGAGAACCGTGAGGAGGCGGGCGAATTCCTCCGGCGCGACCATTTCAGGGCGCGCCGTCGGGGAGAGCTCGGCAACCTGGAGCGCCGAGCTCACCCGATCGGCGGGCCATCCGGTCAGCTCGCGAAGACCGCGCAGGAGCTGCTTCCGCCGGAAGCCGAAGAGCCCCACGACGAGCTTCCGGAATGCAGGAATGAGCGCATCGGCAACGAGCGGAGCCTCGAGCGGCAGGAGTCGCACGACAGCGGAGTCCACCTTGGGCGGCGGAAAGAAGGCGCCGGCCGGAACCGAAAAGAGTTTCTCGATCCGCGCCACCGCCTGAACTCCGACGCTCAGCGCTCCGTAAGTCTTGTTCCCCGGAGGCGCGGCGAGCCGGTCGGCGACTTCCTTCTGGACGAGAAAGACTATTCGCGTGGGACGCGGCGGCGTCAGGGCATGATCGAGCAGCGGTGTCGTGATGTTGTAGGGGATGTTGCCGGCTACCAGGAGCATCTCACCTGGCAGGGCACCCGCGACCTCGCGCCAGTCGAGCGCGAGTGCGTCGCCCGGGACGATGCGGGCGCCGGGAACCCGTTCCTGGACGACCGGAACCAGATCGCGGTCCTTTTCGATCGCCACGACGCGCGCGCCTCGGGAAGCCAGCGCCTCGGTGAGCGCCCCGGGACCGGGGCCGATCTCGAGCACCAGATCGCCCGGTCCGGGCGCGAGCGCCGCCGCGATCCGGTCGAGAATGGCACGATGGGAGAGGAAGTGCTGACCGAACCGTTTTCGGGTTCGCACCATCACAGCCGCAGGACGAGCAGCGTGCGGTCATCGGCGGGACGCGGCGAAAAGGCGTCCGCCTGGGCCATCACGTCCGCCACGACCAGCTCCGGGTTCCAGGCGCGCCGGGCGGAAAGCAGCGCCAGGAGGCGGGCCTCGCCGAATCGCTCACCCGCCTGATTCTCCGCGTCCACGAGGCCGTCGGTCCACACGCACAGCAAGTCCCGGCCGGCCGTCCACGGAACGGTGCGAGAGGCGATTTCCGTGCTGCTCAATCCGAGCGGCGGCGCGGTGGCTTCCAGACGCTCGGGCGCGCCCTCCGCCGGAAAACGAAATGCATGCGGGTGGCCGGCATTTGCCCAGGTGAGCCGCCGATTGATCGGATCGAGAATGCCGTAGAAGACGGTGAGATAGGTGTCGGATGAGGCGAGCTTGGCGGCGAGGCTGCCGCCGATGGCGGTGAGCGCCCGGTCCGGGGTGTCGCCGCCGGCCGCGTGGATCCCCGCGGCCGACATCACCGCCGCCATGACGATCGCGGCGGATATCCCGTGAGACGACACATCGCCGACCATGACTCCGACCAGCCCGAGGCCAAGCCGGTTGAAGTAATAGAAGTCTCCGCCGACCCGTTCGGCCGGCAGACAGCGCACCGCCACCTCGGCATCCCCTCTGAGCACGTCCGGCGAGGGAAGCAGCGAACGCTGCAGGTGGTGCGCGACCTCCAGCTGATCTTGCAGGCGTTGCTGCTCCCGCTGCCGGGCAACCAGGCGCGCGAGCTCGATGGCGGCGCCGATCTGGTTGGCCGCGGCGGTGACGAGCTTCTGATCGGTGGCGCTGAAACGCCCTTCGAGAATCCGGTCGGTCAGGTTGATCACGCCGACACATCGGGAGGCGCCTCCCGGCGTCCGGTAGGTAATCGGCACGCTCATGTAGGCGCCGCCGCGATATCTGCGGCCGGCGTCCGGCCGAGGGCCGGCGTCGCCCACTTGCGGCTCGCATTCGCGCACCGCGCGAGCCGCCACGGAAACCGGGTCGTCGATCGGGATGTGGCCGGCCGCGGCGCCGTCGAAACCCTGCACGGCCACGATGCGGAGGAGACCGGCGTCTTCATCCAGCACGGCGAGGGAAGCCCGCGCGGCCCCGACGACATCGCTTACCGCCCGGATGATCGTCTCCGCGGCATCCTCGAGGCGGAGCGCCTGGCCGAGAATGTCGTTGAGGGTGTAGAGGAGATCGATCTCCTCGTATCGGGTGGCCAGCTCTTCGGTGAGGTGGACGGTCTCCCGGTCGGCCCGGAGGAAGAGGCCGAAGAGGGCGAGCATCGCATCCCCTTCCCTCCCGCTCGGGGTTTCCAGCCAGAGCGAAGCGCCGGGTCCCAGAGGACGGATGGCTCGGCCCTCGGGCGACGTGACCACCTCCGCTCCCGCCGGGATGACGACCTTGGGCGACGGCTGGCTCGTGTACGCCGGCGTGAGCGTCCCCCCATCCGCCCGCCACAACCGCGGGCGCGCCGGGGCGGCGCCATCGAATGCCTCGAGGACGGGGCGTAACCGCGTCAGGCGCGCGGCAGCGTCATCCAGATCGTGTTCCCCTGTGCGTTGAATTCGACGTGGTCGGCGAGATTGCGAATCAGAAAGAGGCCTCTGCCGACGGGACGGCGGACGGCGGAGGGCAAGGTCGGATCGGTCACGGCCATCGGGTCGAAACCGGGACCGTCGTCGGTAACCTGGAGGCGGATCGTGCTCGCATCGAGCTCCGCGGACACCCGGACGGTTCGGTGGGGATCACCCTGGGCGCCGAACAGAATGCTGTTGGTGAGCGCTTCCGCGAGGAGGACGCGGAGCCGGAAACTGGTGCGGCGTGACGGCAGCGCACCGGCAAAGCAGTGCCGGGCCATCAGCTCCACTGCTTCCTCCACGCAGGTGACGTCCGCGGGCACCCGCAACCCGACCCAGACCGTCGGCTGAGGCGCGCCCTCCCCCTCCGCCCCGGGCTCCGCGATCGAGCGGCGAACGCACAGGCGCAATGGCGCCGCGACGCCGTCGTCCATGTCAGAAGTCCGCGAGCGCCTCGGCCGCGGTCGGTGAGATGTGGAACAGGGTGTCGAGTTTGGTGAGCTCGAACAGCGCGCGAAGATCCTCGTTGAGCCCCGCGATCCGGAGCTCGCCCCCTTGCTCACGCACCTTTTTCGAGAGCGAGACCAGGGCCCCCAGGCCGGAGGAATCGATATATCCGGTCTGGGTACAGTCGATGACGAACTTGCGCTCACCGCGATCGAGGCCGTCCTGCACGAGGCCCTTGAGCTCCTGGCGGTTTCCGACGATCAGCTGGCCCTCCACCTTGAGGACCGCGACGCCGTCGTTCTGCACTTTGGTGAATCCCATGCACTCCCTCCTTCAGGTGACCGCCCGATCGGCAATTAGTGCCGCCAGCGCGACGGTGCCGGCCATTTCGTCTTCAGTCGCATCGTCCGCCACGCCCAGGATGACCCCGGGCGGCCCGAGCAGGAGCGGCCCGAGCAGGAGCGCCCCGGCCAGGTCCCGCGCCGTCCGCAGCGCCAGGTGTCCGGCGCTGCCTCCCGGAAATATGAGAACGTTTGCCCGGTCCCGAAACCTCACCTGGCGGTCGGCCACTGCGATAGTATCCGGCCGGCTCTCGGCAAAGGCCGCGACCGCCGATTCCACCGCTCCGCCGTCGTCCCGACCGGGAGGACCCGCGAGAAACGCCACCCGGGGGGGCCCGACGCCGACCCGGGCGTGGGCGGAAGCCGCCCTGACGGCCAATTCGGCCCGTTCGCTGGCGCCGAGCTCACCGGCAAGAGCGCAGTCGGCCATCGCGAAGAGCGATCCGTCGGGAAGCAGCAGCCAGTGCACCGCCCGGACGGCGCCGCCCTCGGACGGGCCCAGCGTCCACTCGGATGTTTCCGCGAGCAGGTCCACCGAAATGCCGGGACCGGCGACGAACCCATCGGCGTCGCCCAGCGCCACGAGTCCGGCCGCCAGGCGAACCGGATCGGCGGCCAGATCCAGGGCGTGAATTCCATCGCGCACCTGATTCGGCTTCCGGCTGCGCAAGAGCGCGGCAACCGCGCCGAGTCTCGGGTGATGCTCCGGCGGGATACCCCCGCTGCCGATGACCGCGTGCACGGTGAACGCCGGTGTGCCGCTCCGCCCCGCGATCGTGTCGGCAAAGCCCTCGTCGACTCCCGCAAGCACGATCCGGGCACGGCTGCCGCTGGCCCGGTCGAGCAGCGCCGCGAGACTCACGAGCGGAAGTGCCGCCGCAGGGCCTCGACGACCACCGGGTGCACCAGCTCGCTCACGTCGCCGCCGTATCGCGCGACTTCCCGCACCAGACTCGAGCTGATATACGAGAGGCCCTGCGCCGGCACCAGGAACACCGTTTCCAGTCCGGCGTGGAGCTGGCGGTTCATCAGCGCCATCTGGAACTCGTACTCGAAGTCGCCCACCGCGCGGAGCCCGCGGACCAGCACCGACGCGCCGCTGCGGGCGGCATAAGCGGCCACGAGGCCCTCGAAGGCGGCGAATTCGATCCGCGGATCGTCGCCCAGCGTGTGGCGCAGCATGTTCAGCCGCTCCTCCAGGCTGAACAGCGGCTGCTTGCTCGCGTTGACCGCGACCGCGACGATCACCCGGTCGGCGAGCTTGAGGCTCCGCCGGATCAGGTCCTCATGGCCCCGCGTGGGCGGATCGAAGGAGCCGGGGTAGAGGGCGATACGGGTCATGGGGCGTAACAGAAGGTAAGGGCGATGTCGCCGTATCGCCGGGTTTCGTCGCCGCCGGGGGTTTCCCGGGCGGAATGCTCGACGGCCAGCAGCTCCGCGAACGGCACCTTCCGGAACGCCGCCACCAGCTCCGCGGCATGGGGGACGCTGTACGGGGGGTCGGCGAGCGCCAGGTCGAACGCGCGCGGGCCGAGTCGCGCCACGAATCGCATGGCATCTCCGCGGCGCACCGTCACCCGGGCGTCCAGGCCGAGCGCCTCGATGTTGGCCCGGATCGCGTCGAGCGACGCCGGCGCGAGCTCCACCAGTGTCGCCGACGCGGCGCCCCGGCTGAGCGCTTCCAGACCCAGCGCGCCGGAGCCGGCAAACAGATCGAGCACTCGCGCGCCGGGCAGCCGTTCACCGAGGATGTTCATCCAGGCCTCCCGCACCCGATCGGCGGTGGGCCGCACTCGCGTGTCGACGGGCGTGACGAGCCGCCGTCCCCGGAACTCCCCGGCGATGATGCGGGTCACTGGCCATTGCCGAGCCTGCCCGGCGGCCGATGCGGGGTGACCGACAGCAGCCGGGCCTGCAGCGTGGTGAGGCCGCGAAACTCGTTCAATTCCAGCCGGAACGCCGCGTCAACCGGACCTCCACCCAAATCGTCGAGACGGTCGGCCAGCCGGAAGCCGATGGCATCGAGGGAGCGGGAGGGCGCCTGCAGCGCGCCTTTCAGATGATTGGTGCCGACTTTCTGCCGCCGGGTGAAATCGACACCACGGACCCCGAAGACCGGCGCGGCGTTTCCCATTCCGCACGGCTCCAAGTGGCGGCACAGCTTTTCGAGCTCGTCGGTCGCCTCGACCAAGGGGATCTCGAGATCCACCCGCTGCTCGGGGCCCAGCTCGTCGAACCCGAGCCGGTCGCCCGCCACCCGCTCGAATCGCTCGCGGAACGCCGGAAAATTTTCGCGCCGGAGAGTGACGCCCGCCGCCATCCGATGCCCCCCATAGCGCTCGAGGAGATCCGCGCACTCGGTGAGCGCGCCGTGCAGATCGAAGCGGGATATGCTCCGACCCGACCCCTTCCCGATGTCGCCGTCGAAGCAGACCAGGAACGTCGGCCGGCCGAAGCGCTCCACCACGCGCGACGCGACGATCCCGACGACCCCGGGGTGCCAGTCGTCGGAACAGAGGACGATGCCGGCGCGGTGGTCGAGGGAGCCGGCCGCCTCGACCTGCGCGAGGGCTTCTTCGAGAAACCGCTGATCGAGCCCCTGCCGCTCCTCGTTGAGGCGCTCGAGCCGCTGCGCCAGCAGCATCGCTTCGTCGGCGCGGTCGGTGAGAAGGAGCTGGAGCCCGTCCGCCGCCTCGCCGATCCGTCCCGCGGCGTTGAGCCGGGGCGCGAGGATGAAGCCCACCTGGCCGGCACGGAGCTCCCCGGTTCCTAACCCGCTGGTCTCGATGAGCGCGCGGAGGCCGGGCCAGCGGCTCCGGCTCAGGAGGCGGAGCCCGTGCCGCACCAGGATGCGGTTCTCGCCGGTGAGCGGCACCACGTCGGCCACCGTGGCAAGTGCGACGTAGTCGAGCAGATGCATCGGAAACGCGGGAGGCAGCCCGAGCACCGGCACCAGCGCCTGCACCAGCTTGAAGGCGAGGCCGGTCCCGCACAGCATCCCGAGCCCCGAGCGATCGTCGGCCCGCTGCGGGTCGATGACGGCGGTGGCCGGCGGAAGCTCGGCGCCGGGCAGGTGGTGGTCGGTCACCACCACACGGATTCCCGCCGCCTCGGCCTGGCCCACCGTCTCCACCGCGGTGATGCCGCAATCGCAGGTGACGATCAGCCTTGCCCCGATCGAAACCGCGAAGGCGAGCCCGGCGGGGCCGAAGTCATAGCCGTCCCGCAGGCGGTGCGGAACGAAGGCATGGACCTGGGCGCCCGCCTCCCGGAGCGCGCGCGTCAGCAGCGCGGTGGCCGACTGGCCGTCGACGTCATAGTCCCCATGCACGAGGATGGTCTCGCGGCGCGACACCGCGCCCGCGATGGCGGTGACGGCGACGTCGACCCCGGCGAGGGACATCGGATCGCTGAGCTGGTCGAGCGAGGGGCGGAGGAAGCTCCGCGCCGCTTCGGCCCCGGTGAGACCGCGCTGAATCAGCAGCGCGGCGAGGGGCGCCGGAATGGAAAGCTCCCGGGCGAGTGCCCGTGCCGCACCCGCCTCGGGTTCGGGTGCCAGGACCCAGCGCGGGAGGGGCGGGCTCATTCCTCTCCGTCGGCCGGATACAGGATGACACCGCATCCCTCGCACGCCTCGATGTGCGTGCCGGCGCGAATCTGGCTGCGGCGATTTCTCGGAATCGCGGTGAAGCAGGCGCCGCATGCATCGCCCCGCAGGGCCACGACGACCGTGGTGGCCCGGGAGATCCAGAGACGGTCGTAACGCACCAGCAGGCTGCGCTCGACGGCGGAGGCGCTCGCCGAGCGTACCACGCCCGCGGCGGCGCGCACCGTCTCCAGCTCGGCCCGCGCCTCGGCGAGCCGGGCGCGCTCCCCGGTCTGGTCGCCCTCGAGTCCCGCGAGCCGCTGCTCCGCTTCGGCGAGCCCGGCTTCCTGCTGCTGGTTCAGCTCCGCCGCCTTGACCCAGTCGCTCTCCTTGTTGGCGAGCACCGACCGCGCGAGGTCCACTTCAGTCATCAGCGCCTGGACTTCGCGGGCGGTGCGCACCTGCTCGATCCGGGCGCGCCGCTTCTCCTGCTGGCTTCGCTGGGTCTCGATCACCCCTTCGAGCTCTTCCCTCCGTTTGACGCCTTCGGCGTGCTTCCGCCGGGCGGCCTCGACGTCGCTGCGCGCGCGCTCGAGCGCCGAGTCGAGGGCGGCGATCTCGTCGTCGAGACTCTTGATTTCCCGGTCGGTGGCGAGCAGCGCCAGGTCTTTCGTCTGCAATGCGAGCAGCTTTTCCAAATCAGGATGCATGACGCCTCAAGAGTGCTGGGTGGGATCGGAACCGGACGGCCCGGACGGGGAGCGGCGAGCTTCCTTGGCGGCGGCTTTACGGATGATGAACCGCTTCCGCTGGTCCGGCGGAAGCTCGTTCAGTTGATGCTGTCGCTCGTCCACCGAGGAGACCGGAGCGAGCGTACGGGAGACGGCGCGCGCGCGGAGCCCCTGCAGCGCGCCGGCATATTCCTCGTCGAAGCTGACGCCCGCGGTGCGCTCCTCGTTGGCCCGCTGCAGGACGCGCTGGAAGGCGTCCTGCGCTTGCGGGGAGAGCCGTTCCAGGGCGGCGGCGGGCGGGGCGGAAGGGGCCAGGGCCCGCACCGCCTCGAAGATCTCCCGGTGCGACGGCACTTCGAATGTCTCCGGGGGAATCTCCCCCCGCGCGCGCTCAAGCCAGCTGCCCCCGGACAGGATTGTCTTGAGCAGCTGTTGCTCGAGCCGGGCTCCGGGATGCCGGCTCCGCCCCGGCAGCGCCGGAGGCCCCGTGCGGGGGGACGGATCCGCCGGGCGCCCGGCCGGAGCGGGCGGCCGCGAGGCTTCCTCGCGCTCGAGGACCGCGCGCGATACGCCGGTGCGCTCCGAGATGCGCGCGAGATACAGGTCGCGCGCGATCGGATCGGACGCCGCGCGCGCCGTCGGCAGCAGACGGTCCAGCGCATCGCGCCGATGCTCCAGCCCCTCGAACCATCCCTTCCGCTCCAGCAGCTGGATCTTCCGGTCGAGCACGTCCACCGCATCCTTGAGGATGGGCGCCAGCGCGGCCGCCCCCCCGCGGCGAACCAGGGTATCGGGATCCTCGCCCTCCGGCATGGTGGCGACTTTAACCCGCATGCCATGCCGCAGGCATTCGTCCGCCGCGCGGAATGTCGCGCGGAGACCGGCGGAATCGCTGTCGTAAAGGAGAAGCGCCGCCTTGGCAAACCGGTGCAGCAATGCGGCCTGATCCGGCGTCAGCGCGGTGCCCATCGGAGCCACGACGTTGTCCGTACCGGAGAGGACCAGGCGAAGCACGTCGAAATACCCCTCGACGAGAATGACTTCCTCCTCGCGGCGGATCGCCTGCTTTGCCTCGTGGAGGTTGTACAGCATCGTGCCCTTGTGGAAGATCGGCGTCTCGGGCGAGTTCAGATACTTGGGCTCCCCCTGTCCCAGGATCCGCCCGCCGAAGCCGACCACGCGGCCGCGCAGGTCGCGAATCGGGAAGAGGAGCCGGCCGCGGAAGCGGGGGCTGGCGGTGCCGTCGTCCCGCTTGACCATCAGCCCGGCTTCGACGAGCACCCGTTCCTCGATGCCCAGCTGCTTCATCGCATCGACGAAGGCCCGCCCGGGCGGCGCGAACCCGAGTCCCTGCTCCCCGGCGACTTCAGGCGGAATGTCACGATCGGCCAGGTAGCTTCGCGCGACGCCGGCTTCGGGATCTTCACGCAGCCGGGTCGCGAACCACTCCTGCGCCACGGCCGACGCGGTGAAGAGCGGCTCGCGCGGGTCGGGCCCTTCCCGTGTCCCCTGCTCCGGCACGACGATCCCCACCTTGCGCGCCACCTCGCGCACCGCGGTGGGATAGTCCATTCCCTGCTTCTTCATGAGATACGTGAACACGTCGCCGGCTTCGTGGCAGACGTAGCAGTAGTACATCCCTTTCTTGGGGATGACGGCAAAGTTGCGGTGGGTGCCCCCGTGGAAGGGACAGGCCCCGCGATAATCCGAGCCGGCGCGCTTGAGCTGCACCGCCTCACCGATGATCCCGACCAGATCCGCCGCATCGCGGATCTGCTCGATCAGCTCGTCGGCGATGCGACTCACGGCGCGAACTCCGCGATGGTGACGCCGGTGCCGCCCTGGTTGCGGGGCGCAAAATCGAACTTCGCCACCCGCCGGTCGGCCGCGAGCACTCGCCGCACCGTCTCCCGCACCACGCCGGTTCCCATCCCGTGAATGATCCGGAGGAAGGGATTGTCGGCGAGCACCGCCGCGTCGAGGGCGGCGGTGGTGACCGCGGCGGCTTCATCGCCGCGCATGCCGCGGAGGTCGATCTCAAAGGAGCTGGGGAGCTGGGGAGCCAGGGAACCAGGGTGCGCTTTCCCCCTGGCTCTCAAGCTCCCTGAATCCCTGGCTCCCTTTGTCACCGCGACCAATCCTTCCTGCGGGACAACCAGCCGCACCGCCCCCGCCTGCACTACTGCCCTTCCATCCGCCCGCAGCTCCACCAGCTCCCCCGTGCTGCCGGTCGGAAGCCGCACCCGCTGGCCGACCGCCACGGCGCCGGAGGCTGCCGCGGCCGCCAACTCCGGCACCGTGACGTCGTGGAGCGCCTCTCCCTCGGCCCGGATGGCGTCTTCGAGCAGCCGGCGCGCTTCCCTGGCCTGCTCGTCGTCGGCGGCCAGTGCGGCGGCGTGGAGCGCCACCTCCACCCGCTCGCGGGCATCGAGCAGGAACTTTCGCGCCTCGGCCCGGGCCTTCCGTTCGGCGTCCCGCTCCCGGCTTCGCAACTCCCCGTCCCGCGCCCGCTGCAGCTCCGCCTCGCGAGTGAGGCGCGCCGTCTCCCGCTCGGCATCGGCCAGACGGGCGCCCAGCTCCTCCTGGTCGGCGGCGAGCTTGCGCTCCCGCCCCTCGGCGGCTTCCAGGAGGGCATCGAGGGACCGCTCGGCCCCGGAGACCCGGCTTTCCGCATCCGCGAGCACGACCTCGCTGATACCGAGCCGCCGTGCGATCGCGAGGCCGTAGGACCGGCCCGGCGTCCCCTTCTGAAAGCGGTAGGTCGGCGCCAGCCGCTCCGCGTCGAACTGCAACGATCCGTTGACGACGCCCTCCGTCTGGGTGGCGAGCGCCTTCAGGGCGCCCAGGTGTGTCGTCGCGATGGTCCGGGCGCCCCGGCGGGTCAGCGCCACGAGCGCGGCCCCGGCCAGCGCACCGCCTTCGGCGGGATCGGTGCCGCTTCCGATCTCATCGATCAGCACCAGCGTCGCCGCATCGGCGTCGTCCAGCACTCCGCGCAGCGTGGCGAGGTGGGCACTGAAGGTGGAGAGGTCCGCGGCGATCGATTGATGGTCCCCGATGTCGGCCGCCATCCGCCGGAACACCGGCAGCACGCTCCCCTCGCCCACCGGAGGGGCGATGCCGCTCTGGACCAGCGCGGCGGCCAGTCCCACCGTCTTGAGCAGCACGGTCTTCCCGCCCGTGTTAGGCCCGCTGATCAGCAGCGTGCGCTCCCCCGGATCGAGCGCGAGATCGAACGGCACCACATCGACGCCGCGGCCCAGCAGCAGCGGATGCCGCGCGCCCAGGAGCACGAGCCCCGCCCCGCTCTGGACAACGGCGGGCACGCTCCCCTGCACCGCCCGGGCATAGCGGGCCCGGGCGACCAGATCGTCGAGGGCCACGCACATCTCGTGCGCGCCGTGCAGGAGGGCGGCATGGGGACGCAACAGCTCGGTCAGCTCACGCAGAACACGGAGCACTTCGCGCTCGGTGTCGGCCATCGCCTCACGCAGGGCGTTGCCGAGCTCGATGGCGGCCGTCGGCTCGATGAACAGCGTCCCGGCGCTGGCCGATTCATCGTGCACGATGCCATCGGGGCGGGACCGCGAGTCGCGCCGGACCGGAATGACGTAGCGTCCGTTGCGCACGGTGACCGGAGCCGCTCCCCCCGCCGCCGCGGCGTCCAGTCCGCGCTGGATCGCTTCCAGCTTTTTCACCAGTCGCTCGCGGGCGTGGTGCACCGCGCGCCGCGCGCGGAGCAGTCCGGGACTGGCCGAATCGAGCAGCTCCCCCTGCTCGTCCACTGATTGACCGAGCCGCCGCTCGATCGCCTGCTCGGGAACCGGGGCGCGCAGCATCGCCGCTCGCGGCGCCTCCTCGGTCAGACGCTTGAGCTCGCCCGACGCGTCGCGCGCAGCAATCAGTGTGCGATGGATCGCGGCCAACTCATGTCCCTCGAGCACGCTGCCCTCGAGCCGGAGACGGGCGATGACTCCGCCGAGGGAGGGAACCGGGAAGGAATCAATGCTGCCGCCCCTCCCGAAATACGACAGGAGCTCGGCCACCGGAAGTAATTCCCCTTCGATCCACTCCCGGCTGCTCGACGGACGGCGCGCGCGAACCCGCTCGGCGCCGAGCGCGCCGGCGGCGTGCCCGGCAACCAGCTCGAGGACGCGATCGAACTCGAGTACCTCGAGGGCCACGCCGGATCCCTCGCCCGCTAAAGGGGACGGGGTGCCGGCGCTCCGCTGCGCCGACACCCCGTTCAAGGTTGCATCCGATTCCAGCCCGGTCATCCGGCGTGGAATCCTGTCAGGTTGAGATGAAGCATCGATCGCGTAGGCCTAAGTACTTGAAGTGATGGAACATAGCGACGCTTTCATCAGGAGACAAGGGCGCTCATCCCGGAGGCCAGGTCATCTGTCGGCCACCGAGCACATGCACGTGCAGGTGCGCCACCGATTGACCGCCCTGCGTACCGACGTTCATGACCATGCGATAGCCGGAATCGGCGAGCCCGAGCTGCCGGGCGACCCGCACTGCCAGGCGGAGCGTGGCGGCGAGGACGCGTTCGCCTTCGTCGTTGTCGGCCGCCGCGGCGTTGTCGTAATGGGTGGTGGGCACGACCAGCACGTGCACCGGCGCCTGGGGATTCACATCGTGAAAGGCCACCGCACTGGCGGACCGGGCGACTTCTTTCGCCGGAATCTCGCCCTGCACGATCCGGCAGAAGATGCAATCACTCACGAGACCTCCGGGGTCGCTGGCTGGCGACGACGGCCGCGGCGGCGAGCGCGGCGGTTTCGAAACGCAGCAGATCCGGCGCGAGACGAACCCGCCGGAAGCCCGCGGCAATAAAAATCTCCCGCTCGGCGGGGATGAGTCCGCCCTCCGGACCCACGACGACCACCAGCGGCACATCGGGCGGAAGCTCGGGGGGCGGGTCCCCGGTCGCGTCGGCAAGCCAGCGGTAGGCCGGATCGCCCTGCGACGCGGCGAACTTCACGTCCACCGGCGCTCCGACCTGCGGGGCCCAGCCGGCGCCGGATTGCTTGATGGCCTGGAGCGCCCGCCGCTGCAGCGCCTGGACGTGCCCTTCGCGAATGCCGGCCGCGACGCTGCGGGTTCGTTCCGCCTTGAGCGGCAGCAGCTCGGTCACTCCGAGCTCCGCCGACTTTTCCGCGAGCCATCCGAAGCGTTCCTTGTCGCCCGCCCCTACCACCAGCGCAAAGCGGGGCGGCGCCGGCACGACGTGCGCGCGCTCGATCCGTATGGCGAAGTCACCGCCGACCCGCACCAGCACTCCCTCCGCGATCGTCCCCGCGCCGTCGAGCGCGCGCACCCGCTCGCCTTCCGCGGCTCGCCGCACCCGCAAGTGGTGCCGCTCTTCGTCGTCGAGCGCGAGCGTGGTGCCGGCGATCAGGGCGCCCTCTTCCGCCAGGATCGAATGCACCTCAGCGCCTGCGGCCCACGACACCCCACCACGCGTCATCCACGACCTCGTCGGCCGGCTCGAACCCGGCGTCGCCCATCGCGGGCAGGAAGAGGTCGCGCTCCGGGACTTCCATACCGGCAAAGATGGCGAGGCCGCCCGGACGGAGCGACGCATGGATCGCGGGCAGGAGCGCGATGTTCACCGATGGGAGGATGTTGGAAATCACGATGTCCACCGGTCCGAGCAGGGGCGCCAGCGCGGCCGCGTCGCCGGTCACGAAGCGCACCCGCTCCTCGACGCCGTTGCGTCGGGCATTCGCGGTGGCGATCGGGTCGGCCTCGTCGTCGATTTCGATCCCGGTCGCCTGGGATGCCCCGAGCTTCACGGCCGCGATGGCGAGGATCCCGCTGCCGCTCCCGAGATCGATCACCCGGTCACCGGCATGAAGGTGGCGATCGAGCAGCGTCAGCGCGGCGCGGGTGGAGCCGTGCTCGCCGGTGCCGAACGCGCTCTCGGGATCGATGATGACGGTGGGAGATTCCTGCAGCGCGCGGGCGGTCCAGCTGGGCGTCACCGTCAGGCGGCCGATGCTCCGCGGTCCCAGCCCGTCCTTCCAGCGCGCGCTCCAGTCGACGTCGGGCAGCGGGCGGGCGCGCCCCGCGACCCCGCTGCCGAATGCTGCATGCAGCGCCTTCACGAGCCGCTCGGCCGAGGCTTCGTCTTCCGAAAAACCGACGAGGGTGCCGTCCTCGCGCTCCTCCACCGCTTGGCCGGTCCGGCCCACCAGCCAGCTCGCGACGGCCTCACGGGAGTCGCCGGGACTCCGGACGTCCACGGCGCACCAGCTCATGCCCCGAGCGCTTCCTTGAGGCGGGACCAGAAGCTGCTGTTTTCCTTGGGCGGCGGACCCTCGACCTTCGCAAAGTCTTCCAGAAGCCGCCGCTGGTCGCCCGTCAGGTTCTGCGGAGTCCAGACGTGTACCCGCACGTTGAGGTCGCCCGCCCCGCTCTGTCCCAGCCGCGGGAGTCCTTTCCCCTTGATGCGCAGCACGGTGCCCGACTGGACGCCCGGTGGGACGGCGAGACGTTCGTCGCCGTACGGCGTGGGCACGGTGACGCTGGTCCCGAGCCCCGCCTGGCTGAACGACAGCGGGAGATCGATGCTCAGGTCGTCGCCATGACGCTCGAACCGGTCGTCATCCTTGACCTCGATGGTGATGAGCAGGTCGCCCGCGGGCCCGTTGCGCGGACCGGCGGCGCCCTGGCCCCGGAGGGTGATGTAGTTGTTGCTCGACACCCCGGCGGGAATGTCGACCGGGACGGCCCGCTCCCCGCGGGTCCGGCCATCGCCACGGCAGACTTCGCAGGGATCGCTGATGATCGAGCCTTCCCCGCCGCAGGTGGGACAGGGAGAGACCGAGACGAATTGTCCGAACATGCTGCGGGTCGCGCGGCGCACCTCCCCGCTCCCCCCGCAGGTCGTGCACGGCACCGGCCGGGTGCCGCTCTTGCCTCCGGTGCCGGAGCACGCGTCGCAGCGGAGCATGGTCTTGAGCTTGACGGTGCGCTTGGCTCCGGTGGCGACCTCCTGCAGCTGCAGCTTGACCGCGACCCGGATGTCCTGACCCCGGCGCGATTCGGTCTGGCTCCGGCCGCCCCCGAAAAGCGACTCGAATCCCCCGCCGCCCCCGAAGTCGCGCATGAAGATGCTGAGCGCTTCGGCCAGATCGACGTGATGAAATCCTCCGGCCCCGCCACGCAGCCCCGCTTCTCCGTAGCGATCGTATGCGGCGCGCTTGTCTTCGTCGCACAGCACTTCGTAGGCTTCGGCAATCTGCTTGAAGCGCGCCTCGGCATCCGGCGCGGAATTGCGGTCGGGATGGAATTCCATCGCCAGCTTGCGATAGGCCCGCTTGATCTCGTCTTCGGTGGCGTCGCGCGGGACGCCGAGCAGCTTGTAGAAGTCGCTCACTCCATCAGTCCTTCCACCATGCGACTGGTGTGCTCCACCAGCCCGATGATCTTGTCATAGGGCATCCGGGTCGGCCCCAGGACGCCGATGACCCCGCTCACACTGCCGGTGCGGTACGCCGATGTGACCAGCGTGAACTCGGTCAGCCGGGGATTGCTGTTCTCGCTGCCGATCGTGATGGTCAATCCACGCCGGTGGTGATCGAGAAACGCCTGGCGGAGCACATCCCGGCGCTCGGTCAAATCCAGCAGGCCGCGCATTCGCTCGTTATCGGCAAACTCCGGCTGCTCCGCCAGCGGCTGCGCGCTTCCCAGCACCACCGCGCCCTCGTCGCCGGAAAAATCGAAGAGCTCCTCGCCCTGCGCAACGAAGATGTTGAGCAGCTCGCCGCCCTGACGCGCGTGGCCGGCGTCACGCAGGCGCTCGGCCATGCTGCCGCGGATCTCCCGCAGCGAGAGACCCGACAGCCGCTCATTGAGGATGCGGGAGACATGCTCCACCACTTCGGGTGCGACGGCGGCGGGCACCTCGACGAAAATGGTGCGCACCAACCCGCTCTGCAGCGTCAGGACCGCCAGAAGTCGCTCGCTGCTCACCCGCACCAGCTCGAGCCGTTCGAGCACCAGCTGGTCGAGCATCGGTCCGATGGCCACGCCGAGCTCCTGGGTCAGCACTCCGAGGACCTGGGCCGCGCGCCGGAGGATTTCGTCGATCGGATTGCGCGACCCGGGAAGGATTTCGTTCTCCAGCCGCGCCCGCGCGCGCTCGGTGACCGGAGCCGGACGCATCAGCCGGTTGACGTACAACCGGTATCCGAGATCGGTAGGGATGCGACCCCCCGACGTGTGGGCGTGGAAGAGAAATCCGCGCGCTTCCAGCTCGCCCATCGTCGTGCGCACCGAGGCGGGCGAGATGCCGAGGCGCGATCGCTTCGCGACCGCCTGGCTCCCCGCCGGCTGCGCGGTTTCGACGAAGATTTCGATGACGGCCTCGAGTACCCGGAACTGTCGATCGTTGAGGCCTTCGGCACTCTGCATAACAGGAAATCTAGCAACGACTTAGGCTGGCCACCAGCGCGTCGAGTCTGAGCCATCCCTCGGGGGTCAGAGCAACGCGGGAATCGCGCACTACCGCCCAACCGCCCGCCCGCCATCGGTCCAACACCACCGGCGGCACCCGGCTGGCCGGCAATCCGTCGCTGGTCCGGAGTCCCAGATAGAGATCTTCGAGCTCGACTTGACCCCGATCCAGGGTTTCCTGCTCCAGCATCAGCGACTCCCCGGCTTCCGCGCGACGGCGGTACTCCGTCCACTCGCGAACGTTCCAGCGTCGCAGCGACGCGAATCCGCTGTGCGCCGAGGGACCAAGGCCAATGAATGGTGCCCGCCGCCAGTAGGCGGAGTTGTGGCGGGCGCGGTGACCCGGCCGGCCGGCATTACTGACTTCGTAGTGCTCGAAGCCCGCGGCCTCGAGCCGGGCGTGCGCGGCGATGTACTCCAGGGCGGCATGGTCGTCGTCCAGCGAGAGGCTCTCACCCCGCGCGGTCCACTTTCCGAGCGGCGTCGCGGGCTCCACGGTGAGTCCGTACAACGAGAGATGCGTCGGGGCGAGCGCCAGCGCCCGGTCCAGATCGGCGGACCAATCACGCCCGAGCGCCGGCGGGACCGCGTAGATCAGGTCGAGCGAAACGTCGGAGAATCCGGCCGAGCGGAGTGTCTGCACGGCCACGTCGATTTGTGCGGCGTCGTGGGTCCGGTGCATCCACTCGAGCACCGCGGGATCGAACGACTGCGCTCCGAGGGAGATCCGGTTGATCCCGGCGGCTCGCCACGCCTCGGCGTTGGCTGCCGTCACATCGTCGGGATTGGCTTCGAGGGTGACCTCGGCTCCGGCAACCACGGCGCGATCCGCGCGGAAGACCTGGAGCATTCGAGCGATGGACGCCGGCTCGAGGCGCGAGGGCGTGCCGCCACCGAAGTAGATAGTGTCGAGCGCCGGCGAATCGTTCCAGGCGTGGTGGTTCTGCCAACCGGCCCACTCCCGCTCGATCAACCCGGCGAATTGCGCGGAGGGCACCTCGCGCCGGACCGCGATGGCAAAATCGCAGTAGCTGCAGCGGCGGGCGCAGAAGGGGACGTGGACGTAAAGATGCATCGCCCGGGAAATATCACATGGAACAGCGTGAACGGTGAGCGGTGAACGGGACAAACCCCGCCACCGACCTGCAACGTGTCGAGCCAGGGCACCCACAGATGTCACAGACGGAAAGACCTGATTGCACCTGCAATACCCAGGATCGGCTCCCCAAGACCGTCATCGAACGCAGATTGTGCGAGGGAGCATATGATATTCGAGTCTTCATCGGTTTTTCACCTGTGACATCTGTGGGCCCACCGGATTGACGCACTGGACGTCGCCCGCAAAGCTGATCCCGCTCACCGCTCACCGCTCACCGGAAAAGTCCGGCGGTGGTCAGCTGATAGAGTCCGCCCTCGCGCTGGCGAATTCTTCCCGCAAGCTCGAGGGACGAGAGCGCGTCGAGCGCCTCGGTCACCGGCGCGCCAGTGGCCTCGATCAGCTCTTCGGTGCGCCGGGGACCGGCCCAGAGCGCGTTGACGATGCGTCCCGCAACCGGTGCCATGATCCCGGGTTCGGGAGCAGCCGGGCCTTGCTCGGGATGTGAGGCCTCCGGATAGTGCGAGAGCAGATCCGCCAGCTCGAGCAACGGCGCCGCTCCATCGCGAATCAGGCCGTTGGTTCCCGCTGACACGGGGCTCGTGATCGGCCCCGGCACTGCCATCACCTCGCGACCCTGCGAGTGGGCGCAGTCGACTGTTTGCAATGCGCCCGATGCCTTGGCCGCCTCGACCACGACCGTAACCCGGGCCAATCCGCTGATCAGCCGGTTGCGGCGCGGAAAGCTCCCCGGCCCGGGCCGCTGGCCGGGTGGAAACTCGGTGAGCAGGAGCCCGAGCTCCACCACGCGCTGGTAGAGCTGCCGGTTGGATAGCGGATAGATCACGCCGAGCCCGTTTCCGAGGACGCCGATCGTCCCCCCCGTGGCATCCAGCGCACCGGCATGGGCCACGGCATCGAGTCCTCGCGCCATCCCGCTCACCACGACCAATCCGGCATCGGCCGCGGCGCGGGCCAGCGCGCGGCACACCTCGGCGCCGTAATGGGAATGATCCCGGCTCCCGACGATCGCGACCGCGGGCCGCTCGAGGAGCTGG
>Ga0184615_10000651_pt1 | contig 18854 bp, 17 predicted proteins | sample PLM4_65_coex_FD_133134 | JGI IMG/M metagenome (GOLD analysis project Ga0184615, IMG submission 133134) | Groundwater sediment microbial communities from an aquifer in East River, Colorado, USA - PLM4_65_coex | ecosystem: Environmental > Terrestrial > Soil > Riparian zone | place: USA: East... | reverse complement strand
GCCGCAGTCGCCGCAGCTCTTCAAGCAGCTGCTGATGATCGCGGGCTACGACCGCTACTACCAGATCGTGAAGTGCTTCCGCGACGAGGACCTGCGCTCCGACCGCCAGCCCGAGTTCACGCAGATCGACATCGAGACGTCCTTCCTCGACCAGAATGCCATCACGGCCCTCGTGGAGGAGCTCGTCCGCCACGTGTTCAAGGAAGCGATCGGGGTGGAATTGCCCAACCCGTTTCCGCGCCTCAGCTACGACGAAGCCATCAACCGCTACGGCAGCGACAAGCCGGACCTGCGCGTGTCGCTGGAGTTGACCGAGCTGACCGACGTGATGAAGGGCGTCGCTTTCAAGGTGTTTGCCGGCCCTGCCGCCATGCCAGGCGGGCGCGTGGCAGGATTGCTTGTCCCCGGTGGCGGCGAGCTGACGCGCGGTGAGATCGATTCCTACACGGAATTTGTCGGGAGCCACGGCGCCAAGGGACTGGCCTGGATCAAGATCAACGACGTCGCGAAGGGGCGGGAGGGCCTGCAGTCGCCGATCGTGAAGAACCTCTCCGACGAGGCCCTGAACGCGATCGTCGGGCGCTCCGGCGCGAAGAGCGGAGACCTCATGTTCTTCGGCGCGGATCGCGCCAGGATCGTCAACGACGCGATGGGCGCACTGCGCGCGAAGGTCGGCAACGAACGCGGCTTCACGCAGCCCGGATGGCGACCGCTGTGGGTGCTCGACTTCCCGATGTTCGAGTGGGACGAGGAAGCGAAGCGCTGGAACGCGATGCACCATCCCTTCACCTCGCCCGCCGACGGGCACGAGGACCGCCTGGGGTCCGATCCGGGCTCCGCGCGGGCCAAGGCGCACGACATGGTGCTGAATGGCTGGGAAATCGGCGGCGGCTCGGTGCGGATCCACCGGGCTGACGTCCAACAGAAGATCTTCCGGGCGCTCGCGATCGGGCCCGATGAGGCGCAGGCCAAGTTCGGGTTCCTGCTCGACGCGCTGCAATACGGGGCGCCCCCGCATGGCGGCATTGCATTCGGCCTCGACCGCATCGTCGCGTTGATGGCGGGCGCGGACTCGATCCGGGACGTGATCGCGTTCCCCAAGACGCAACGCGCGCAGTGCCTGCTTACGCACGCGCCGAGCCCGGTGGATGAGGGGCAGCTGCGGGAGCTGCATATCCGGCTGCGGCAGCCCGAAAAGAAGAATTAGCCGCCAAGACGCCAAGGACGCCAAGAAGTACAAATTGGAACCGCCAAGACGCCAAGAAAAACAAGAATGCGGCCGCCGATGAACGCCGATAGACGCCGATAACATGGACATCAAGGAAATCGTGAAGGACAACGAGGTACGCTTTGCGAAGTACCGGCAGGGCTTCGCGTATTACACCGTTCGTGTTGCCTCCGAAGGTGTCGATTACGCGTTTCCGGTTCCTCTTTCGGACATCGGGGACGCTACACTCCTCGCGACCGACAAGGCTCTCGTTTTCATGCGCTACATACGCAAGGCGCTTGAAGAAGGAACATTCGTCAAGGCGAGTTGAGTCCACCGGAGCGGTGATTCTCCTCACCGAATATGATGGTGAGATTCTGGCTCGCGCTGTTCGCGCTTCTGTTCTCGCTGGTCAGCGCAGCTCCGGCGCGTGGTCCGGTGCCCGATGCGCTACCGGAGATTGCGGCGGCAGAGCTGCCGGGAGAGGCGCGCGAGTCGATCTCGCTGATCCGCAAGGGCGGGCCGTTTCCGTTCCCGCGCGACGGGGCCGTTTTCGGCAATTTCGAGAAACGGCTCCCCGCCAAGGCGCGGGGATACTACCGGGAATACACCGTGAGAACGCCCGGCGCGAGGGACCGCGGCGCGCGGCGCATCGTTGCGGGCAGGGACGGGGAGCTTTATTACACGGATGACCATTACCAGAGCTTCAAGCGCATTCGCGGGACACCATGAATCGTGATTCATGAGTCGTGATTCGATCAGCTTGGTTTTCTCGCCATTAGGCAGGACAAAGGGCTGACGAGTCGATTCACGAATCACAAATCACGACTCACGCATTTTCTAGAATGAGATACGACAAGCTGCTCAAATCGCGACCTTGCGGGATACGCGCTGCTCCCCGGGTCATGGGGCCGCTGCGAGCAGCGGCGAAGCGGGCGGGCATCGCCTGGCTTGACCTCGACCTCGCCGGCGCGGCGGACCGCGACGCGTTTTTCCAGCGCTGTGCCGCGGTGTTTTCGCTGCCAGATTATTTCGGGCGCAACTGGGACGCGCTGCACGAGTGCATGCTGGACTTCGCCGGGGGCGGGGTGCCCGGGGCCATTGTGCACTGGCGGCGGGGGACGCAGCTGGCGCGGCGCGCCCCGGAAGCGGTGACGATGGCCCTCGAAGTCCTGGAGGATGCGGCGGTCTACTGGCGCGCCAGCGGGCGAATTTTCCTCGTGGTCGTGGAGCGCGACAGCGCACCCGGCCTTGCCCTGCGCCCGCTGCGTTGAATTCTCGAACCACAAAGGACACGAAGGTTTAATTCAGTGCGGGTCTGTTCGAGCTAGTTGTTTTTCCTCTTGGTGGTTAAAGATTTTATGGGGTACAAGCTTCCGGTATCGGTGCTGGTGGTGGTGCACACGGCGGCTCTCGAAGTGCTCCTGCTCGAGCGCGCCGACCGGCCGGGCTTCTGGCAATCGGTGACCGGCAGCCAGGACGAAGGCGAGACGCTGCGCGCGACCGCCGTGCGCGAGCTGATGGAAGAGACCGGACTCGACTCGGCGCACTACGAACTGACCGACTGGCACCGGCAGAATCGCTACGAAATCTACCTCCACTGGCGCAGCCGCTACCCGCCGGGGGTCACCCACAACACCGAGCATGTATTCGGGCTACGGGTACCACAACCGCTGGAAGTCGTGCTGCAGCCGCGGGAGCACCTGCGCCACGAATGGCTGCCGTGGCAGGCGGCGGCAGAGAAGGTCTTTTCCTGGAGCAACGCCGAGGCCATACGCGAATTGCCGCGACACGCGCGAGAATCCGCCGAGAAACCCTGACCAGAATGCGGACTCTGCAAAAATCCGCGGCACCAACGGGGCGGATTTCTGTCATATGATTATGTGTCACGGGATTACCTGGCGGGGCCAGGAAGGCAATGGAAACCACTACGATCGCATTTGAAGGCTACAGGCCGCTCGCCGAAGAGGCATGCGAGGCGCGCATCAGCGCCGCGCGCGCCGCGCTCGGCCGGAGCGCGGTGATCCTCGGCCACCACTACCAGCGTGCCGACATTTACAAACACGCCGATCTCACCGGCGACTCGCTTCAGCTCTCCAAGCTGGCGGGACAGACCGAGTCGCAATACATCGTGTTCTGCGGCGTGCATTTCATGGCGGAAGTGGCGGACATACTGTCCAAGCCCGGTCAGGTGACCATCCTTCCCGATCTCGGCGCCGGCTGCTCGATGGCGGACATGGCCAACCTCGCCAAGGTCGAGCGCGCCTGGCGCGATCTCGCCACCGTGCTCGACCCCGACCAGCACGTTACGCCGGTGACTTACATCAACTCTGCGGCGGACCTGAAGGCTTTCTGCGGCGAGCACGGGGGGATCGTCTGCACCTCCTCCAACGCGCGCGAGATCCTGGCGTGGTCGTTCGCGCGGCGCGACAAGGTGCTGTTCTTCCCCGACCAGCATCTCGGCCGCTGGACCGGTTACCTGATGGACATTCCGCTCGCCGAGATGCTGGTGTGGGACCCGGACGAGGAGATGGGGGGGCTCACGCCGCAGCAGATCAAGATGGCGAAGATCCTGCTGTGGAAGGGGCATTGCTCGGTGCACCAGATGTTCCAACCGCAGCACATCCTGCGCTGGCGCGAGAGGAATCCCTCCGGCATGGTGATCTCGCACCCCGAGTGCCGTTTCGACGTGTGCAAGCTCTCCGACTACGTCGGCTCCACCGATTTCATCATCAAGACCATCGCGGCGAGTCCCCCGGGCACGCGCTGGCTGGTGGGCACCGAGCTGAACCTCGTCAATCGCATCGCCGAGCAGTACAAGTCCCAGGGCAAGCTGGTGCAGTTCATGGCGACCACCGTATGCATGTGCTCCACCATGGCGCACATCGACCCCCAGCACTTCGCCTGGGCGCTGGAGAACCTGGTGGCGGGCAAGGTGGTCAACCAGATCAAGGTGCCACGGCACGAGGCGGCGCTCGCGCGCATCGCCCTCGACCGCATGCTCTCGGTCTCGTGAGGAATTTTCCGGGCACGAGCCCGGCAAATTCCTAATGCAAGCAATCGAGTGTCAGCACGGGGAAATATTCGGATTCCGAGGTAGTCGTTTACCCGCGCATCCTCCACGGGATAACCGATCAGGTTATCGGGTTCAGAGCTGTTCCGGATTCGCAGGTTTTCTTCTGTAGGGAATTTGCCGGACGTAGTGCCGGCAAATTCCTGGTGCTACGCTACGGGCCTGGATGCCCAGCGCGCGCCCAATCCCGCAGGTCGCGCCCGCGCAGGCTGCGGAGGAGCCGTGACTGGCGGCTGGTCACTCTTGGCTGGTGAGTGGACATAGTATCCTGGCTTTTCGCCTCGATTTGGAGAAATGAGCAGGAGGGCGACCCGCGACCCGCGGCTCACGATTCTGAGAACCATGCGCACGCTTCGCGTAGCGACCTACAACATCCACAAGGGCCTCTCGGTCATGCCGCTACTCGATCGGCGGCTCACGATACACGAGCTGCGCGACAAGCTGCGCGCGCTCGATGCCGATATCGTGTTCCTGCAGGAGGTGCACGGCAAGCACGAACGCCACGCCCGTCGCTACGAGGACTGGCCGGCCGCGCCGCAGTACGAGTTTCTCGCCGACACCGTCTGGCACGACTTTGCCTACGGCCGGAACTCGGTCTACGACGCCGGCCATCATGGCAACGCCATCCTGTCGCGCTTTCCGATCCTGCGCTGGGCCAACCAGGACATTTCCAATCATCGATTCGAGAAACGCGGGCTGCTGCATTGCGAGATGCGGATCCCGTCCTGGAAGGAGCCGCTGCATTGCGTATGCGTGCACCTCGGACTCAGGGGGCGAGAGCGCAGCCGCCAACTGGAAAAATTGCGTCAACGCATCGAACGGCTGGTGCCGCCGGACGCGCCGCTCATCGTGGCAGGCGATTTCAACGACTGGCGCTACCGCGCGACCCATGAGCTGGCGCATCCGCTCAACCTCTATGAAGTATTCGAACTCGTGAAGGGCCGGCCGGCACGCACGTTTCCGGCGGTGCTGCCGGTCATGTCGCTCGACCGCATTTACGTGCGGGGCTTTCAAGTGCCCACGGCACACGTACACCACGGCCAGGCGTGGGCGCGCATCTCGGACCACGCTGCTTTGACCGCGACTTTGGTGCTGTTGTGACTGAATTCGTCGGCGGCAACCGCATCACGCTGCTCGAGAACGGCGTGGAGTATTTTCCCGCCCTGGCGGCGGAATTCGACCACGCGCAGCGCGAGATCCACCTCGAGACCTACATTTACGAAGACGATGTCACCGGCCGCACCATTGCAGCCGCGCTGGCCCGCGCCGCGCAGCGCGGGGTGGACACCTACGTGATGCTTGACGGATTCGGGTCCAAGGGTCTCGATTCGGAGCTGACCGAGGGGCTGCGCGCGGCCGGAGTCCGCATTCTCGTCTACCGGCCGAAGATCTCGCCGTGGACGTTGCGGCTGGCGCGGCTGCGGCGGATGCACCGCAAGGTCGCGGTGATCGACGCACGAGTCGCGTTCGTCGGGGGCATCAATATCATCGATGACATGGATACCCCGAATCACACCCCTCCGCGCTACGACTACGCGGTGCGCATCGACGGCCCGCTGGTCGCGCGCATCCATCCGGTGGTGAAGCGGCTGTGGGCGCTGGTGGCGGCCACGCAGTTCAAGTCAGCCTGGCCACGATTGCGCGATCTGGGGCCGTTCACCGTGCCGCGGGGCGGCCAGCGCGCGGCGTTTGTGGTGCGGGACAATGTCGCGCACCGCCGCGATATCGAGCAGGCGTACCTCGAGGCGATCAGCCACGCGCGCGAGGAAATCCTGATTGCCAACGCCTATTTTTTCCCCGGCCATACCTTTCGACGGGCGTTGATGGACGCCGCCGCGCGCGGCGTGCGGGTCATTTTGCTGCTTCAGGGGCGCGTGGAATACGTGCTGCTGCACTATGCATCGCGTGCGCTGTACGGGGCATTTCTCGATGCCGGGATTGAAATCCACGAATATCACAAGAGCTTCATGCACGCCAAGGTCGCCGTGATTGACCGCCACTGGGCAACGGTGGGCTCGTCCAACATCGATCCCTTCAGCCTGCTGCTCGCGCGCGAGGCCAACGTGGTGATCCAGGACGATGGCTTTGCCGGACAACTGCGGGACAGCCTGCTCGCCGCGATGACCGGGGGAGCGGCCCAGGTGAGGCTCGAGAACTGGGCGGCCCAGCCGCTGGCGGTCCGCGCGCTGACCTGGACGAGCTACGGCCTCGCGCGCTTTCTGACCGGCGTGTTCGCCTACGGGCGGGCGCGGGAGTTCACATGACCCTGCATCACGGCACCCTGCCCGCAGCGTTGCCGCATTCCGCGCCTGCGCCGCGCCGCCGCGAGTGGCGGGTGGTGCCGATGCTGCTGCCGTACTTGTGGGAATACCGGTGGCGCGTGCTGGTTGCCCTGGCCTGCCTCATCACGGCCAAGCTCGCCAACGTCGGCGTGCCGCTGGTGCTGAAGGAGGTGGTGGATGCGCTCGAGCCCGGGCGCGCGGTGATCGCCGTGCCGTTTGCGCTGCTGATCGCCTACGGCCTCCTGCGGTTCTCCACCACGCTGTTTGCGGAGCTGCGCGATGCCGTGTTCGTGCGCGTCACCCAGCGCGCGATCCGGCGCCTTGCGCTCACGGTGTTCCGCCACCTGCATTCGCTGTCCCTGCGCTTTCATCTCGAGCGCCAAACCGGCGGCGTCTCGCGCGACATCGAGCGCGGCACCAACGGCGTTTCCACGCTGCTCTCGTACCTGCTGTTCTCGATCGTGCCGGTGATCCTGGAATTCGGCCTGGTGGCGGCGGTGCTGTTCGCCAAGTTCGACTGGCGCTTCGTCGCCGTGACCTTCGCCGCGGTCGCGATTTACCTCGCCTACACCTTCGCCATTTCGGAGTGGCGCATCGGCATCCGGCGGCGCGCGAACGAGCTCGATTCGCGCGCCAACACGCGCGCCATCGACAGCCTGCTCAACTACGAGACCGTCAAGTACTTCAACAATGAGGAATACGAGGCGCGGCGCTACGACGAGAACCTTCGCAGCTACGAGCAGGCGGCGGTGACGAGCGAGACCTCGCTCGGGCTGCTCAACATCGGGCAGAGCCTCATCATCGCGGCGGCGGTGACCGTGCTGATGGTGCTGGCGGGGGAGGGTGTTGCCGCCGGGGCGCTCAGCCTCGGCGATCTGGTGCTGATCAACGCGTTGCTCATCCAGCTCTACATCCCGCTCAATTTTCTCGGCATGGTCTACCGCGAGATCAAGCAGGCGTTGATCGACATGGACCGCATGTTCCGCCTCCTCGATGAGAACCGCGAGGTCGAGGACCGGCCGGGCGCGCGGCCGCTGCCCGAAGGAGGCGCGACGATCGGCTTCGACCGCGTGAACTTCAGTTACGACGGCAAGCGGCAGATCCTGCGCGACCTTTCGTTCGAAGTGCCGACCGGAGGCAAGGTGGCGGTGGTGGGCGCAAGCGGCGCGGGCAAGTCCACGCTCGCGCGGCTGCTCTACCGCTTCTATGACGTGAACGGGGGCGCGGTGATGGTGAGCGGCATGGACATCCGCGACGTGTCGCAGTCGAGCCTGCGCGCGGCGATCGGCATCGTGCCGCAGGACACCGTGCTGTTCAACGACACCATCTACTACAACATCCGCTACGGCCGGCCGGATGCCGCGCGCGAGGAGGTGGTCGCCGCCGCGCAGGCCGCTCACATCCACGAATTCATCCAGAGCCTGCCGGACGGTTACGAGGCGAAGGTCGGCGAGCGCGGCCTCAAGCTCTCGGGGGGCGAGAAGCAGCGCGTCGCCATTGCCCGTGCCATACTCAAGAACCCGCGCATCCTGATCTTCGACGAGGCGACGTCCGCGCTGGACTCGAAGTCGGAGAAGTCGATCCAGGCCCAGCTGAACCGCGTCGCGCGCGGGCACACCACGCTCGTCATCGCCCACCGCCTGTCCACGGTGATGGACGCAGACCAGATCCTCGTCATGGATCAAGGCCGCATCGTCGAGCGCGGCACCCACCGCGAGCTGCTCGAGCGCGGCGGCCTCTATGCCCAGATGTGGCTGCTCCAGCAGCAGGAGGAAGCGGAACGCGAAAAGGCGGCGGCAACCACTGCGGCGTTGCCTGTGACGCGTGACGCATGACAGGACCGGGTCGAATCACGACTCGCGAATCACGATTCACGCCCTATTTCGCCGCGCGAGGAAAGGCGACGCGAGCCACGGTCCCGCGGCCGCCCGCGCCCGCCGCGAGCGTGACCTCCGCACGGTGGCTCAAAGCGATCTCGCGCACGATCGAGAGCCCCAGGCCGCAGCCTTCCGTCCCGGTGCCGAGCACGCGGTAGAAGCGCTCGAACACGCGCTCCCGCTCCTGCTCGGGAATCCCCGGCCCGTTGTCCTCCACGCTCAACACGACAGCATTCGTCCCGGCGGTGACCCGTACCGTGACCTGGCCCCCCTGCTGGGTATAGCGGATCGCGTTGTCGAGCAGGTTGCCAAGCATGTCCCGCACCAGGAACGCATCTCCCCCGATCCAGGCCGCACCTTCCTCGCCGTCGTAGCCGAGGTCGATATGCCGTGCGAGGGCCCTCGGCACCCATTCGGTCGTGGCGTCGCGCGCGAGGCGCGCAAGATCGAGCCGCTCGACCGCCTGTCCGGGCTTGGCGCCGGGCTCCGCTCGCGCCAGTGACAGGAGCTGGTTGACGAGCCGCGCGCTGTGCTCCGCGGCCGTCCGCAGCTGCCGGAGGGTCTCATCCACCTGCCCCAGCTGCGATTGGCGCAGCGCGAGCTCGGTTTGCGTCTTGAGCCCGGCGATCGGAGTGCGCAACTGGTGCGCGGCATCGGCGATGAACCGCTGCTGGGCTGAGATCGCCGTACCGAGGCGCGCGAGCAGGCCGTTCATCGCGTTGATCAGCGGCCGCACCTCCTGCGGCGCCTGCTCCACGGAAAGGGCGGAGAGATCGCGGTGCGAGCGGCTTTCGATTTCCCGGCGCAGCGTCGAGAGCGGTGCCAGACCGCGGCCCACCCCGTACCAGACCGCAAGCCCCGCGAGCAGGATCAGGATCGCCTGCGGCAGCACCATGCGCAGGATGATCTGGCGCGCGAACTCGTCGCGCGCCGTGACGCGCTCGGCGACCTGGATTTGCACGGCGCCCCTGCCCGTCCCCGGCTCCACGGGCGCACGCAATGCCACCGCGCGGATCTCGAAGCCGCGGAACTCCTCGTCGTAGTAGCGAACCCGGTCGGTCGCTGTCTCGGTCGCCTCGTCGGGCGGCCGCGGCAGGTCCGGCTCGCCGCTGATGAATTCATCTGTGGGACCCGTCACGAGGTAATAAAGACTCCCCGTTTCGCGCGTCTGCAGGATCTGCAGGGCTACCTCCGGCAGATCCACGTAGATCCGGTCGTTGATGATCCTGATCTGGCGTCCGATGTCGAGCGCCGCCTCGAGCAATGCGCGGTCGTAGGCGAGGTTGACGAAGCGCTTGGCGATGTCGTAGTCGATGAGCGTGCTCACCGACCACAGGATGAACAGCGGCCCGGCGAGCCAGGCGATGAGCTGCCGCCGCAGCGTCTTCGCGCCGCTCCAGCGCCGCGCCTTCAGCTGCCAACGGCCGTTCTTCAACACATCGTCCAATCGCATTTCATCGGCCCTCATTCGCCGCGATGCGGCAAATGGTTCTGACTGGGGAGGCTGCCGGTCCCGAGCCCGGCACTAGTCGCGGGTGTGTGCCGGTTTCTCGAGCAGGTAGCCAAGCCCGCGAATGGTGCGGATGCTGACGCCCGCGGGTTCCAGCTTGCGCCGCAGCCGGTGCACGTAGACTTCTATTGCATTGGCGCCCACTTCCTCGTCCCAGCCGTAGAGTTTCCCGGCGAGCTGATCCTTGTTGACAACCCGCCCGCTTCTCAACAGCAACACTTCGAGCACCCCAAGCTCGCGCGCAGAGAGGTCAAGCGGCTTGCCGTGGAGTGTGGCGCGCCGGCCCGCCATATCGACTGTGAGCGCGCCATGGGAGAGCAACGATCCACCGCCCGACTGGCCGCGCCGGACGAGTGCCCGCACGCGCGCCTCGAGCTCGGGCAGGTCGAATGGCTTGGTGAGGTAATCATCGGCGCCCAGGTCCAGTCCCTTGACCCGGTCGTCGAGCGTGTCGAGCGCCGTGAGGATCAGCACCGGTGTCTTCGAGCCGCGACGCCGCAGCCGCCGCAGGACTTCGTAGCCCTCGAGCGTGGGCAGGCCGAGGTCGAGAATCACCAGATCGTAGCTCTGCGCGGAGAGCACGTGATCGGCCTCTCCGCCGTCGGCCGCAGTGTCCACCGCGAAATCGGAGTCCCGCAGGGAACGGGTAAGCCCGTTGGCCAGCACCGGATCGTCTTCAACGATGAGGATGCGCAAGTCCGTAACCCGGTCGCCAGGATGCGGTGAGGAAATAGTGTATCGCAGCGACCTTTGGTTCTAATTCCCGATTTTTGGTATCGCGTGCCGTGCATTGCTGCGTTCCCGGGGCAGGATCAGGGAGCATGTAAGATTCATGTAAGGGACGGGGGCTACTCTCTACCAGCAGATGCGGGATGCTCAGCCGGAAATCCCGCGCGGGCGAGCAGATTGCTCATTCTTTCCTCCTCGGAGGCCTGGTAGTTGCGATTGCCCGTGCTGAGCGGGCAGTTGCGCGGCCTCTTTAATCTCCGCCGGGACAATCTACACTGTCCCGAGCGGAGTTTTTTTTTGGTTTCCGCCCGCCTGACGCGGCAGTTCGCGACCCCCCCCTTGTCAGGTCCCGCCCGGTGCCTGGAACCCGCCCGTAACCGTGGATTACGTCACGAAGTTAAAAACTAGTTGAAAGTTTCCTGCTAACCCTGTATTTTTAATACCTAATTCGGTGGCACATCGCCACCTGGGGGGTTCTTTGAGCGGAAGGATACTGGCTTTGGTGGCAAGCTGCGTGCTTGCCGGCAATGCGATCTCGGCGCAGCAGGCCGCTATCGAGAAGCGACTCGGCCCCAGCATTGCCGCCAGGGTAAGCGCGCCCAACCTCAAGTCGACCAGCGCCCTGGTCCTCGACCAATCCGGCCAGCGCGTGCTTTACGCCAAGAACATAGACTGGGTGGTGCCGATCGCGTCCATTACCAAGTTGATGACGGCACTGGTGGTGCTGGATTCCGGCCTGCCGCTCGACCAGCCGATCACCATCAGCAAGGAGGATCGCGACGGGCTCAAGGGCACCCGCTCGCGGCTTGGCGTCGGCATCAAGGTCACGCGGGGCGACCTGCTCCGGCTCGCGCTGATGGCCTCCGAGAACCGCGCCGCCGCGGCGCTGGCGCGCGAGTATCCTGGCGGCACCCCCGCCTTCGTGGCGGCGATGAACCGGAAGGCGGCCGAGCTTGGCATGTGGCACAGCCGGTTCGTGGACGGCACCGGGCTCTCGAACGGAAACGTCTCGAACGCGCAGGACCTCGCGCGGCTGGTGGGCGCGGCCTACCAGCACCCGCTGATACGCGAGTACACCACGGACACCCAGTACACCGTGCGGCTTGCCAACGGCCGCAAGATGCAGTTCAGCAACTCGAACCGGCTGGTGCGGAACACCGGCTGGGAGATCGGCCTGTCCAAGACCGGCTACATCAGCGAGGCCGGGCGCTGCCTGGTGATGCAGGCGCAGATCGCCGCCACGCCGGTGATCATCGTGCTGCTCGATTCGTGGGGCCAACTCACGCGCATCGCCGACGCCAACCGCATCAAGAAGTGGATCGAGAGTAATCCCTCGCGCCATCCGGCGGGCTGATGCCCTGACCGGGGGCCAGGCTTGAGGAGCGAGCTGGAAAACCAGGGACTTCTCCCCAAAGTTCCGCTCCGGCGGTAGTCTTTCCTTTCAAACGCTTTCCGGATCCCGCCATGGGGCAATCCAGCGCCGGCTATTCCTTTCACGATCTCCATCCCGACACGGGCTGCTTCCTAAACGACGTGATGGCTGGCCTGTCGCGATCGCAAAAGACCCTGCCGCCCAAGTATTTCTATGATGTGCGCGGCTGCGCGCTGTTCGAGTCGATCTGCGGGCTGCCGGAGTATTACCTGACGCGCGCCGAAATTGCGCTGATGCGCGGCCGGGTCGGCAACATGGCCCGGCACCTCGGGCCAGGGTGCGTCCTGATCGAGTACGGCAGCGGCAGCGGCCGCAAGACCCGGATCCTGATCGATGCGATGGAGCCCGTCGCCTACGTCCCGATCGATATCGCGCGCGAGCAGCTCGGCGCGACCGCGGCGGAAATTGCCGGCGATTTCCCGCGATTGAGAGTCATCGCAGTGTGCGCGGATTACTCACGTCCTCTTGCGCTGCCGGAGCTTGACGAACTCGGCGCACGCCGCCGCATTGTCTATTTCCCGGGCTCGACCATCGGCAACTTCACCTCGGCCGAAGCCGTGACGTTCCTGGCGGGCGCCCGCGAGCAGGCGGGCGCGGGAGGGGGGCTGCTGATCGGGGTCGATCTCAAGAAGGACACGGCCCGGCTCGACGCCGCGTACAACGACGCGCGCGGCGTGACCGCTGCCTTCAACCTGAACCTGCTCGCGCGCATCAATCGCGAGCTCGGGGCGGACTTCGATCTATCGGCGTTTCGCCACCGCGCCTTCTACGATGAGGTTGCCGGCCGCATCGAGATGCATCTGGAGAGCGTGAAGGCGCACGCGGTCACGATCAGCGGCCGCGCGTTCCACTTCCGGGAGGGCGAGACGATCCATACCGAGAACTCCTGCAAGTACTCGGTCCGCGAGTTCCAGGAGCTGGCACGGGCGGCGGGCCTCGTGCCGGTCGAGTGCTGGACGGATGCCGAACAGTTGTTCAGCGTCCATTACCTGGCCGCACGGTAATGACGCGCGACGCGCAGCTCGTTGACCACGCCCCGCCAACCCGATTAAATAATAGCCAGACCGGATATGGCCTGGCGAAGGGAGATTGCTGTGAGAACGTGGATTGCGGTGAGCGCGGCGGCGATTGCCGCAATGGCGCAGCTCGTGGAGGCGCAATCGTATCCTGTTCGACCGATACGCCTCATCATCGCAGTGCCACCGGGCGGGGCTGCGGATTTTACGGCTCGCGTCGTCGGGCAGAAGCTCGCGGAGGCCCTGGGCCAGAACGTAGTGGGGGAGAATCGGGGTGGCGCCGGCGGCACCATCGCGTCCGACATCACATCCAAGGCCAATCCCGACGGCCACACGCTGCTGTGGTCCTCGTCGACTACTCACGGCGTGGGCCCGGTGCTCTACACGAAGCTCCCGTACGACGCGCTCAGGGGTTTCACGCACATCGGGCTCGCGACAAGCCTACCCATGTTCGTGGTGGCGCACCAGTCGGTTCCGGTCAAATCGGTGAAGGAGCTCATCGCGCTCGCCAAAGCGAAGCCCGATACGCTGCATTTCTACTCGTCGGGCAGCGGCGGCATGCCGCACCTGGTGGGCGAAATGTTCAAGGCGGCCACCGGTTCGCCGATCGTGCATGTGCCGTACAAGGGAAGTGGCCCGGGCGTGGTGGATCTCGCGGCCGGCAACGTCCAGCTCGCATTCGACTCGCTGCCGTCCATCTTCCCTCACGTCCAGTCCGGGCGCATCAAGCTGCTCGCGACGGTCGGCCGGAACCGCACCGGGCTCTATCCCGATCTGCCGAGCCTGGGCGAGATGGGCTACCCGCAAGTTGACGGCAAGGTCTGGTACGGGATATCCGGCCCGGCCGGCATCGCCAAGCCGGTCGTCAATCGCATCAGCGCCGAGCTGAAGAAGCTCCTCGCGTTGCCGGACCTGAAGCAGCGTTTCGGCCAGCAGGGCGCGGACGCGACATTTCTCCCGCCGGACGAGTTCGTGGCCTTCATGAAGGCCGAGTGGGCGAAGTGGGGCCCGGTGGTCAAGGCAACGGGCGCCAGGGCGGACTGATGGGCGTGCGTTCCCGGTAGAATCCCGACTTCCGGTTATTTTGATTGCGGCGCAGGCGCCCGGCGACCGCGCCGTCCCCAATGGCGATTTACCTGATCGTGCTGACCTGCGTGCTGACCCACGCCGGCTTCGGCGGCGCCAAGGTGGCGCTGCCGCTGCACGCGCTCGAGCTGGGGGTGGACGCGTTCTCGGTCGGCGTGATCATGGCGTTGTGGGCGCTGTGCCCGATGCTGATCGCGCTCTACGTCGGCCGGCTCGTCGACCGCGTCGGGCCGCGGCTGCCGATGCTGGGCGGCGCGATCGGGGTGGTTGCCGCGCTGCTGGTGCCCTACTTTTTCCCCGGCGTGCCGGCGCTCTACGTAATGTCGCTGGCGATCGGCACCGCCTTCCAGTTCTTCTTCGTTCCGACGCAGGGCATCACCGGCGCCCTGGGCGGGCCGGAGGACCGCGCCCGCAATTACTCATTGCTGGCCATCGGGTTCTCGATCGCCTCGTTCCTCGGCCCGCTGATCGCCGGTTTCTCGATCGACTACCTCGGCTACCAGACCGCCTACCTGGTGCTGGCGACGTGCCCGGCTATCGCGGTGCTGGTGCTGTGGTTCAAGGGCAGCCTGCTGCCGAAGGCCGCGGTCGAAGCGGATAAAGCGCAGAAGAAATCAAGCTCATTCGGCCTGCTGCGCGACGCGAAACTGCGCAACGCAATCGTCGCCAGCGGGTTGATCTCCGTCGCGTGGGATCTCTATCTGTTCTTTTTCCCTATTTACGGGCACTCGATCGGCCTGTCCGCCTCGGCGATCGGAATCATCATCAGCATGTTTGCCGTCGCGGTGTTCACGATCCGGGTGACGCTGCCGCGCCTGGCGAGGGTGTGGAGCGAGTTCGAGATCCTGCTCCGCGCCATCGGATTTTCCGGCGCTGCGCTGCTGCTCTTTCCCCTATTCAAGGACCCGTACCTGCTCGCGGCGGCGTCGTTTGTGCTGGGGCTGGGATGCGGCGTCGGGCAGCCGATGTCGATGTCGTTGATCTACAGCCTGTCGCCGGCCGGGCGCGCGTCGGAGGGCGCGGGGCTGCGCGTCATGTTCAACCACTTCACGCACCTGGTGGTGCCGCTCGCTTTTGGCGCCGTCGGCACCGCGTTCGGCTTTGCGCCGGTGTTCGTTTCCTGCTCCGCGCTCCTGGTCGGCGGCAGCGGCTATGGATTCTGGGTCGAGCGCCGATCCGCGCGACGCGTACCCTGACGCGTCGCGCGGATAATCAAATCGACGAATAGGACGCTCCTATTCCTTCCGACTGAGTTCGGGATGGTGTCTGTGACTCGTATGGTCGGTCACTTAAATGATCGGCGTATGTCCGTGATGGGCTGATGGAAGAGTAATCGGCGGCAATCAGCTCCTCTTGGAAGCACGATCCAGGAAGCCGATCATTGCCTCATTGAACACCTGCGCCTGCTCGATGTTCGAGAGGTGGGCGGCGGAGGGAATGATCTTCAGCTCCGATCCCTTCAGGTTCTGGTGGATCGCCCGCGCCGCATCCGGCGGCGTGCCGTGGTCCTGCTCGCCGACCATGACGAGCACCGGGCATTTGATCTCCTTCAGCCGGTCCAGGTAGTCCACCCTGGAGATGGCCTGGCAGCAGCCGACGAATCCGGCAACGGGGGTCCTGCGGATATCGTTGCCAATGCGGGCCATCACGTCCTTGTGTGAATTGCGATAGGGCTCGGTGAACCAGCGCCCGAGCGTGCTCTCGACCAGCGCGTCCATTCCCTTCTGTTGCGCGTTCTGGATGCGCTCGCCCCACATCTTCGCCGCATCGGGCGGGCGGCGGCTGGTGGTGTCGGCGAGCACCATGCTCTGGAACACGCCGGGGTACTTGAGCGCGAATGCCTGGCCGATCATGCCGCCCATGGACAGCCCCGCCCAGTGCGTCTGCTTGACCTTGAGCGCGTCGAGCAGCCCCTTCACGTCGTCGGCGAGCTGGTCAAGCGTGTACTCGCCGTCCGGCGCGCTCGACTGGCCATGGCCGCGCGTGTCGTAGCGCAGCACCTTGAACTTCTTCGTGAGCACCGCCATCTGCGGGTCCCACATGTGCAGGTTGCACGCGAGCGAATGGCTCATGGTGAGCCACGGTCCGCTGCCTTCGATTTCGTAGTTGATGTCGATGCTGTTGGCCTTGACCTTCATCGCTGTCTCCCGGTTGTGGCGATCAGTGCGAGGCGCCAGTATAGCCGCCGCGTAGCGGGCGGCGAAGGGATGAGGGATGAGGAGAACAAGATTGATGCATACCAGCAAGGATCAAATTCCGCCATCCGAAAAACAGGTCGCCACAATGCCTTTTCCATTGCAACGTATTGATCGACTTGATGACGTGCATCCTGCAGCGCAAAATGCCGCCTCATAAGACAGGACGGCTTTTCGGCCGTCCACTTCAAAGTCATGCGTCACAGCTGAAATGGGAGATTCATCTATGACGATACCGGTGTGGGCGTTGCTTGGGTTTGCGGCGTGGACAGTGCTTCTGCTGCTCGCCACGGTTGGGGTGTATCGCTGGAGCCGGATTCTCACCGGACGAATCCCGGTCCACGGCTTCCCGGCGGATCAGATCGAGGGAAAAGACTGGTATCGGCGCGCGATGCGGGCCCACGCGAACTGCATCGAGAACCTTCCTGTGTTTGGAGCTATTGTGCTTGCACTTTACGTTAGTGGCGTCGGTGGCTCCACTGTAAACTACCTGTCGATAAGTCTTCTGGTGGCGCGCGTCATACAATCGTTGGTCCACGTGTGTCTTGTGCAGACTAATACCGTGACAGCTGTGCGCTTCACGTTCTTTTTTGTCCAGATCGTCAGCTTTCTGGCGCTTATCGCCATGGTTGTCCGTCAGACAGGGCTGACACCGTGACGCATAACAGACCATTTGAGCCGACGCCTACCGGCGCGGCTCAATGGCGACGTTAAGCCCATGAATTGCGCATTCCGCGCGATGAGCGGCGAACGCATCGTCCGCTCGATCGCGTGGAGATAAATCGGCGCTGCGCGTCCGGGTTTATCGGATGATAATCGTGATGCTGAAGTCCCCGCGCAGCAGTGACACCGAGTAGCGTCCCTTCGCGCCGCCCGCGGCCTTCTGGAACTCGGCGAGTGACTGCACGCGCCGGCGGTTGACGGCGTAGAGGATGTCGCCGGGGCGGAAGCCCGCCTGCCACGCGCGGCTCGCCTGCTCCACCGCCGAGACCACCAGCCCCCCGCCGCGCAGCTGCTGGTAGAGCAGGCTGCCGCGCTCGATGACCACGACGCTCATCCCGGGCAATTCCGGCACCGGGCGGGCATCTCCTTCGGCCGCTTCCTGCGGGGGCGCGATGCGTGTACGTATGACGCGGGCCTCGCTTCCGCGCAGCACCCGCAGTTCGATCTCTTCTCCTACCGGCGTGAGCCCGAGCCGCGCCCGCATCTCGGCGGCTGCGCGGACCGGGCGGCCGCCCAGAGCGACGACCACGTCGCGCTCGCGCAATCCCGCCTTCTCCGCGGGCGATCCGGCGTGGACGCCGGCGATGACCACGCCCTCGGCGGCATTCACTCCGAGCTTCTTCGCGATATCGGGGGTGAGGTCCACCATGTCGATGCCGAGCCGCCCGCGCCTCACTTCCCCGAAGCGCACGATCTGGCCGAGCACGGCGCGCGCCATGTTGGACGGTACGGCGAAGCCGATGCCGACGTTGCCGCCCGAGGGGCCGATGATCGCCGAGTTGATGCCGACCAGCTCGCCGCGCAGGTTGACGAGCGCGCCGCCCGAGTTGCCGGGGTTGATCGAGGCGTCGGTCTGGATGAAGTCCTCGAAGCCTTCGGGCGAGAGGCCGCTCCTGCCCAGCGCGCTCACGATGCCCGAGGTGACCGTCTGCCCGATGCCGAACGGGTTGCCGATCGCGATCACGTAATCGCCGACCTGCAGCGTGTCCGAGTCGCCGATGCGGATCGCGGAGAGGCCTTTCGCCTCGATCTGGAGCAACGCGATATCGGTGCCCGGGTCTGTGCCAATGAGCTTCGCTGGCAGCTGGCGTCGGTCTTTCAACGTGACGACCACCTGCTCGGCATTGCGGATCACGTGGTGATTGGTGATCACGTAGCCTCGCGCCGCATCCACGATGACCCCCGAGCCCGCGGCCTGTTCCTGCCGCTGCGGCCGGTCAGGGAGGTTGAAGAAACGGCGGAAGAACGGATCGGCGAACAGCGGATTCGCTTCGAGCGGCGAGCGCGTGATGACCGAAATGTTCACCACGGACGGCGTCACCTCGTTGACCAGCGGCGCCAGCGTCGGCAGGCCGCGCGCATCCGGCAATGGCTGCGCCACGGCGGCGCCGGCGGCGGTGAATGCCAGCGCGGCGCCGGCAAGCCGTAGCGGACGAATCAGTCGGGCGGACATGGTTTTTCCAAGGACGCGAAATAGCCTATCAGACGGCTTTCGCCCGCGGGAGTTCCGGGAACCCATTGGTGGAAAGTCGGCCGACAGCCGCCAGTCGTCGCCCGTTACTTGAGTATCCGGAATAAATTGTTGAAATCATCCGTCCACACGCGCAGCCCGGGAATGCTTTCGATGTCCCCCACGTGCTCGGCGATCTCGGGGCGCTCGAGGAGCGCCTGGTCGCGCGTGACGAGCGCCCAGTCGGTGCGGGCGAGGTCGCTGTCCTCGGCGT
>Ga0184615_10000650_pt1 | contig 18861 bp, 43 predicted proteins | sample PLM4_65_coex_FD_133134 | JGI IMG/M metagenome (GOLD analysis project Ga0184615, IMG submission 133134) | Groundwater sediment microbial communities from an aquifer in East River, Colorado, USA - PLM4_65_coex | ecosystem: Environmental > Terrestrial > Soil > Riparian zone | place: USA: East... | reverse complement strand
TATGGATTCGTTTGAGGGTATCGTCTACAAGAATGATAATCAAGTTATTAGGTTCCATCGTCTTGAAAAGATTTGGACTGATAAGTGTGGACCCGGACTCGAAGTAGACTTTAGGGCGGCATGAACGCTCATGCGCCCGGTAACGAGGTTACAACGAACGACAGACGCGCCGATGCGCGAGATCACGATGGCACCACGAGAACTAGCAAAACTTCAAGACGCTCACGTAAGCATGGACAGCAGAGAGGAACAAGAAAGCGATCCAATAAGAGACAGACATCTGTTGCTATCAATCAAAGAACTGGACGTGAGATCACAGGCGGTGTTTTTGGTTCGGTCACTCGGAAGCGGGTCAATGACGGAGTTAGGAAAGATACTAGGGATAAGCAAAAAACGAGTACAACAAATCTACAAGGCAGCAAGAGAAAAGCTGTCAGAACTAATATCCTGACAGTGACTACCGATGGGCGCTGTGGACTATGTGGTGGGACAGTCTTGCGGGAAATAGCTGTTGAGCGATGTATGATGTGTTCCCGGTTGCGTCCATTATCTGATGCGACAGATGCCGAAAAAAGCCTGCAAGAACGGGTAGATGAAACGATGCGTCCGACATCAATTGAAGCCAGCTACCGACCTGACAGGATAGTGTCTCCAACAGAAAATAACACTTGACAGACTCTTGTACTTGTGGTAGTCTGAAATAGCATGGGAGAGTATCCCGATATGACAAACATGGTGAGGCTCATGGGAATCAACAAAGGGAGGCCATATTATGCGACCCTAATTCCTAGTGCAAACTTTCAACTCAGAAGTGCTTTGGGGGTATTGAGTAATGCGATGAATGGGAGTGCTAGAAGTGTGTTGCTCGCGCTCTTGCCCGCCTCGCGTGATGGCGGTTCGGAGACCGTCAAGACTATCCCTGCCACACCGGGAGCGCGAGGATTGGGTAACTGATGGACTGGTCGAAGCGGACGCCGTTTAGAAACCCGTACCCACGCTGGAAAGGGTATGTTGGTTCTAGCTCAACCGCTTCTGCTTCGGCCAGTACATCGGCACCCGTGAAAGTAACGACGGAACTAACTGATCCAGAATTGGTCAGACTTGAAGGTGTCGAGGTTGTGTTGCCTGAGTCAGTAGAACTTGTCAATCTCATGCAGCAATCAACGGCATTGCCATTGAAGGGACGGTTGATAGATAGTAAGATACTGGCACCAAACAGAATTTCGTTTACTATCATCGCAACGACAGAACTTGGTTCTAAGATGATTGGGGGACTGAAGGAAGGAAAGGTAAACATCGTGCCAAGTATTTTTTCCTTGCCAGACGGTAAACTTCGTGTTACCATGCAGTTCAATGACATACCAGAGGCGGTGTAATGTCAGTTACTAGAGAAGAACGACAAAAGGTAGACCATAACTGGCAATCTCTTGAAAAGGGGATGGCTCGTGCGGTAAAGCAGGTTATAGTCAATCCACATGTTGTTGTGCGGATTGATGTTCGTGATGAAAAATCTGCTGAAAGTATTTGGGAACTGTTGACGGACGATGAAAAGAAACTAGTAGCTATTTCATGGACAACGGCACATTTTATGTCACGGCATCCAGACTGGATTAGGATGGCTGATGCTGGTGAGATAAAAGTCAAGGTAGAATCTGTGAAATCTATGGTTGAACCGTCTAAAGAAATGGAAGCTAAAAGTATAGATGCATGGAAGATTTGGAAGAAAGTACAGGATAGTCTATGATACATTCATATCCATCTATATTCAATCTAGGCCATAAGGCTGTGACTGACCTGATGCTTGACCCGGTGCTAATCGAAGAGAAGGTGGATGGTTCTCAGTTTAGTTTTGGCCTATATAGTGCAAAAGCGTGTGACCACGGATACGATCCTTGCACGGATGCATGTGCTAAAGAACTACAGCTACGTTGTCGTTCAAAAGGCGCTGAACTTCAGATGCTCGCACCTGAAAAGATGTTTCTGCTTGCGGTGGATACAGTTAGGCGTCTAGCGTCTAAATTGATTCTAAACTGGACGTATCGCGCCGAGTATCTTCAGAAACCGAAGCATAATGTGATAAACTATGATCGTGTTCCTAACGATAACATTATTATTTTCGACATCAATACCAGTCAAGAGTCCTACCTGTCGTGGGAGGCTAAGGCGATAGAAGCGGAGCGCCTTGGACTGGAGACGGTGCCCCGTCTTTTCTACGGCATGGTAGAGACACCAGAAATGTTCAGGGAACTACTCAGCACGAAGTCCGTGCTTGGTGGGTCAGAAGTCGAGGGGCTGGTTGTCAAGAATTATGCACGGTTTGGGATAGACAAGAAAGTATTGATGGGAAAGTTTGTATCAGAAAAGTTCAAGGAAATCCATTCGCTTGAATGGAAGGGTTTGAATCCTAATCAGGGCGATATTCTTGAGAAGCTGTCAATGATGTATAAGAGTCCAGCTAGGTGGGCAAAAGCCGTCCAGCATTTGCGTGACGATGGTAAACTTGAAGATGCACCGAAGGACATCGGCCTGTTGTTTCGAGAAGTGCCAAAGGACATAGAGAAAGAATGCACGGACGAAATCAAAAAGGCGCTGTTTGATTGGGCGTGGCCGCGTATCCAGCGGGCGTCCACTGCTGGTTTGGCCGAGTGGTATAAAGAGCGGCTGCTAGAGCGTCAGTTTGCGCTAGACCCTGCCACGGTTCAAACTCAAGAGCAAGTACAGGCTGCTGTGGACGCTGGAGGGTTTGACGGCCATCCAGATGATGCTCCGGGGGATGACGGTAAAGAACAAGGTGGGGAAGCCTAATGATTGTTGCCTGCCCCGGTTGTAGACTACCGCGTTACGATAGGTCTACCGGACGCTGCCCGTGTGGGTACACACGGTTAGGTGATGTTACATTTACCAAACCAGAAAGTTTTTACTGTCCGTGTGGTGGACGGTGCCATACAGATAGGAACCCGTGTTCGCTTGGTTGCCTTGTACATGACGGGATAAGATAACGGAGCAGTCAGCAAGATCGTGGCTCTCAGGCGATGCGGCTCCGACTTATCGGATGCACAGAGACCGTACAAGACGACCTAACGCTTGCGGTAGTAACGTCTGTGAAAGAACCTGAGAGCCACGTACCACTGAGTTTACTTGCATACTACTGGAGATAGAACCTAATGCCAGAGTTTAGAGTCACGAAAGCCGAAGTAGAAAAGATGAAGTCCGGTATGTTTGACATGATTGAATGTATAGACACCTATGCTCTATGGTCTATGATGGCATCAGGTAACATAATTATCAAACGCAACGAACCCGAAACTGGAGACATTGTTTATACTTGGGATGAACTAGAAAACTCTATCTCAGATGATAGCCCATGTATTCCTATTTCACTAGACAACGGATAAGGGGCTAATGATCTGTGGTAGACTTCAATTCTGAATCGCCAGCGGGTTCTGGTGCTGTCGCTAAACCGACTGCAAAAACCCCAAAAATAGGTAAAAATAAGGCTGGTAGACCGACAAAGCTGACTCCAGAACTTCTAATAGAGATGGAACGCTGCTTCAGGTTGGGAATGAACCATAGGCGTGTTTGTGATAGGCTTCTAATCTCTGAAGGTGTGTTTTATCATTGGGTTAGGCAGGCTAAAGCAGATGATGAACAGGGTAAAACAAACAGTCCATATTTGAAGTTTTTGATTACTATACAAAGAGCGCAGGCTGAGTTTGATGATAAACACTTGGAAAAGATAGGTGATGACCCTGACTGGCGGGCTCGTGCGTGGCTTCTGGAGCGTAATAGGCCAGAGCAGTTTGCGCCCAAAGAAACGCAGCGTACTTCAGATGAAGTAGATAGGCCGCGTGAGGGGGCCATTGTTGTGGCAAAGGTGGTCAATCCTTTGCATGAATTACTTGACAAGGCAAAGGTTCAAGGTTCTGATACACTGATGGTGCTGCTGGCCGAGTTGACTGGTAAGAATTTGGTACATACCGAAATTGATCCACACGAAACGCTTGACATCAAGGAATTAGTAGGAGATACTAAGGATCATGATAAGTAAAGCCCGAGTAGCCCAACGGCAGAGGCAACATGAATAATATATCAAAAGAAAATGTACACTGGTTGGCTGGATTACTAGAAGGTGAAGGATCGTTCTTTGTAAGGAAACTAAAGAATCATAGTTATCCTACTGTAATGGTAAAAATGTGCGATAAGGATATAATAGACAGATTACAAAAGATAACAGGAATAGGAAAAATATACTGTAAACAACCAAAGAACTTGAATTGGAAAACCGCTTGGGCATGGCAAGTTAGTAAAACACATGACGCATTAGATGTGATGCGTTCTGTTAGGTCAATTATGGGTAATCGTAGAAAAGAAAAAATAGACTGGTTCTTATCTTATGAGTGGCCCAAATGATTAGCAAAGCCCGAATGGCGGAACGGCAGACGCGGCAGACTCAAACCCTGCTGACCAAAAATCATGGGGGTTCGAATCCCTCTTCGGGCACCAAACTTGCTGAACGATACGCGAAGATAGAGAAACAGGTTTTGCACATCGTCAAGTTGCCAAAGAAACGATACAAGCCGTGCGACTGTGGTGATAAGTTTTGTTATGGGTATGTGTTATACAAGGGCACAGTCCAAAGTAGTGGTGGGGTTGGACATAAGAAAGCTGTTGACAAAGACGGCGATCTTGTGAGGGGTAATGATCTAGATGTTGAGGTTCAACATGTTACCCCATGTATCATCATTGCCTGTGGAAGATACACACTCCACGTTAGAACCATGTCTGGAATGCATACGTTTTTTGAGCGTATGCCGGGTGATCCTCGCACATGGAAACCGTGGCAACAGGGTTGGTTGTATAGTTACTCTTCGGAAGATCAGATTGGTTTGTATCGTGCTTTTGTGCCAGCGAAGCACACACATATCACAGCATCGTCGCTATGGTTTGGGATGCAGACAGCAAAACCAAAGCTAGGTTGATTCAACGGGAGCAAATGAGGCTAACGTGATTGGAAAAAAGTTTTTATCATTCTTTGGCGATGTGGTAGATAAAGAAATGGTAAACATATTACCTGCGGTTGAAGAATTTGATGCAGCAAAGGTAAAGGAAGATCAACAGTTTGCTCATACTACACTACAACTAGGACCATCAACTTTTTTTTATTATGATTCATTCATGAAACTTTTAGCATCTCAATCAGGTAATACGCCGTTAGGATATATCAATGAAAATACAGGACAATTCATGACAGAGAAGCCAGAAATCAAAAAGCCAGTGCAAGTAGTAGATAAAGATGATGGCGCTATCGTTCAACAACTTTGGCTTGACATGGAATGAAGAAACAGGATAGGATGGTCAAGCCGAACAGGAAACGCCGCGTCAAGAAAGATGCTGATGGACACTGCTGGAAATGTTCAAATAAACAATTTATGTGGGGGAGATGCTGGTGCCTGTGTCACAAGTAAGGCAAGAGACTAAGATTCAGATAAGACCATTGACAATAGCACTTCAGTTAGTAGAAAATAAGAAACAAGAGATTGAGCGTCTCAAGGAAGATGTGAGGGTAGCGCGTGGGAACTATGCTATGCTATTACATGACTATAACAACAAGACACGAGAGATTGAGCAACTCAAGAAAGGTATACGTGATCTTGTACAACCACAATGGAGACTATGATGAAACGCACGACATGTGAAAGGGCACGCGCAAATGGCTGATGAACCACGATACTGTTGTGAGTCACACGCTAAAGACGGAGAAGCACCGCCATGTCCAGCATTTCATCACGATGTTCCAGTCTGGATGCGTCCACAAACTGCCAGAGAAGTTGAGGAAGCAAAAAAGAAAAGCACATGAGAACCGATCTATCTCCGCGTGACCTAGCTGTTGATCTTATGTCTAGGTCTACGTGTAAGGTCCAGATGGCGGCTGTTATCTCAGACAGGTACGGACGTATATTTAGTTGGGGCTGGAACAACGGCTATGTCCACGCTGAGGAAATGGCTATCAAGCGGGCGAATCCGAAGCGGCTGGCAGGATCGAAAATTACCATTGTTGGGAGACGTGGTAAGAACGGCAATTCAGTCTATGCCTGCCCGTGTGCGGAGAAATGCTATCCGTTGATTGCCTCGAAGAATATACGATACGTTGACTTTCGTTCAAACAGCGGGCTATACTATACGCTGAGCAAAGACAAATGAGTGTCAGTATAGGCGACTGGATTTGTACCTACATGGGGCTGAAGTTTTGGCCTCTTGATCCGAGACCTGAGAATATTCTTATTCAGGACATCGCACATGCTCTTTCTATGCAGTGTCGATATGGTGGACATTGCAGACGGTTCTATTCTGTGGCTCAGCACTCTGTACTGGTGAGTAATTATCTCAAGGAAAAAGGATATGTTGCATCTGTACAGTTAGCTGGTTTGCTACACGACGCTGCTGAAGCATATCTAATAGACATGCCGAGACCTATAAAACACATGCCAGAAATGGATGACTATTGCATATTTGAAGATAAAATACAAGAGGTTATTTATAGTAAATACGGTCTACCTGAAGATGAACTATCGTCAGTCAAAGAGGCAGACAATGCGGTGCTTGCTGTTGAAATGGGCTATCTCATGCCAGCATGGATTGCTCAACAGTTTTACGAACATCGTGGGTTGGATTATAGTAGACTGGAAAGTAGCGAGAGTTTCTTGACACTTGAACCATCGAAAGCTGAAGATTCTTTTTTGGATAAATTTCATGATTTACGTGACCAGATAGGTGGCTAGTAAGTGAACAATGGTGTCTATCTGATAGGATCGCTACGAAACCCTGCAATCCCCGAACTTGGTGTGTCACTACGGAATCTAGGCTATGATGTTTTCGATGACTGGTTTGGGGCTGGACATGAAGCCGATGACGAGTGGCAACGATACGAGCAAGTACGGGGGAGGCATTACGGAGAGGCATTACAGGGTCACGCGGCTGAGCATATTTTCCACTTCGATAAAAAACACCTTGACAGATGCGACACTGGTATACTAGCATTACCAGCAGGAAAGAGCGGACACTTGGAGTTGGGTTACATGATCGGACAAGGTAAGCGGAGTTTTATTATGTTCAACGAAGTACCTGAACGATGGGATTTGATGTATAAGTTTGCAACGCATGTGTGCTTCAGTCAGGAAGAACTGATTGAGAATATCGGGCCGTATTACAAGATGGGCACTGGTGGTTCGCTAGACAGTAAGTACGAGATTCAGGGTGAATCAAATATCATCAGAGAAAAAGGGTACTAACGTGACTAAGAAAATGCAAGCGAAATTCGGTGGGTTCATGCGGCGTCTGGCGGCTGTGGAAGCCGGGCTCGCATCGGTTGGCGCAGACCTTGACAAGATCAATAAGAACATGAAAGCCAACAATCTAGTTGCGCGTGTCAAGTCACTGGAGACTAAAGGATAGACAATGCCTCAAGACAGAGATATGTTTGTTGCTGACGCTCAGCATCTACTCAGTCCTAAGACTGCCGATATGCTGATTGATGCTTGTTTGCTTGCTAATCTCAGTGATGCAATCGACAGGTTGGATAATTGTTTGGAAACAGAAAGAGTACGAACAGAAGAGGAACGTCTTGCAATTATGTATGACATACATGGTAAGTACACACAGATGGAGTTTGACTTCTAATGCTACGATACGCAGGCGGCAAGAGCAGGCTTCTCAAAGAAATTATGCCGCACATCCCATCTAATATAATAGAATACAGGGAACCCTTTTTTGGTGGTGGTTGGGTTGGGCTGGAGGTACTAAGACGAGCGAAGAGAGAAAATCGTTCTGTCCAAGTATGGCTGAATGACTTTGATCCGTTTGTAGCAAACTTTTGGAAAGTAGTCCAATCTAAACCAGAAGAACTTGTTAGACTTGTAGAAGATCATGAGCCAAGTGTTCCTTTGTACTGGATAGAAGTAAATCATCAGAAGTTTGGTGAGGTAGATAAAAGTAAACCAGTACCAGTAGACGCTCTAGGGACATTGATTATACAGCAGCAAAGCAGAAATGGACTTGGGGTGAAGGCTGGTTCTCCTATCGGTGGAAACAATCCAGTTGATAACGAAGGAAAAGACAAGATTCATTTGATGAAATATAAGGGTAAAACACACTACAAGATAGATTGTAGATGGAGTAAAGATCGAATAGTATCTAAGATACGAGAGGCGAGCAAGTTACTTGATGGAGCAACTATTACATGTGAAGATTACTCTGTGCTTGTAACAAAACATGGCCAAGTGTTTTTGTACCTTGATCCACCATACTACGAAGTTGGAAACTCACTATACGAGTATCCGTTTTCTAACGAACAGCATATTGCTCTTGCTAGGATGCTTCACGAAAGTAATCATCAGTGGTTGTTGAGTTATAACAACGTCCAAGTAATAAAAGACTTATATAATTGGGCTAAGTTTCTTACTGTTGAAGTAAAAGGTAAAAAATCAGAATTACTAATTGCACCAATTGGTCAAATGCTAAAATAGTAAACATAACAATAACAAAAGGATAACGAAAATGGCCAGCAACATAGAAGGGACACACTTTAGGAGTTTGGCACTCTCTAATCTGTTGAGATTGTCAAATGGTGTTACGCATATAGACCTTGATGTGATAGGTATAACAAAGGGTATTCGTCCTGCTAGGATTCGATATATAGCTGAACATACTTCTCAGAAGAATTGGGAACAAAAACCTACATATTACACTAGAGACCTTTTAGGGAAACAACTCGGCGTTCCAGCATATCTAATTGCATCAGAAGTTGTAGGCCATAGAGAAAACGAAACAATTATTGGTGTACTCGTGAAAGACCTACGGACGGGTGCTATAATTCTTCCGTGGTCTGATCCTGTAGAATTTACTAGATGGGACGAGGCGCAAACATGAACCTGAATCCGTTTGCTAGACTGCTCAAACGTAAGCCGACTGTTGATCTACAGAAGCCAGCAGAGGAACAGGCAGCACCGCAGTCTATGAGCAAGCGGTTTGTTCAACGTATGTTGAAACTGTTTAGTGGTCCGAAGGAAGGCAAGGGGCGACATTCAGGGCAGTTGAAGAAACTTCGTGCTGATAGGCGCAGGAATCGTAGGTTTCAGAAAAACCTAAAGCGCATAAAGTTTTGTAGAAAGAGCGGCGGCGGTGGGGCTAGACCTATCCCTGAGATCAAGCCGAAAAAGATCAGGCAGTTTATCAAGATAGAAAAGAAAGTTCGGCCTGACGTGGTGAACGTAGACGTATGATTGCAAACTTTATCTGCTGGCTGATAGGACACCAGCAACCACCGGGGCTCAAGTACATCATGGAAGAGAATGGTGTGCTGATGGTGCAGTGTTGCAAGCGGTGCCGTAAAACGGCAGAAGAGATAATCGCAGGGAAATAATACATGCTTTGTCCTTTCTGTTACGGTCAACAAGTAGAAACTGGTGTAGCGTGTCCGACATGCAACACTGTTTCACATGTTCCTACTAAGCAAGACATAGAACGTGAAGTGTTGCGTGATTTAGAACGCGAGAAAGAAAAGCGAGATTCGCTTGACACTTGGCCGAACGGGTATTACATTATTGATAGGCGAGGGCGCTGGAGAAAGGTTCCAGATAGAGGATATGATGATAGTTATTCAGAGGAAAGTTTCCCTTGAGTAATACTAATTGGGATGGCAGGCTACTTGCACTTGCTGAGCATATCGCGCACTGGTCTAAAGACCCATCAACGCAAGTTGGTGCGGTGATTACTGACCCTAATCGCCGCATAGTTTCTGTTGGTTATAACGGTTTTCCTGCTGGAGTGATAGACAAAACCGAGTGGCTAAACGATAGAGAGACAAAGTATGCACTGACAATTCATGCTGAGACAAACGCAATACTGTTTGCACAACGAGACCTATTAGGGTGTACACTCTACACATGGCCGTTTATGCCATGCCGCCGTTGTGCTGTGTTGCTGATCCAGTTGAATTTTCATAGAGTGGTTGCGCCAGAGACACCAGAAGATTTACTTGAGAGATGGGGAAAAGAATTGAGGGAGTCTTATACGATACTACGTGCTGCTGGTGTTGAAGTCGATCTGTTATAAAAAGGGGGGATGCTAGAATGGAGGTTTTTCTTATCGCACTGAAGTTGATGTTCTATGCGATGGCGGTTACTGCTGGTGTGGTTGTTGCTGTGCCACTAATCATCATAGCCGTGTGTTTGGGTTTGGTGTTTTTTGTTGTTGCTTTTGCTCTACTTGCCGCATTGTTTGGGAGAAAAAAGTAATGGGCTGGCGTAAGCGTAATACCGGACTGAAGAAAAAGGATGGCGATAAGGACAAGGCCGAACAAGAACGTACTGACGCGATAGGCGGTCATGGCGATCCTCAACGCTGTATGTGTATCATGCATCGCGCACAACGATCAACAGGGGGTAAGCAACAGTGAACATCACGAGAAGTTTTCTTGACGCGCTCGAAACAATCGACAGACCTATCACTGGTATAGAATTGGCTGCGCTGTTGCGTGTGGAAGCGCAGGAGCAGTATAGGCATCAACACGAGTGGGCTGTCACTGCTGAGGCTGATATTACCTGTGTTCCAACGCCGAAACATCCTAGCGAGAAGTAATGAATAGACGTTTTTGGGGTATAGGGAGAGGTAATGCGCTTTCGGTCAAGGTAGCTCGGAAGCGTATGCGCCCGTATAGAAACCCACGAAAATATCGCTTGACATTTATACCTATCGTGCTATTATCTCTAATTCTAACTGGATGTGCTGGTAGTAAGTTGTGTTATGCGGCTGCTCAAGAAAAGGGCTGGACTGGCACTGGTGCTGTGTTATGGTGCTATGTGCCGCCACAACCATGATACGAAAATATCAGATACGAAATGCTAGGCGTAGACAGGGCGATAGGCCAGAACTAATTGAGCGTAAACATTACGCACATGAGTTACATGAGATTGCTGACGCGCTGACGCGGGATGACCGTAAGCTAAGTAAGTTGTCACGGCTAACAGCAAAACACGGTATCAACATGGGTTTCAAGCGAGATTGCGAATGTTTATGTCGGATAGTAAAACATCTCAAGGTGGTCATGAAGAGTATAGTAAAGAAAGTTCGGGCATGAAGCTGGAACGACGTGAAATCCCCACTGGCGGCGTTATCGCCTTGCTCATGAGACAGAGGGAAAGACACTTCATGCCTGACCATCGTTTCAATTTGCTGTTAGTATTTGCTCTCACAATACTAATAGCTGGTTGTTTACCATCGACAAAGGACATAGTGCCGCCAGTTCCGGCAGACATCGAAGCCACATTGCCGCAGAAGATAGTGGCAGATGCACAGATAGTCTCTGCTGGCGGTACTGTTTTACGCGACATGGGGGCGCTGGTACAAGCTGTCAAGAATCGTATTACGATAGGAAAGAAACATCATACCGAATCAGTAGACCAAACTGTTGATCCCGGTATAATCAGTGAACAACCGAAAGCTGTAGAAGAAACTGGTGCAATGCAGTTACAAGAGTTTTATACTATGCTCAAGGCTGTTGCTCTAATTACTGTAGTCTCTGTTGTTGTTGTGTGGTTAGGTGTCCAAGTAGTTCACTTTTTACACCGCAGAAAAGGGAGAGTATAAAATGGCGCGACCAAAGGGTTATAAATGTTCACCTGAGACTATCGCAAAGCAGAAGGCCACACGCGCAGAGAACAAGGTAAAGAAAGCGGCTGCTGTTGTGGCGCTGAGAGAGGCAGTCGTACCATCAGAACCAGCATCACCAGAAGCAGAAGCTATTGCAAAAGTCGAAGCGGCACACACTCAGACAGCAGGAGAAACGTGGTCATGAAAACAGGCAGCGGGCTCGAAGTACCAAGCGACCTAACGCTAGGTCGGCGGGTGTTCTTTTTCGATGAACCAAAAGGCAAGGTATGTGTAGGGACGATTCGTAGCATCGGAGAAGGGACGTGTCAGGTTAGTATAGATAATGGGCCTGAAAAGACAGTTCGGTGGGAAGTGCTTGTAACCGATGTAACGAAGGTACGCACAGCAAACAAGACGGAGTGAGAAATGCGAGTGGATGATATGAGTCTCTTTGGAGAAACACCGCAGAAACTCGATGAAGTGCGGGCAACACCGTCTCGTGCTGATTCGGAAATGTATACACATTTCCAGCGACCTGATAGGCTACACCATCCACTCTATGTTATCACGCCGATCTTCAACGCGGTGCGCTATCGTTCACGCTGGAGGCTGTATCAGGATTTTGCTAAGCGTATACATGAAGCTGGCGCTGTTCTGATTACAGTTGAAGCCGCGTTTGGCAAGAGGGATTTTTCAGTGACTAATCCAGACAATCCATACCACGTACAGGTGCGCGTGAGTACGGAACTGTGGTTGAAAGAAAACCTAATCAACAGGGGCGTGGCTCGACTCAGCGAATTACATCCTGACTGGCCGAAGGTTGCGTGGATAGATGGAGACGTGACGTTTATTCGTGACGACATTGCTGACGAAACTCGACATGCGCTGGAACATTATCCACTGGTACAGATGTGGACACACGCGCAAGATATGGGGCCAGACCATACGCCAATCAATCAACAGTACGGTTTTGCATGGTGCTATATCAATGGTATGGAACCACCTAGTCCACCAAAGAAGTATAAAGATTACCCGCCTTATTACTATGCTGCAAGAATGGCTGGCAAACCCGGTTTTTATTGGCATCCCGGTTATGCATGGGCTGCGACTCGTGAGGCATGGGATGCGCTCGGTGGACTCATAGATGTATCTGTGGTTGGTAACGCTGATAATCAGATGGCGTATGCACTCATAGGTAAGATGGATCAGGCGCTTCCTGAAGGTTTGACAAAAGGGTATCTTTCGTACCTGAAAGAATGGGAAAATCGTGCTATCCAGTACATCAGACTTGATATTGGATTTGTTGATGGACTTGTCTCCCATCATTGGCACGGAAAGAAAAAGGATCGGCAATATCAGTCACGCTGGCAAGTGCTGATAGAGGCTGGCTTTGATCCAGCGAAAGACTTGAAACGGGATAGGCAACTTGTCTGGCAGTTGACAGATAGAAGCATCGCACTCCGCAACGGTCTCCGTCGTGTGGCACGTCAACGCAATGAGGACTCTATAGACATATGAGACGACATGGTGTAGAGGTTACATGGGTTGACGCGGCATCAGACCGTAACGGTTGGCAACCGATTGGTGACGAAGAGGCAAAGCCGACACAGCAAGTGATTTATACAATTGGTTACTTGTTGGAAAAAACAGATAGATATGTACATCTCGCACAGTCAATTAGTGAGAGCATGGATCAAACGGCTGAACGTATCACAATCCCTGCTGGCTGCGTACTCAGCATGAGGAGATTGTAATGCTCACAACATTGTTACAAACAATCACGTTCACGTTGACGTTCAATCAAGCGTGTGTTATTTATATATCTTTGTTTCTGGCAATTGCTCTACTGATGTATATGGGTGTTTGTATGCTTTTACATTTTCTACGCCAGAAACAATTACTCAGTAATAAAAACTGGAAACCGATTAGCATACATCGGAAACGTAATAAATGAGCATCCACGAACACGGTTACTGGCTCACGGCGCAACCAGATGCGCCAACTGAGACAGGGATACGGCATCGCCTCGATAAGTCTTTGTTGATGGCTTTAGTTACTGTATTTGATGGCGCTCATGTGCTAGACCTTGGTTGTGGATCGGGCGGCTACTACGTGCGGGCGCTACGTGCTGCTGGTGTGATGGCTGATGGCTATGACGGCAATCCAAACACGCTGCTAGATAGTGAGGGTATATGCCAAGTGGCAGACCTTACTGTGCCACTTGTCTTACCGCCAGTCTATAATTGGGTTCTTTGTCTTGAGGTTGGGGAACACGTACCAGTGCAATACGAGAAAGAAATCCTTGACAACGTAGCACGGAACTGCCTCTTTGGTGCTGTGCTGAGTTGGGGGATACCGGGTCAAGATGGTCAGGGGCATGTGAATTGTCGTGACAATGTTTATATTCAAGATCAGATGGCAGCTAGGGGGCTAGTCCATGATGATGACACAGCGCGTCATCTTCGTGAAGCCGCGACTCTTGCGTGGTTCAAAAATACGATCATGGTGTTTCTAAAGATATGACTGTGTTTGATCGTGAGACTATAGGGCCTAAGCTGGCTGAGGTTCTGTTTATGGCACGGAGGTTGGCAACAGAAGTCAGGAATATGGACGAAGAGGCTGATAAGATGCTCAAGCATTGGGGGGAGAGGCTGGCTATTGCGCTTGATGAACTGGAAGCGACTCTCAAGCGTGGTGAGAAACAGCCAGAAAAGGATAAATATTGACGACAGACTACTTGGTTGATGATGTTTTTATTCAATGCAATACATGTAAGAAATTAGCACTACGGTATGTTGAGAAAGGTATTGCAAAGAAAACATTTGCTACAGAAACTCAATGTTGTGATTGTTTTGACAAGGAAAGGAAGGCTACACAAATGGCTGGTGATCCACAGGACGTAAACAAGATAAATTCTGGATGGTTCAATCTCTTTGGGTCATTCCCGCCACTCAACTCTATTGGGTTTATTTCGCTTGGCTGGAAGTGTCCAAGTTGCGGCAGATGTTATGCACCGCTTATGACGATGTGTTCATTCTGTCCCGGTGCAGCGGCAGAAGTGGCTGGCACAACGATAGTACCAGATGGCAATAGATGGAAGCATGAAGAGGGGTATATGGTTCCTTGTCCTAGTTGCGGATGTACACCATGTATGCATAGTCATACTGGTTGCCCACCTGTAAGGGGAGTTGAACCTTTTGAAACCATGAAACCTAGTCCGGGTTGTCGGTTCCTGACAATGGATGACCTACGGTATATTGCAGATCGCTTGACAGAATCAGCAAGCACGATGTAGGATACGCACATGGTAGATAAAGCTGCGTGGGCGCGACCTCTCGGAGAAGTTATCCGAGAACTACGTGAGGGAGAGCGGAACATGCACCGCTTAGTCCCATTGATAAGAATGGGTTTGAGTCTCAGAGAGGTAGGACGCGCTGCTATCAAACAACCAACAGGCTGGATATTACTAGAGGGGGAAGCGATTGATGAACAAGGTTATCCTTATCGGAACAGTGGAACGAGATGCGGAACTGAAGTACATTCCGAACGGAACGGCGGTGTGCGGATTCACGCTGAGGATCGAGAACAATTACACGAACAAGGCGGGAGAAGCAAAGCAGTCGAAGCACTTTCAGCCAGTCGTGGTGTGGGGCCAAAAGGCAGAGGCAATCTGCGAACAGGCAAAAAAGGGAAGCCTCGTGTCCGTACAGGGACGGCTTCAGACAAAAACGTGGGTAGACCAGCAACAAGCAAAGCATTCCGTGACGGAAGTAGTGGCAGATTTGTTCGATGGAGTGACAGTGCTAAACGGAAGCGGACAGGCAAACGCAAAGGCAGTAAGTCAAAGAGCACTAGTAGAGGCAGCGCCAGCACCGGGAGATGACGAGGTTCCATTCTAAATGATACCAGCAGCGACGTGTAACATGGCGAGCTACACAGAACCAAGGGGTATAGTGATTAGCCTCGAAACAGTCTGGAATCACGATCATGTCCAGCGTATGTCTGCTGTCGCAACACCCGAGGAAGCAATAAAGCAAGGTCGTCGCTTGATAGAACTTGCTGAGCAGTTGATTTCGTTTAGAGCAAAGCCACTGGTTGAAGAATCGTGTACCATTCATTGCGGGTGTTGTGTGTGTTGTTTTTGTGGGGCAGAAATAAACAAAAAACCACTGGAAAATAAAAAGTGTTTCTATAATAAGAGTGGTCACTGCGAGTGTGATACATGTTGTTACTGTGGAGCAAAACTTGCTTCCATTTGAACTTCGCACCGAACCTTACGTTGCGCCTCTGTTCACGATGGAAGGAAAGTGTCCAAAGCATCCAGTGACGCCGCGTTCCGATATGTGTCCTATATGTAAACAACTTGACATGAAGGTGACAACATGATCTCAGCACTAGAAGCACCACGCAAGTACGGCTGGAAACGAGACAATCCAAAAGGCTATAACAGAGACTTGCCATTTATGTTGTCGCGCAAAGCAGAAGAGGATTTGCCTCGCCTTGTAGACCTACGACCGCATATGCCGCCAGTCTTTGACCAAGGTGAACTTGGCGCATGTACGGGGAATGCTATTGCGGCTGCGCTTGAGTACAACCAGACGAAACAAGGACAAAAGACATTCCGGCCATCTCGACTGTTTATCTATTACAACGAACGTGTACTAGAAGGAACAGTAGACGAAGATTCTGGCGCTCAACTTCGAGATGGTTTGAGAGCCGTTGTAAAGTTTGGTGCGCCTCCAGAGGAAAGCGGACTCCCCGGAGCATGGCCGTATCATGTTTCTCGCTTTAGGACTCAGCCGCCAGCAATAAGCTACAACGTAGCTGCCGAACATCAGGCGCTTGTGTATCGCAGAGTACCGCAAAACAAAGTTGATATTCTTAGTGCGCTGGCAGATGGTTTCCCTGTACTTTTTGGGTTCACTGTATTTACGCAATTCCAGAGCGATGAAGCTAAAGAGTCTGGCACGATCTTTATGCCCAAGCATAGCGACGAAGAACTTGGTGGTCATGCTGTGCTGGCTTCTGGTTATGACATGGGCGGCTACGATGTAAACGATGGTGTGCGTATACTCGTGCGAAATTCATGGAGTGCTGATTGGGGTAAAAACGGATACTGTACTTTCCCAATTGCTTATCTACTTGACCGCGACCTAGCCAGCGATTTCTGGACGATCAGTAGAGTAGAGTAACGCACATAATATCAACTGGTTTGTGGGTGTGTGATGTTTATGTTCAAAAAGACATCCGAAACGCTGGCAACAAGGCTAGACAATCTCAAGGCACAGATGGCGAATCTGAATGTAGATGTACACCAAAGTAGCGAAGGGATCAGCGCCCAAATTCAAACGCTGACTATTGAACTGCATAAACTAGACACACTCAAGGTTGAAGTAGCAAAGATATTGAAGTAAATTTCACGCCCCTGCTGTTGTCAGTAGACGTGCTGGCCCTAGAGGAACACGGCGTCCTGTTCAAGTCAGGCCGGGGGCACAATTTTTGAAAGATGCGGGTAACTGCCCCGGAGGGCAGGCGGGTCTCATAAGCCTGATATGTGGGGTTCGACTCCCCAACCCGCTACCAAATTTGCGATGCCGCCAGTATCCTAAAAGGACTGAGCGAGCGAAAGGGGAACAAAATGGAAACAGCGAGAGTGCGAGTGGTGAGTCACAAGATCATTCCTTACAACTATGCTGACAAGAACGAGAAAAAGCGCAAAGATGGTGAGGCCGTGATGGTCAAGGCGCAAGGCGTGTTCTGTGTCGGTGCTGACATTGGAGATCATACAATCTCTGAGATGCCAGTATCAGTACATTTCACAATCTATCCGGGTCATGAGTTGCTTATTCACAGCGGAGATCATCTCAAGTTGACATTAGAGAGAGAAGAGGGGGTGAGATAAATGGACTTGCTATCAGTTCTAGTTGTGCTGATTATCGTCGGTGTGGCACTCTGGTTTGTGAACAATAAGATTCCAATGGACCCTACGATCAAGCTAATTATCAACATCGTTGTGTTTTTAGTAGTTGCAGTCTGGTTGCTACAGGTGTTTGGAATTATCGGTTCGCTGCATAATATTCAAATACGATAAGGGGGAAACATGAAAAGGTTTCTAGTAGGTTTGTTGTTTGTTGCAGCTAGTATTATCCCTGCGCCCGCACGGGCGCAGGGAACATCCTGTGCGTTTGCATGGGACGGAGCAAGTTTCAATGTGTATTTTTCTTCGTCTCCAACAGGGCCAGAAATAAAGGTTACAAATATAGTTCTGCCAACTCCATTTTCGTTTACATGGACTGATCCATCAACAAACCCCGGCCCGCGTTTTGTATCTTTGACTGCTGTAAACGCTGCTGGTCAAGAGGGCGTACATAGCCCACGGGTTTTGTGTAGCATCGGCATTACAGCAACACTAGTAATGACTGGCGATCCTGTCACTGGCCCATATGCTCTTGAGGCTCAGGTGTTTCCAGCAGGAGCATATACTGTTGTCTTTGTCGTTGATGGAGCATCGTTCCACAACGAATCCATGCCTGCATATTGTATCTTCTCAGGTGACGGCCCGTGTGTAAAGAAAACCATCAAACCCGGAACACATACTGTTCAGGCAAACGTCTATGCTAAAGGCGGGACTGATATTATCACGTCTGCAAATATTACATTCGTGGAGGGCACAACTCCATGAGAACAATTCTAATAGCTGTAATTTTGGCGCTGTGCTTTGTGCCGCCAGTATGGGCACAGACGCCGCAGGAGTGGACGTTTAGCTTTGAGGCACCAGTTGGACAGAATCATGAGGTTACAAACTTCATGACATCTGATGACTGCGATACTATGAGGGCGACTATTCAGGCGAGTGGATTGGTCGCCTATAGTTGTATCGCAACGCCATTTGCAGAGCCGATATACGGCTTTCCATTCTACGCTTCCGGTAAGTGGAACCTGTCGGTTGGGTATGCTACAATGGATGACTGCGTAGCATCGAGGGCGTTTGAGACACGGCAAACTCAAAGCTGTACGTTTGGATTCACGATGTTAGTGATTGACCAACCGCCAGCGCCGTTAGACATCGTTGTTCCATTGTCTACGCCGCCGCCAGTAAAATAAGGGGAATAGATGAAAACATTTCTTGTTGTATTGCTTGTGCTGATGTGTGTTACGCCAGTGTTTGCTGGCACTGTAGAGCTAAACTGGCAGGATAACTCCAGCGGTGACTAC
>Ga0184615_10000649_pt1 | contig 18864 bp, 18 predicted proteins | sample PLM4_65_coex_FD_133134 | JGI IMG/M metagenome (GOLD analysis project Ga0184615, IMG submission 133134) | Groundwater sediment microbial communities from an aquifer in East River, Colorado, USA - PLM4_65_coex | ecosystem: Environmental > Terrestrial > Soil > Riparian zone | place: USA: East... | reverse complement strand
GACGCGTCCATCGAGCCCTCGGCCGCGCCCGCGCCGACCAAGGTGTGCAGCTCGTCGATGAACAGGATGATGTCGCCTTCGGAGGCTTGGACCTCCTGCAGCACCGATTTCAGCCGCTCCTCGAACTCGCCGCGGAACTTCGATCCCGCGATCAGCGCGCCGAGGTCGAGCGACAGCAGCCGCCGGTCCTTCAGGCTTTCCGGCACGTCGCCGTTGACGATGCGCAGCGCCAGCCCCTCGACGATGGCGGTCTTGCCGACGCCGGGCTCGCCGATCAGCACGGGATTGTTCTTGGTGCGCCGCGACAGGACCTGGATGGTGCGGCGGATCTCCTCGTCGCGGCCGATGACCGGGTCGAGCTTGCCTTCGCGCGCCACCGCGGTCAGGTCGCGGGTGTATTTCTTCAGCGCCTCGTACTTGTCCTCCGACGTCGCGCTGTCGGCCTTGCGGCCCTTCCGCACCTCGTTGATGGCGGCGTTGAGGCCCTGGGCCGTGACGCCGGCATCGGCCAGCGCCTTGGCCGACGGCGTACCGGTAGCGAGAGTGAGGGCGAGCAGCAGCCGCTCGGCGGTGACGAAGCTGTCACCGGCCTTGTCCGCGACTTGCTCGGCGGAATCGAACAGGCGCGCCGTCTCCGGCGCCATGTAGACCTGGCCCGATCCGCCCTGGATCTTGGGCAGCTTGTCGAGCGCGGCTTCCACGGCCTTGAGCGCCCGCGCGGCATCGCCGCCGGACGCGCCGATCAAATTGGACGCCAGCCCTTCCTTGTCCTCCAGCAGGACCTTGAGGATGTGCTCGGGCGTCAGCTGCTGATGATTGGAGCGCAGGGCCAGCGTCTGGGCCGACTGCAGGAACCCCTTCACGCGCTCGGTGTATTTCTCGAGATTCATTCGTGCACCTCCTACCCCCATAAGGCGGGTAAAGTATTTACGGTCCCCTATAAAGGCAGACCGCAGACGCCGCTTTGACACGGATCAAACGCGACTGAGCGATATATGGAGGCGGAAATCGACCCTGCAAGGGCCGGGATTCCCGGGAAATGGCCTCAAATAATGAAGGTCAGGTTGCCGATCGGCACGTCGCGGTTGAGCAGCAGCATCTTCTTGAGGGCGATGCGCCATTCGCCGCCTTCCGCCCGCAAGACGTGCTCGCACCTTGCCGCGATCGCGCGCTGCTCGCCGAGCTCGAGATGGCGGTAGTTCCCGCCCTGGGCGCGGATTTCGTAGATCAGCTGGCTGGAAAAGACGTAGACGTCGCCCGACCCGTTCTCGACTTCGACATTGGAAACGAAGTGCTGGGTGCGCGAGGCGGGGTCCTGGGAATGGGCCCGGGTGCGCAGGAGCCGGAACACGCGCTCCTCGCGCCGCAACCCGTCGTCGTGGATCAGCGAGACCTTCGCATACGGATCGGCGTCGTCCTCGACCGGCACCCAGTAGAGCCCGTCGGCGGCGAACAGCTTGAGCCAGTCGTCGTAGCGCCGCTCATCGAGAAGCCGCGCCTCGCGGTACAGGAAGGCCTCGGCGTCGGCCCGGGTGAGCGCGGCCATCGTCAGGCGGCCATGGCCCGCTTCCAGGCGCGGTGGAAAGCGCGCTGCGGCGTCTCGTCGGTGACGTGGCCGATGCGGATGCCCTCGCCGTCCACCGTCTCGCGCTCCAGCCCGCGGCTCAGGAGCAGCCAGGTGACCTCCTTCGCCTGCAGCCCGGTCTGGTTGATGGCGAACATCTCGACGTCGTCGGGCGAGCCGAAGCTGGCCGGGCCGAAAAACCGCTCGTAGCCCTCGAAGCGCTGGCGGTTGACCGCCTCCGGCGCGCCGTCGAGATCGTAGAGCTGGATCGTCACCTCGGTGCGGTCCGGCGCGATCGGGCGCACGACGCGGATCTGGTCGAGCAGGATGCCCACGTTCGGGAAGATCGTCAGGTTGTACTGCGGCATGATCTTGTCGAGCGTGGCGCGGCCATGCTTCGCCTCGAGCGCGCGCAGATAGTCGCCCTGCGGGCCCGGCGCCTTCGTGTCGAGCCCGGTTTCGGGCAGCGGGTATTCGAGCAGCGCGTGGCCGCCTTCGAAGCCGTAGACGAAGCCGGAATCGCGGCGCTTGAGGATCTTCTTGATGTCGGTCGCGGCGTAGTTGCCGTGCTGGCCGCCGCGGTTGCCGAACTCGTGCATGATCTTCCAGAACGACTCGTGCACCGTGTTGCCGTGATAGCCGTCGGTCGAGTTCTCGATCTGGAATTTCCAGTTGCCGCGGTACTCGGTGCGGTGCGCGCCGCGATTGAGCACGATCTCGCCCGACGGCGCATGGTCGAGCTGGTAGTCCAGGAAGCGGCGGGCGGGCCCGAGATATTCGACGAAGCTTGGGCCGTCCTCCGCCATGGAGGCGAAGATCAGCCCGCGATAGTTGGTCACGCGCGGCACGCGCATCAGGCCGAAGCGCTTTTTGTCGAAGCTCCTCGGGTAGGCGTCGGCCTGCGGCACGCTGACCAGCGCCCCGTCGGCGCCGTAGGTCCAGCCGTGATAGCGGCAGGAATGGAACTGCGCATTCCCGGTCTCGAACCGGCAAACGACCGAGCCGCGATGGCGGCAGCGGTTGAGCAGCACGTGGATATCGCCGTTCTCGGCGCGCGACACGATCACCGGGCGGAGCCCGATCGTGGTGGTCTTGTAGTCGAAGACGCCCGGGATCTCGCTTTCGTGGGCGACGTAGACCCAGGAACGGCCGAAGATCCGGTCCATCTCGATCTCGAAGATGCGCGGATCCGTGTACATCAGCCCGTTGACGCGGAAATCGTCCGCCGAGTCGATCACCAGCTCGTCGAGGTCGTAAGGCAGCGCGTCGAAGTTGCGGATCGCCATGGGCTTCGGCCCCAGAGACGTTGTGAGGCGATTTTAGCCCCTTCCGCTAGGGTCGCCAGCTTCTTCCGGACGACCGCCGGCGCGGCGCGATCAAATAGCGCACGCCCTCGCGCTTCAACGCGGCGAGGCGCGCCTTACCGATCGGCTGGCCTTCGATCAGGTCTGGTTGGACGAATGCGAGCCGTTGCCGCTCGAGCCGTTGCCGTTCGAGCCCGAGCCGGGGCCCTGACGGTTCTGGTTCTGCTGCGGCTCGGTCGAATAGCCGTCGTCGTCCTCGTCGTCGTCCGACATCGGCTGGTCGGCGACGGCCGGCAGCTCGGGCTGCGGACCGATGCCGGGGAAGCCGGGACGGCCGCCGTTCGGACCGCCCTGCTGCTGCGCCTGCTGTGCCGCCTGGGCCGACAGCAGCCGATAGTAGTGCTCGGCGTGCTGATAGTAGTTTTCGGCCGTTACGCGGTCGCCCTGCGTGCTCGCATCGCGCGCGAGCGCCAAATATCGCTCCAGGACCTGGTGCGCATTGCCGCGGATTTTCACTTCCGGGCCGTTGCTTTCGAAAGTCGTGTTACGCGGATTCCCGCCACCACCACCCCCGTGACGCCGCTGATTGTTGCGGCCTCGTTGACGCTTTGGGTTTGGACCCTGTCTCATGACAACATCGTCTCACAATGATTGAAACGGAAACTTCCCGATCGTTATACGTCGGAAAATAGCGAATTTTAGCCCGACCGTTTTCGATAGCGTTTTATTTGCAGCGATATTCGGAGGTAATTATCGAGGCCTGGTCAGGGCATCGCCGCATGGGCTCGGTAATTCGCTAGACCTAAACGTAGTCGCGAATCGCCTAATTTCCAATCATTTTTTTGAATTGGCTCAACTTTACGGCGCGGTCCCTTCCGCCCAGGTCCTTGTGGACCGTCTGGTTCAAAAAACCCATGGTCTCCGCCAATCGACACACCTTTTCCGCTTGGTCGGCGCCGATCTCCAGCACGGCGAAACCGTCCGGCGCCAGCACCCGCTTGAGGCCGGGCAGAATCGCGCGATAGGCGTCCAGCCCGTCGCGACCGCCATCGAGCGCCAAGCGCGGCTCGTACCGGGCCACCTCCGGCGCGAGGCGGTCGATCTCGTCGGTCGGGATATAAGGCGGGTTGGACACCACGATATCGAAATTCCCGTCGAGGCCTTGCGTCCATCGGCGCTGCACGAACTGCGCCCGCGTCCCGAAGCCCAGCCGATGGGCATTGCCCATCGCGATGCCGAGCGCCTCGACACTGGCATCGACACCGACGCCGGTCGCATTCGGCAGCTCCGACAGCAGCGCGAGCAGCAGGCAGCCCGAGCCGGTGCCGAGATCGAGGATGCGAAGCGCGCGTGCCCGATCGGGCAGCGATGCGAGCACCGTCTCGACCACCGTCTCGCTGTCGGGGCGCGGATCGAGGCAATGGCGCGTCACTGCGAAGTCGAGGCTCCAGAACTCGCGCCGGCCCAGGATATGCGACATCGGCTCGCGCGCCGCGCGTCGCGCCACCATGGCCGCGAACGACTCTTCGTCCGGCGCGTTGCGCTGGATCAGCCGTGCCTCGCGCGAGGCGTCTTCGATGCCTGCGGCTGACAATTTCTGAATCGCCTCAGCAAGAAACTCCCTCCCCCCTTGAGGGATTTTGCCGGCCAAACGATCCGGTGAATCGTTTGGTCCGGCAAAATGGTTGGGGTGGGGGGTGAAATCACGCGATGTGCGAGAAGACCCCCCTCCCTGTCCCTCCCCCTCAGGGGGGGAGGGAACCCTTGAATGAACACCGCGCTGCTTTTTTCCGGCCATCACTCCATCTCGGCAAGTTTCGTCGCCTGGTCGTCGGCGATCAGCGCCTCGATGATCTCGTCCAGCGCCTCACCCTCCAGCACGCGATCGAGCTTGTGCAAGGTCACGTTGATGCGATGGTCGGTGACGCGGGTCTGCGGGAAATTGTAGGTGCGGATGCGCTCCGAACGGTCGCCGGAGCCGACCTGGTTCTTGCGCGAGGCCGCGCGCTCGGCGGCCTGGCGCTCGCGCTCGGCTTCGTAGATCCGCGCGCGAAGAATTTTCATCGCCTTGGCGCGGTTCTTGTGCTGCGATTTCTCGTCCTGCTGGGTGACCACGATGCCGGTCGGCACATGCGTGATGCGCACGGCGGAATCCGTGGTGTTCACGGACTGGCCGCCGGGGCCGGAGGAGCGGTACACGTCGATGCGCAGGTCCTTGTCCTCGATCTTGACGTCGACCTCCTCCGCTTCCGGCAGCACCGCCACCGTGGCGGCCGAGGTGTGGATGCGTCCGCTCGATTCCGTCTGCGGCACGCGCTGCACGCGATGGACGCCCGATTCGAATTTGAGCCGGGCGAACACGCCGCGGCCGGAGATCACCGCCTGAGCCTCCTTCACCCCGCCGATCCCGGTGTCGGAATACTGCAGCACCTCGAACTTCCAGCGATGGCCTTCGGCGTAGCGCTGGTACATGCGGAACAGGTCGGCGGCGAAGAGCGCCGCCTCCTCCCCGCCCGTGCCCGCGCGCACCTCGAGGATGGCGTTGCGCTCGTCCGCCTCGTCCTTCGGCAGCAGCATGAGCTTCAGCCGGTTCTCGATTTCGGGCAGGCGGGCGCGCAACGCCTTGTATTCCTGCTCCGCCATCTGGCGCATCTCGGCATCGGTCGAGGAATCGTTCATCAGCGCCTCGAGGTCGGCCACCTCGCTCTGCGCCTTGCGCAGCGCCGCAATCGACTCCACCACCGGGGTGAGCTCGGCGTATTCCTTCGACAGCTTGACGAAGCCCTGCGGGTTCGTAGCACCGCCCGCCTCCATGGCGCGCGCGAGCTCCGCATGATGGATCGTCAACCGGTCCAGCTTGACATCGATATCCGCCACTCAACTCTCCTCGTCTTCCAGTCCGAACAGCCGGCGCACCAGCGCCTCGGCCTCCTTGGCGCTCCCGGCCGCGCCGAGCGCCCGCAGCGCCGACGACGGCGCGTGCAGCAGCCGATTCATCATCAACCGCGTCGCGCGTTCCGCGTCGCCGCCGGCCTCGCGCAGCGCGGCGTCCCGCGCCTCGGCGAAATGCGCGCGCAGCGCCGTCACCAGCGGCGAGGCGGAGCGCCCGGCGCGCTCGCCCAGGAACAGCTCTACCTCGCGCTCGACGATTTCGCGCGCCGCCGCCGCCGCCTGGCTGCGCCCGGCGAGGCCCTGGCGCGCGATGTCCTCGAGATCGTCGAGGTGATACAGGAACGCGCCTTCCAGCTCGCCCGCCGCCCGGTCGATATCGGCCGGAATGGCCGCGTCGACCAAGAATACCGGGCGCTGGCGGCGCTTGGCGAGCGCGGCCCGTATTTGCTCCGCGCCGATCAGCGTCGCGCCCCCGGCCTGCGCCGTAATGACGATATCGGCTTCGGGGAGTATCTGGTCAAGCGCATCGAATGGCGCGTGGTGGCACGACCATTGGCGCGCCAGCATCTCCGCCCGCCCGCGCGCGCGGCACGCGACCACGAGACGGCCGAGCCCGGAATGGAGCAGGCGATCGGCGATCAGGACGCCCATCTCCCCGCCGCCGGCGAGGATGGCGCTGCAGCGCGCGAGATCGCCGTGCACCTCGCGGGCGATCTCCGCCGCCGCGGCGGCGACCGACACCGCGCCCTCGCCGACCGCGGTTTCGCTGCGCACGCGCTTGGCCGCCGCGTAGGCCGCCTGCAGCACCGCTTCCAGCTCCGAACCGGTCATGCCGAGCTCGCGCGAGAGCTGATGCGCATCCTTGATCTGCCCCGACACGTTGGGCTCACCCACCACCTGGCTGTCCAGTGCCGACGCCACCAGGAACAGGTGGCGCACCGCCGCGTCGTCGGTGAGCAAATACAGCTCCGGCGAGAGCGCACCCGCCTCCAACCCGGCTTCGTCGGCAAGCAGCGCGATGATGCGCCGTGCCGCGTCCTCGGGGTTGGGCACCGCCGCCTGCACCTCGACCCGGTCACAGGTGGACATGACGACGGCCTGGGCGATTCCGGCGTCGCGCAGCCGTCCCAGGAACAGCTTCACGCGCGCATCGGCCATGAACAGCGCCTCGCGCGTCGCCGCGGCGCTGGAACGATGGTTGGCCCCTACCACAAGGGGCCGGATGTTCGGCCCTTGGGTCATGCGTTCGGCTAACGATAGGGCGCGAGGCGCTCGGCCAGGGCGGCGAACGCGATTTCCTGCTGCTCGCCCGAATCGAAATCGCGCAAAGTCGCCACGCCCTTCGCAAGCTCGTCGTCGCCCATGATGAGCGCGGCGCGCGCGTGCAGCTTGTCGGCGCGGGCCAGCCGCCGCTTCAAATTGCCGCGATAGCCGAGCTCGACGGCGAAGCCGCGCCCACGCAGATCGCGCGCCAGGCTCAGCGCCTTCGCCTCCGCCGCGGCGCCGATGGGAACGATGGCGACGGGGCGGCGCGGCACCGGCGCGTCGATCATCATCGACAGCCGCTCGATGCCCGCGGCCCAGCCGACACCCGGAATCTGCGGTCCGCCCATGGTCGCGATCAGCCCATCGTAACGCCCGCCGGCAAGCAGCGTGCCCTGCGCGCCGAGCGCGTCGGTCGTGAACTCGAATGCGGTATGGCAGTAGTAGTCGAGCCCGCGCACCAAATGCGGCGAGACCTTGTAGGGGATGCCGAGCGCGTCGAGCCCGCCACGCACCGCGGCGAAGAAATTCTTGGACTCATCGTCGAGGTGCTCGGGGAGGGTCGGCGCCCCGGCGATCACCTCGCGGTCGCCGGGGTCTTTAGAGTCGAGAATACGCAGCGGGTTGCGCTCGAGCCGGTCGAGCGAATCCTTGGACAGCCTGTCGCGGAATCCCGAGAGATAGGCGACGAGCTTGTCCCGGTATGCCGCGCGGCTCGCCGTGCTGCCGAGCGTATTGATCTCTGCCGTGTACTTTCCGGCAAGGCCGAGCGCGTCGAGGATCGCCGCGCCCAGCGCGATCGATTCCACGTCGCCCACAGGCTCCGCCACGCCGATCAGCTCGACGCCGATCTGATGGAACTGGCGCAGCCGGCCCTTCTGCGGCCGCTCGTAGCGGAACATCGGGCCCGTATAGAAGAATTTGAGCGGCGCTTCCTGGGCGAGGCCGCCCGAGATCACGGCGCGCGCGATGCCGGCGGTGCCCTCCGGCCGCAGCGTGATCCAATCGCCGCCGCGATCCTGGAACCTGTACATTTCCTTGGTAACGATGTCGGAGGTCTCGCCCAGCGTGCGTTCGAACACCTCGGAGAACTCGAACACAGGTGTCGCGACCTCGTCGTAGCCGTAGCGGGCGGCGATGTCGCGCGCGCACTCGACCACGCGGCGGAAGCGCCGCGCGTCCTCCGCCATGATGTCTCGGGTCCCTCGGACGGGCTGAAGCGCGGGCATGACGGGGCGTTATACCGGCTTAGACGCGGCGGGAGAAGCCGATGAACGGCGCGGCGGCAAACGCCCCGCGCGTCAGGGCGCAGGCGCGGCCGGCGACGGGGGAGCGGCGGTTCCGGCCAGCAGCCGATCGGGATCCATCACGATGTTGCGCTTGACCGCGCCCATCGGGCCCAGCGGCGGGGCGGGCCTGCCGTTGACCAGCACTTCGACGCCACCGGCATTGCCCGTCATCATGAGGAGCCCGCTGCGATCCGGAACCTCGTATCGCTCGTCCTTGCGCAGAACGCGGGAATAGATCTGAGCGCCGCCCGCGTCGCGCAGCTCGACCCAGGCGTCGGCGTGCGCCACCAGCACGATGTGCGTGGAAGCGGCCGCTTCCTGCACCTGCTCGGGCGGCAGCGGCGCGGTGTCCTCCTCCTCGTCGACGTCCTCATCGTCGTCTTCGCTTGCGGCGCTTTCCGTGGCGGTGCCGGTGGCCGCGGTACCGACGGCGCTCTGATCCGACTCGGGCGCGCCGGGCGCAGCCTCCTGGCGCGTGATCGACTGCCGCTGCGGCTGCGTCTGGGATTGCGGCGGCGGGGTGAGCGACACGGTGGCCGCCGGCGGCTCGGTCTTGCGCTCCGGCAGGGCGTCGCGCACCACCGAGACCACGCGGGACGGCAGGGAGGCGACCACGGCGCCGGGATCGTGTCCCTCCGTGGTCAATACGTACCAGCCGCCATAGACCAGGATCGCGAGCAGCGCGGCGACGAGCAGAACGGCGCCGGTCGGCAGCCGCCCTTCCGCCACCGGCGACGGCAGGATGAGATTGGGCTGCGTCGATCCGGCACCCATCGCCGCCTTGAAGCGGCGTGCCGCGTCGTTGGCATCGAGGCCGAGTGCGTCCGCATAGGCGCGCACGAAGCCGAGCGCGTAGGTGGAGCCCGGCAGGTCGGCGAAGCGCCCCTCCTCGATCGCGTGCAGGTAGGAAGAACGGATGCGCAGCTCGTCGGCGATTTCGTCGATGTCGCGCTTGCGGGCCAGCCGCATCTCGCGCAGCGTGGCGCCGAGCTCGAGAGCCTCCGGCACGCCTGGAGTCGCCATCGGGCTCGCCGGTTGACCGGTTCCTTCCACGGATGCCGCCTTTCCCCTGCCCCAACGCCGCCCGCTTAGTATCCCCTTTGGCGAGCATGAATCAACGGAATCGGTGGCTAACCGTCCTCGAGGACCACGCCGTGGTCGCTCGCGAAGGCACGCAGCTTCGGCCTGAGACTATGATCCGCGGACAGCAGGAGCGTTTCGAGATAGCCGGCGAGCGGCGCGGCGGCGAGCGACAGCACCATGACCTTGATGCGGCCGACCGCCGACGGCGCCACCGAAAGCGCGCGGAAACCGATGCCGAGCAGCGCCATGGCGTCGAGCGGTCGGGCCGCCATCTCGCCGCAGACGCGGACCGGGACGCCCGCCTGGTCGCATTGCTTGACCACGCTGCGCAGCATGGCGAGCGCCGCCGGCGCGAGCGAATCGTAGCGGTCGGCGAGGCGCGGATCGCCGCGATCGACCGCGAAAGAGAACTGGAACAGGTCGTTGGAGCCGACCGACAGGAAATCGATGCGCTGGGTGAGCGCCGGAAGTTGCCAGACGAGCGAGGGCACCTCCAGCATGCAGCCGACCAGGACTTTCGTGGGCAGCGTGCGGCCCGCCGCCAGCTCGCGCTCGAGCTCCAGGTCGAGGATGGCGCGCGCGGCATCGAACTCCGCCACCTCGGTCACCATCGGGAACATGACGTGCAGCTCGTGTCCGGCGGCGGCGCGCACCATCGCGCGGAGCTGATGGCGCAGCATCATCGGCCGGTCCAGCCCGACGCGGATGGCGCGCCAGCCCAGCGCCGGGTTCTCCGAGTCGATCGGCGCCTGGCCATAGGGCAGGCGCTTGTCGCCGCCGATGTCGAGGGTGCGGAACATCACCGGTCTGGTGCCGGCGCGATCCAGCACCTCCTTGTAGATCCGCGTCTGTTCCTCCACGTCGGGAAATTCGGCGCGCACCATGAACGGGATCTCGGTGCGGAATAGCCCGATGCCGTCGACGCCCATGTCGTCGAGGCCGCGCAAATCGATGAGCAACCCGGCATTGATGCAGAGCGACACGTGGTGGCCATCGCGGGTGACCGGCTTCACGTCGCGCATCGCCGCGTAGCGCGCCCGGCGCGCGGCGCGCGTGGTCAGATGCTCGGCGACGGACTGGCGAATGTCCTCCCCCGGCCGCACATAGACGATGCCGTTATCGGCATCGACGATGACCGGATCGCGCGCGTCGATGGTCGAGAGCAGCCCTTGGACCTGCCCGATCACCGGAATGTCGAGCGCGCGAGCGATGATGGCGACGTGCGAGTCCGGCGAGCCTTCCTCCAGCACCAGCGCGCGCAGCCCGAACCGCTCGTATTCGAGCAGCTCGGCCGGGCCCATCGCGCGGGCAAGCAGGATGATGTCCGCAGGCAGGTCGGTGCGATCACTGGTGCGCTGCACGCCCGCGAGGTGCCCCATCAGCCGGTTCGAGAGGTCCTCGAAATCGGACAAACGCTCGCGCATGTACGGATCTGTCGCCTCCGCGAGGCGAGCGCGCGTGTCGTCCTCCACCTTCTGCACCGCGGCTTCCACCGTGAGGCCGCCGTTGATCGACTCACGGATGCGGCGCAGCCAGCCGCGATCCTCGGCGAACATGCGATAGGCATCGAGCACGTCGCGATGCTCACCGCCGCGTGCCAGGTCGGACGACGCGAACATATCGTCGAGCGCGGAATGCATCGTCGCAACCGCATCGGCCAGCTTGGCGAGCTCGATTTCGGGATCGTCGGCCAAAAGCTGGGTGATGCTGACGCGCGGGCTGTGCTGCACCGCCTCGCCCATCGCGACGCCGCCGTTGATGCGCACGCCTTCGAGCCGCGACGGCAGGATGACATTGCCTTGGGCGGGGATGTTCTCTTCGCGCGCGATCAGCTCGCCGCCGGCGATCAGCTCGGCAAGCACCATGGCGATGACCTCGAGGGCCTCGACCTCCTCATCCGAATAGTGGCGCTGGGTGCGATTCTGCACGACGAGAACGCCGCGAACGCGACCGCCGCGCACGACCGGCACGCCGAGAAATGAATGGAAGATCTCTTCGCCGGTTTCCGGCCGGTACGCGAACTGCGGATGGCTCTGCGCCTCGGGCAGGTTGAGCGGTCGCGCATGGGCCGCGATGTCGCCGACCAGGCCTTCCCCGACGCGCAATCGCGTCTGGTGCACGGCCGTCGGGTTCAGGCCTTCGGTCGCGAACAGCTCGAGCACCTCGCCCGCGCGCACGACGTAGACCGAGCACACCTCGGCCACCATCTCGCCCGCGATGATGCCGACCAGCCGGTCGAGGCGCTGCTGCGCGGCGCCGGGCCCCGCCATGACCTCGCGTATCCGCCGCAGCGTGCGGCGGGGGGAGCTGATGGCCTTGCGCGCCATGGCTAGGCTCGGATCGCTTCTCGCGCCGCGAGCGCGGCGAGGGCTTGCTCGACGAGCTCGTGCAGCGTTTCCGCCGCGGTCTGTTCGCCGTCGACCATGCCGACCGACTGGCCCGCCATCAGCGAGCCGTGCTCCACGTCGCCGTCTATCACGGCGCGGCGCAGCGCGCCGGCCCAGAACCGCTCGATCAGGAGCTGCGCGTCTTCGAGCGGCAGCTCGCCCTTGCGGTAGCGGTCGATCACCTGGCGCTGCGTGTCGGCGAACAGGCGCGTCGCCTTGTTTTCGAGAGCGCGCACCGGGATCACGGGAAATTGCGGGTCGAGCTGAATCGAAGGTATTGCGTCGCGCGCCGAGGCGCGGAAAAACGCCTCCTTGAATTTCGGGTGCGCGATCGATTCCTTGACGCAGGCGAAGCGCGTGCCGAGCTGGCAACCGGAGGCGCCCATCTCGAGATAGGCGACGATCGCTTCGCCGCGGCCGATGCCGCCGGCGACGAACACCGGCACGTCGCGCAGGTTCGGCAATATCTCCTGCGCGAGCACGCTGGTCGACACCGGTCCGATGTGGCCGCCCGCCTCCGTGCCTTCGATCACGATGGCATCGGCGCCGCTGCGCACCAGGCGGCGCGCGATGGCGAGTGCGGGGGCGAAGCAGATCACCTTTGGCCCCGCATCCTTGATCCGCGCGATGGATTTCGACGACGGCATGCCGCCGGCGAGCACGACGTGGCTCACCTTGCGCGACGTGCAGGCGTCGATCAACGCGTCGAGCTCCGGGTGCATGATGATCAGATTGACGCCGAACGGCTTGTCGGTGAGCGCGAAGGTGCCCTCGATTTCGGCCCCGAGCTGCTCGGGCGACATGGCGCCGCAAGCGATGACGCCGAACCCGCCGCCGTTCGACAGCGCCGCAACGAGGTGCCGCTCGGAGACCCAGGTCATGGCGCCGCCCATGATGGCGAGCCGCGACCCGAGGAACTCGCGACCGCGCCGCCACAGCGCGTCGAGGCGCTCCTCCGCGTCGCGGCGATTCAGGCTCACGCGTCGAGCCCGTAGGCGGTGTGCAACGAACGCAGCGCGAGCTCGGTATATTCCTCGGCGACCAGCACGCTGACCTTGATCTCGGACGTCGAGATCACCTGGATGTTGATGCTCTTTTCCGCCAGCGCCTGGAACATGCGCTGAGCGACACCCGCATGGCTGCGCATGCCGACGCCGATGACGGAGATCTTCACCACATTGGCGTCGCTTACGATGCGCCCGAAGCCGATGTCGTTCTTCTTCGTTTCGAGAACGTGCAATGCGCGATCGAGGTCGGCCTTGGTGACGGTGAAGGTGATGCCGGTCGTCTTGCCGTCCTCGGAGACGTTCTGCACGATCATGTCGACGTTGATCGCGGATTCGGCCAGCGAGCCGAAGATGGCGGCGGCGACGCCGGGCCTGTCGGCGACGCCGAGCAGCGCGATCTTCGCCTCGTCGCGGCTATAGGCGATACCCGACAGGACTTCTTTTTCCACGATTTCCTCCTCGCCGACGACAAGCGTGCCGGGCACATCCTTGAACGTGGACAGCACCTGCACCCGGACGCCATGGTTCATGGCGAGCTCGACAGACCGGGTCTGCAGCACCTTAGCCCCCTGGGAGGCCAGTTCGAGCATCTCCTCGTAGGTGATTTTATCGAGCTTGCGCGCCTTGGCAACGATGCCCGGGTCGCACGTATATACGCCGTCGACGTCGGTATAGATGTCGCAGCGCTCGGCCTTCAGCGCGGCGGCGAGCGCCACGGCCGAGGTGTCGGACCCGCCGCGGCCGAGAGTCGTGATCCGATTGTCCGGCCCGATCCCCTGGAAACCCGCGACCACGGGCACGACGCCACGCGCCATGATTTCCAGCATGTGACCGGCTTCGATGGATTCGATGCGGGCGCGACCGTGCATGCCGTCGGTGCGGATCGGCACCTGCCAGCCTTGGAACGAGCGTGAATCGACGCCCAGCGACTGCAGCGCGATGGCCATCAGCCCGCACGTCACCTGCTCGCCCGAGGACACCACCGCGTCGTATTCGCGCACGTCGTGCAGCTTGTCGGCCTCGAGCGTCCACTTCACGAGCTGGTTGGTGGCGCCCGCCATCGCGGACACGACGACCGCGACCCGGTTTCCGGCGTCGACCGACGCCTTGACCCGCCGCGCGGCGCCTTTGATGCGCTCCACGTCGGCGACCGAGGTGCCCCCGAATTTCTGGACCAGAACAGCCATGACGCCTCATACTCCGGAAGGGGAATCCCAGGCAATGGCAACGCGCCGCTCCACCATCGACCAGGACGAATCCGAGCGTTTCGCCGCGCTCGCCGATGAATGGTGGGACGAATCCGGCAAGATGGCGCCGTTGCACCGCATGAACCCAGTGCGGCTCCGTTTCCTGCGCGACCAGCTTTGCGCGCATTTCCACAGGGCCGAGCGGACGAAGCCATTGCAAGGGCTGCGCGTGTTGGATGTCGGCTGCGGCGGGGGGATCGTATGCGAGCCGCTATGCCGGTTGGGCGCGACGGTGACCGGCATCGACGCGGTCGAGGAGATCCTCGGCGCCGCGCGCGCGCATGCGCGGGCCATGCGGCTGGACATCGACTACCGGCGCGCCGCCGCCGAAGACCTCGATGAGAAGTTCGACGTCGTGATCGCGCTCGAGGTGGTCGAGCACGTCGCCGACCGCGAGCTGTTCCTGGAATCGCTGTGTCGCCTGGTCGCGCCCGGCGGCGCGCTGATCCTGTCCACCCTCAACCGCACGCCGCGGGCCTTCGCCATGGCGATCGTCGGCGCGGAGTACGTGCTCAACTGGCTGCCGCGCGGCACGCATTCGTGGTCCAAATTCGTCAAGCCGTCGGAGCTCGCGCGCGGCCTTTCCGCCCACGGGTTCCGCATCGTCGAGCTTGCGGGGATGTCCTACGATCCGATCGCGCGCGGCTGGAGCCTGTCGCGCGACGTGGCGGTGAACTATCTGGCGTTCGCGACGCGCTAGGCGTCGGAGCGCACCGGCCACGGGATCGAGTGCAGCTCGATGCCCTCATCGGCCAGCTCGCCGGCTTCTTCCTCGGTCGCCTCGCCGTAGATCGAGCGCTGCCGGACCTCGCCGTAGTGGATCTTGCGCGCCTCTTCGGGGAAGTTCCGGCCGACATAGTCGCAGTTGGATTCGACGTGCTGGCGCAGCGCCTCCAGCATCTCGCGCTGCCCGGCCATCATGGCGACCTTCCGCTCGATCGCCGGCGAAGCGGCTTGCGGCGCCTCGGCGGGCGGCGGCGATGCGTCCGCGTTGCGCGACTTGGCGAGCCGGGGCGCCATCGGCGCCTTGGTCACCTTTTTCGATCCGCACACCGGGCAGGCGAGCTTCTTCTGTCCGGCGAGCTCGTCGAACGCGGCCGAGTCGCGGAACCACGCGTCGAACACGTGCTCCTTGGCGCATTTGAGGTCGTAATGGATCATGGCCGCACCATAACGCAGTTGGCAGCAATTAACCAAATCATTCGGCCGCCTTTTGTTCTGGGTGTGGCGCCAATTGTGGCGCGGCAAACGGTCGCTCATGCGCCAGGCTGGGGATCGCGCGGCGCGCCTCTATTACTTTTGCGACGTCGATTTCCGCCACGACGAAGCCGGGCGCCTCGCCGGCATCGGCGAGCACGGCGCCCCAGGGATCGACGATCAGCGCATGGCCGTAGGTGAGCCGCTTGCCCGGATGCTCGCCGCACTGCGCCGGCGCGAAGACATAGGCGCCGGTCTCGATCGCGCGGGCGCGCAGCAGCACGTGCCAATGCGCCGTGCCGGTCTGGCGCGTGAACGCCGACGGCACGGAGATGAAATCCGCGCCGGCATGGGCGAGCGCGCGGTAGAGATGCGGGAAGCGCACGTCGTAGCACACCGTCATGCCGAGCGTGCCCCACGGCAGCGCCGCCGTCACCGCGGACTCGCCCGGACGATAGGTCGCCGACTCGCGATACGATTCGCCGCCCGGCAGATCGACGTCGAACATATGAATCTTGTCGTAGCGCGCGCGCAGCGATCCGTCGGGCGCGATCAGGCAGGACCGGTTGGCGAGGCGTCCGTCCTCCGCCGTCACGATGACCGTGCCGGCGAGCAGCCACGCGCCGGTTTCGCGCGCGAGCGCGCGGAACGATGCCAGCGGCGCGCTTGCCTCTTCTGACGTCGCCAGCGCACGGACGCGGTCGCGCTTGCTCTCCATCAGCGCGACGCATTCGGGCAGCGCGACGAGCTCGGCGCCGGCCGCGCGCGCCTCGCGCACCAAAGCGCTCGCCGCCGCGACATTCGCGTCGATGTCGCCGCCCGCGTTCACCTGCACGCAGGCGATGCGGAAGGTCGCGCTCATCCGCCGAGACCGAGCATCGCGTCGAGCTTGCCGGCTTGTTCGAGATCGTAGAGTTCGTCCGAGCCGCCGACGTGCTTTCCGTCGATGAAGATCTGCGGCACGGTGCGCTGCCCGCCGGCGCGCTCGACCATGCGCTCGCGCGCGCCGGGCTCCATGTCCACCGCGATCTCGGTGAACTCGACGCCCTTCTTCTTGAGCAGGGTCTTGGCGCGGTGGCAGTAGCCGCACCAGTCCATGGTGTAAATTTCGACCTTGGCCATGCCTTTAGATATAGGACGGCCGCACCACCCGAGCCAAGGTCAGCACGTCGACCGAAGCCGCCCCGCCCCGGAGAAGGGTGCGGGCGCATTCCTCGGCGGTCGCGCCGGTGGTCAGCACGTCGTCGACCAGCATTACCCGCTTGCCCCCGATGAGCTCGGCCCGCTTTGGGTTCACCGCGAAGGCGCCGCGCACGTTGCGCGCCCGCCCGGCGGCCGAGAGCCCGCCCTGGGACGGGGTACGTCGGCGGCGGATCAACAGGTCCGGCACGCAGTCCCGGCCGGCGCGGGCGGCCACGCCCTGAGCGAGCAGCGCCGCCTGGTTGTAGCGCCGCGCCAGCAGCCGCCAGCGATGCAGCGGCACCGGCGCGACGAGATCGGCCGCGCCGAGCATGTCGCGCCCGGCATTGGCCATCCAGCCGGACAGCGCGGGCGCCGCGTCGGTGCGGTCGCCATGCTTGAGCGCCAGGATCAGGCCGCGGCTCGCGTCGTCGTAGCGCAAAGGCGCGCGGGCGCGATCGTAGAGGGGGCGCGACGCGGCGCAGGCGCCGCACAAGGTGCCGGGACCGGAATCGTACTCGAACGGATAGCCGCAAGCGGCGCAGCAGGGCGGCGCGAGGAAGGCGAGAAGCGACCAGCACGGCGCGCACAGCGTGCCGGGATCGGCGACCGGCTCGCCGCAGGCGAGGCAGCGCGGCGGTAGCACGGCCGCGAGCGCGACGAGCGCGGCGCGGCGGAACGCAATGGTGCGGATGCTCGCCATGACGCGAATGAGTGTGCCATAAGGCCGGAATGGCGGACAGCATGCAGGTCTTCGACCGCCGCGCCGTGCGCGCCCACCGCGACCGCATTGCCGCGAATTTCGCCGCGCACGACTTCCTGTTCGCCGAGGTCGCCGACCGGCTGGCAGACCGCCTCTCCGACATCGGACGCGATTTTCCCGTTTCCCTCGCGCTCGGCGCGCGCGGCGCCGGCAAGGCCACGATCACCGCCGATCTGTCGCCGGCGCTTCTTGCCGCGATCGACGGTTCGCGCATCGCCTGCGACGAGGAAGCGCTGCCCTTCGCCGAGGCGAGCCTGGATCTGGTCGTGAGCTGCCTGACGCTGCACTGGGTGAACGACCTGCCCGGCGCGCTGGTGCAGATCCGCCGCGCGCTCAAGCCGGGCGGGCTGTTCCTCGCCGCGATGTTCGGCGGCGACACGCTGATCGAGCTGCGCCGCGCATTTCTCGAGGCCGAAGCCGTCGAGGAAGGCGGCGCGAGCCCGCGCACCTCGCCGATGGTGGAGATTGCCGACGCGTCGGCATTGATGCAGCGCGCCGGATTCCACGAGCCGGTCACCGATTGCGACACGATCACCGCGACCTTTTCCGACACGCTCGCGCTGATGCGCGACATCAAGGCGATGGGCGAGGCGAACGCGGCGCTGATGCGGCGCAAGAATTTCACCCGCCGCGCGACGTTGGTCGCCGCGACCGAGTGCTATGCGGCGCTTTACGCCGACGACGGGGGCCGCATCCCGGCGACGTTCCAGATCGTCTTTCTTACTGGGTGGGCGTAGCCGCGTTGGGGAAGAACAGCTGCTGGCCCTCGATCTTGTAGGCGGCGACGGCGCCTTGCCCGTCGCGCGACAAGAGCCAATCGATGAATTGCAGGCCGAGCTCTTTCTTCACATGCGGATGCTTGGCCGGGTTCACCAGGATCACGCCGTACTGGTTGAACAGGCGCCGATCGCCCTCGACCGCGATGGCGAGATCGCCGCGGTTCTTGAACGATATCCAGGTGCCGCGATCGGCGAGGACGTAGGCGCTCGATGCCTGCGCCATGTTGAGCGCGGCGCCCATGCCCTGGCCGATCTCGCGGTACCAGCTGCCCTTGTGCGCCGCGGGATCGATGGCGGCGGCCTTCCACAGCGCGAGCTCCGCCTGGTGCGTGCCGGAGCGGTCGCCGCGCGAGACGAACGACGCGCTTTTGCCCGAAATGGCGGTCAGCGCGGCGACGATGTCCTTGCCGCCGGCGATGCCGGCCGGATCGGATTTGGAGCCGATCAGGACGAAGTCGTTGTACATGACGTCAAAACGCTTCACGCCGAACCCTTCGGCGACGAATTTTTCCTCGTCGGCGCGGGCGTGCACGAACACCACGTCGGCGTCGCCGCGCCGCGCCGCGTCGAGGGCCTGGCCGGTGCCGAGCGCGATCACCTTCACGTCGATGCCGGTCTTGGCCTTGAACGACGGCAGGATGTGACCGAACAGGCCCGAATCCTGCGTCGAGGTCGTCGAGGCGACGACGATGGATTTTTCCTGCGCCTGGGCGCCGAACGCGAACAGGATCGCGACGATCGCAATGACGACGCGTCTCATATGACCAGCTCCCCTTTGAGAAATGCAGCCGCCTCGCGCGTCGCGGGCGAGTCGAAGAACCGATCCGCCGGCGCGTGCTCGATCACGCGCCCGCGCGCGAGGAACACCACGTCGCCGGCAAGGCGCCGCGCCTGCGCGAGATCGTGGGTC
>Ga0184615_10000647_pt1 | contig 18878 bp, 14 predicted proteins | sample PLM4_65_coex_FD_133134 | JGI IMG/M metagenome (GOLD analysis project Ga0184615, IMG submission 133134) | Groundwater sediment microbial communities from an aquifer in East River, Colorado, USA - PLM4_65_coex | ecosystem: Environmental > Terrestrial > Soil > Riparian zone | place: USA: East... | reverse complement strand
GTTCTCTTCCACGTACTCGGACTCCATCGGCTTGCCCGAGAGCTGCGAGATCCGATCGAAAGCCTCGAGGATCGAGATGCTGTTCGCCCGCCCGCCGCCGAGGTTATAGACCTCGCCGACCCGCGGATTCTCGCAGAAGGCGTGCACGAAACGCGCGACGTCGTAGGAGTGGATGTTGTCGCGCACCTGTTTGCCCTTGTAGCCGAACACCCGGTACTCCTTGCCCTCGAGGTTGCACTTCACGAGGTAGGAGAGAAAGCCGTGCAGTTCGACGCCGCTGTGGTTCGGGCCGGTGAGACAGCCACCGCGCAGGCAGCAGCTCTTCAACCCGAAATAGCGGCCGTACTCCTGCACCATCACGTCGGCTGCAACCTTCGAGGCCCCGAAGAGCGAGTGCTTGGAGCGGTCGATGCGCAAGGTCTCCGGAATGCCGGCTTCGAAGTCCGGGTCGGCGTAGTCCCATCGCGTGGAGAGCTCGACGAGCGGAATCTCGTTCGGTGCGTCGCCGTAGACCTTGTTCGTCGACATGTGGACGAAGACCGCTTCCGGGGCGTGCCGGCGCGTCGCCTCGAGCAGGTTCATCGTCCCGACGGCGTTGACATCGAAGTCATCGAAGGGGCGTGTCGCCGCGAGATCGTGGCTCGGCTGCGCCGCCGCATGCACCACGAGGTGCGGCTCAAAGCTCTCAAGAAGTGCATCGATCCCGTCGCGATCGCGGACATCGAGATCGTGGCATCGAAACGAGTCGTGCTCTCCGAGAAGACGCCGTCGATTCCAGGAGGTATCTCCCGCCGGACCGAAGAAATCGGCCCGCATGTTGTTGTCGACCCCCTGCACTTCCCAACCGAGCCGACAGAAATAGTCGACGATCTCGGAGCCGATGAGCCCTGCCGCTCCGGTGACCAGCGCCCGCTGATTCTGCATCGTCATGCCTGCTCTCTGACTCCTCTCCGGCCGGGTTGATTCGGGTGATTCTCTCGCAACCGCAGGCGCCGCGCCCAGCCGGTGGTCCTGCCACTCGCGCGCAGCCCGGAACGAAGAGTGCCGCGGAGCGGATAGAATGGTGGAAACTCAGAACTCACAGGGCCTTTCTACAGCTACTTCAGGCAAGGCACGAGACTCCGGGGCCCCAATGTCACAGTCGAGAATTCTGATTACGGGCGCATGCGGATTCCTGGGCAACACCCTGATTCAGGCGATTCACGAGGCTGGACTACCCTGGACCGCTGTCGGCTTTGACAACCTGAGCCGGCCGGGCAGCGAAACGAACCGCACTGCCCTGCGCGAGCTGGGCGTCCCGCTGGTCCACGGCGACTTGCGATGCCAGAGCGATGTGGATGCCCTCCCGGTGGTGGATTGGATCGTGGACTGCGCGGCCAGCCCGAGCGTCCTGGCCGGTGGCGATGGCCGGACGAGCAGTCGGCAACTCGTGGAGCACAACCTCGCGGGCACCGTGAACCTCCTCGAGCGCTGCCGCGCCACCGGCGCGGGCTTCGTCCTCTTCAGCACCAGCCGTGTCTACTCCATCCCGGCGCTCGCGGCGTTGCCCATGACGGTGCAAGACCGGGCGTTCGACCTCGCCCAAGGAGCTTCCCTGCCGGTAGGGGTAACGGCCGAGGGCATCTCCGAGTCGTTCAGCACCGCCGCACCCGTTTCGCTCTATGGCGCCAGCAAGCTCGCGTCCGAAGCCCTGGCGCTCGAGTACGGCGCCGCCTTCGGGTTTCCCGTCTGGATCAACCGCTGCGGCGTTCTTGCGGGCGCCGGGCAATTTGGCCGCGCCGACCAGGGGATCTTCGCCTTCTGGATCCATGCCCATCTCCGCAGAATGCCGTTGAGCTATCTCGGCTTCGACGGTCATGGGCACCAGGTGCGCGACTGCCTGCACCCCCGCGACCTTCTGCCGCTGCTTCAGAAGCAGCTCGCGGCCGCGGACGACCGCGCACGCCCACGCGTGGTCAACGTGGGAGGCGGACGAGCCTCGGCCCGGTCGCTGCGCCAACTCACCGACTGGTGCGACGAGCGATTCGGGCGGCATCCCATAGGCAGCGACCCGAGGCCCCGACGCTTCGACCTGCCCTGGGCGATTCTCGACTCTCGACAGGCGACAACGTCCTGGGGTTGGGAGCCCTGCACTCCCAGCTCTGCGATCCTCGAAGAGATCGCCCTCCACGCAGAGGCCCATCCAAACTGGCTCCAACTCTCCTCCGACTGAGCACGAGCTGCGCTCGACACCATGCCCGAAGAGCGCGACGACCTCCAGCGCATCTACCGACGGCGATTCGCTCCCACGTCGGCGTACCGCAACCGCGTATGGGGCGTTTTGACAAGGTCCTTCTTCAGTCATTGGATCGCGCGTGATTCAGTCGTCCTGGATCTCGGTTGTGGCTATGGTGAGTTCATCAACAACGTTTGCGCTGCGACGAAGTACGCAATGGACCTCAATCCGGACGCACCCGCGCATCTGGAGCAAGGCGTCCAGTTCTTGGCGCAGGACTGCTCGGAGCCGTGGCCGCTTGCAGATGGCACTCTGGATGCGGTTTTCACCAGCAACTTCTTCGAGCACCTGCCGCACAAGGCAGCTCTGCGGCTGACCCTTCGGCAGGCCTTTCGTTGCCTCAAGCCCGGCGGGCGGCTGATCGCACTGGGGCCCAATATCAAGTATCTGCCCGGCCTCTACTGGGACTTCTTCGATCACCAGATCCCCCTCAGCGAGTCTTCGCTGGCGGAGGCGCTGGAGGTCGAGGGGTTCTTCCTGAATCGCGTTACGCCACGCTTCCTGCCGTTCACGCTGGTTGACGCCCCCGAGTATCCGCTGCTCTTCCTGCGGCTCTACCTCGCCCTGCCGTGGCTCTGGTGGATCAGGGGGCGGCAGTTTCTCGTTGTCGCAAGCAAGGCCTTCGAAGAGAGATGACGCCAAGCTCTTCGGCCGCTCCGTTGACTCTCTTCTCCGTGGTCATCCCAGCCCGGGATGAGGCCGAAAGCCTGCCTGCCACCCTACAGAACCTGAGTCTCGAGCTCCATAGGAACGGCGTTCCCCACGAAATCGTCGTTGTCGACGACGGCAGCGAGGATGGCACTTGGCAGGTGCTGCAAGAGCTCGCGGCGAAGATTCCCGAGCTGCGACCACTCCGGAACACGGGAGAGAACGGCTATGGCCGAGCGGTCGTCTTCGGTTTGCGCCAGATGCGCGGGGATGCCGCGGTCATCATGATGGCGGACGAGTCGGATGACGCAAAGGATGCCGTCCGATACTGGAGGCTCCTCAACGAGGGCTGGGACTGCGTCTTCGGCAGCCGCTTCCTGGCGGGCGCCAAGACCACAGACTACCCGTGGTTCAAGCTGATCTTGAATCGCCTGGCAAACCTTTTCATTCGGGTGATCTTCAACATTTCGCTGAACGACACGACCAACGCTTTCAAGGCGTATCGACGGACCGCGATCGAGGGTTGTGAGCCGCTGATCGCTCCGCATTTCAACCTGACCATCGAGATTCCGCTCAAGGCCATCGTGCGCGGGTTTTCCTGGACCGTCATGCCGGTGTCCTGGCGGAACCGCCGCTTTGGTGCAGCAAAACTGAAAATCAGAGAGATGGGAAGCCGGTACTTCTTCATCTGCGCCTACGTCTGGCTCGAAAAGTACTTCTCGCGCGGGGACTACCGCCGCCCAGACGCAACCGCCGGGGCCCGGGAGCGCCTTCCGTGAGCTTTGTTCCCTTGGTCTCGATCTGGCGCGACCTTCGAGCCAGCCTCGGGCACCCGGATACCCAGTGAAGTCCCTGCTTCAGAGAATGGAGGAGAGAGTCGCGGCCGCGTGGCCCGCTGCGCTCGGCTTGGCAGCGGTTGCCTGTCTGACTTTGGCGCTCCGTCGAGTCCTGTTCACGGTCTCCTTTCGCCAGCCGCTGCAGATCCTCACCAGCGGCCTTGAAGAGGAGGCACTGTTCTCGATCTGGAAATCCGTCCGGGGCCAGGCGGTCTATTCCGACCCGTTCTCGATCCCTTTCTCAGCCAGTTACTTCAACTGGTTCTTCTATTCTCTCTATGGATCGACAACGGCTCTCATTCTCAAGCTCCTGAACCTGACTGACGATTGGATACCGACCCTCACCCACACCCTCTCGCTCGTTCTCGCGCTTCTCTGTATCCCCCTGTCGGTCCTGCTGGTTCGCGAGCTCGACGTTCTCCCACCGAAGCGGTCCCTCTGGATGGGGGCCGGCGTTGGAGTCCTGGTGGCCTTCAGCCCCCTTGTGGGGTGGTGGAATTTGACTGCCAGACCTGACATCGGCGCGCTCTTTCTCGAGTTGCTGGCGCTTTTCCTCTGTCTGCGGTTCGTCAAGACGGACCGGCTTGGCTACCTCGGCACTGCCATCCCGCTGGCGTTTCTTGGGTGGTCCTTTCGCCAGATTGCCGTCAACGTCATCAGCGGCCTCTGCCTCTGCCTGCTTCTCCGTAAGCGCTGGAAGATTCTGGGGGCGACGGTCGGGATCACATCCGCCCTCTACGGGGCAACCTTCCTTATCGGCGGCGCAGACTACTGGAGCAATACAGTCACGTGCCTCGGTGCAACTGAAGTTTTCCTCTCCCACGGAGTAACCAACCTCCTTCTGGCCGGGCGGAAGTCGCCGCTACTTCTTGCCGGCATTGCCGCAGCCGCCCTCCTGTTCGCCCAGACTGGCTGGCGAAAGGCCCGGCCTGAAACGGTCTTCCTGTTCCTGACCTGGGCCTTCTCGATGCTCTGGAACTTCGTGACCAGCATGAAGATTGGAGCTTCCGACAACTACTTCATGCCCTCCGTTGCGCTGGGCATCTTCTTCGCGCTTTCGGTTCTTCCGACAGTCCCAGAAGGGATCCCGAGCCGGCTCTTGGGGCGAGCGACTCTCGCGGTCCTGATGTTCGCTCAGGTCGCCTCCTGCCTCGTGGTGCTGGGGGGTGCAGCAGGCCGGATTGACTTGCGCGCGGATCAGATTCCGTCCCTGGCTCTGAAGAGTGTTCTCCAAGGCGCCGAGGGTCCGATCCTGGTAACAGATCGGTGGCTCAATCTGCCGTGGATCAATCCCACGACGCCACATTTCGTCTATGCCTATGTCTACAGGGCAGGGCCGCTGAAGAATCATTTCTACGAGGCTGGTGGATTGGAGGGCCTGATCGAGCGGCGGTATTTCAAGCGGATCATCGTGCCGAGGGGCCCTCGAGAGCCGGGCTGGCCCGAGATTGTCAGTAACTACCGTGTGCAATCTGAGGATCTGCTGTTCACCCACTACACACCAGCGCAGTGATCCTCCGAATACGCGCTCAATCAGCCACCCGGAGCGATACCCCGAACGCCTCGAGCACCAGGATCGCCAGGCGGCGCGACTGCGCGCCGACCCGCCTCGGTCGGCTCCGTTTCGGATCCTGCTCCAGCCAATCCGCGATCGGCAGTTGAAATCCGGACTTGGGGCGCTTGAAGAGCGCCGCCGGAAGCTCTGGCGCGGCGGCGCGAACGATCGCGGCTTTTCCCTCTGTCCGCGCCGGTTCGAAATCGAGCCTCTCCAGCTCGGCGCGCAGCCAGGCGTCGACCAGGGGGACCCGAATCTCGACGCCGTGCGCCATTCCGGCCCAGTCGCTATCGCGCAGCAGTTGATGGCGCAGATAGAGCGAGGACTCGAGGCGGTGGACCGCGCGCCAGGGATCGCGCAGGAGGTGCGAGGGGTCGCCGAGGACCGCCTCGCCCATCTTCTCCCAGGCGTCGTGCGGCGCGTCGTGGGGCCGGACTCCGGGGTCGCCGAGGCCCGCGCGCTCGAGCATGCGGTCGACTTCGTGCGGCAGGAAGACCGCGCGCCGCAGGGCGTAGGCGCCGGCGAAGCTCGCGCCGTAGCGCAGGACGCTCGCGAGCTTCGGGGTTTCGGGAGCGAGACGGCGGGCCAGGCCAGGCCAGGCGACCGCCAGGCCGGGGAGGCGGCTCAGGCGCGTGGCGCGCGCGCGCCAGCGCGGGACGTCCCGGAAGGAGGCATAGCCGCCGAAGATCTCGTCCCCACCCATGCCGGAAAGGGCGACTTTGAGCCCTTCTTCCTGCGCCAGGCGCGCCACCAACCAGGTGTTGAAGCCGTCGATCGACGGCAGGTCCATCGCCTGGAGGATCGCAGGCATGAGCGTGCGCACCTCGCCGCCGTCGATCTCGCGCACCACGTGGCGGAGCCCCAGGGCCGCGGCGGTGGCGCGGGCCAGGGGTTCCTCGTCCGACGGCGTACCGCGCGCCTCCGCCCAGGTGAGGGTGAGCGCAGTGAGCGGCTCGCCGCGCCCGCGCACCGCCAGCGCTGCGACCAGCGCCGAGTCGAGGCCGGCCGAAAGGAAGAGGCCGACCGGCACGTCGGAGACCAGATGCGCGCGGATGCTCGCGGCGAGCGCGGTCGCGGCATCGGACGATCCCGACGCGAAGGCGATGCGCGGCACCGTCTCGAGGACGAACGAGCCCTCCCCGGTGACGCGCGCCCAGTGGCCCGCGGGCAGGGCGCGGATGGCGCGCCGGAGGCTCAATGGCTCGGGGACGGACCCCCAGGAGAGGAGGCCGGCGACCGCTGCCGAGTCGACCTCGGGCGAAAGCGCAGCGCCGGCTTCGAGAGCCTTGGCCAGCGAGGCGAAGCGCAACTGCCCGCCGTCGAGGGAGTAGAAGAGCGGCTTGATGCCGTAGGGATCGCGCGCCAGGACGAGCTCGCCCGCGAGCTCGTCCCAGATCGCCAGGGCAAACATGCCGCGCAGCCTGGCGAGCGCCCGCGGCCCCTCGCGCCGCCAGAGCTCGAGGATGACCTCGGTGTCCGAGCGGGTGCGCAAGCGCACGCCGTCGCGCACCAACTCCTCGGCGAGCTCACGGAAGTTGTAGATCTTGCCGTTGAACACGATCGTGTAGCGCCCGTCGGAGGTCGACATCGGCTGGGCGCCGGCCGGCGAGAGGTCGAGAATCGCGAGCCGGCGGTGGGCGAGGAGCAGGCGCCCGTCGGCCGAGCTCCAGAACCCTTCGCCGTCGGGCCCGCGCGGCGCGAGCGCGGCGTGAATGCGCGCCAGCTCGTCCCGATCCGGAGGGGGCGCCGAAGGCGCCCTTCTAAGTATCCCGCTGATGCCGCACATCGTCAGCCCCCGACCAGCTCTTCGACGACCGGCAGAAAGCGGCGCTCGAAGGCCTGCGCGGTGAAGTCGCGTTCGTACCGCCGCCGCCCGGCGGCCCCCATGGCGCGCGCCTGCTCGGGGTGCCCGAGGAGGTCGACCAGGGCGTCGCCGAGCGCCGTGGGGTCGTCCTGCGCCACGAGCCGCCCGGTCTCGCCGTCGACGATGATCTCGGCCGGGGCGGTGGCGCGCAGCGCGAGGCAGGGCTTGCCCGCCGCCATCGCCTCGGCGTAGACCAGCCCGAAGCCCTCGAGGAGCGAGGGCATCGCGAAGAGCGCCGCCCGGCGGTAGAGCTCGCCGAGCGTCGCCGGGTCGATCTGGCCGGTGAAGCAGACCGCCGCGTCGCAGGCGGAGCCCGAGCCCTCGCCGCAGGCGAGCCCCAGTGAAGAGGCCTTGGCCCGCAGGCGTGCCAGGTCACTGCCCGAACCGGCCACCACGAGGCGCGCGCCGGGCAAGCGCCGCCGGACGTCGGGCCAGACCTCCAGGAGCTCGTCGTGCCCCTTGTAGCGGTCCTTGCCGGCGGTGCGCCCGACGATCAGCGTGTAGCCCGCGCCCGCCGCGGCCAGGATCTCGCGGTCGAACGGCCCCACCAGGACGGCCGGCTCGATGCCCAGGAGGACGATCCGCATCCGGTGCCGCGCCGGGAGGTACTCCTCGGCCCGCGCCGCGGTGTAGGCGGAGTTCGCGACCAGAAAAGTGGCGTTCTCGAGCACCCGCTGGCGATCCGGCGAGAGCTCGCGCCAGATCTCGATGCCGTGCAGCTGGATGGCGTAGCGCGGCAGGCGCGAGCGTGGCACCAGGGCGAGGGCGCGCGCCGGTCCGACGTGGTCGAAATAGAGCGCGGTGCGGCGGCGGGAAAAGGTCAGCCGCGCGAGGACGGCGGCGGCGAGTCCGGAGCGCGAGCCTGCGAAGGAGCGGTAACCGTCGGTCGCGACGCTGCCGTCGAGCGCCGGGAGATGCAGACCGCGAAAGGCCAGGCGATGCCGCGCGCAGTGGCGGCGCAGCGCGGCGCCGATCAGGCGGCCGAGGTGGGCGGTGCCGCCGCCGTCCTCGTTCATGCCGGAGGAGACGTGGAGGACGTCGGTGATCATCGGGGTTGGCGCATTCTACGCGCTCGGAGAGACGCGGGACGGGGATATGTGGAACGGGGACACGAACGCGGCTGCGCCGGCATCATGTCCCCGAAAAACGCCGGAGACGACGCTTTGTCCCAGGCAGGGGCAGCAGGTCCCCGGGCGGGGCCGATACGGGGTCAGGCGGCGCCGGTTCCTTTGAGACTCTCCCACGCGAGGCGAAGGTGCTTTTGAGACGCGGCGCACTCACGAAGGTAGAGGTTGATCAGCGTCTGGTAGGGGATGGCGGTTTCCTGCGCGAGCAACTTGAAGTACGCGATCGTGGGCTCGTCGAGACGGAGCGTGACCTGACGCTTCAGCCGCTTGGCATAGGGATTCGACCGCCCCTGCGAGAAGTCATAGTGCTTTTTCATGGTTTGAACCTTCCAAAGTAGTCCTGGTGTTCGCGGCGATCCGCCTTCCAGGCCGAAACGATTCGTACGACGTCAGCCTGCTTTCGATAGCAGTGACATACGACGAGGAGACGCAGACTCGAGCTGAGGCCGAGGAGAACAAAGCGCTCCTCGGCAACAGAATGGTCGGGATCATCGATGAGGATGGCATTCTCATCCAGGAACGCTGTGGAGGCTTCTTCGAACGACACGCCATGAAGCCGCAGGTTCGTTCGGCTCTTCCTTGCGTCCCATTCGAAGCGCAGATCCGAAGCCACACCTACATTGTAGCGACAACGTAGGGTAGATGCCAGGGCGCCTGACGCAATAAGGAAAAAGCCCGCGCGCTGGTGGGCGGCACGGGCTTCCGAGCTTCTCGAAGCTGGTTCGGCGATCAGGGCTTCAGGGGCGCGAGCGGGAGATCTCCACCGGATCGTCGTTGAGGATGCCGATCATCGCCACCGCGCCGCCGGTCGCCGCGACCGGCCACCAGGCGATGACGCAGGCGCGGCACCTGTCGTCGGCGCGCAGGACGTTCAGCGGATCCTTGCGCGTCGTGACGCCGGTGCACTCCCAATGGAAGACCTCTTCGCCCTTCTGCCAGCCGGCGGTCTCGCCGATCACCAGGTTCTTGGCGAAGCCCTCCTGCTGCGGGGTCAGGTTGACGCGGCAATCCTTGCGGACCTCCACCGAGCGCATCTCGGAGCGCCCCAGGAGCCTGCCGGCAGGGTCCACCACGGCGACGAAGTATTCGCCCGCCTCGGTCTTCAGGTTGTCGAGCCAGTTCTGCAGCGCAGGGTCGTCGAGGTTCTTCATCCAGTCGCGCCGTTCGGTCTTGCCGAGACTGGCGCGCTCACGGATCAGATCCTGGTCCAGATCGCCGTTCGGATTGCGCGCCGAGGACTTCTCCTTGGCCCGCCACCACTCGGCCCAGGGCTTGCCCGAGCGCTCGATCTTCTGACCTTCGTAGTCGTAGTTTTTGAGCTCCGCCTTGGGGAACTTGCTCTCCGTGGGCACCGGGAAAGTCGCCCAGTGGGCGCCACCGCCCGCCGGTTCCATTTCGACGTAGTAGAAGTCCTCGACCGCGACGTTCATCCGCCGGAAGTAGAGCCGCGCCGTCGAGCCGGGGACTTCCGGACTCACCGTCGCGGACAGGACGGCGTTGCCCTTCTGCGGCAGACAGGCGAGCGCTCCCAGCGTCACGGACGTCTGCTGCGCCGCCGCCGGAACGCTCGAAGCGATCGGCAGGACCAGGGCCGCGAATAGCAGGCCGAACACTGAAGATGGACGTCGATTCATGCAGCTTTCCCCCAACTACTCCCCCCAACACTAGGGGATTCCGCAGGTAAGGTCAAGGACGGGGGGCGCGGATCTTCTGCAGGTAGCTCTGCACGAACGGTGGGCGCGGCAATTTCTCGAGCCCGGTCGCGGCGACCTGGGCGGCGCCGGCGCGATCCCCGGCCTCGTAGAGGCAGACCGCGAGATAGAAGCGCTGCGTCGGGTCGATCGGGCCACCACGGTCCGGAGTGGAGCGCCGGAAGTACTCGGCGCCGCTCGCCCACTGCCCGGAGCGGTAGGCGATTTCACCGGCCAGGAGCTGCAGATCGGACCGCCCCGGAAGGCGGTCGGCTATGGGCCGAACGAGCGCCAGCCCACGCGCCAGCTCGTCGCGCTTGTCGCCCGACTTCAGCATGCCGCGCGCCGTGGCAATCGCGCGCCCCTCGTCCGGAGTCAGCTCCGGAGTCAGCTCCGGAGTCCGCTTCGGCGCGCGGGCCGGCGGCGGTGCCCCTTCCTTTGCCGGGCTCCGCCTGGCTTCCGGCGCAAGCGGCGGGGCGATGTGCGCGATCGCCTTGCGGACCGCGGGCGCGTCCGCGGCCGGCGGCGTGATCCGCGCCGCGAGCTGGCGCGCCGCGTCGGGCCGCTCGAGGGCAAGAAGACAGTTGAGCTGGGCCTCCGCGAGCTGCGGGTCGGAAGTCCCCGTGGCGCAGGCGGCGAGGGCGACCATCGCCTCCGCGCAGCGTTTGAGCCTGGCGAGGGCCCGGCCGCGCAGGCAGCCGGCGGCACCGTCCTCGGCGGCGTCGGGGACGCCGTCGAGCTGGGTGAGCACCTTGGCCATCCGGTCGTTCGCCGCTTCGTCCTGCGCCAGGAGGACCCGCCAATGGGCGGCATTGGACTCAGAGGCCGTGGATTCAGATGTCGTGGGCTCAGAGGCAGTGGGCTCAGCGGCAGTGGGCCCAGCGGCGGCGCGCTCAGCAGCGGCGCGTTTCTCGAGCTCGCGGAGGCGCTCGCGCGGCGCGAGCTTCGCGAGCTCGAGCTCGCTCTTCCTGGCGAGCAGCGCGGCGAACCCGGGGAGCCCGCGCAGCATCTCGGGAGCGACCCATGCGAGGGCCTGGTCTTCGAATCTCCGGCGCTCGTCGTTGGAGAGCGCCGCCGGCGCATAAGCCGCGAAGTGCTCCTCGACCTCCGCGAGGCGCGAGAAGGTCGTGACGAACGCTTCGCGATCGGCGAGCGCGACCTCCGCGAGGCTGAGACGGACGAGTCCCTCGGCGAGGATGACCGGCTGCTCGAGGAAACCGAAGCAGGCGAGCCGGAAGCTCTTCTTGGCGGCTACGGCGTCGCCGCGCAGCAGCTCGGCTTTACCGTCGCGCAGCAGGGAAAGGTAGAACGCGTCGGGCGCCGCATTCCTCTGCGGCGTGCCCTGCGCCGCGACCACGCCGGCTGCGGCGAGAGCGCAAACCGCCGCGAGCACAAGGATCCCGGCGGACTTCATCGCCCAGCCTCGGCCGGCGATTCGTGCGCCGGAAACGCGGCGACCGAGCGGGCGGCGCCCGGAACCGGCCGGTTCTCCACCACCGCGAGCGGGTTGGCCACGGTCAGCTCCGCGGCGAGGTCGGCTCCCAGCTCGCGGGCCACCGCCTCGCGAGCGCGGCCGAGCCCTGGCGGGCGCCAGTCCGGGCGGTGGGAGTCGCTGGCCACGAACTGCACGCAGCCGGCGCGCAGCATCTCCCAGGCGCGCGCCTTCGGCGCCTTGCCGAACTCCCCCGTGAGGCTCATCGCGGTCACCTGGAAGAGCGCTCCGGCCTCGACCAACTGCGCCAGCACATCGTCTTCGTTCTCCCAGAAGAAGGGCACGACCTCCGGATGGGCGACGATTGGCCACCAGCCCTCGGCGAGGAGCTCGCGCACGAGCTCGACCGGATCGGGCCCCACTCCGAACGGTTCGAGCTCGAGCAGTAGGTAGCGCGAACCGGCGAGGGGGAGGACACCCGCGTGGCCGGGCCGGGCGAGATCGGCGAGGAGGTCCGAGTCGACCCGCACCTCGCCGCCGAGCAGGAGCTGCGGGGAGCCGGGCAGCTTCTGGGCGACTTCCGCGAGGCGGTCGGCGAGCCTCTGCGGATCGCCATTTCCCCACTCGTCGCGGCGCTGATGCGGCGTCGCGACGAGCACGCGACAGCCGTCCGCGGCGGCGATCGCGCCCATCTCGACGGCCTGTTCGAGAGTCTCGGCACCGTCGTCGACGCCGGGAAGGAGATGCAGGTGAAGATCGATCAAACCGCAGCGACTCCCCGCTTCTGCGCCGGCCGGGTAGCGGTGTCGCTGCCGGAGCCCGCCGCGCCAGCCCCCTCGTTCGCCCCGTAAGCCTCCGAGGAGCCGTAGGACCCGCTATAGCCACTGCGATAGCGCCCCTCGATCCCGTGATGGCGATTCAGGACGACGCCAAGGAGCTTCACCTCGGCCTGCACCAGGCGGTCGCGGCAGGACTTGGCGTCGCGGCGCTGGACGTAGCCGGCGCGCAGACAGAGGACGACGCCGTCGGACTGCGCGCCGATCAGAACACCGTCGGTCACCGCGAGGGTCGGCGCCGAGTCGATGATCACGATGTCGAACTGGGCGCGGACGAACTTCAGGAACTCGGTCATGCGCTCCGACGACAGGAGCTCCGACGGATTCGGCGGCAGCGGACCGGAGGGAGTGAGGAAGAGGTTCTCGATGTCGCAACGGAAGATGATCTTCTCGGCCTCGGCGCCGTGGGTCAGGAAGCTCACCAGACCGATCTTGTTGGCGGCACGGAAGATCTCGTGCTGGCGAGGCTTGCGCAGGTCGCCGTCGACCAGCAGGACCTTCTTGCCCAGCTGCGCGAGCACGACCGCCAGATTTCCGGCGGTCGCCGTCTTGCCTTCGGAGGGCACCGCCGAAGTCACGACGATCACCTTGAGCTCGCGCGCCGAGGAGAGCAGCAAGGCGGTGCGCAAGGATCTGTAGGCCTCTGTGACGGCCAACCTGGGTCGCAGGTGAGGCAGGAGCTCGATCTGCACCTCCTCGTCGCCCAGGCGCTTGCGCACCCGGGCCGCTCTGGTCACCGCCTTGGCGGCGCTCGCCACGGTCGGCGCTTTCTGCCCGTAGCCGTAGCCATAGCCGTAGCCGTAGCGGCCGAGGAGGCCGGTGCTGCGCGATTCGTGCGAGATATCGGGCACCAACGCGAGCACCGGCAGCCCGAGAAGGCGCTCGACCTCTTCGGTGCTCTTCAACGTCCGGTCCATGTAGTGCAGCAGGAAGACGAGGCTGATGCCGAGAAATATACCGCTCGCCAATCCCATCGTGATGCTTCGGCGAAGCGACGGACGGAAGGGACCGCCGGGCACCAGCGCGCGGTCGATGATGCGGACGTTGGACTCCCCCGTCGCCTGCAGGCGCGACGAGACGTCGGTCTCGGACTGCTTGCGCACCAGCTCGTCGAGGAGCGTGCGGCGGGTCGAGATCTCGACCTGGAGGTTGTTGTACTCGACCGCGGCCGAGTTCAACTGCCGGTTCTCGGCCTTGATCTGGTTCAACTGAGCGATGAGAGCCTGCTCACGCCGCTGCAATGTCTGGACTTCGCCGCGCGCGCTGTCGCGGGCCTGGAGGAGCGCGTTCGCGGCGACCGTCTTCAGATTGCGCTGCGCCTGTTCGATCTTGCTCTTGAGCTCGATCATCGCCGGCCATTCCGGCTTGTAGGTGTTGAGCTTGGTGGCGTACTCGCGCTCCATCTCGAGGAGCTGCGAACGCTGCTCGGCGAGCAGCGGATCGGCGAGCACGTCGGCGGCGCGCTCGCCCGTCGCCGAGCTCAGCTCGTTCAGGCGCGCCTCGCGACCGATGCGCTCGGAGACGGTGTTGATGTAGTCCTGGTTCAACGCCTCGAGGCGCTTCAAGGTCACGTTGGTCGCCGGATCGACCGAGACGATGTCGGAGCGCCGGCTGTAAGCCTGGAGCTGATTCTCCTTGTCCTGGATCTCCTGCTTCAGGGTCTCTATCTGGGCCCCGAAGAAGGTCGAGGCTTTCCCCGCCACGCGGGTCCGGTTCTCGATTCCCCAGTCGATGTAGGCGTCGGCGAAGCCGTTGGCGACCTTGGCGGCGAGCTCCGGCGAGCGCGAGCGGAAGGCGATCTCGACCAGCTGGGTGGTGCGGATCGGGTTCACCTCGAGGCCGCCCTGGAGGGCCCCGGCGAGCCCGCCGACCGCCGCCTCGTCGTCGGCGGCGGTGAAGGTGCCGCTCGCCTTCGAGGCGGCGCGCGCCGCGGCGCCCGGATTGAAGCCGGGATCTCCCTGCAGCCCGAGGTCGAGCACCACGCGCTCGGCGAGCCCGCGGCTGGTGAGAAGGCGGTACTGCGTCGGGTAGTACTCGAGGTTGAACCAGTTGTCGAGCCAGGAGTCCTGCACCGCCTTGAGCGGCAGCGAGACGCGGCGCTCGATCTGGATCATCGTCGAGGCGCGGTATTCCTTGGGCGTCACCGCGTACTGGAGGAGCGCGACCGCAAGCGCGGCGGCGGTGACGAGGGCGATCAGGCGCCAGCGCGCCGTGACGATGCGGATGTAGTCGGCGAGGTGGAACTCGCTCTCCGGTTCGGCGAGATCGAGCGCGGGCTCGCCCGCCACGAAACCTTGCGGAAGCAGACTCACAGCAGGGACTCCTTGATCACCAGCACGTCGCCGTCGGCGAGCGCCAGGTCCGGTTCTTTTCCGGCGAGGATCTTCTTGTAGTCGACGTCGACCTGTTCCTGGAGCGATTCGCCCTTGCGGCGTTTGATCGCCATCTTCTTGGAGGCGCGGTCGGTCAGCCCGCCGGCGCGGGCGATGACCGAGAGCACCGTGATGCGCTCGGTGCTCTTGAACTTGATGGCGCCCGGGGTCAGCACCTCGCCGAGGCAGAAGACCGTCACCTCGACGGTGACCGGCACGTTGATCAGGTCGTTGGCGAAGATCGGAATGTTGGCGCGCGGGTCGCCGCGCACGAAGAGATCCTCGATGCGGATCGCCACCTGGTCGGAGAGCCCGTTCTCGGCCCGGCGCAGGACGTAGAGCGCATCGCCGTGCGCATCCGAGAGCCCGCCGGCGGCGGCGAGTGCCTCGATCAGCGTCCAGCGGCCGGGGAAGGCGAGGTTGCCCGGCGTGCGCACCGCCCCGACGACCAGAATCGGGCGCGATCGCGCCTCCCGTACTTCCACCGAGACCGTGGCGCGGTTGACGTACTTCGCCTCGAGCAGTGCCTTGAGCTGCTGCGCGAAGCCCGCCTCGGTGAGCCCCTCGGCCGGAACTTCGCCGATGAGCGGCAGGTTCACCTGGCCGTTCTCTGCCACCCGGACTTCGACATTGAGCTCCGGCACCTCATAAACCTTGATGGCGATCTGATCCTTCGGCCCGAGGCGGTAGCTCGTCGTGGTCCCACCGGGCAGGACCTGCGCGCCCGCAACTGCGGCAGCGGCGAGAAGGAGAAGAGCTGCAATGCCGCCAGGGAGTCCGGGTGCGAGCGCCAGGAGCGCTTTCAGGAACCGCATCAGAACCCCGGATTATACGGGGTTTGGCCCGCGGGCCTCAGGAATCAGTACCAGGTGCCCTGGCCGTACCCGAAGCCGAGGTTGGCGACGATTTCGGAGATCTTCTGGCCGGGCAGGCCAGCGCCCGCCGGCGGGGAGATCCTGGTCTCCCGGTAGCCGACCCGGAGGTTGAGCTTGCGCATGAGCTCGATCTTCAAGTCGACGCCGTAGCGCTCGACATCGTCGACGCGGTCACCGCTGCCGGATGGGGAGGGCGGGCCCGCAACCGCCTGATAGCGATGGCTGCCGGTCTCGCCGTAGAGGTTCAGCCGCAGGCGCCAGCCGAGGCTTAAATCGACCCCCGCTCCGAAGCTCTCGTCGAGGTAGGCGGAGGCGTCCGCTTCGAGGAGCGAGTAGGCGATCCGGCGCGAGCCGTAGAGGCGGGCGCTCAACGACTCGCGCGGCCGCCATTCGATGTGGGCGCCGCCGGTCGAGCCGTCGAAGCCGGCGAACTCCGAGCCCACCGTCGCCTGCAGGCGGTTCTGCTCGTACGCCAGATCGATGCCGAGCTTGGGCCGGTCGTAGCCCACCTCGGCGTACCAGAAATCGCCGGTATTCGAACGCTCCAGGGCGCCGGGCGCGAAATCGGACTCGCTGTGGCCCGCGCCGGCGCCCAGCCGCACGCGGGAACCCGGGTAGTAGCGGATCCCGCCGCGGTAGGAGCGATCGTCGCGATCGAGACCGGCGAAGAAGTCGGCGAACGCGGGGTCGGCGACGGCATCGAGGAGGCTCGTGGTCTTGGTGTCGGAGCCGCGGCCGAAAAGCGACAGCCGGCGCAGGAGCGGCACTTCGAGCTCGAGCGCGACCTCCTCCTGGCGTGAGGTGGTGCGCTGCAGGATCTCTCCGGTCGCGAAGCCGAAGTCATCGTCGCGTTGCGCGGTCACCGCGATCGCCAGCCGGTTGAAGTAGGTGAAGGCGCCGATCCCGAAGCGCTGGTTGACGCGGCGCTCGTCGGCGCGCTCCTTCCACCAGACGTACTCGGGGAGCGCATAAGCGGCCAAGGTGGTCTTCGCACCCACCGGTAGGTAGGCGCGGAGGCCAACACCGGCGCGCGCGGTGAGGTCGGAGCCGGTGGCGTCGACACCCGATGTCCCACCCGCCGTCGAGTCGGCCCAGGCGAGATCGGAGATCCAGATTGCCGGGTCGAGGCGCAGCGGACCGGCGTGCCAGCGCGCTTCTTCGACCGCCTGCTCGAGCGCTTTTTGACGGCCGAGAGCCTCGGCGGCGCCGCCGCCCGGGGGCGTATACTGCCGCACCTGCGCCGCCAGCGGTGGCGACAGAACGAGCGAGGTGAGGGTTGAGAAAACCGCGCAGATGGTCAACGCGGGCACGGCTCCCCCGAGCCCGGTCCTGCTCGTCTGGCGAACCATTCGGCGCATGATACGACACGTCCGGCCGCGCGCTCTGGGGCTCGCGGCACTGATCCTCTGGGCGCCGCTGCCTTTTGCCAGCGTGGCACCTGGACCCGCGACGATCCTGCTCGTCGCCGCGCTCGCGGCGCTCGTCCTCGCGCTCTGGACACCGACTGCAGAGCCCTTGCCGCGCGAGATCTTCGTGGTCGGCGCCGCGATCGCTGCCATCGCGCTCCTCGGCTGGCTGCAAGCGCTGCCCGCGCCCACGGCGCTCGCCGGCGCGCTCGCGCCGGAATCGGTCCGGCTGGCGCGCCAGGCGACGGAGATCGCGGGCGATCCCTCCGCGCAGAGCGCGGCGGGCCTCTCGACTCCGCTCTCGCTCGCTCCGCAGGCCAGCCGCTCCGCCGCGCTCGACTGGCTCGTCCCCGCCGCGGCTTTTCTCGCTGCGGCCCGGATCGGCTCGTCGCGTCGCGTGCGGCGCACGCTGGCCGGCGCACTGCTCATCGCCGGCGCCGCGCAGGTGGTCGTCGGCGTGGCGCAGTGGATCTCGCGCTCCAATACGCTGTGGGGCGTGACTCTCGAGGGCTTTGGTGGGCGGCTCCGCGGCAGCTTCGTCAACCCGAACCACCTGGCGCTTTATCTCGAGATCGCACTCGCGGTGGCGTTCGCCTGGGTCTGGTGGGCCACCCGCCGGACGCTCCTCGACGCCGACCGCGCCGAGGACCGGCTGCTCCGCGTCGGGCCGCCGGCGTTCGCCTTTCTGCTCATCTTCGCCGGCCTCGTGCTGACCGGTTCGCGGGCGGCGCTCCTCGCCGCCGTGGTGGCGATGAGTGTGCAGGGTCTGGTCGTCGGCAGCCGGCGCGGGCGGAAGTGGCTGCTCGCGGTCGGGCTCGCCGGCGTCGCGGCGCTCCTCGCGCTCGGCACCGAGGGCACCTTCGCGCGCCTGACCACGACTTCGCTCGGCGAGGTCGGCGCCGGCTACCGCTTCGAAGCGGCGGGCGCGACCTTCGATCTCTTTCGCCGCTTCCCGCTCGCGGGCTCAGGGCTGGGGAGTTTCCAGGCGGCCTTCCCGCTGGTGCAGCCGCCGACGATCCCGGGCTTCTGGCGCCACGCGCACGCCGACTGGATCGAGTTTCTCGCCACCACCGGAGTGATCGGAGCAGCGCTCCTCGCGGCCGGACTGTTCTTCTACGGCCGCCGTCTCCGGCAGGTGATCTTCCACGGCGAGCGCTCCGAAAGCCGCGCCGCCGGCCTTGCCGCATTGGGTGCGCTGGTCGCCGTGGGACTGCACTCCTTCGCCGACTTCGGCCTCACCATGCCCGCCAACGCCTTCACCCTCGCAGTGGTCGCCGGCGCCGCCGCCGCGACGCGAACTCAGAAGGCGGGTTAGATTCCCGGGCGCTCTCCGGCGGGCTCTTCTTCGGAGGTCGCATCCGGCGGACCGCCGGCGTCGTCGCCGCTCTTCGGCAGCTCCTCGACGTACCAACGGCCGTCGATCCGGGCGAAGGTGAAGGCGTCGCCGCCGACCGTGCCGGTCGCCTGGTCGCCTTCGATCTTCAGGTTCTCGAGGCCGCCCTCGGGAATCTGGACCGGGCCGCTCTCCGACGTGTGCTCGCCCGGCATTGCCTTCATCACCGCCAGGGCGTCGTTCAGGAAGGCCCCCTGATCGAGGTTGGCGAACAGCTTCTCCATCTCCTCCTTCGACGGCGCCGGCTTCTCCGGTTCGCCCTCCTTCGGCATCGCCGGCAGGCCGTACTTCGCCACCAGCGCGTCATAGGCCTTCTGCAGGCCGGCGATCTCCTGCATCGCCTTGGCCTTCTGCTCGGCGACCTCCTGCTTGTCCGAGTTCGACGGCTCGCCGCCCATTTCCGCCATGCCTTCAGCCATCGCTCCGCCCATCTCGACGCCCATCTGGCTGAAAGCGACCATCATCGTCGCGCCCATGTACATGGCCATCGCCATCTCGGCGCGGCTCTTCGGGGTCAGACAAGCGGCGATCTCGCCGAAGTCCTCCTTGGCGGCGCCGGCCTTCATGC
>Ga0184615_10000646_pt1 | contig 18889 bp, 16 predicted proteins | sample PLM4_65_coex_FD_133134 | JGI IMG/M metagenome (GOLD analysis project Ga0184615, IMG submission 133134) | Groundwater sediment microbial communities from an aquifer in East River, Colorado, USA - PLM4_65_coex | ecosystem: Environmental > Terrestrial > Soil > Riparian zone | place: USA: East... | reverse complement strand
GTCGTCGAGAGCGGCGGAAAGACGGCGCAGGAGATGCTCGACGCCGGCGCTCCGCAGCTCCCGAACTCGCGCTTCGAGCTCGGCGGCTCGCTTGGCGAGAGGGAGACCGAGAGCGCGTCGAGCGGCGACGACGACGACAACACTCAGGGAAGCACGTTCCTCACCGGCAACGCCGCTCAGCCGAACGCATCGCCCCAGCCCGAGCTCGAAGAGGCCTCCGCACCTGCGCTCGCCGACGTCGAGGCGCTCGCGGCCGATCTGGGCGAGGACGAGGACAGCTCGTTTGCCGATTGGGATCCACTCGCTTCGCCCGCTGTGCCGGCAGAGGGGGCGCCGATTCCTTCACTCTTTGCCGCACCGCCCGCCGCGACTGCCGCTCGCGCGCTGCCGGGCGCGAGCGCTTCGGTTTTCGATCAGCCGGACCTGCCGGCGGCTCCCGCGGCCAAGCGCCGCGCCGCGCCCGAGATTCCGGTATCCGACCCCGAGGCGGCCGGGCCGACCGCGCTGATCTTGCATATCGCCGCCGTGCTCGTCGGCTTGGCGCTCATCGGCGCCGCGGGGCGCCTGCTCTGGCTACAGCGCGACGACGTGCCGCCCGCGCCGGAGATCGTGCAGGCCGGCGGCTGGATCGCGGCGGATCTCGAGACCTTTCTTGCCCGCGACGCGACCGGGGAGCGCGTGCTGATCGTGCGCGGAAATCTGTTCCCGGAGGGCTCGGCTCCGCCTCCGCAGGTGGCGGTGCGGCTGCTCGGGGCGGACGGCGAAGCGCTCGCGGAGTCGCACAGCCTCTGGCTGAACCGGATCGATGACGCCGAGGTCGCGCCCGAGCGCCTCGGGCTGCAGCAAGCCGCCGCAGGCGGCGACATCGCCGCGCTCGGTCAACTCGTCACCGGCTTCACGGCGGTTCTGGCGGACCCGCCGGCGGGCGTGCGCCGAGTCGAGGTCCTGCTGAGCGCGCGCACGTCGCCTCCGGCTGGCACTGCCACTGCGGTTGCCCCGCCCGAACCGGGCGAGCTGCCCAATAGCGAGACCGCATCGCCGAGCTCGAGCGAGCTCCCGGGCGCGCCGCAAGACGCCGATGTCGTGCCCGCCGCGCCCGAGCCCGAGTAGCCCGGGCTACTCGCGCTTTTTCTCGTCGCCTTCCTTCGGCGGCGTGACGTCGATCGCGGTCGGCTCCTTCAGCGCGCCGCGGAAGTTCTTGATGCCCTCGCCGAGCCCGCGGCCGATCTGTGGCAAGCGTGTCGCGCCGAAGATGACGATCACGATCACGAGGATGATCAGGAGCTCGGTCGCGCCAAAGCCGAACATGGCTGGAGATTCGGCGACGCTCGAGTTGAAGTCAACCGACTGAGTCGGGAGACTGCACAGCCATGAAGCCTGCGATCTTCAAAGCTTACGATATCCGCGGCCTCTACCCCGAAGAGCTAGACGCGCGCGGCGCACTCGCGATCGGTCGCGCCTTCGCGCGAAAAGTCGGTCCGGGGCCGGTCGCGGTCGGCTTCGACATGCGCACCAGCGCGGACGCGCTGCGCGAGGCGTTCGTCGCGGGGCTTCGAGCCGAGGGCTCGGACGTGATCGAGATCGGGCGTGTGTCGACGCCGATTCTCTACTTCGCGACGACTGTCCTGCGCGCGGTCGGCGGCGCCATGATCACCGCCTCTCACAACCCCGGCGCGTACAACGGCTTCAAGCTCTGCGGGCCGAGCGCCGTGCCGATCGGCATCGAGTCGGGGCTGCGCGAGATCCGCGACACGGCGCTGGCGCTCGAAGGGCAGCCCGCTCCCGCCGCGCGCGGAACGCGCCGCAGCGAGGACGTGAAGGAGCGCTACTACGCGAGCCTGCTCGAGCTTTTCCCGGCCCGGCCGAAGCTGCGCGCGGTGATCGACGCGGGCAACGGCATCGCGGGCGAGGCCTACGCGGGCCTGCTCGACCGCCTGCCGCTGCAGGCGACGCGCCTGTATTTCGAGCCCGATGGAAGCTTCCCCAATCACGAGGCGGATCCGCTCAAGCTCGAGAATCTCGAGGACCTGCAGCACGCGGTGCGGACCGAGCGCGCCGACCTCGGCATCGCCTTCGACGGCGACGGCGACCGCGCGGTTTTCGTCGACGAGACCGGCGAGCCGATCCCGGCGGATCTGATGACGGCGCTCTTCTGCGAGGTGATCCTGGAGCGCAAGCTGCTCGGCGCGGGTCCGGGCTCGGCGATGCTCTACGACCTGCGCTCGAGCCGGATCGTGCCCGAGACGCTGCTCGCGCGCGGGGCCGTGCCGATTCGCAGCCGTGTCGGCCACGCGTTCATGAAGGCCGTCATGCGCGAGCGCGACGCGTGCTTTGGTGGCGAGCTCTCCGGCCACTACTACTTCCGTTTTCCCGCGGGCTACATCGCCGACGACGGCGCCGCCGCGATGCTGCTGCTGCTCGAAGCGCTCGACGCGCGCCGCCGGCCGCTCTCGGAGCTGTGGCGGCCGTATCGCCGTTACCGCCAGAGCGGCGAGATCAACCGGCGCGTCGCCGACGTGCCGGCGATGCTGGCGCGCGTGCGCGCGGCGCACCCGCAGGGCGAAGCGGACGAGCTCGACGGGCTCACCGTCACCTACACCGATTGGTGGTTCAACCTGCGGCCGTCGAATACCGAGCCGCTGCTGCGCCTGAATCTCGAGGCGGCGAACGACGCGGAGCTCGCACACAAGCGCGACGCGCTGCTTGCGCTGATCGAGAGCTGAGCGCGCGTGGCGCGCGGGGGTGTCTTCGCGGGATCGGCCGTCCTGCGCCGGGGCTTCAGATTGCTGCGCTCCCAGCCATCGCTCTGGCCGTGGGCAGCGCTGCCCTTCGTCGTGAACCTGGCCGCGTTCGCGCTGGCAATCTGGGCGTTCGTCGCCAACCTCGATGTCCTGGCCGCGCCGCTCGAGCGCGCACTCGATCCGGGCGAGCCGTCGGCCTGGTGGGGCTGGGCGTGGGCCGGCCCCTTGCTTCTGCTCGCCGCGCTCGTGCGCTGGCTGCTGCTCGCGGCGCTTGGCGTCGCGATCTATTTCCTGTTCACGGTCGTCGGCGGGCTCGTTGCCGCGCCGTTCCTCGACGTGCTCTCCGAACGCGTCGAGCGCCTCGTCGCGGGGGCGCCAGCGCGCGAGGGCGGAGGTTTCGCGGAGCTCGTGCGCCGCGCGCTGCGCAGCGTTCTCGAGGAGGGCAAGCGCACGCTCTTCTTCCTGATCGTGCAGCTCGCGATCCTGGCCTTCGGTCTCATTCCCGGCGTGCAGCTCGTCGCGGCCGTCGCGAGCCTGGCATTCACCGCGCTCTTCCTGCCGCTCGATTACACCGCCTACGCTCTGGACAGGCGGGGTGTGCGGTTCCGCGCGCGCCAGCGCTGGATCCTGGCGCATCGCGCCGAGATGCTCGGCTTCGGCGGCTTCGGCCTCGCGCTCTTCTTCGTGCCCGGGCTCTCGTTCCTGTGTCTGCCCTGGCTCGTCACATCCGGGACGCTGCTCGTGCTCGAGCTCGGTCCACCCGACGCCTAAGGTCGCGTGGCCCGCTCGCCGACCTCGCGCAGCCAGTCTGCGCCGGGCGCCGCGACGGGGGCGAGCTCGATCTGCCGGAATACGCGCGTCGTCGCCAGGAATGCGCGCGCGAGCTCCGCGCCCAGACCGACACCGGCGAATGTAACGCGCGCCGCGTCGAGCTCGCGGTCCGCCGCGATCAGCGCGAGCACCAGGCTGACGTCCGACGCGACCTGCGCTTCGAGCTCGGGACGCAGCCGCGCAGCGAGCGGCAGGCGCAGGTCGAGCGCGAGCGCGCTGAGCTTGTCGCTCTTGCGCGAGCCGCAGAGCGGCAGGTCGAAGCTGACCAGCGCCGCGCGCGCGCACCAAGCGGCCGCGGCCGCGAGGACGAACGGCGAGCTCGCGCAGCCGTCGGGGCCCGCGAGCAGAATCACCGGGTGCCGGCCGGGCCCTTGGGGCTTGACGCTGCAGCCGTGCACGCGATCGCCGCGCGAGAGCAGGCTCCAACGCGTCTCGCTGCCCTCGCACCGCGAGGCCAGACCGAGCACCTGCGAGACAGGCGTCGCCACGCTTCGACTCGTCGTCAGGCCGCGAGCCGCTGGCTCAGTCGCTGACACAGCGCGCGCAGGCTCTGCGCCGTCGCACTCTCGGCGGCGAGCGCATGCAGCGACTCGCCGCGGAGCAACGAGCGATAGCTCTCGGCGTCGCGCGCGAGCTCGCCGAGCAGCTCGATCTCCACGCCATACTGTCGGCGTGCGGCGGCGGCGAGCCGCGCGATCAGGTCTGCGGCCGCGGCAGGCGTCTGCGCGCCGACGACGAGCGCGAGCACGCGCCGGCCCGCGAGAGCCGGCGCCAGCTCGCGCAAGAAACCGAGCGTTCGGCTGAGCCCCCAGGCCGCCGCCTCGATGGGGAGCACCACGCCGTCGAGCGCGTCGCCGGGAAGCCGGCCGAGCAGCGCGCCGAGGCGAGCCGGCCGCTCGACCGCGATCACCGCCTCGTCGTCGCCGATCGCGGCCAGCGCTTCGGCCAGATCGGAGGCGACCTGCCAATGCACGCCGGGAACGTGCGGCAGCAGGGGTGAGGCCGGGAACGGCGCCAGCACCCGCGCGCCGCGCGTCTCGTTTGCCAGGCCACCGGCGAGCTCGAGCGCGAGGCCGCAGGCCAGCGGCCGCTCGGGATCCGCGGGCAGGCAATAGCGTGGCGCGCGCGCGGGCGCGGTCTGCAGCGGGTTCCCGCGCGCCTTCGCGGCGCTGCGCGCTTCGCGCTGCTCCTCCTCGGAGATGAAGTAGTGGAGTACGTCTCCGAGGTTCCTGCGCGCCACTGCGAACTCTCGTGCTAGCTGATGATCAGCACCGAGTTTACCCCGCCGGCGGGGCCTTCGACGCGGCGGGGGTTGCTCGGGTCAGGCTGCCACTCGCCGTCGACGAAGTAGCGGTACTGGTACACGCCCGGGCCCAGGCGCACGACCTTTTCCCAGGTCCCGTTCGGGCCGAGCCGCGTCTCGACGCCTTGATCGGGGATCCAGTTGTTGAAGTCGCCCGCCAGCTGGACCTCGCGGACGTTCGGATTCTTGAACGTGAACACCACGCCCTTCGCGGCAGCGGACGGCAGGTCTTCGACCGCCGCCTTTGCCCGGCTCGGCTCCGCGGGCAGCTGCTCCTCCTCGCGGTCGTAGAGGACCTCGAGCGCGAGCGACATGTAGTCGACGAAGCCGTAGGAGCGGCGGTCGAGCTTCGAGATCGGGATGCCGCGCTGCGCCGCCTCGCGCAGCCGCACGTTCGAGCGGATCACCGTGTCGAAGACCAGATCCTTGTAGGTCTCGCGGATCTCCGCGAGGGCGCGCTTGGCGAAGCGCGTGCGACCATCGAAGAGCGTGGGCAGGATGCGAATCTTGAGCGAGTGCCCGATGCGGTCCTCGAGCAAGCCGATCGTCTCGAGCAGCTTGCCGACGCCGTGCATCGAGTAGTAGCTCGTCTCGAGCGGGATGATGACTTCCTGCGCCGCGCGCAGGGCGTTGAACGTCAGGATTCCGACGTTCGGCGGGCAGTCGATCAGCACGAAGTCGTAGCGCTTCTCGAGACCGGCGACCGCGGTGGCCAGGCGCTCGGTGCGGCCGCGCGCGCCTTCGGCGCTGAGCTTCTGCTCGAGCGCGGACAGGATCACTCCGGACGGTGCAACGTCGAGGTTCTCGGCCGCGTTGGCGATCACCTCGTCGAGCTTCCCGCCGGCGCCTTCGGGCTCAGAGAGGACTTCGTACAGATTCTCATCGACCTCTTCAGGGTCGATGCCGAGGCCGAGCGTCGCGTGCGCCTGCGGGTCCATGTCGATCACGAGCACCGCGTGACCTTCGGCCGCGAGACACCCGGCGAGACTCACCACGGTCGTGGTCTTGCCGCAGCCACCTTTCTGATTCATCACCGCGATGCAGCGCATGCCTGTCCCTCCCCCACTACGAGACAGAGATTCGAATGAGGACGAGCTTCAGCGGGTGGATGAGCAGCAGCTTGGCCAGCGGCCTAGCATCCCGCGGGCGATGCGCAGGTGCTCCGACTGACTTCGACGAGGTAGATCGCGGGATCTCCCTCAAATTCTCCACCCCCATTCGAACGCAACGAAACGTAGCAGCAGGAGAATCCGATGGCCAATCGCGGACAGGCGCGCCCGCTGCGAATTGGCGTGCTCGATCTGGGCTCGAACACCGTGCTCCTGCTCGTGATCGAAGCGGACGGTCGTGTGATCCGCGACACCTCGCGCATTACGCGCCTCGGCCAGGGCGTGTTCGCGCGTGGCGCGCTCGCACCGGAGGCCGCGCTGCGAACGCGCGCGGCGATCGCGGAGTTTGCGGCGGAGGCGCGTTCGGACGGTGTCGCGCGCCTGGTCGCCGTGGGCACCGAGGCGCTGCGCCGCGCGCGCGATGGCGACGCGTTCCTCGCTGGCCTCGTTCGCGACGGCCTGGTCGACGCCGCGCGGCTCCTCTCCGGCGCGGAGGAAGCCGTGGTGACGGTCGAGGCGACACGGCAGCGGATCGGCCGCGACCGCGACGCGCTGGCGGTGATCGACGTCGGCGGTGGCAGCACCGAGATCGCCTGGCGAGAGCGTCTCGACGCGCCGATCGAAGGCCTCTCCCTCCCACTCGGGAGCGTGCGCCTGACCGAGGCGCTGCTTCCGCAGCATCCCGTGCCGACCACGGATCTCGCGCGCGTGCGCGCCGAGGTGCAGCGCGTGTCCGAGCCGCTCGCCAGCGCGCTGCCCCGCGGCATGCCGGAGACTGCGGCAGTGGTCGCGGTCGCGGGCACCGCGACCACGCTCGCCGCGCTCGAGCTCGCGCTCGAGCCCTACGATGCCGAGCGGGTCGAGGGCTTCGAGCTCGCGACCTCGCGCCTGACTGTCTGGGCCGAGCGGCTGGCAAAGCTTGGTGTCGCCGAGCGCAGGGAGCTGCCTGGCCTCGAGCCGGGGCGCGCCGACGTCATCGTTGCCGGTCTGCTGGTGCTCGAGGGCGTGCTCGCGCGACTGCACGCGCGCCGCTTCGCGGTCTCGGGCCGCGGGGTGCGCCACGGTGTCGCACTGCGCGTGCTCGCTGGTCAGATGGTCATTTGATAACGTCCAAGCGTCCGTGGAACAGCCAATCTTGGTCGTCGTTGGTCCGGACGGGCAGCGGCCCTTCATGCGCGGGATCCTGGTGCAGTCTCTGGTCTCGCGCGGCGTCCCATTCGATGTGGCGCTGGAGACAGCGACGGCGATACGCGACCGCATTGCCGCTCGCCGGCAGGTGCTCGTAGGCGAGCTCTCGAGGCTCGTCGATGAGTTGCTCGACGATCGCTATGACCTCGACGCGGTCGCGCCGGCAGGCCCGGCCGACCCGCCGCGCGTGCTCGAGGAGACCGGCTCCGGCAGCCCGTTCTCGAAGGGCATCCTGGCCGTCTCGCTGATGGGTGCGGGTCTCGAGCCCGACGAGGCGCACGACGCAGCGCGCGAGATCGAGGCGCGCCTCCTGCACCAGGGCTTGCCCACGATCGACCGCACGGAGCTGCGAAATCTCGTGGCAGAGACGCTCGAGCGCACATACGGCGCCGGACCCGCCAGCCGCTACCGGATCTGGCGCGAGGCGCGCGACGACGGCAAGCCGAGCCTGGTGCTGCTCGGCGGCGCCACGGGCTCGGGCAAGACGTCGATCGCGATCGAGGTCGCGCGCCGGCTCGAGATCCCGCGCGTGATCGGCACCGACTCGATCCGCCAGATCATGCGGCTGATGTTCTCTCCCGACCTGATGCCCGAGATCCACTGCTCCACGTTCGACGCCTACCTCGCGCTGCCGCGCGCGGCCGCGCCGGTGGGGGAGCCGGTCGTCGTCGGCTTCCGCGAGCAGGCGCAGAAGATCGCCGTTGGCGTGCACGCGCTCTTCGACCGCGCCGTCGAGGAGAACACGAGCATGCTGATCGAGGGCGCGAACCTCGTGCCCGGCATGCTCGACCTCGGCCGCTACGCCGACCGGGCGCACGTGTCGTTCATCATGACCGGGACGCTCGACCCCGACGCCTACCGCAGCCGTTTCTCGGCGCGCTCGGCCAAGGCGCGCGGCCGTTCGGCCGATCGGTACCTGGAGCACTTCGACGAGATCCAGGCGATCCAGCGCTATCTGCTGGCCGAGGCCGAGCGCCACGGGCTGCCGATCGTCGACAACGTTCATTTCGACACGGCCGTCGTCTCGGTGATCCGCTCGGTGATCGCGACACTTCGCCAGGCACTGCAACAGGGTTAGGGGGAAGCGTGCTTCGACAGAGGCGGCGGATCTCGCTGTGCACGCTGGCGCTCGCGCTCGCGCGCGCGGCGTGCGGGACGCTCTCCGTGCAGGAGGAGAAGCAGATGGGCGCGCAGGCGCAGGCGCAGCTGCGCAAGCAGCTCACCTTCGTGCGCGACCCCGTCACCGTGAACTACGTGCGCAACTTCGGCGCGAGCCTGGCCAAGGCCGCGCGTCCCTCGCCGTTCGAGTTCCGCTTCTACGTCGTCGAGGACGAGACGCTGAACGCCTTCGCGATCCCCGGCGGCGCGATGTACGTGAACACGGGGCTCCTGCTCGCGGTGGAGAACTCGGCCGAGCTCGCGAGCGTGCTCGCCCACGAGATGGGCCACGTCACCGCGCGGCACGTGGCGAAAATGGCGAATCGCGGCCGCAACACGGGCTTCGTGGCGAACATCTTTTCGTTCATCGTCTACGTGCTCACGGGCAGCCCGCTGCTCGCCAACGTCGGCTCGATGGGAAGCCAGGTCGCGGGCTCCGCGTACATGAACACCTACACGCGCGACGCCGAACGCGAGGCCGATGGGCTCGCGGTCGAGACGATGGTGCACGCGGGCTGGAACCCCGAGGGCATGGTCACGATGTTCGAGACACTCAAGAAGGAGAGTGGCGGCTACGACGGCCCGCAATTCCTCTCGAGCCATCCAGCGACGGATGAGCGTATCGAGAACGTGCAGCACGACATCGCGAAGTACCCCGGCGCGACGAATCTGAAGTACGACGACAAGAAGCTGCCGATCATCCAGGAGCGCCTCAAGCTGATCGTCGGCACCGACCACGACCGGCCCACCGACGACGAAGAGGCTGAGCCGGACGACGAGGAATGATCCGGCGTACAATGCGCCCGCTGCAAGGGACTGCGGCCGGAGGCGGGAGAGAGTGGGACGACCTAGCAACCTCGGCGAGCTCAAGGCGTCGGGTTACCGGCCTCGGACCGTACGCGAGGAGCTGCGCGCGAACCTGATCGCGCGGATCCGCAACAAGCAGTCGCTCTTCCCGGAAATGATCGGTTACTCCGACTCCGTCGTTCCCGCGATCGAGAGCGCGATCCTCGCCGGCCACGACATGATCTTCCTCGGCGAGCGCGGCCAGGGGAAGAGCAAGATGATCCGCAAGCTCGTCGAGCTGCTCGACGACAGCGTTCCGATCGTTGCCGGCAGCGAGGTCAACGACGACCCGTGCGCGCCGATCAGCCGCTACGGCCGCGACCTCGTCGAGAAAGACGGCGACGCGACGCCGATCGAGTGGATCGACCGCGCTTCGCGCTACGGCGAGAAGCTGGCCACACCCGACGTCTCGATCGCGGACTTGATCGGCGAGATCGATCCGATCCGCGTCGCCGAGGGCCGCTATCTCGCCGACGAGTCGACCATCCACTACGGCTTGATCCCGCGCACCAACCGGGGCGTCTTCTGCATCAACGAGCTGCCCGACCTCGCCGAGAAAGTGCAGGTCGGGCTCTTCAACGTGATGGAAGAGCGCGACTTCCAGGTGAAAGGCTTCAAGGTGCGGCTGCCGCTCGACGTGCTGGTGGTGGCGAGCGCCAACCCGGAGGACTACACGCGGCGCGGTCGCATCATCACGCCGCTGAAGGACCGCTACCAGGCGCAGATCCGCACGCACTACCCGCCGACGCGCGAGCTCGAGATCGACGTCATGAAGCAGGAGCGCCGCAAGCCGCGCACGCTGGTGGTGCCGCTCTGGATCCCGCCGTTCCTCGAGCAGATCGTCGCGGAGCTCACGATCCAGGCGCGCAAGAGTCCCGACATCAGCCAGGTCTCGGGCGTCTCGGTGCGCGCCTCGATTGCCAACTACGAGACGCTGCTGGCGGCGGCGGAGCGCCGCGCGCTGCGGCTCTGCGAGGACGAGGCCGTGCCGCGGCTCACCGATCTGCCCGGCTTGCGCGCGTCGATGGGCGGCAAGATCGAGCTCGAGTATGCCGGCACCGACAAGACCGAGTCCGAGATCCTCGACAACCTGGTGCGGCGCGCGGTGATCGCGGTCTTCACGGAGCTGACGGAATCGTTCGATCTGGATGCGGTGGTGCGCGCCTTCGAGGATGGCTGGAAGGTCGAGGTGGGCGATGAGCTGCCGGCGACCGAGTACGCCGACGGCGTCGACAACATCGCGGGCCTGCGCAAGGCGGTCGAGCAGCTCGGCTGCGGCACGAGCCCGGCGCGGATCGCGGCCGCGGTCGAGTTCGTGCTCGAGGGCCTGCACCTCGCGAACAAGCTCAATCGCGAGACCACCGGCAACCGCGTCGTCTACGGCTAGCGATGGCCGTGCTGCGCTACAGCCGCTGGGACGGCACGCAGCGGCCCTTCTCGCTGGCGGCGGAAGCCGCGCTCGACGAGCTCGCGCGGCACCTCATGGAAGGCATGAGCGTCGACGACGCGCTCGCCGAGATCCGCTATCAGGGTTTCGAGCTCGCCGGGCAGGATTTCCGCGTGATGGGCGTGGAAGAGCTGCTGCAGCAGCTGCGCCAGAAGGCGCGCGAGCTCATGTCGGGCCGCAACATGGACCACGCCTTCGACGAGCGCTGGCAGCGCCTGCGCGACGCGCTCGACCGTGAGGAGGCGGCGCTGCGCGGGCGACACGGAGATGAGTCACAGCGGCTGAACGATTTCCGCGCGCGTCGCGAGCCGCTGCCCAAACGCCTGTCCGAGGCGCTGCGGCGCTTCGAGAGCCACGACTGGGCCGATGGCGACGCCGAAGCGGAGTACCGGGAGCTCGTCGAAGAGCTGAGCGACATCCGCGCGCTCGAGGATTTCCAGGCGCGCAATCGCCAGCAGCTGCGCGGCGGGCAGAGCTTGTCCTTCGAGGAAGCGCTCGCGCTGATGCGCCAGGTCGAGCGGCTGGGACAGCTGGCGCGAAATCTGCTCGAGGGGAACTTCCAGTCGATCTCGCTCGACGAGCTGCGCGAGCTCGCGGGCGAGGAGGGCGTCGAGTCACTGCTGATCCTGCGCGACCTGCGCGGACGGCTGGAGCAGGCGGGCTACGTGCGCGAGGGCCAGGCGGGGCTGGAGCTGACACCCCGCGCGATCCGCCGCATCGGCGAGCTGGCGCTCGACGACATCTACGGCGCGCTGAAGCGCGGCGCGCCCGGCGGGCACGCGACGCTGCACCGCGGCGGCGGCGCGATCACGGTGGAGCGCAGCAAGCCCTACCTGTTCGGCGAGCCCGCGCACATCAACGCGGTCGCCACCGTGCGCAACGCGCTGCTGCGCGATCCCGCGCACGCGAGCGTGCCGGTCGCGATCGAGCCGCAGGACCTCGAGGTCTGGGACACCGACCAGCAGACGGACACCACGACGGTGCTCTTGCTCGACATGAGCTGGTCGATGTCGTGGTCGGGGCGCTGGCCCGCGGCGAAGCGCGTGGCGATCGCGATGGATCAGCTGATCCGCACGCGCTACCCGCGCGACCGCTTCTTCATCGTCGGCTTCTACACGCGCGCGCGCGAGCTGCGCATTCCCGAGCTGCCGGAGCTGGTCTGGAACATGGAGGACCCGTTCACGAACCTGCAGGACGGGTTGCGCGTCGCCCAGAGACTGATCGACCGCTTCCCGTCGGCGAACAAGCAGATCATCGTGATCACCGACGGCCAGCCGACCGCCTACTTCGTCGGCGAGGACCTGCGCGTCGAGTGGCCGAGCGGCGTCGGCGGCACGAGCCCGCGCGCGAACAAGGAGACGCTCGGCGAGGTCTCGCGCGTGACGCGCAAGGGCATCACGATCAACACCTTCATGCTGGACGACTCGCCCGAGCTGATGCGCTTCGTCGAGGCGATGACGCGGATCAACAAGGGCCGCGCGTTCTACACCACGCCGGGTCAGATCGGCGAGTACGTCATGGTCGACTACCTGTCGCGGAAGCGCCGGAAGATCCGCTGATGCGCGCGGGCGCGCGGGGCGGCGCGAGCGCGGCCGTCCAAGTCGCGCGCCTGGCGCGCAACGCGGGGGACTGGCTCCGCGACGCGGCGACGCTCCCGTTCGAGCGTCGCGTGCCACGGGATTGGCTCGCGGTCTCGCTCGAGCACGGCGTGCCGGAGGCGCCAGCGGGGCTGCCCGCGTTCCTGCTGCGCGAGCCGGCGCCGCCTGCTCTGCTCGTGCTCGAGCTGGCATTGGCGCGCGTCGCGCGCGACGCGGGGGTGCGCGGCGTGATCGTGCGCGTCGGGGAGGCGCCGCTCGGCTTCGCGCGCGCCGCCTCCCTCGCGCGCGCATTCGCGCGGCTGCGCGCCGCGGGCAAGCGCGTGGTGGTCTGGGCGGCGTCGACCGGCAACGCCGGCGCGTGGCTCGGCGGGCTCGCGGACCGGTTCTGGCTCGCGCCCGAGGGTCGGCTCGAGCTCGTCGGCATTCGCCTCGAGAGCATCTTCCTGCGGCGGGCGCTCGAGCGGCTGCGCGTGCGGCCGGATGTCTTCGCCACGGGCCCGTACAAGTCCGCCGGCGAGATGCTCGAACGCGACTCGCTCTCCGCGCCCGCGCGTGAGGCGCTCGAGGTCGTGGCCGAAGATCTCTACCAGACGCTCGTCGCGGGGCTCGCTGCCGGTCGCGCGGGGAGCGCCGAACGCGCGCGCGCCTGGATCGACGGCGGCCCGTATCTCGCGTCGGAGGCTGAAGCCGCGGGCATCGTCGACGAGCGGGTCTACGGCGACGAGCTGGCCGCCAGGCTCGCCGCACTCGAGGGCGATGTCGAGTCGAGCGAGGGCGCGGCGCCGCGCGAGGCGCAGCTCATCGCGCTCCCGACCTATCTTCGCGTCGCGCGCCGCCGGTTCGTCTGGCGGCCGGTTCGCGCCGGGCGCGCGGAGATCGCCATCGTGCCGCTGCTCGGCGTGATCCGTGCGAACGCCGGCGAGCCGAGCGGGCTCGTCGGGCTGCTGCGCGCGCTCGGCGAACGCGCGAACGTGCGTGCGGTCGTGCTGCGCATCGACAGCCCCGGAGGCGAGCCGCTCGCCTCCGATCTGCTCTGGCGCGCCGTGCGCGTGCTCGGCGAGAAGAAGCCGGTGGTCGCGAGCCTCGGCGACACGGCTGCCTCGGGGGCCTACTACGTGGCGATGGCAGCGCGCGAGATCGTCGCCGATCCGTGTAGCCTCACCGGCTCGATCGGGGTCGTGCTCGCGGGCCTCGAGATCGAGGACTTGCTCGAATGGCTCGGCGTCTCGATCGATGGCGTGCAGCGCGGCAAGCACGCCGGCATCCACGATCTGGCGCACGCGCGCACGGCCGAGGAGCGGGCTCACCTGCACCGCCAGGTCGATCGGATCTATGCGAGCTTCGTCGCCAAGACGGCCCTCTGCCGCGGCCGATCGGAGGCCGAGATCGAGGCCGTCGCACGCGGCCGCGTTTGGACGGGCCGTGACGCGCAGGCGCGCGGACTCGTCGACGCCCTCGGCGGGCTCGAACAGGCGATCGAGCGCGCGCGCTCGCTTGCAGGCCTGGCGAGCGACGAGGGCGAGCCCCGCTATTGCGTGCTGAGCGCGCGACCGTGGGAGCGCTGGCTCGCGCGTCGCCCGCTAAAGACGCGCGGTCGCTTCTCTCTGCCGGAGCTCTCGTGCCCGATTCGTGTCCCGCTGAACTAGCGCCGGTCGTCTCCGCCGAAGTCCTGCGCGAGCGCGGCCCGGCTGCGTGCCTGGGCGCGGAGCGCGTGGTGCTCGAGCTCGGCTTCGGGCGCGCGGAGCTCTTGCTCGAGCTGGCGGAGCAGAATCCAAAGCGCGTGTATCTCGGCGTCGAGGTCTCGCGCAAGCGCGTCGAGAAGGCCGGCAAGCGCGCGCAGCGGCGCGAGCTCGCCAACGTCTTCATGGTCCACGCGCCGGCAGAGTACGTGCTCGAGCGCGTGCTGCCCGCGGGCTCGGTCGAGGAGTGCTGGGTGAACTGCCCGGACCCCTGGCCCAAGAAGCGCCACTGGCGCCGCAGGCTCGTGCAGGCGCCGCTCGTCGCGCTGCTCGCGCGCGCGCTCGCACCCGGCGCGCTTCTGCACATCGCGACCGATCACGAGGACTACCGCGACTGGATCGCGGCCGTGCTGGCCGCGCAGTGCGCGTTCGTGAACCTGCACGCGCCGGCCGCTTTCGTCGGAACGCGCCCGGAGCGGCGCGAGACCGCCTACGAAGCCGAGTGGCGCGCGGAAGGTCGCACGATGGCGTACTTCGACTATCGTAGGGCGCCGTGAGGTCTCTGCTCGCCCACACCCCCGAAGAGCTGCGCGCCGCCTTCACCGCGGACGGGCTGCCCGCGTTCCGCGCGGCGCAGGTCGCGCGCTGGCTCTTCGTCCGCCGGGTGCGCGACTTCGCGGCGATGGCGAATCTCCCGCGCGAGCTCCGAGCGCAGCTCGCGGTCGAATGGGACTCGCGCGCGCTCGAACGCGTGGCGGTTCACGAGGCGGCGGATGGCACGCGCAAGCTCGTGCTCGGCACGCGCGACGGCGCGCGCCTCGAGGCCGTGCTGATTCCCGAGGCGCGCCGGCAGACGCTGTGCGTCTCGTCGCAGATCGGCTGCAGCCTCGACTGTTCTTTCTGCGCGACCGGCCGCATGGGACTCGGCCGCAATCTGCGCGCGGAGGAGATCGTCGACCAGGTCATGCACGCCTGCGAGATTCTGGACGCCGCCGGACAGCGGCTCTCGCACGTCGTCTTCATGGGCATGGGCGAGCCGCTCCTGAACCTGAAGAGCGTCGTGCAGGCGATCCGCGTGCTCACCCACGCGGAGGCGTTCGCGCTCTCGCCCAAGCGGATCACCGTCTCCACGGCGGGCGTGGTGCCCAAGCTCGCCGAGCTCGGCGCCGCGCTGCCGGTACGCCTTGCAGTGTCGCTCCACGCGACGACGGACGCGCTGCGCGACGAGCTCGTCCCGCTGAACAAGCGCTTCCCGCTGGCCGAGCTGCTCGACGCCTGTGCGAAATACCCGCTCGCGCCGCGCGACCGGCTCTCGTTCGAGTACGCGCTGCTCGACGGCGTGAACGACACGGACGCGGACGCACGCCGTCTGGCGCGAATCGCGCTCGACTTGCGCGCGAAGCTGAATCTGATCCCGATGAACGAGCACCCGTCGAGTCCGTACCGCCGGCCGCCCGAGGCGCGCATCGACGCCTTTCTCGCCGTGCTCGCCGGCGCCGGAGTCAGCGCGACCGTGCGCCGCTCGCGCGGAGACGACATCTACGCCGCCTGTGGCCAGCTCGGCGCGCTTGCGACTGCGCAGGGCCCCGCGACAAGCGGGGACGCGGCCATCCGATAAGACCCGACGAATGCTCTACGCGATCGGCGACATCCACGGCATGCGCGACGAGCTCGTCAGGCTGCTCGCCAAGCTGCCGCTCGAGGCGACCGACCGCCTGATCTTCATCGGCGACTACGTCGACCGCGGGCCGGACCCGAAGGGCGTCGTGGACCTACTGATCGAGCTCGCGAAGCAGCGCGAGTGCATCTTCCTGATGGGCAACCACGAGGCGATGTTCTTGTCGTTCCTGGGCTGGCAGGGGCCCGGCTACTTCGGCAAGGAGGCGTTTCTCCACAACGGCGGCGAGACGACGCTAGCGACCTACGGCTACTTCGACGCGCAGCGCGACTTCACACTGCCGCCCGAGCACGAGCGCTTCTACCGCGAGCTCCGGCTCTGGCACCTCGAGGGCGAGTACGGGTTCGTCCACGCGGGACTCTCGAAGTCCGCGCTGGGCCTCTCGGACGCGAAGTACGCGCTCTCGCGCGAGCGACCCAAGGACCTGCTCTGGCAGCGCGAGACCGCGGACCTGCCGCACAGCCTGGGCGTGACGATCGTCTACGGCCACACTCCGCTGCCGGATTTCGGTGTAAGGTGGAATGTCCCGTACTCGATCGGGATCGACACCGGCGCGGTCTACGGCGGACCGCTCTCCGCGATTCGCCTGCCCGACGAGACCGTCTTCCAGTCCAGCTGATGCATCTCACCCCCGAACACGAGCTGATCCGCGACACCGTTCGGCGACTCGCCGAGGACGAACTCGCGCCGATCGCGGCGCGCATCGACGCCGAGGACTGGTTCCCGCGCGACTTCTTCCGGCGACTCGGGGAGATCGGCGCGCTCGGCGTGCTCGTGCCCGAGGAGTTCGGCGGCAGCGGCGGCGACTATGTCGGCGCGACCTTGATCATGGACGAGCTCGCGCGCCACAGCGGCTCGGTCTCGCTCTCCTTCGGCGCGCACGCGGTGCTCTGCGTCGGCGCGATCGCGCGCGACGCATCACCGGAGCAGATGAAGCGCATTCTGCCGCGGCTCTGCTCGGGCGAGGCGATCGGCGCCTGGGCGCTCACCGAGCCGAGCTCCGGTTCCGACGCGCTGGGCATGCGCACGCGCGCCGTTCGCGACGGCGACAGCTACGTGCTCGACGGCAGCAAGACCTTCATCACCAACGGCTCGGAGGCCGAGACGCTGGTCGTCTACGCGCGCACCGATCCGGCGCTCGGCGCCCACGGCATCTCCGTCTTCCTCGTCGACGGCAAGGCGCCCGGCTTCTCGTGCAGCCGCAAGCTCGAGAAGATGGGCATGCGCGGCAGCCCCACCGCGGAGCTGCGCTTCGAGGGCGTGCGCGTGCCGGTCGCCGACCGCCTGGGCGAGGCGAATCGCGGCGTCGCGATGATGATGCGCGGTCTCGACGTCGAGCGCGCGACGCTCGCCGGCATCTCCGTGGGCCTTGCGCAGGGCGCGCTCGACCACGCGCTGCGCTACGCGCGCGAGCGCGAGCAGTTCGGCCGGCCGATCGGCGACTTCCAGATGGTCCAGAAGATCCTGGCCGACATGTACGTCGAGCTCACCGCCGCGCGCCTGCTCGTCTACGAGGCCGCGAGCCTGTGCGTGCAGCAGGCGAGCGGCGTCTCGAAGCTGGCTTCGGCGGCCAAGCTCTTCTCGTCCGAGATCGCGACGCGCGCGGGTCTCGCCGCCATCCAGGTCTTCGGCGGCTACGGCTACACGCGCGACTATCCGGTCGAGCGCATCGCGCGCGACGCGAAGCTGATGGAGATCGGCGCGGGCACGTCCGAGATCCAGCGCACGATCATCGCGCGCGAGCTCTTGAAGGGGTCTTGACTTAGCGGGGCCCGGCGCGCGGGCGGCCGCGCGCCACCCGCACTTCGCTCGGCTTCGCCTCGCTGCGCGCGGCGCGCGAAGCGCGCCGCTTGCCGGACTCGCAGCCGGTGCCGTCGCCGCACAGACCTCTTCAGCGCGAGAGAGTCGGCGAGGGCGTCCGGCACGCGAAGCGCGCAGTGCGCCGCTTGCCGGACTCGCAGCCAGCGCCGTCGCCGCACAGACCTCTTCAGCGCGAGAGAGTCGGCGAGGACGTCCGGCACGCGAAGCGCGCAGTGAGCGGCTTGCCGGACTCGCAGCCAGTGCCGTCCCGGCACAGACCTGTTCACCGCGCGAGAGTCGGCGAGGACGTCCGGCAAGCGAAGCGCGCAGTGAGCCGCAGGCGAACGGAGTGCGGGTGGCGCGCGGCCGCCCGCGCGCCGGGCCCCGCTAAGTCAAGACCCCGCTTTCTCGACGATCGGGATCACGAGGATGGTGCCGGGCAGGAGCTTGGCGAGGTCGACGTCGGGGTTGTAGCGGCGGAGCAGCCAGGTAGGTACGGCGTACTTCTTGTGCGAGAGCAGCCACAGCGTCTCGCCTGGACGGAGCGTGTGGTCGAGCGTGTTGGCCACGCGGAAGCTGCCGAAGAAGTCCTCCTCGATGCCCTTGTGGTATTCGAGCCGGCGCTGCTGGAAGAGCTCGGGGGAGACCTTGCTGAAGTCGAGCCGCAGCGGCTGACCCATCTGGATCGCGCGGCGGGGCTTCAGCTTGTTCAGTGTCCGCAGGCGCTGGGGTGAGACCTCGAGCCAATCGGCGAAGTGACCGAGCGTTTCGTCCGCATCGACGAGCACGCGCTCGCGATCGATGCGGCGGAACGGCGTGTCGTCGGGTATGGCGGGCATCGAGGCGTTCACAGGCCCTTCGTCGGCGGCGATCTCGGCAATCGGCGCGATCTCGATTTCGCCGGCGAGCTCGGACGTGCGCGCGATTTCGGATGGGGTCGGTTCGAGTGACGCGACGACGAGGGCGGGTACCGGGACCTCAGCCGCGATCACCTCGGGTGCGGATTCGGATTCGGGTTCGGGCTCGGGCTCGGGTGTGGGCGCGAGTGCGAGCGCCGGAGGCGGCGTCTCGGCCGCGATCGCTTGCCGCACTGGTTCGGGCGCGGGCGCCGGTGCCGGTGCGGCCTCCGGCGCGCGAGCCGCTTCAGGAGGCGTCGGCGGCAGCGTCGCGGCCTGGGCGGTCCGGATCAGCTCGAGGCTCTGCTTCGGCACAGGCGCGGGCTTCCCCGAGCGATCGGGCAGCTGGAGGACCTGGCCGGGGTAGATGTTGCGCCGCGCGCCGATGTCGTTCTCGGCGACGAGCGCCGAGATGCTCGTGCGATTGCGCTCGGCGATCCGGCCGAGCGTGTCTCCACGCCGAACGGTGTAGTAGCGGTTCTCGTGCTGGTCGGGGTGCCGGCTCGCCTTGGGCACGGCCGCGAGCCAGGTCGAGGCATCGCCGACGACCGTTCCTGCGGGCAGGCGAAGCGTGTACCCCTTCGGAATGCGCTTGCCGGAGCGGAAGACCGGCGG